>Ga0105048_10007138_pt1 | contig 17971 bp, 11 predicted proteins | sample MAT05_FD_78382 | JGI IMG/M metagenome (GOLD analysis project Ga0105048, IMG submission 78382) | Freshwater microbial communities from Lake Fryxell liftoff mats and glacier meltwater in Antarctica - MAT-05 | ecosystem: Environmental > Aquatic > Freshwater > Ice > Liftoff microbial mat | place...
CGGTCGAAGACTGGCTGCTAACGGTAAAGCCCGCTCAGGCCGAAGTAGCGATTCTCTACAGTTCCTCGTCGGACATCTGGACGATGCAGAGTAACCTCGCGTTTGGCTTCGACCGCATGCACACCTGACTTGCTCTAACGCACACTAAAACACCGGTGGACATCGTCCCCGAGCGCGAGATCGAACGGCTTGATCACTACAAAGTCTGTTACCTCTCCGGCCCGAACCTGACTCGCGCGGCGGCCACGAAGCTGCGTGAGTGGGTCGCGGCTGGCGGCACTCTCTGGCTGACGGCCGGAGCCGCTCAGCGCGATGAGTTCAATCGGCCGCTCGATCTGCTCGGTGTTTCTTTCGTCGTCGAACGTGGCGAGCTGGCATCGCTGGAACCTATCAGAATTCGGGGAAATTTCTGAGCTATCTCAATCCGAAAGACACGGTGACTTGGGGAGATCGGCAGCTGGAAGTGTTGTCGGTCAAACAGCCGCTTAAATTACGAGGCGATTCAGATTCCGAAATCCTCGCAACGTTCAAAGACGGCCAACCTGCTGCCGTCACCAGTCGAGTGGGCAGGGGGACGGTATTCACACTTGGGTTCTTGCCGGCACTGTCGTATATTAAGCCCGCGCTCATTGCTCGACGTCCGCTCGAACAGAAAGTCGATGCCGACCGCGTCGCCGCCGAGAAACTTTCAGCCGCTGCCGCCCTCGAGGACCTGCTCGAAAATGGAATTGAAGAGATTAAGCAGAACATCGTAGACGAAATCGTAAAGTCAGTGGGCTGCGCAAGTGCAATTGAAGGCATACGTCGAACTAAATCCGGTTTTAGATTCCCGCATGATGAATGCTCCAAACATGAACGGTGCCGTGTTGGCGATTTCCTGAACGAAAGCCCCGACAGGGAACCTTTACTCCAATTCCTGGTTGACAATGATGAACGCCTTACACCCAAACTAAAGAAGGGTAAGGAGAGTTTACCGTCGCTGCGAAAATTGGGATGTGTCAACGCACGCCAATTGGATCCATGCATGAGTATCGGTGACGTACTAATTTCACTGGAGAGTCGCTCCGCCGGAGTTTTCCTAACACAAAATTTCAAGGAAAGCAATTTACTTTGTGAACAATCGGAGCAGACCATAAACGTGTGTCCGACAAACCAAGACAAATTGCCTTAGTACGACCTAACAATCTTACATGGCCATGGAAAATAGTATTTGCGGGGCAAACCCGTGGTCGTCGTGGCATCGCCATTGTCCATCCCACTCATATTCTATCGAAATGAGCCGAGTCCCGTCCCTTCCCTTCCCGTCCGTCCCCTTTCTTCCCGTCGCTCGTCCCCTTTCTTCCCGTCGCTGGTCGCGAGTCGCGGGTCGAACTAACCTACGTTCGTTCAAGCGGCTTTTCCGCGTCGATTGGCAACCACGCCAGCATAGCAATAATCGATACGATAATAAACGCGATTAACATAACGTCATAGCCCTGTGTCAATGCCGCTTGTTTAGCGCTTTTGGCAATGGACACCACGTCCACTTGATCCGCCGCAGCCCGACGTGCAATGGACATTTCGAGAATCGTACCAATCGTCCAACCAGAGATTGCTCCTCCAAGGTTACCGAGCATATTCATCCAGCCGGCCACCACCGCGGTATGTCGCTGACCGATATCTTGGCAGGTTGCCCAAGCCGCACCCATCATCAAATCGTTGGAGAACGCTGCTAGCGAAATCGCCAAAGCTGCTGTCCAAGGTGAATTCGCGTAGATCGCGGCCAAGTAACAACAACCACAGAGTCCATGTCCAACCATCGCAGGGATGCGTCGTGCCCAGCGTCGACTACGAAACCGTCGTGACAAGAAGTCCGTCCAATAACCGCCCAGAAGGCATCCGAATCCACCGAGTAGCAATGGACCACCTTTCAAGATCGAACCGCTGATGCTGTTGGCGTCGAGACCATGTCGCGTTTCTAAGTACGACGGGAAGTAGGTGATGTTGAAGTACCAAGAGAAGCTCGCGCAGGCATACATCAGTCCAAGCAACCATGTGCTTCGGTTCGCAAAAAGTAGTTTCCATGGAAGCGCATGGACTTCCTTGGTAGCAAGGGGAACTGGATGCGAAGTCGCATCCGCCGGGTGGTCCTTAAAACGTCTTGCAAATGCAAAACACCACACCAGACCAATGCAACCAAAAAGCACGAACGCACCTCGCCACGAAAGGAGTGGTGTCGTGTACGTAGACCCAACCACCAAAAGCGTCCAAATCAATGGTGTTATTCCACCCATGAATCGGCCAGACATCCAGATCCAACCTTTCGCGCGCCCGCGTTCCTCGTATGGAAACCAGTTGGCAACGACGCGAGCCAAATTTGGATAAGCGCCTGCTTCGCCTATTCCAAACAGGAACCGAACGAGGCACAACAGACCAAGTCCACCAAAGGTAAATGCGCCGATTTTCAGTCCAACCATGCCCGTCAATGCCGTAAAGATGGACCAGCCAATCACAATACGTAGCAGGGTTCGTCGAGGACCAAATGCGTCTCCCAACCAACCGCTCGGAACTTCAAAAGTTGCATAGGCAATGGAAAACGCCGTGAAAGCCCATTTGAGATCGCTTATGTCCTTTAGCCCCAGGTCTCGGATGAGGAACGGTACTGCTGCACCAAAGCAAACGCGGTCCAAGTACGTAATCATCGAAAGCGTGCAGGCAAACGCCAACACCTCCAGTCGACCCAGTCGACCCAATGGACGCTTGACTCGTGTTCCTGACGCTTGCATGGAAAGTTGCGCTTTGCTGTTTTAGGCTAGAGAATTTACAAAACACGAGCCATTTGGCGCGATGGACCGTAGCAGAGGTCGTGAGACCTCCCTACCACACGTCCGTTGACGATGTTTCTCAGTGGTATTCCAAGCAACACATTGCGACAGGCTTGGGAGCCTTTGATTCGCATGTCCGCAACATGATCGCATCGGCCTGTTCAATTCGGCCCATCAGTTCTCTTTCACTATGGGCGTCCAATGCTGTCACATCGGCGATATCCCCTATAATTTGTTGCTCTGTTTTCAGTGAATCGGTAATGAAGTCGGAAATAACAACCTGGAATCGGGAGGAAGCCATCGAGTTAGGATCTCTGCCGGGAGGAATTCGGAACAGGGAAAAGAGCGGGTATAGTTTAGCATAGTCGGACGCTTGCGAATCTCCCCTCGTTTCAATGGAACTAAACTCACGGCAGTTCCTCATTCTGATTTGCTCAAACTCAAACGATGGAATACGCCGACCATCACCGATGGTGCGATTCGCGATTTGGATGAAATGACTAACGCAGGCTTTAAATTCCGGCAAGTAGCCCAAAAGAAGTTCGATCGTAAAGGGGAATGGTAACCAACCTTCACGTCGATCCAGGCCGTATGCTTGTTCGTATCTCATTTAGAATTAAACTCTATTCTTAGGCGACCGGAAGAATGAATCAAGTGCGACCTACCTTAGGTCACGCTTGCCGAGAGTGACCTTCCAGAGTTGACACGGCTTGAAAATGCTTCACAGCGTTGCTCCCTCGGGGAGGGTGGTTAATTGGGATTTTGGCGGCGATCATCGAGAAGTGTCATTTTTCACACGATTAAGCTATAGTGCGGTTTGAGAATTCGCTACATGATAAAGAAAACGCTCCGAAATCGACGTCGCTTGCGATTTGAGACTCTCGAGGAACGACGACTATTAGCCACGTACGTTGTTTCCAACACGGCAGATTCAGGGACAGGTTCACTGCGACAAGCAATCTTGGATTCCAACGCTTCGCCGGCGCGTGATACGATTGCATTTTCAATCGCAAGTATATCGAAGTCGATTGAAGCGAAGTCTAGCCTACCTCCTATCACTGATCCTGTCACCATCGATGCAACGACACAGCCGGGATATGCCGGAACTCCTATTGTCGAACTAAGCGGAAAACAGCTTTCAAACGGGGAGTACGGTCTGTTCTTAAAAGCCGGACTCAGCGAAGTACGGGGCTTGGTCATCAATCAGTTTCCAGGATTCGGCATCCATATTCAGGGACCCGGTCAGAATCGCATTGAGTCGAATTATGTTGGCACGGATTTGTCTGGTCAAATCGCCAACGGGAACGGGCTATCTGGGATACAGGTCCTAGACTCAGACAACAATCGAATTGGTGGTCCCGGAGTTGGAAATCTAACTTCTGGAAATGGTTGGGATGGCGTTCGCATTTGGGGGAGTTTGTCTCATTCCAATTGGATCCAAGGCAATCGCATCGGAACCGACGCCAATGGGCTCTCTGCAGTTCCCAATCTGCTCGTGGGATTGGTTTTAGCTGGTTCATCCACGATGTCAGCGAACGCAACGTGATCGCGGGGAACGTCAAATCGGGTATCCGCGTTTTCAGCGGCTCAGAAAGTCAAATCGCCGGAAATTGGATTGGGATTGGCGTCGACGGGATTGGAAAACTTCCCAATGGGAACGAAGGCATCCTGGTGGATGGAGCATCATGGAAGACGGTAATCGGTTCAGGACTGACAACATTGTTACCTGAGGCCGCTAAGAACGTGGTCAGCGGCAACGGCAAGTTTGGAATCGCTGTCTATGAAAGCAATTTCACCCGGATCGCAAGCAACTTTGTTGGCATCGCACCAGACGGACTGACAGCGGTTCCCAATGCCCTGGATGGTTTACTTGTAACGGGTGGCTTCCGCACTCTGATTGGCACAGACGGCGATGGGAAATCCGATCTTCTTGAAGGCAACGTCATATCGGGCAATACCAAAAACGGCATCTGGCTGTCAAACGCCGACGGCAGTCGCGTTGCAGGCAATCTTCTTGGACTTTCCGCCGACGGCGCTCGAGCCGTGGCCAACAACCACTCTGGCATTTGGATCGCCCAAGGATCTCAATTCAATCAAATCGAACGAAACATCATTTCAGGAAATAAACTTCAAGGCGTTTCGATCGGCGGCTTTCAATCCGACAACAATTAAGTTTCTGGAAACTACATCGGTACTGATGCCGCTGGGTTGGTACCAATTCCAAATCGACAAAGTGGTGTGTTGCTTTACGATCAAGCATCTAGGAATATCATCGGCGGATCGACGCCGGCGGGACGCAATGTCGTTAGTGGCAATATCGGATGGGGAGTCGACATCAAAACAAACGCGAACGCGAATTCCATAGTCGGCAACTGGATAGGCCCGGTAGGTGATGGCCTCCACTCCCTTGGAAATTCCGAAGGTGGCATCCGCATCCTCGAAGCGAGCAACAACAGGATCGGCGACGGAACCGCCGAAGCATCAAACAGCATTATCGGGAACGGACCAGTCGGAATCCAAGTGACCCACATGCTCTCAACTGGCAATTCTTTTGCGCGGAATGCAATTGCGAATCATTCGACGATCGAGATAGACCTTAGCGGGGACGGACCAACGCCCAATGATGCTAACGATCAAGATTCTGGACCTAACCAACTTCAGAATTATCCAACCATCGACTTCGTGGCCAACTCAAGCAGTCGTGTGCAGATTTCTGGCGTGTTGGAAAGTACTGCAAACACACTATTTCAAGTGGATCTGTACAGTGAAGTCCCTGGCGTTTTTGGCCGTATCTTTTTGGGAACTTTTCCGGTCCTAACGAATAGCAGTGGTTCCTCGTCATGGAGATACGAACTGTACTCCGCACTCCCAACCAATGCAAAAATCTATGCAACAGCTAGAAATGCCGGTACAATTGCAACGAACACTAACTCCTCAAACCCGAAAACCCAAATGCTTCGCAGCCAATTGATCCATCCTGCCATTTCGCGAATCTTAGCCGAGGCGGGGCACCACGCAACCATCCTGATCGCCGACGGAAACTACCCAGCCTCCAGCAAGCGGGGGCCCAGAAGCGAACTCGTATCCCTAAATTTGATGCCCGGACTAGTCACTTGCAATCAAGTTCTCGAAGCCATCCTCTCTGCGATTTCCGTCGAAGCGATTCAAACGATGATGACGGAGACAAGTGGCCCCTATGCGTTGGATGGTGACCCGCCCGTTTGGGCAGACTATCGCGAAGCCATTCGCAAAGCTGATATCAATGTAGCGCTAGAGCCGATCGAGAAATGGGAGTTCTACAATCGAGTCTCGACTGTGGATCATGTCTTAACGGTGCAAACTGGCGATACGCAGCGTTACGCAAACATATTGCTCACCGTTGGTGTACGAATGTTCTAGAAATCGTTTAACCGTTAGCCGTAGGCGTACGTAAATGGTATCGAGTACGCCTTCGGCTGACTGTTAAACACTGTTAAACAAATAATTGAACGGTATTGCTGTTAAACGCTGTGAAACGAATAATATCACAGTTTTCACAGATAAAGCGTGCGGCAGATTCTACCGCAATCCGTGGTTCCCAATCGAAACGCAACTTAACCAATTCTCCATTTCCCTGAGCACATTTTCTTGGTCAGGCTCGTTAAAGATCTCGTGTGCCATGTGTTCGTACTCTTTCGCACGCATCAAAGCGGCAGGCAAATTCGCCGCCAACTGACGACTCCCCGATGGACTGACGCATCGGTCGGGCCCGGAATACATCAGTAATGTAGGGATTGTCCAATGGCCTGCCCTTTGGCGAATGACTTCACTACTGTCCAGCATGAAGCGTGTCAGGCGGCCAGTCACCCGATCATGCACCAGCGGATCGTTCCTGAACGCCTGTACGACCAACCGGTCTGTACTGATCCAATTTGGGTTCAAGCCGTTGCACACCGCAAAATCAGGTGTGAACAGGCCGACTGTTTTCAGCAGAACTTTCTGAATACCGGTAAGTGGGATTTTTAAGGCAGGAGACGATAGCAGGCACAGATCGATTGGGCGTCGCCACGCCACGTTTTCAACCGGGTTTGCATGCGCCGCTACGAATCGAGCCACGATTAAGCCACCCAAGCTATGCCCCAAGACGGCCCAACTAGGGTGCGGGCATGCAGCTTTCACGGCATCAATCACGACCGCCAAATCGAACAGCAGATCGTCGTCGTGTTTTAACGCTCCTCGAACCCCATCCGAACGTCCGTGGCCTCGCTGATCGTAGCCTGCAACGGCCCAGCCTACGCGATTGAGGTACTGGGCGACGTGCTCGTATCGCCCAATGTGCTCGCCAAGTCCATGAACGATCAACATCACACCGCTTGGGATTTGACCTTTGGGTAATGGCCAGTGCTTGAGAGCAAGTTTCAAGCCATCGCGAGTCGTTACTTTGTCCGGTAGTGAGCTGCCACTGCTGGTCATATTGTGTTGGGAAAAACGTACCTGCTGTTCTGAGAATCACGGCACGGAGTGCCGTGCTACACTATAACCACTGATGCGGTTGGCGACAAAAGACATACAGTCACCACCGATTCTCGATCGATGTTGGAACCCGTGTTGTCCAGATTCCTGCATCTGGTTTTAAGGCTTTTGCCGGGAATCTCTGAGTTCGAACCAGTTGTAGCGTTCAACGGAAACCTCGATTATACTGGCGTGAGCTTCTGGCTGCCTGTCGCATGGATCGCACTACGACGTCAATACGCGAAACACATACTATCCCGATTATCATCGATGGCCAGATTGTTAATTATCGAATCAATGTCTCGGACAAATTTACAATATCGGGCGGAATAGCAATCAACGATACGCCGCGATCCAAACGCCAAATCGCTGCTGTCCAACAACGACTCAACTACTTGGGCTTTCGTGACTCCGATGGCAATGTTCTAGCCGTCGATGGCATCATTGGACCAAAGACATCCTTTGCGATCCGTCAGTTCAAAGCGACCACCGATCCGACCGGTACCAGCCCGGTGTCTCAAGAAACCGAAGTCCTCGATCAAGCTACCGTGAATCGGCTCAATGCGATCGACGCACCGCGTTGGACGGAATTCTTCGATAACAGCTCGCAACCTGTGCGCGATCTCCTCGGCAATCTAATTCCCAATCGCTATACGACAAATTGGTTGGCAAATGCATTGCGAGCCGCGAGCGTCAACTCGTCCGATGTCAAAGGCTTAACGACCCAAATCCCTTTGCAAACAGAGTCGGTCGGCATGTTGGCCAAACTCTTCTTTGCAAGCGGCCTGGCGACGACCAGCGGGATCAATCGTATCGACCAACTTCGATTGAGTTCCGCCACGTCACGAGCCATCCCACAAGCTTACTTTGTCCGCGATCAAGCCACCAAGGACCTCATCGACGTCCCTGCCAAGTTCTTGGTCCAGATCAGTAACACCGTTCCCAGCAGTGGCGAAGTGCACGTTAGTTTTCAACCACCCCGTCGAGTCACCGTCTCGGCATCGGATCGCAAGGCCCTCTCCACAGGCATTCGCAACGCCACCACCAAGATCCAGCCGAGCATTTCTGGATTTACTGCTACTCCAGATGCAAACGGAGATTGGATAATCGCAACCTCGGCGTCAACGACCCAGTTTACGCTCGTATCAAAGCTGCGAAAGCTAGAGAACAACAGTGCCACGTCGGGTTCTTGGGAGAAACTAGCATGGGGAGATGTAATAGTCGCCTGGCCAGACCTCACCAAGACCGGCACGTTGGAGGTCACTCGAGCAAGAAGCAACCTGTCGAAACCGTGATAGGACTGCAATCGGCGCTTCAAATGGCGCTCGGTGTCCCGGTAACTTTCACTGCCGATGGCAAGGCGCTCAAAATCGGATTTGACTTCTCCGCACTCGTCGACCAGCAGCTGAGCCTGAATTTGAAATTGGGTTCGCTTGGTATCGCGAATTTGGATGGGCTTGTAGATGTTCGCGGTGCAGGGCAAGTGAGAGTTCGAGCCAATGCAAACTTCCATATCGATCTCGGCATCGATATGACCAATCCCGAATCACCTCGTTCTTTCCTATACTCGAACACCACCACGGCGGGTCTCGGCGTCAAGGTCTGGGGGAAAGACATCACGTTCTCGGCATCGGTTCTGTCGTTCGGTGTTGCGATTGGTAACACGACGACCAAGGGTTATATCGCTATCGATGGGGATGGAGTCGCTGAGCCGACGTTCATTGCAAACGACAAAGTTTCGTATGGCGTGACACTGCGAGACATTCGCGATGGTATTGCCGACGGTCGAGTTTACTTCTCAGACCTCGCTTTCAGTGATCTTGCTGAAAATCCTTTGGCGGGTAAGTTCTATGTCTTCTTGCCGATGTTCAAGTCGAGTGATGGTTCCTCCATTGGTGCACTCGATTGGCACTTCGATGTCGCCAATCCAACGTTACCTTACAGTTGGAATGGCGTGTCCGGCATCAATCAGAGCCCGAATTTTAGTTCACTGTTGTCGGGTCTCGATTTGTCGAGTTCGCTCGATGGCTTCGGCGGCGGTTTCAGTGACTACATGACGATTCTCGATACCGCGGTCAAGAATCAGGCTTTGATTGCCAAGATTCCCTTGATTGGCGATTCGCTCAAAGAGGCAGTGCGATTCGTTGGCGATGTACGTGACAAGATCTCCGATAATCTCCAAGTCTTCGGAGGCAAGACGCCGATCCTTGTTCAGCAAAAGATCTACGAGGCCATCGGGCCTGGAGGATTGAATTGGTTACGCGATGCTGACGATTCGGCTTGGCGTTCCAAGGACAACATTGATCTGAGCGCAATCAACGTCAATGACGTCGTGATCGTTAAGAACTCGAGCACCGACGTTCAATACAGAGTCCGGCTCAAACAGTCATTGGCTCGAGTGATTTTGCCAGTGAACCTTGACCTCGGATTGCCCTTTCTCGGCCTGACGGTCGATGGACGCGTGCAACTGGACGTCGGCTTCGATTGGGAACTCGGGTTCGGACTCGACAAGGATCGCGGCTTCTATCTCACCACAGGTGTCTCAGACGAAATGCGTCTCGCGCTCAAGGCCTCGATCCCTGGATTGCGTGCAACTGGCAAACTAGGATTCCTTCAGGTCGATGTGACCGACGGTTCGGACATCAATGGCAATGGAATCATTGAGACCAACGAGAATACACTCCTCGTCGGCAATCTCAATATCGATCTTCGCGACTCCGGGACAGGATCGAACAATGACGGGAAGCTGTACGCATCCGAGCTGGCCGCGGCGTCCTTCTCGCAGGTCATTGCTGCAAACTTCCCAACCTCGGCAACCACCAATCGAGCCGACGTTCGATTGCATTTGGTAGGCACGGTTGCAGGCAACGAAAACTTCCCACAAATCGAAACAGATCTTACTGTAGGTTGGGGCTTTGGCGGTTCCAGCCCAACCGTCAACGCTGGGGCCTTTGGCAGCGCACCGGAGGTCTGGTTCCGCAATGTTCAAATCGATCCCGGACAGGTTATCCAAAGTTTCGCAAGGCCGATTCTGGACAAGGTCAACGGCATTTTGGCTCCGATCAAGCCGGTGATCGACGTGCTCCAAATCCCGCTGCCCATCATTTCACAATTGGCGGGTCGAGACTTTACAATCATCGACATGGCCGAACAGCTTGGACCGGTCTTTGGTGGTGGCATCTCCAAGGGTGCTCGCGACTTTATCAAAGCGGCTGCCGATTTGAACAGCTTGGTCTCTTTCGTCAATCAAGTCTCAGCATCCGGCAAAATTGCATTGGGCAGTTTTCGACTCGACACGTTTGATTCATCTAGCAGCGGCAGTTCCGGTCAAAATCTCGACATTCGCAAGAGTGGACTCTCGGCAATCAACCCTGAATTGCTCAGGGGCAAGATCGATATCGGTGGCGTAACTCAATATTTGACGCCTACGAACATTCCACTCTCTTCGAAACTGAGTGGTGCGGCCAAGAACTTCATAGAGCAGGGCCAGCGGATTCCAAACGCGAATGGCACTGGCGAAGGCTTCAGTTTCCCAATCCTCAAGAATCCGCTCGGTATTTTGCAAATACTGACGGGCACGGGCAATGTCGACTTGTTCAAGTACGACATGCCACAACTGAAGGTCAGTGCGCCATTCCAGATCCCGATTCCAATCATCCCGCCGTTCTTAATGGGCTTCTTTGGGGGCAGTATCGGCGCTCAAATGGACTTTAACTTTGGATTTGATTCATCCGGGTTCAAGACAGGCAATCCGCTCGATGGTTTTTATGTCGAGGATACGATCGGTGGCGTTGCGGGTGCGGCCGATCCGATGGAAGCATCCATCTTTGGCACCGTCGAGGTAGGTGCGACCATTGGCATCTCGCTCGGACCCGTCCAACTGGTGGCCGGCGCAGCGGGTGGGCTGTATGTGGAAATCGGTCTCAACCTTTATGATCCCAACCATGATGGTCGCGTCTATTTGCCAGAGTTGGTCGAGAACATCAGTCGAGGTCCAGAATGGCTTTTCGATTTGCAGGGCGAGTTTGGTGCGTACCTGCGCGCATTCATCAAGATTGAATTGAGTCTTGGATTCTTCAAACTAACAATCGTCGATGCACAGTTCGAGTTGGCGCGCATCAAGCTACTCAGCTTCTCCGTGCCTCCGCGAGGCGAGGTTGCCAGCGATGAGCTCGCTGTAGTCGATGCCGGGACACTTCGGCTTAATCTGCGCGACGGTCAAGACGACAATTTCCGCGTCAGCCAAGACGCATCGGGCGGTGTGGTCATCGCTGCTCGTGGTCAGACGAAACGATATGGTTATTCGTTCTCGAAGATTGTCGGCAGTTCAGGCGCTGGAAACGACAGCATCGTTTTCGATGAAACTGTGACCTACCCAGTCGAAATCCAAGGCGGTTCGGGCAACGACACACTCAATTACAAAGGCACAAGTACTGCGAACCTTCAAGGCAACGAAGGGGACGATACGCTTTACGGGTCAAATGGCGATGACTCCATGGACGGGGGCGTGGGCAAAGATAAACTCTTCGGTGGCTCGGCAATGATCTAATGGTCGGCGACGCAGGAGACGACTATCTCGATGGCGGCCGCAACAATGACACGCTTTACGGTGGTGATGGTAACGATCAAATCGTCGGTGGAGCGGGAAGCGATTTCCTTTACGGTGATGCAGGCAACGATGTGCTGCTTGCGGGCGTCTCCAAGACGGGTGGCGATACCGGTGCGATCAACGTCGTCTATGGTGGTATTGGCGATGACGAAATCTATGGCGATATTGGGGCTGACACGATCTACGGCGAAGCTGGCAACGATCGGATCGATGCACTGGCTGGCAATGATGCCATCTATGCCGGTGATGGCAGCGATACTGTCATCGCGGGGGCGGGCAGCGACCTTGTCGTTGGAGGTTGGGGCAAGGATACGATCTACGCAGATCGCGACAGCAGTGGGAATACAGCCAATGCGGGCGATGTAAACACGATCTATGGCGACCTCGACGGGACCGCTCGCGACTCGACGTCTGTTCCAGGCAATGCCCAAGACCATCAGGACTTGATCTACGGCGATGTTGGCGATGACTTCATCTATGCAGGCTACGGCGATGACACAGTCTATGGCTTGCAAGGAAACGATTGGATCGAGGGCGGTTGGCAAGCCGACTTGATCTATGCCGGTGTCAACGAAGCGGGCAGTGTCAGTGCAACGCCTTCGAGAAATACGATTTACGGTGATACAAGTCTCGCGATCGCAGCGCAAAGCCCGCCTGGCCTGCTCGAGGCGCATCGCGATCGAATTTATGGTGACGTAGGCGATGACATGGTGTACGCAGGCGAAGGAGCAGATGCCGTATACACGTTGGCCGGAAACGATACGGTTTATGCTGGCAACGGCGACGACGTTGTTGATACATCGATTGGAGATGACACTGTTTTCGGTGAGGCGGGTGATGACGTATTATTGTTGGGCGTCGTAACTCTGACAGCCGGTCAATCGGACAAAGACCTTGCGTATGGTGGCTCGGGCAAAGACACGATTCGCGGATTCGCTGACGATGACTTCATCGTCGGTGGGACGGGCGATGACGACATCAGCAGCGGCACGGGCTCGGACGTGATTTGGGGCGGATCGGACGCGATTAGTTTCTCGGTGTTCAACCGCGGCGACTTGAACTATCCAACCAACTTTCCCGGTGCAGAATGGCCTGCGATCGTGACCCAAACGCAAACGCGAATCGTACCGACGGCCTTGGCTGGGCTGAGTGTCGAGGGACAGATCGAAGATGGCAGCGATACTATTCGCGGTGACGACGGTAACGATTGGATCTTTGGCGGAGGTGCAGAAGACAGTCTGTTTGGCGGCACAGGCATTGACTACGTCGATGGCGGAGCAGGAAACGACCGCGTCGATGGCGGCGATGGCGATGACGTTCTGCGCGGAGGTACCAACGATGACGTGATCCTTGGCGGAATCGGTATCGATCAACTCTTTGGAGATGATGGTTCCGACCGACTCTTTGCCGACGGCGGATCAGGGACCGGAGTTAGCCAATCGCTCTCCAGCCAGCGACTCTTCGGGGGTGAAGGCATCGACTACTTGTATGGTTTTTCGTTCTCAATAGCCGCGAATGATGTGGCCGTTGAATCGCAATTGGTTGGCGAAGAGTTTCACGGCGGCGGTGGTGGCGACTGGATCTACGGCAGTATCCGTCGCGATACTTTCTACGGTGATGCGGGTAACGACACAATCCAAGGGGACGCGCTCGTCGGCCCGAACTATGCCGAGAGTTCGACACGATCAACCATAGGCGGCGACGATATGTTCTACGGTGGGACCGGGGAAGACCGGCTCTACGGTGGTGGCGGCATCGATACGCTCTGGGGCGGAGCTGATAGCGACTGGCTCGAAGGCCAAGATGGCGTCGATACGCTCTACGGTGGCTCAGGCATCGACATGATGTTGCTCGATACGAGCACTTCGTATGCAACGCTGCCAGCAGGGCAGTTCGAAGTTTTCGATGGCCACTATGGCAATGCGATTGCCGGCGACGTGGCGGATGACAATGCGACGGACATTCTGCTCATCGAAGGGACCGACTCCGCCGATACGATTTCGATCGGCCAAGTGAACTACACTCTCTCCGGTTCGGCGCGCACTGGAACTCGGCTTTCTGTCGGTTACAGCAACCGCAACATCCAAGCTTCGTGGCGAGATTTCACCGATCCAAGCGATACGAACGGCAAGCCGCGTGTGGAGCAGATTCGAGTCTCGGGACTCGGAGGGGCTGACACCATCGGATTCCTTGCCACGACGACCGCAGGCATCGATCCGCTCGATGTCACGGATTTAACCGCGCGGAGCGATGATTGGGTCGGCGTGCTCGACGGCGGCCCGGGCAACGATGTGCTGAGCGGCTCGAATGCTCGCGATCGCATCGATGGTGGGTCCGACAGCGATGTGATTTATGGCTTTGCAGGCGACGACCAGCTTTGGGGCGATGGCGGTCCTGGACTTGGAAATTCTGGCGACAATGACACGATCTTCGGGGGACAAGGCAATGACGACGTTCTCGGCGGGCAAGGAACAAACACACTCTATGCTTGGTCTCGCGATCCCAAGGCTGGCGGCCAGTTCGGAATTTTCGTTGATGATAGGGGCAACTTGTTTGACAACGATGGTGACCTCAATGTCAACGGCATTTTGGATCTCGATGAGAATTTGACGGGCAATAAACGCGGGCCTTATTCGCTCGAAGACACTGGCCTCAACCGCATGCTTGGCGGGTCGCGAACGGACCTGCTGTATGGCGGCACTGGTCTCGATTTCATGTACGGAAACGGCAGCGATAGTTCGACGAATCCAGACGTGCTTTACGATCGAAGTGGCAAGACTTTTGATACACGAGGCGTGCTCGCCGGAGACGAATGGAAAGTCTACGCCAAGAGCACCGACAAAGTCTGGTACTATGGCGGCACCAATCGCGATGATGTCATCAATGTTGACTATGTGACCGAACCAGGCGTTTTGCAAGGCCACCACCTCATCACACGGCTCACCAACAATAATGGGAACTATACCTTCGATGCCCAAGTGCAACTCGATTTCACCAAATGGAGTTCTGATGATTCGTTCTATGGTCTTGCACTTACAGGTGGTGCCAACGTTCCAGGTACCGTCCCGTTCTCACAGAACAATGGACGCACGAACGGTATATTGGCCAACGATGCGCAATTGGCGATCAGTGTCGATGGAGCGGTCGCCGAAAGCATTGTTGTTTCGGCGGCATCGACCAACGGAACCGACGGAGCGCCCGTCAACAGTTCGATTCGCGACTTGGCCGCGGACATCACACGAGCGTTGCCAGCGTCGCTTGTTGGCAAAGTCGTCGCTCGGGCCAATGGTGATCGCATCAGTCTGATTCGAACATCGAGCGCTACCGTTAGCGCCGCGAGCACTTCGATTGTGGTTTCGTTCGCCAACGCTGCCGCACGCAATGAACTTGGCATGGCTGTCGACCAATCGGCGACGATCGGTTTCGTTGGATCGAACGGACTGAAGAGTCTGCTGCCACCCGAAGGAGATTTCTCGGCCATCATCATTGATGCTCTTGATGGCAACGATACAGTGACGGTTGGTCCAACAGTCATCAAGAGCGTCTGGACCGACGGAGGCAAAGGGGACGACACAATCAAATACATCTCGGGCAAACCGATCCTGGCGGATCTTGGCGATACCCAGGCGGGCAATACGCTTCGCAACGATACTCCAACTGCAGCGTACCCGTTGGGAGCGATCTCCTCGAGCCAGTTGTTCAGTGGTTTGACCATCGATAACCCAATCGACTCCGATTGGTACACATTTACGTTGGCGACAACTGGAACCCCTAGCGACTTCCTTCGCGTGCCAAGCATCTCGCCGAATGATCGTCTGTCCTTTGGGATCTATAACCTAAACGGTGCCGCGATTGCTGGCAAGCAGTATGCGAATACAGCCGGAAGTGATCCGCTCATCGCATTGAGTGGTCTCGTTTCTGGTGAATATAAAATCAACGTCACGACAGATCGAATTCCGACGGTCTATGAACTCGACCTCCAGGTCGGTACGACAAGCGGGAATACTGCAACGAGTGCGAAGATCATTCCTGCCATTGAAACTTACGGATCGATCGTCGGGTTGCCGCTAAAAGCCAACGGCGCTGTTGATTCTTCAACTTACTATGAGTTTGCGTTGAACTCCGCAGGCGTGGCGGGCGATCAGTTGAGTCTCAGTGCTTTTGCAGTATCTGCGCCTGTGACAATGTCATTGATTCGCAAATCGGATGATGTGGTCATCGCGCAAGATACGACTGGAAGCGTTGATTTACCTTCGGTTGTCAGCCTGACTGGCTTGGCAATTGGAGTGTATCAACTCAAAGTGACATCGAATGGATCAGGCCGATATGAGCTGATCCCTCGCATTGCATACATTCCCTCGGGGGCAAGTACGACGACCTATGGCACTAAGTCGCTCGACTACTCAACCGAGCAAACGAAATTCCTAGGCGTTCCGCTTGTCGATCCATTGAGTCCTTACAAGTACACGCTGGGCTTGAGCAATACGACCGGGACGGGGCGAAGAGATGGAAATGTATTGTCTCAAACCTAAGCCTACCTCAACGTATTCGACACAGACGGAACGACGGAAACGGTGATCGACACACGTCGAGGAGATGACGAGGTGCATGCCGATCCGGAGTACATCATCCGAGGGAGCGAATGGGGCATCGATCCCGAGGATCGTCCACAGCGAGCCAAAGTTGATTTGGTTATTCGCGGCGGTGAGGGCAACGACCGTTTATTTGGCGGAGCGGGCAATGATCGCATCGAAGGTGGTGCAGGTGCTGACGTCATTCGCGGCGGAGGCGGCGACGACTCGATCGATGGCGGATCAGGCGATGATTGGCTCGCTGGTGGGCCAAGCCAAGTGGTTCCCGATCGATATGAATACGCTTCGGGTTCGGCCAATAACTCAGTGGCTTACGCATCGTTATTGACGGAGGATTTTTCCATTCTTCGCAAACGCGATTCTAACGGAGTATTGCTTGCACCGCAGAATCGCGACGTAACGGTTTCGAATCTCAACTTCAGTTATGGCGATTCGGGCGACTGGTACATTCTCAAGACTCCACAAGCAGTGAAGTCATTGGGTTCGGCAAAGGCTGCAAATCTGGTCAAGGATGCGATTGCGATCAAGTTCACCGATGCGGATGCACAGGTTTCCACTTCGCCGATTCGTCAACGGCTCTCAGCCTTTGGATACGACCATAACTCAGGAGCCGTGGGGAGATTCGCCTACCTGTTCGCGGGTAAGGACAACGATCCGACCGAAAATCTTGCCTTGTCGCCGGTCGAGCAATTCGAAGGGGTTCAAGAGTATTATCTGATTCACGTCCTCAATCCGAATGCCTTTGCGATCGTTGGTGAAGCTCCGATTTCAGAAGCCGATTTGAATCTTGGTGCACCCGCGAGCTTTTCGATCTCGATCAATGGGGCGACACCCGCCCTCATAACTTTACAACACAAGACTTCTTCGGGTTCACCGGTAGCTTATGATCGAGCCGAGTTGATTTTAGCACTGCAGACTGCGGTCAACTCTGCAATTGGGGGGGCGAACCAAATGTTGGTTGGCCAGGTGAGCCAACAGGACTATCGAATCGGATTGTGGATGATTGGCTCGGGAGTTCGGCAGTTAGCAATCACTGCGCCCAATTCGGTGGCGGTAAAGAAACTTCATCTTCTTAACTCCAGCGTCAACGCAAATTCGGCTGCACCATCTGTCGAAGCTTCTGGATCGTATCAGTTGACCTTTGCCGCTTCGAATCTGGGAGACACAATCAATGCCTCGTCCAAGACCGACGTGATGTCCCATGTGCAATCGAGCAACGGAGGGGACCGTCCGGTCGCGATAGCATTGGGCGATATCAATGGAGACGGATATGGCGATTTCGTCGGTGCATCGTTTACAAGTGGTACGGAAAATTACGCGCGAGTGCACTTTGGTGGACCTCAGGAAGCGACGGATCCCATCGAAGTACTCCACGGCCACTTGGCCCCATTGCGTGTACTTTTCGCGAAGGATAGCGAGCTGCTCTTGATGATCGCGTGGAGGCCGATGGCTGTCTTGCACGTGCTTCTCATTTC
>Ga0105048_10007139_pt1 | contig 17968 bp, 17 predicted proteins | sample MAT05_FD_78382 | JGI IMG/M metagenome (GOLD analysis project Ga0105048, IMG submission 78382) | Freshwater microbial communities from Lake Fryxell liftoff mats and glacier meltwater in Antarctica - MAT-05 | ecosystem: Environmental > Aquatic > Freshwater > Ice > Liftoff microbial mat | place...
TATCACGATCAGGCCGGGGGATTCGCGCAGCAGGTCGCGGGCCTCGTCCTCGTCGATGGGGTTGTGGAACTCGACGTTCACGGCCTCGGAATGCCCCACCATCACCGGCACACGCACGCAGGTAACGGTCAGCTTGATGTCGGCGTCGAGGATCTTGTGGGTCTCTTTCCACATCTTGTGCTCTTCGTCGGTATAGCCGTCGTCCTGGAACTCGCCGATGAAGGGGATGACGTTGAAGGCGATCTGCTTGGGGAACTTGTTGGGCGGTGTGGCGCCCAGCACGAAGACATTCTTCGTCTGGTCGAACAGCTCGTCCATGCCTTCCTTGCCGGCACCGGACACCGACTGATAGGTCGAGACCACCACCCGCTTGATCTTCGCCAGATCGTGCAGCGGCTTGAGCGCCACCACCAGCTGGGCGGTGGAGCAGTTGGGGTTGGCGATGATGTTCTTGCGGCTGGCCCACTCGACATCGTCGGGGTTCACCTCCGGCACCACCAGCGGCACGTCCGGGTCCATCCGGAAGGCCGAGGAGTTGTCGATGACGATGGGGCCCGCCGCACCGATCTTCGGAGACCATTCCTTCGAGAAGGTGCCGGACACGCTCATCAACACCAGGTCGACGCTGGCGAAGTCGAACTGGGCAATATCCTCGCACTTGAGGACGCGGTCCCCGAACGAGACCTCGATGCCAATGGATTTGCGCGAGGCAATGGCGTGAATCTTGTCCACGGGGAACTTCAGTTCCTCCAGGATGTTCAGCATTTCACGGCCCACGTTGCCCGTGGCGCCCACAACGGCGACCCGGTAACCCATTGGATGACTCCTGATCTTGAGAGAGCGTCCCGTTACGCCGTGCGGCGCAGCAACGCAAGTTGAGTGGCCAGCTGCGAGCGGGCCAGCGACCCTACCCGCTTTCCGCCATGCTCAGGATTTCCGCCCATTCGTCCACAGTAACCGGCGATACCGAAAGGCGGAAAAGACGCAACATGGCCATGTTGGCCAGCGCCGGATTGGCCTTCATCTGCGCCAGGGTGACGGCGCGGGGCAGAGGTCTCACGGGCCCCAGTTCCACCGCCACAAAGCGTCCCGCGGGGTCGGATGGGTCCAGGAAGGATTCCCGCACCACCTCGGCGATGCCGACCACCGCCAACCCGTCCACCGAGTGATAGTAGAGCACCTGATCGCCCACTTTCATGGCGCGCAGGTGCAGGGCGGCAGAGTTGTTGCGCACGCCGTCCCAGACCGTGCGGCCATCGCGCTGCAGATCCGCAAACGCGTACTTGGCGGGCTCGGATTTCACGAGCCAATGGTTGAGGGTCATGGCCGGGCTGGTCTCCGCAACGTGCAGCGTGACGATGCGGGGCCGACGGCGGGTCCGTCAACAGGGCGTCAGGCGGCCCTGGCCTGGGTACTGTGGTCGCGGATGGCTTTCAGGCCCTGGATCAGAACCTGGGCCGCTTCGGTGGCCGGTTCGGTCGACAACAACAGCCTCCAGGCGCGCAGATGCACTTCCAGCGCCTCCCGGTCCATCCGCTTGTCGGCAATCAACCGCTCCAGCAACATGAACAGGCTGGCCGCCACCTCGCCGGCACCCGGCATTCCCGTGTCGGGGTAGGCGGAAACGGCGGTCCGCAGGGCGTTCAGGCCGACAGGATCGAAACCGGAATCAAGCCCGGAGAAAGCTGCCTCAGCGGCCTCAACATATGACAGGCGCTTCTGCGCTGCGGGGTCCATGACCTACTCGATCCTTGTGAGCAAAGACGTCGTTGATGACGCCTCCCACAAGCCTGACCCTAGGACAAATGCCTTAACGACAACCTTACATTGCAGCACCAACGGTCACTTTGGCGGCGACCGGATCACCTGCACCTGAATGTCCCTGAATGCGATCGGGTGGCCCTCGCTCTGCAGGGCAATGTACCCCGCCTTGACCGGCAACACCCCGCCACGTTCAGCGATCAATCGGCGCGCATCGGCGGCCGCCATGGGGTCGGCAGGGTCAAGCGCGATGTCGGAATAGCGATGGACCACGACGCCGTTGATCTTTTCGGTCACCTGCCCGTCGGGCAGGACTTCCAGTTCCAGCGCGGTCCAGGTTCCGTTGGGAATGGTGGGGCCACTGGAGTTGGTGCAATGGACCGGCTGGCGCTTGCCGTCGATGGTGACGCTGACACCCGGCGTGCAGACGGCACCGGTGGGCCGGGGATTTGGCCCGTCAGCGCCCAGGATCTGAAACTCCACCGAGACCGGGAACGGCTGGTTCAGGGTCATGCTTTCGGCGCTCTGGCTGTGGAACATCACGCCGCTGTTGCCGCGCGCCCAGCCGGGGGTGTCCGGCAAAGGCGGTTCCAGCACCCGATAGCTGAACCGCAGGCGGTAAGCCGAATACGGGGTCTTGTAAAACAGGTGGCCGAACCGGGCCCCGAACTTGTCATATCCTGCATAGGACACCTGGATCGCGCCATCCTTGACGATGAAGGTGTTCTGGAAATTGTCGCCCGCCGGGTGACCGACAATCTTGGGGGTCCAGCCCTTCAGCGACCTGCCGTCAAAAATCGACTTCCAGCGGGGTTCCGCCTGTGCCTGTGAACCTGCCGCGATCACGACGCCGGCGCAAAACAGCCGTGCCGCCTTTCGGTAGAAACCCCGCATGACATCCTCCGGTGACCGCGCCGCCAAGCGTTGGACCGCCCCGTCTGCGGGTTGAAATGTAATCGATTTCATGGAAGCTTCCAGTGCAATGAGCGGCGGCGAACCCGACTTCTCAACCAGGCCGCCCGACAGGTAGCGGAACGCCATAGGGGAGTGACATGGCCAACCTCAACACGCGGGCGCGCAAGACGAACACCTACGACGCCATCGTGGTGGGCAGCGGAATAGCCGGCGGCTGGGCAGCCAAGGAGCTGACGGAAAAGGGGTTGAAGACCCTGGTCCTGGAGCGCGGCCCGATGGTCAGGCACCTGGAGGACTATCCCACCGCGACCATGAACCCGTGGGAGACCAAATATCCAGGCGGCAAGCTACCGGCGGCAGAGATGAAGGCGCACTACCCGGTGCAGGCCCGCACCGGCTACACGATGACCGAATATACGCAGCATTTCTTCGTCAAGGATGACGAGCACCCCTACACCGAAACCCAGCGGTTTGACTGGATCCGCGGCTATCACGTCGGCGGGCGGTCGCTACTCTGGGCGCGCCAGACCTATCGCCACAGTCCCATGGATTTCGAAGCCAATGCCCGTGAAGGCGTAGGGGTCGACTGGCCGATCCGCTATCGCGATCTGGCACCCTGGTACGACTATGTTGAGCGCTTCATCGGTGTCAGCGGTCAGGCCGAGGGCCTCGCCCATCTGCCCGACGGACAGTTTCAGCCGCCCATGGAGATGAACTGCGTCGAGAAGGATCTGAAGGCCCGCGTCGAGGCGAATATTCCGGATCGCCGCATCACCATCGGCCGGGCCGCGCACCTGACGGCCCCCACTGAGGAGCAATTGGCCCAGGGCCGTGGCAAGTGCCAGAACCGCAACCTGTGCATCCGTGGATGTCCGTTCGGGGCCTATTTCAGTTCCAATTCCTCTACCTTGCCGGCGGTCGAACGCACCGGGAACCTGACCCTTCGCCCGGGTTCCATCGTCACCTCGCTGATCCTCGACGAGAAGAAGGGCAAGGCCACCGGGGTGCGGGTGCTCGACGAAGCATCCGGGCAGGAGATCGAGTTCTACGCCGACGTCGTCTTCCTCTGTGCCTCGACGCTGAACACGGCCTGGATCATGCTGAACTCGACCAGCACGCGATTCCCTAACGGCTTCGGCAATGACAGCGATCAGGTCGGCCGCAATGTCATGGACCACCACCTGGGGGTCGGTGCCCAGGCCGAGGCTCCGGGCTATGAGGACAAGTACTATTCCGGTCGCCGACCGAACGGCATCTATGTGCCCCGGTTCCGCAATCTCGGCGACAAGGCCAGCGCCCGGACGGATTACCTGCGCGGCTTCGGCTATCAGGGCGGGGCCGGGCGACCTGGCTGGGAGCGCACTCTGAACGTTCCGGGGTTTGGCGCGGACCGCAAGGCGGCGCTCAGCCAACCGGGCCCCTGGATGGTGCGGCTGGGCGGCTTCGGCGAAATCCTCCCCTATGCCGACAACCGAATGACCCTGAACACGGCGCTCAAGGACAAGCACGGCCTGCCAACCCTGACCTTCAACGTCAGTCTCCGCGAGAACGAAATCGCCATGCGCAAGGACATGCGACTGGCGGCCATGGAGATGCTGGACGCCGCCGGCTTCAAGAATGTGGTGGGCGCCGATCAGGGATATGGCCCCGGCCTCGGCATCCACGAGATGGGGACAGCCCGCATGGGGCGTGACCCCAAGACCTCGGTGCTGAACGCCCACAATCAGGTGCACGCCTGCAAAAACGTCTACATCACTGATGGTGCGGCGATGACCTCGGCCTCCTGCGTGAATCCGTCGCTGACCTATATGGCCCTGACGGCGCGGGCTGTTGATCACGCGGTCAGTTCAAGAAGGAGGGGCGAGCTGTGAGGCGTCTCCAGATGTCAAACTACCCCAGTCGTCGACAGGCGCTGTTCGGCGCGACACTCACTTTCGCGGCGATCTGGACCACGCTGTCGCTGCCGTCCGCCGCCACGGCCCAGACCACGCTCTCGTGGTCACCCAAGGTGCTGACACAAGCTCAGGCTCAGGTGCTGGAGGTGGCTGTCGAGCTGATCATGCCCGCCACCGACACGCCGGGTGCGCGGGAGGCCGGAGTTGCACGCTTTATCGACCGGGCCATGGGTAACTTCTATGATCCCGGCCAGGTCAAGACCATGCGCGACGGCCTCGACCGGATGCAGACCGATGCGCAGGCGGCTTACGGCACAAGCTTCACCGCACTGGACGAGCGGCGGCAGATCGAACTCCTGACCCGCTACGACGCCGAAGCCACCCGGTTGCCGCTGACGCATTTTTTCGCGCTGATCCGGCAGGCGACCACCGTCGGGTTCTTCACCTCCGAAACCGGCGCGACCAGGACCCTGCGATACGATCCGTTCCCCGGCGAATATCGCGGTTGCGTCCCCCTGAAAGAGATCGGTCGCGCATGGGCCACATGATGATCGCACACCCCCTATCCGCCGCGCTCCTGCTCGCGACGACGCTGACCTTTGCCGCCGCCTCGGTGACCGCCCAGCCCGCCAGACCCGCCGACACCGAGGTCCACACACCGGTTCCCGCGATCGTGACCCCGGGGTCCCGCGACGGGGATCCACCCTCCGACGCGGTGATCCTGTTCGATGGCCGCGACCTCAGCCAGTGGGTGACCACCCGCGACAAGTCCGCCGCCGGATGGACGGTTGCGGATGGCGTGCTGACGGTGAAGAAGTCCGCCGGCAACATCGAGACAAAACAGACGTTCGGCAGTTATCAGCTGCACCTGGAATGGAAGGTCCCCGTCGACATCACGGGCACGGGTCAGGGTCGCGGCAACAGCGGCCTGTTCATGGCGTCGCCAGGCACCGGAGACGCCGGTTACGAACTTCAGATCCTCGATTCCTACGAAAACGCGACCTATGTGAACGGTCAGGCCGCCAGCATCTACAAGCAGTCGATCCCGCTGGTAAACGCCAGCCGCAAGCCGGGGGAATGGCAGTCCTATGATGTGATCTGGAGCGCGCCGACCTTCAACGCTGACGGGACGCTGCGCGACGCTGCCCGGGTCAGCGTGCTCCACAACGGCGTGCTGGTGCAGAACAACTACATCCTGCCCGGCGAGACCCGCTACATCGGCACGCCCGCCTATCGCGCCCACGGTCCGTCGCCGATCAAGCTGCAGGCCCACGGCGACCCCAGCGCGCCGCTCAGCTTCCGCAACATCTGGGTGCGCCCGCTGGCCGGGTCGTCGCCCGCGCCGTGACCCTGACCGGCGACCCACGCCGCGGGATCAGGTGATTTCATCTGATCCCGAATGGCTTTAGGCATAGGGCGATGAATTTCGACCTCATGCGGTTGGTGGCGGCGCTGCTGGTGGTGGTGAGCCACACCTGGCCACTGTCGGGCCAGCCGCCGCTGCGCATCATGGGCGTCGAGGATATGGGCGCGCTGGGTGTCTCGATCTTCTTCGTGATCAGCGGTTATCTGGTCACCGGCAGCTATCAGCGCGACCCCAGGACCTATCTGGTCAAGCGCCTGTTACGCATCGAACCCGGGTTGATCGCATCCCTGGTGGTCACCGTCGTTCTGCTGGGCTTTTTCACCACGGCTCCGGCGGGCGAGTACTGGCCCAGAGCGGCGCTCTATGTGTTGCGTAACGCGCTGCTCTATCCGGCGACCTATGAGCTGCCGGGCGTGTTCGAGACGGTCCCGGTGCCCAACGTCGTGAACGGCGTGCTGTGGACCCTGCGTCTGGAGTTCACCTTCTACCTGATCCTGATGCTGATCCGCGCGCGGCTGGCCCTGGTGCTGACCCTGGGTGCCGGCTGTGCGGCCGTCTGGCTCTACATGACCTTCGCCTATCCGGACTGGGCGCAGGACCGGGTCACCCGCATCGCCTATCTGGGTGCGCGTAACGGCCTGCTGTTCTTTGCCGGGTCTGCGCTGTTTCTTGCCCGCTGGAAGACGCCGCTCTGGCTGGCGGGGGTGTCGGTGGTGGCTTTTCCGCTGATCGGGCCCCTGGCCTTGCCGACCGCCGTCCTGGGTCTGGTGCGACCGGGCAAGCTCCCGGCCGACCTCAGCTACGGCGTCTATATCTATGCATTTCCCGTTCAGCAGATGCTGGCGGCCTATGGTCGACTGGACGTTCTGACCAGCGTGCTCTGCGTTCTGCCCTTCGCGGCCGTGAGCTGGTTCCTCGTGGAGCGACCGGCCATGAAATGGAAGCCTGGAGCGCGACAGCTTCAAGTGGATACCAGTTGAAGCGCGCGTCGCGCTCTAAACATATGAAGAGCGAGCCCCTTCGTCCGGATCAGATGATTCCATCTGATCCTGAAAGGCCCTAGCGACCTCCCGCAGGCGTAATGCCAGCATTCTTTTTGGTTCCCACGCAACCATTCACGGTTTCGTGCGCTCTCGCTGCATGAACATCAGGAGAGAGACCATGCGTATTGCGATGATCGCCGTTGCCGCCCTCGGCGCCCTCAGCCTCGCCGCCTGCAACAAGGCCGAACAAGCCGTCGACGCCAAGGCCGACGCGACTGAAGCCGTCGCCAATGTCGAGGCGACCAACCTCGAGAATCAAGCCGATGCCACCAAGGCAGCCGGCGAGGCCCAGGCCGACGCCCTGACCCAGGACGCTGCGGCCGCCAAGAACATGGCCGGCGCCGAAGCCAAGGCCCTCGACGAACAGGCCGATGCCGTCAAGGCCGCCGGTGCCGCCACAGCCGACGCGATGAAGAAGTAAGCGATCCTCATCGGTGGTCCTAACCCGGCCCCGAAGCTCAGCCGAGCTTCGGGGTTTTCTTTATGATCCCTGCGACGCGACCTGTCCCCGCGACATTGCAGTTCCCCTGAGCGTTACACAGGGTTACAGGACCTCGACGAGGTCGAATGTCGGGTATGAACGCACCATTGTCGGACGCCCTTCAGGCGCAGGTCGTACGGATCCGCGAGAGTGGCATCCTGGGTCGATCTCACGGCTTGTCCCGGCTGTTCGACTACCTGGCCGCCGCCGACCCAAAAGGCCATGGCCTGCGCGAGAGCGACGTGGCGCAGGATGTCTTCGGACGAGACCTGACCCTGTCCGGCGACGCCTCCGTGCGGGTCTACGTGCATCGCCTGCGCCGCAAGCTTGACGACTTCTACGCGGGTGCCGGCGCTGATCAGGCCCACAGGCTGGTGATCCCGCTGGGCGAGTATCGGCTGGATGTTGTCGAGACCACGGCAGTTGAGACGCGAGCGCTGCCCCACGCTCGCAAACGCTGGCTTTGGGCCATTGCCGCCGCTCTGTTGATGTTCGTGAACCTGGGCGGCTGGTGGGCTGTTTTGCGCGCCACGGCACCGGAGCGCGGACTTGCCGATCTGGCCGCGACACCGATCTGGTCGGCGATCGGGCGCGACCGGCCTGTCCTGCTGGTGGTCGGCGACTACTACATCTTTGGTGACACCGACCATGGCTCCGAACCCCGGCGGATGGTCCGGGCCTTCGAGATCAACTCACCGGCCGATCTGGACGCCTGGCTGATGGACAATCCCCAATTCCAGGGGCGGTACGTCGACCTCGATACCTATTACACCCCGATCGGTGCGACACTCGCCCTGCGCGAGATCATGCCGTTGGTCCGCCACGCGGCCGGCGGCCCTGAGCGGGTGCGGGTCATCACCGCCTCGCACCTGACCCCGGATATGCTGAAGACCAACGACATCGTCTACATCGGCTATCTGTCGGCCCTGCGGGTCTTGCAGGACCCGGTATTCGAGCGGTCGCGTTATGCCATTGGCTCCACCTATGACGAACTGATCGAGCGCAAGACCGGCAAGAGCTTCGTGTCGGGCGCCGGGGCGGTGTCCGGTGATCGCGCCAATCGGGACTACGGCTATCTGGCGGCCTTTGAGGGTCCGGGTGGCGCTCACGTCGTGGTGCTGGCCGGCAACCGCGACATCGGCGTCATGCAGATCGCCGAGATTGCCGCTGACCGCAAGGCCATGGCCGCCTTGCAGGTCTCGGGAAACACACCCTTCGAAGTGCTCTACGAAGTCAACGGCGTGGGCCGGACCAACGTCAGCGCCACCCGGGTCGACGCCAACCGCTGAATGGGGATTGCGGTTTTCAGCTTCGGTTCACACCTGGTCGGCCAGATGGCAGAGATCATCTCTCATCGTCCGTCGAGCCGTTCCCGATCCATGCGTCACGTCATCGCCATCATGGCCACCGCATTCACCGTGTCATTGCCGCTGCCGGCGTCAGCTGAACCGCACGGCGTCACCGTTGCGTTCGGCAATACGGTCAAGGCGCTCTACGCCGACGGCAAGTACCAGCGGCTGTGGTTCAAGGCTGACGGTAACTGGGAGGCTGTCGGCCGACGCGGCAAATGGACATCAGGCAAGTGGTCACTACAGGACCAGAAAGTCTGCCTGCGACAGTCGCAGCCCTTCCCCGCGCCCTTCCGCTACTGCACCGCGTTTCCGGCCAACGGCAGCCTTGGCGTGGTCTGGACGTCCCGCGACTGGCAGGGCGAGCCCATCAAACTGACCGTCGTCAAGGGTATCGAGCGGCCGTAATGCCGGATCCCTACGCCAGTACCGCGTGCGGTCGGGGGTAGGCGTCGCCACGGCTCAGGACCACCAGGCCCATGATGCAGCGCACCGCGAACCAGACGGCGGGCACCGCAAAGATCAATCCAGCGAGGGCCATGATCGGGAAACCGATCAGCACCACGGTCAGGATGGCCCCGATGCCAAAGATGATCCCGCCGATAGCACCTGAAACCAGCATAAGCACAATGCCGATCCAGAACGTCCGGATCAGGAAGGTGTAGTGCGTCTGCATGACCGGGCCTGCGGAGCTTCGCTGCGCATAGGCGATGATCACGCCGATGATCGCCGTGAAGCCGGTGGCGAACGCCAGCAGGTACAGGCCGTAACACACGGCCGGCATGGTCTTGTCTTCAGAGCGGGTGTCGGTCGAGTAGATGTCGGTCACTGGCGTATCCTTCGGTCAGCCGTTGTTACGGATAATGTTCCGGATCCGGCGACTGCGCTAATTAAAGTGGGGTCATGTTACGTTCGGCGCAATCTCAGCGTCCGACGATGATTTCCACGCCCGCGCCGACCGCGTCCGGAGCCAGGGCCAGTGGCTTCTCCACCCGGACCCGCACGCGGCTGACCCGGGGGTCGGCCAGACAGTGATCCGCCAGGTGATGGGCAAAGGTTTCCACCAGCGCAAGATGACCCCCGGCGGCGACATCCTGGGCCGCCTTCAGGATGGCCTCATAGTTGAAGGTGTCGCTCAAGCGGTCGGAGGCATCCGTCGGCACATCCAGTTCTACGTCGATGATCAAGGGCTGCAACCGTCCGATCTCGTGCTTGTAGACCCCGATCGGGGCCTGCACCTTGACCCCGGTGACGAAAACCTTCGAGCTGATCAGCCGGGCATCGCTCATGACAGGTGCTGGCCGGAGTCGACAGCGATCATCTGGCCGGTCACCGCAGTGGCGTCGATCAGGTAACGCAGGGCCGCCCCGATCTGGGCTGGCGACGCCGGTCGCCCCAGCAGCGTCGAGCGCGCCTCTGCCTCGAATTCGGCAGCGTCCTGGTGGATCGAGGCCAGAACCGGCCCCGGCCCGATGGCGTTGACCCGGATCCGGGGAGCCAGCGCCTGGGCCAGCATCCGGGTGGCATCCCACAGTGCCGACTTGCTGAGCGAATAGGAGAAAAAATCCGGGGCCGGGCGCAGCACCCGCTGGTCCAGCAGGTTGACGATCAGGCCCTCCCGGTCGGCGGGCAGCCGCCTGGCAAACACCTGCGCCAGCACCAGCGGTGCGCGCAGATTGGTCTCCATGTGCAGGTCCCAGGACGCGCGATTCATGTCGGAGAAGGCGTCGTTCTCGAACACACTTGCGGAGTTCACCAGCAGGGTGATCGCCCCCAGCTCTGCCTCCGCCTCGCCGATCAACGCCACACTGGCGCTCTCCTTGCGCAGGTCACAGGTCAGGATCGTGGCTTTTCGGCCATGCGCGCGCACCTCGCCGGCGGCGGCCTCAGCCTCATCGTCCATGCTGCGGACATGAATGGCGACGTCAAACCCGGCCTGCGCCGCCGTCGCGGCCAGCACCCGACCGATCCGCCGTGCGCCGCCCGTCACCAGTGCTGCGCCGCGGCTGGCCATCAGATGTTCTGGGTCAGTCGAGACGACCGAAGTCGAACCAGTTCAGCGCGAGCATCACGGCGAGGAACGCGCCGATCATGTAAACACCGCTCATGGGAGCTCCGTGGGGCCACTTCAACGCCCCGGCTTTAGCGACGCAGCCCCGTCCGGGCAAGGCGTCTGTCGCGCATCTGTTGCAGGGTGTCTGCAAGATACCCACCTCGACACAGCATCAGGGCTTCCAACCTGTTCCCTGATCATTGTAAAACGGATGTTTGAAGATCGGGGCTGACGGCTCCATCCGCCACCAACAACGAAAGCCAGGAGGACGTCATGCGCGAGTACCTTAAGTTCTACATCGACGGTAAGTGGGTCGAGCCGGTCGAAATGAAGACTCTCGACGTCGAGAACCCGGCCACCGAAGAGGTCTGCGGCAAGATCGCGGTGGGCTCCGCCGCCGACGTGGACAAGGCCGTCAAGGCTGCCCGCAAGGCCTTCACCACCTGGAGCCAGACCAGCCGCGAAGAGCGCCTGGAAGTGCTGGGCCGTATTCTCGCCGAGTACCAGAAGCGCTTCGGCGATCTGGCCCTGGCCGTGACCGAGGAAATGGGCGCGCCGGCCTCGCTGGCCCAGCGGGCCCAGGTTCCAATCGGTATGGGCCATCTGGCCACCGCCGTCGAAATCCTCAAGACCTTCAAGTTCGAGGAAGACCGCGGTCCAACACTGATCGTCAAGGAGCCGATCGGTGTCTGCAGCTTCATCACCCCCTGGAACTGGCCGCTGAACCAGATCGTCTGCAAGGTGGCCCCGGCCATCGCGACGGGCTGCACCATGATCCTGAAGCCGTCGGAAGTGGCCCCGTTCTCGGGCCAGATCTTCGCCGAGATCATGCATGCCGCCGGCGTTCCCCCCGGCGTGTTCAACATGATCCACGGTGACGGCATCGGCGTGGGCGTGCCCATGTCCAGCCACCCGGACGTCGACATGGTCTCGTTCACAGGTTCCACCCGCGCCGGCATCGAGGTGGCCAAGAACGCCGCCCCGACGGTCAAGCGCGTGGCCCAGGAACTGGGCGGCAAGAGCCCGAACATCGTCCTCGATGACGACGCCTTCGCCAAGGGCGTCGGCCGTGGTGTGGCCACCATGATGACCAACTCCGGCCAGTCCTGTAACGCACCGACCCGCATGCTGGTCCCCGCCAAGCGGATGGCCGAGGCGATCACGGTGGCCAGGGCGGCGGCCGAGACGGTCACCGTCGGCGACCCCAACGGCAACAGCCAGCTGGGCCCGGTGGTCTCCCGCGTCCAGTTCGACAAGATCCAGAAGCTGATCCAGGCTGGTATCGACGAGGGTGCGACCCTGGTCATCGGCGGCGTGGGTCGTCCGGAAGGTCTCGACAAGGGCTACTACGTCCAGCCCACCGTCTTCGCCAACGTCACCAACGAGATGACCATCGCCAAGGAAGAGATCTTCGGCCCGGTGCTCTCGATCCTGGGCTACGACACGGTCGATGAGGCCATCGCCGTCGGCAACGACACCGAGTACGGCCTGGCCGCCTACGTCCAGGGTGCGGACCTCGATGCCGCCCGCAAGGTGGCCTCGAAGCTGCGGGCCGGTCAGGTCTCGATCAACGGCGGCGGCGGCGACATGATGGCCCCCTTCGGCGGCTACAAGATGAGCGGCAACGGTCGCGAGTGGGGCGACTTCGGCTTCCACGAGTTCCTGGAAACCAAGGCCATCCTCGGCTACGCCCCGAAGCCTGCTGCCGAGTAAGGTTTGACGCCAGAATGAGTCGAAGGGGCTGCCAGTTGGCAGCCCCTTTTTCGTTGGAGCGTCTGACATGAAGCCTGGCGGATGCCGCCAGTCTCCGACAGGACAATTTTTTCCCTGCGCGCAACGCGGGGCTCGTACCTCTGCCGATCCTCTGCGACAGTGCGCAAAAGACGGGGGAGAACGTCAAATGGTTCGAATGCTGCAGTGGGCGGCGGTGCTGTGCATCGCCTTGGGGGTCGCCTCGTGCGGCAAGTCTGGCGTTGATGCCAAACGTATTGAGGCCGCTGCAGCCGGTGAGTGGCTGACCTATGGCCGCACCTATGACGAACAGCGGTTCAGCCCGCTGGATCAGGTCAACAAGGACACCGTCAGCCGCCTTGGCGTCAGCTGGAGCGCTGATTTCGATACCGACCGGGGGCAGGAGGCGACGCCACTGGTCGCTGACGGTGTGCTCTACACGACCACGACGTGGTCCAAGGTCTTCGCCTTCGACGCCAAAACGGGCAAACAACTCTGGACCTATGATCCGCAGGTGCCGGGCGAGAAGGGCTTTGATGCCTGCTGTGACGTGGTCAACCGCGGGGTCGCGCTGTGGAAGGGTAAAGTTTATGTCGGCGCGCTGGACGGTCGCCTGATCGCGCTGGACGCCAAAACCGGCAAGGTGGTCTGGTCCGTGCAGACCACCGACCCCAAACAGCCCTATACCATCACCGCCGCACCCCGCGCGGTGAAGGGCAAGATCCTGATCGGCAACGGCGGCGCGGAGTATCCCGTACGCGGCTACCTCTCGGCCTATGATGCCGAGACCGGCAAGCTGGACTGGCGCTTTCACATGACGCCGAACCCGACCGGTGCTCCTGACGGCGCGGCCTCTGACAAGGCCATGAAGGATTTCGCCTACAAAACCTGGAACGACGGAGCCTGGAAGCAGGGCGGCGGCGGGGCCACGCCCTGGGATGCCGTGACCTATGATGTGAAATCCGACCTGATCTTCGTCGGCACGGGAAACGCCGGACCCTGGAACGGCAAGATCCGCACCGGCGGCAAGGGCGACAACCTGTTCGCGGCCTCCATCGTGGCGCTCCGGCCCGACACCGGCGAGTACGTCTGGCACTACCAGACCACGCCACGCGACGACTGGGATTTCGACGCTGTCCAGCACCTGATGGTCGCCGACCTGCCCATCGGGGGCAAGACGCAACGGGTGGTTATGCAGGCCAACAAGAACGGCTTCTTCTATGTGCTGGATGCAGTCAGTGGGAAGCTCGTGTCGGCGGACAAGTTTGTGCCGGTCGACTGGGCCACTGGGGTGGACCTCAAGACTGGTCGCCCGGTTGAGGCACCCGGAGCGCGCTATGAGGACGGCACCGTGCAGACCCAGACCCCCGGGGCGCTGGGGGGCCACAACTGGCAGCCGATGGCCTTCAACCCGAAGGAAGGCCTGGTCTTCATTCCGGCCCAGACGATCTATGGGAGTTACACCGACCCCAAGGAGTTCAGCTTCATCCCCGGCGCCTGGAACCTGGGTCTTGGCCGAGGTGCGGACGGACCCAAGGTCAAGAGGCCTGCGGCCATGGGCGAGTTGATCGCTTGGGACCCGGTAGCGAAGAAGGCGCGCTGGAAGGCCGCCTTCGCCGAACCCTGGCGCAGCGGCGTGCTGGCCACTGCCGGCGGGCTGGTGTTCCACGCTGCCGGGCATGAGTTCATCGCGTTCGATGCCGCAACCGGCAAGGCGCTCTGGAGATACAACGCGGGCGCAGGCGCCATCGCGGCGGCCTCGACCTACGCCATCGACGATGAGCAGTATGTGGCCCTTATGGTGGGCTTCGGCGGCGCCGGCGGCATGGGCGGCGAGGAGCCCCGCCGCAAAGGCCGCCTGCTGGTGTTCAAGCTGGACGGCAAGATGGTGCCAAAGCCGTTCCCGGTCCCGGTCGTGCTGCCGCCCCTGGACCTTGCGTCCGCCACCCCCGCGAAGGGTGACCTCACCAAGGGAGAAGCCCTGAGCGCCCAGTTCTGCCGGACGTGCCACAACGACGGCGGCTATCTGCCGGTGCTGACGCGCTCGCCGGTGATCCTCGATCCGGTGGGCTTCAAGGCCATCGTGCTTGATGGCGCCAGGAAGCCGCACGGCATGGCCCCCTTCCGCCGCTTCTTCAACGAAGCCAGCGCCGAGGACCTGCGCGCCTATCTGTTGGCCGAGGCCGCCAAGGCTCCACCGGTGGTCAAGGCCGCCATGACACATGGGCGCTGATGAAAGGGATGGGACGATGAAAATGGACCGTCGCTCCGTGCTGGCTGCGGGCCTGACGGGTGGTCTGGCTGTGACCCAGTCCGCCGTCGCACAGGTGCCGGTGCTACCGCCGCCCCCGACCCCGGCAGCCGGTGATCCCGATGCGCCGGCCTGGCCCTCGCGGGAGGTTTACCAGATCTGGCCGGGCAAACAGCCGGGCGCTCTGGCGAGCCTGCCGACCCCGAACCCGACGATGAATGGACGCTCGGGACGGCGGCAACTCTGGATTCGCGGCATTGCCCATGCCGAGCTACACGTCTTCCGCCCTGCATTTCCGGATGGCACGTCGCTGATGTCTATCCCCGGCGGCGGCTACGGCTTTGTATCGGTCCAGAACGAAGGCTTGGCCGTGGCCCAGCACTTCAACGCCTTGGGCACGACCGTCTTCGTGTTGGTCTACCGGCTGCCCCGCGAGGGCTGGTCGACCCCGCATCTGGTGGCGATACAGGATGCGCAGCGCGCCATGCGGTTCATTCGCGCCCGCGCCGCCGACTTCCGGATTGACCCGGCACGCCTCGGTATCCTGGGCTTTTCGGCTGGCGGGCATCTGGCGAGCGATCTCGTGGTGTCGCACGCCGACAGCCTCTATGCGCCAGTGGACGCCGCCGATCAGTTGTCCGCCAGACCGGCCTTTGCGGGCCTGGTTTATCCGGTGACCAGCCTGATCTCGCCGACGGGAGACCGTCGGATGTCGGGGATGCTGATGCCGGGCTTGCCGGACCCGATTCTCCTGGCCCGGTCACCGGTTCAGCGCCTTACCGCTGACGCGCCGCCCTCGTTCCTGGTCCACGCCTTCGACGATCCTTTGGTGCCAATGGAACACAGTCTGGAGTGGATTGCTGCCTGTCGCGCCGTGAAACGCCCGGTCGAGGCCCATCTTGTGGCCACAGGCGGTCACGGGTTTGGCCTGGGTCTGCCAAAGGACAGCTCCGGATCGGTCTGGCCTGACCTCTTCGGTCGCTGGATTCGTAGAAACGGCGGTTGATCCGTCCAGGGAGCACCGGATATGGCCTCGAAACGACTGGTTAGAGTGCTGGGTGCGGTCGCCGCCCTGTTTCCGTTTGTGGCAACCGCACAGTCCGCCCAGCCCTATTCCGCCGTCCAGCCGACCTCGACCCACGCCACGGCCATCGCCGCCGCAAGGGTGGCCATTGCCGACTACATGACCATGCGCGGCGTGCCGGGCCTGTCGGTGTCGGTCTCGGTCAACGGGGTCCGCGCGTGGTCCGAAGGTTTCGGGTTTGCCGATGTTGAACAAGGGGTACAGGTGACGCCGTCCACCCGGTTCCGCTCGGGTTCCACCGCCAAGCCGATGAGCATGGCCGCCGCAGCTGTCCTGCACGATCAGGGCAAACTGGACTTCGACACCCGGGTCCAGACGCTGATCCCGACCTTCCCCGAAAAGGCCAAGCCGATCACGTTCCGCATGCTGGCCGGACATCTGGGCGGGTTCCGCCACTATCCCCCGGACGGCTCGGAGTTCTTCAACACCCGACCCTATACCAACGTGCTCGAGACGCTGGAGGTCTTCAAGAACGACCCGCTCGTGGGTCCGCCGGGCGAGATCTACAACTACTCCAGCAACGGCACGAACCTGCAGGGGGCCATGACCCAGGCGGCCGGCGGAAAGCCATTCCTGGACCTGATGCAGACCCTGGTGTTTGGCCCGCTGGGCATGACCTCAACCTCGCCGGATCGTGTCGAGGACATCATCCCCGGACGCACGCGTTACTATGAGCGCACGGGCGGACAGGCCACCTATCGCATCCGAAAGTCATCCCGCGGCAATGGCGAGCGCGGCGTACTGCTGAACGCGCCCTATACCGACAACAGCAACAAGTTTCCGTCGGGCGGCTACATCACCACGCCGGAAGATCTGGTCACCTTCGGCAACGCGCATCTGCAACCCGGATTCCTGAAGGTCGACACCCTGCGCCAGCTGTTCACCTCGCAGAAAACTGCCGATGGCAAGGCGACCGGCTACGGAATGAACTGGCACATCGACGCGGACCGCGACGGTGTACCCACCATCCGCCATACCGGCAGCTCGGTAGGGGGGAACTCGATCATCCTGATGTACCCCAAACATAAGCTGGTACTGGCCATCCAGACCAACCTCACCGACTCGCGTCTGGGTCAGCTGCCCGAGACGGTCGGAAGTCTATTCTTGAAGACAGCCGCGCCACTTGATTGATAGCGACCGAACCGGTTCCCGCGATGTCAACGCAGGCCGAAGAACCCCAGCACCACAAGCACCACGACCACCAGGCCGACAATATAAATGATGTTGTTCATCAGCTTCGCTCTCCAGTGGATCTGTCCACCGGGGCCTAACGCTGAAAACGGCACCGCTGTTCCCGAGGCTAACCTGGTCGCCACCCCAACAGGCTGATCATCACTCCAAATCCGACGACATAGGCCACCGGCACATGCCAGCCTTGCCGCAGCCAGGCCACCACCGAACGACCCTCGGGATAGAGGTTGGTCAAGGCCACGCCGGCCGACGAACCGAACCAGGTCATCGATCCGCCAAAGCCCACGGCATAGGCCAGCATGCCCCAGTCGTAGCCACCCTGTTCCAGCGCCAGCGCCGTCAGCGGAATGTTGTCGAACACCGACGACACCACCCCCAGGCCAAAGGTCGTCTGCCAGGCCGGTTCCGGCAGGGCGCTCACCGGCATCAGGGACGCCGCCGCCACCAGAGCCACCAGGAACAGGGCCCCCTTGAATGACGACCTCGCCACCGTCCAGTCCGGCGCGGCGATCAGGGATGTGGCCAGCAACGCCGCCCATACCGCCAGACCCAACCAGGGTGCCGCCGCCTCGCCGGGAGACAACAGATTGGCCGAGATGTTTGCCGAAACCGCCGCAACCAGCACAATGGCCACGACCAGCACCCTGCGCCACTGAATCGGATGCCCTGGTTCATCGTGCTTCAGGATCGGCTGATAGCGCTGCTGGGCGAGGGCACCTGCCACTCCGAACACCGCAAAGGCCGCCAGCGAGGCCACATACGCCGGCAGCACCTCCAGCGGCGAGACGCCTTTCAGCCACATGATCGTGGTCGTGGTGTCGCCGATCACACTGCCCGCGCCACCCGCA
>Ga0105048_10007143_pt1 | contig 17965 bp, 17 predicted proteins | sample MAT05_FD_78382 | JGI IMG/M metagenome (GOLD analysis project Ga0105048, IMG submission 78382) | Freshwater microbial communities from Lake Fryxell liftoff mats and glacier meltwater in Antarctica - MAT-05 | ecosystem: Environmental > Aquatic > Freshwater > Ice > Liftoff microbial mat | place...
ATACCACTTTGTTCGCCGCATCTATAATTATAACGCTGTTGTTGTCGGTGGGCAGCCATATCCGGTTTTTGCTGTCCTGTACCCAGGGCTCCTCGTTTATGATGGTTCCCTGAAGAGCCTTTGCCCAGGGCAAATCGCTAAGGCGGTACATAAAATTAAGGCCGTCGTTAAACACATCTATGGCACCGGAATGGTTTACATAAATGCGGCCCTGCCTGTCTTTAAAAAGGCTGCGTACATAAGTATCCGAACCCGGTTGCAGATCGGTGCGGTGGATTTTATAATTTTCGAAAGTATTGTTGAAGGTGTTGAAAACCGAAAGGCCACTATTGGTGGCTATTAGTAACTGGCCTGGCTGGTACTGTAGCATATCCTGCACATTGTTTCCGTTGAGCGTGGCAGTGTCTGTCCGGTCGCTGAAAAACTGTGTAAACCTGCTGCCATCGAACCGGTTAAGCCCTTCTTCGGTGCCTATCCATAAAAACCCCCTGTTGTCTTTTAAGAGGCAGTTAATGCTGTTGTTACTAAGGCCGTTTTTTGTGGTATAGTTATCAAAATGGTACGATTGCCGCTGCGCCTTACCTTGTAAAACAAAAGCCGTGAGTGTCAATAACAAAATATAACGCATGGCTTAAAGCTATCTGAATTTTTATTTACGGATGAGGGTTATAGATTTTTTTTGGCATTTTGTTTTAGTAGTTGTAAGAACACACCTTGAGGCTTGTACCTACAAAATATTTTTATCATGGATAATTATTGCTGGCACAATTCGTTGGCATGCCTCGCAATTAAAATCCAACTGTCATTGGCTTTTTGCCATACCTGGGTATAGCGCCGTTTGATGGTTTGGCCGCCTTTGGGGTTTGCTATAACAGGTATTACAGTTTCGCTACCCATGGTTACAACCATGTCTTCCTGCACCAGCATTTGCTCCATTGTAAATGTGTAGCTGGTGTAAGCAAGCGAACCTTCCACCACCCTTTCTATCTGGCCACCTATTACAATAATGTTACGTGGCGAATTAACCATAAAACCAGGCGACCATATTTTTCTGAGGGTTGCAGTATCTTTTTGCAATATGGCCTGCACCTGCTTTTCCTCAAGGCTTTTTATAGTTGCTTCTGTTGTAGCGTTTTGGCAAAAAGCTACCATACAAATGCACTGGAATATGATGAAAGCGATTATTTTCTTCATGATTAAGGGTTAATAATGGATGATGCAGGAACAGGCCCCGAGGCGTTTGTTGCAGGAACACGCCTCGAGGCGTGTGCCTACAACAAAATCAATTCCTGCACATGCACCAGCCTGCCATTGAAATACAACTGTACAAAATACTTTCCTTTTAAAAATGAGGAGGTGGGCAAGGGCTTTTCGATGAAACCCTCAGCGGCAAAGTTTTGCGTTATCCGCAGCAGTTCTTCATTACCTGTCTTATCCGAAACTACCACCATAAAATCGCCGGGTCGTATAGCATTTATGGTAACGGATGCCGGTGCATTTGCCTGCTGGCTAATGGTGATGAAACCATACGGGTACAGGGTTGTATCGTTTCCTTTATCGGCCTGGTTTATAAAAGCCGGGGGCAAATCACTACTGCGGCCACCCGTTATGGGGAAAACCGGGCTACTGTTGCAGGGGCCTAAAATGCCATTGAAAACATTGCCTTCAAAAACCGTAAAATTCGGTCCCAAATACAGTTCAGTACCAGCCCTGGCAGTAACGTTTGTAAGGTTGCCGCCCACTATGCTTGCTGTGGAACTAAGAGTACCCGATGCCTGATAAAATTGTTCGCCGGCAATGGCACCGGTAAGCGAAAAGTTGATATCGCAAGGCGTAAATAAACCAGTTTCCCAAATGCCATGCCCGTATGTGGACGCTCTTATTCTTAAAGCACCCTGGTTAATAACAAGGTCGGTTACAGGCACCCTGGGTAATTGGTTAAAATACGGTGTCCAGTCGCTGCTGCTAACGGCCTGGTAATACACGCCCATATCTGTTCCAATGTAGGCGTTATTGCCATTATCCACCGCCACACAATTTACTTTTACTTCGGCTGGCAAGGTGCCGCTGATGCTAAACCAGTTGGCTCCGGCATTGTTACTATACATTACTTTTTGGCCGGCTGCGTAGCCGCCCAAAGTAACATACACATAGTCACTATTGCCGCTGCTTACATTGATATCGCTTATCTGCCCGTTGTTGATAAAACCTGGGTTGGCAGCCAGGTTGCCGGTCCAGTTGGTACCGCCATTATCTGTACGAAAAATGGAACCGGTACCCACCACATACACCCGGTTGGCATTATTGGGGCAGGTGATGATGCTTTGCCTAATATTTTGCGTAAGTGGAGTGGATGTCCAACTGGTACCGCCGTTGATGGATTTTAAAATGCCCGGTGGGCCTGCGGCCAAATAAATAGTATTGTTTGTAACAGGATCCGCAGCTATTACCGGGAAAAAAGCTGTATTGGGAGGCGTTGTAACAGCTTGTGCCGTGCCGTTAATATCAAACTTTGCTACAGTACTATTAATGGTTGTATAAATACTGGAAGCGGCCGAAGGCCCAAAGGCACAATCGAAACCATCGGCACCGGCAATATGGGTAAAATCGCCGGTGTTGGTTTTATACTTTACCCCATTATCCTGTGTGCCGCCCAATACCCGGTTTACATCAAAAGGAGCTGCGGCCATGTGGAAAAAGGTGGTGGCATGTATGCCATTGGTAATATTTGTCCAAACTGCTCCGCCATTGCCGGTTACATACACACCACCATCGGTACAGGCATACAACAGATTATTCAACGGGTTGTAGGCAATATCCTGTATGTCGGGGTGAATGTAATTGGCTGGCGGAATGGCGTTGGTATTGGGTTCCACATAAGGGGTTACGTTTGTTAGGCTTCCTGTAAGGCCGCCATTATTACTGGTCCAGATTATTTTACCCCCCACCATTATTCTTTCGGCATCGGTTTTATGGACATCTATGGCAAGGTCGTAGCCTGATTGATCGCCTTCGTTAACGGTGGTCACAATGCCATTGGTAGCATCGCAAAGTATGTTGGGGGTATTGGTTCTCATCACAAAGCTGCCTGCTGTACCGCCAGTGCCAGATCGGAAGATGCCACGAAAAGTGTTGGAGCCTACTGCACCTCCACCTCCATAGGGGCCGCAAAGCAGGTAAACATAATTGCTGTTGGCAGGTGAAACACCTATTTCTATGCGGTTAGCACCAGCAATACTCGTTTGCTGACTGGCAGGGAAAGTTGCACCATAATCTTCCGAAAGATAAAACCTGTTGGCTCCGGATGCGTACACCCTGCCGTACTGACTGGGGTCGAATTCAACATCGTAAATAACGCCGCTGATAACCAAAGTCCAGGTATTGCCTGAATTGGTACTACGGTATAATCCACTACGGGTAGCTGCAAAAAGTACATTGGTAAGCGTGGGCATCATAACAATTTTATACCCGGTAAAAGCTGTGGTTTGCGCATCGCTGTCAAAACTTGTTTTGAACCAGTTGCCTCCACCATCGTAGGTCACCCAGATGCCGCAACTGTTTTGCTGTATTCCATTACCACCTTTTGGGTCGCCGGTTATAACGAATAAATTATTGGGATTAGATGGGTTTATAGCCAGGCCGGCTGCCGACTGAATGGGAAAATAGAAATTCAGGGTAGTCCAGGTACTCCCTCCATTTTGGGTTCGCCACAGCCCACCATTTACACTGCATACATAAAATGTGTTGGGGTCAGTAGGATGAAAAACGATACGATCGGTTTTACTGGTTCCCCTAAAAAAACCGCCCTGATATTGCAGGTTAAACGGACCGATGAAATTCCATGCAGGATTGCTGCCGCTTTGTGGGGCGTTGGGGCTGTTGATACTGTGGCCATCGCCATATTTGGCGGTCACTTTTTCCCAAGCCTTTACCGTTTTGGCATATACATCTTCCAGGTCGCCATTGGGCTTTAGGCGTGTTTGGTTAAAATACTCCCAGCGTTTCCAGTGCAGCAGGGCGCTTTCAAATGCTTCTTTAACCGGCAAGCCTGGTATGCTTTTCTGTAGTTTATCTTGCCCGTCGGCTTCCTTTTTAAAGTAGGTTTCTACTTCCGCCATTATAGCGTTCAGATTTTTTTTGCCTGTTATTTTCTTTTGTAATGCTGGCGGTGTGGGTTGTGCTGATGATGGGCCGTTAAAACACAACAGCACCACCGCTATAAAAACGATCTGTTTCATAACAATTTTTTTGGGGTGATGTATATGTTTACCGGTTTGCTTTTTCTACGGCCTCCAGGCGTTGCTTGAGTGCCTCAATTGTCTTGTTAGCCTCTATCATATAAAGTGTCAGTTCTTCTATTTTGGCCATCATTTTGGTTTGCATTTCGCTAATGCCCACGCCTTCTTTTTTTAGTTTTTTTGCAGAAGCAATACCTGGCAGGCGGTTATTGTTTTTAATAAATTTTTCTACTTCTGCCAGTGGCATCAGTTTGTAGTTCTTTGCAAATACATAGTCGGCCCATCCGGTGTTGATGCGTAGTTCTTTGGCGCGGATGGTACCGTTGACCGCTAGTTTATAAGTTCCAAAATTTTCATAACCTATACCCACATTGCCGGTGGCTGAAGAAATGAAAATGTCGGACCTGGTGTTGCAAAAAATACGCATGTGGGTATTGGAGAAAGTACCAAAGCCTGCGGAGGTGCCGCCCATCCTGGTAGCGAGGATGTTGCCGTTATCACCGAGGTGTGAAATGCCATAGGTATTGTTTGTTGTTTTCACCGTAAACTTTCCATAAGAGCCTACATTGTTGTCGCCAATTACTACATCACCTGTAGGGTAAATTTGCACCCTGCCCAAGGCACCGGCAGTTAACCGAAATGCATGTTCGGTAGAAGTGCCAACGGCTGCTGAAACACCACCAATACCTTCGCCAACAATTATGGAATCCACACCGCCAAACTGGCCAATATGGCTCCAGCCTGCTGTATTGATATCAGTTACAAGTGTAAGCCTGGCGGTGGGGGTGCTGGTTCCTATACCTACATTGCCGGTATTGGTGTTGTAAATGTCATTTCCGTTGCTTAGCCAGAAGCCGCCGAGGCTGCCGCTGCCGAGTTCTATCCAGTTGGTGCCATTAAAAAACCAAAATGTGAGTGTATCCGTATCAAATACCAGCAGGCCGGTGGCAGCAAGGAGAACAGCCTGCCTTTCCGCAGTGGTCATACGGGGTGTGAGCAGGCCTTTAGTAGTGCTCTTTACATCGAGCATGGCGCTGGCATCTGCTACGGTTGCGTCGGCATTTATGGCTACGCTTTGGGCATTACTAAAAATGCTGAGCAATACAAATGCTGCTGTTGTTACAATGTGTGTTTTCATGATGTTAATTATTTGATGCAAAATATTGTAGGGTAATAGGCAGCCATAGCAGATTCTATTTAGTGGGGGTGATTTTTGAATAGGCGGCAATTCTTTCTGCAACAGGATTATGCTCATCAGTAATTGGCAAACACCATTTGAATTTTGCATCGCTAATTCATTTTACTTTGACCACAAACAATTTACTATGGCAAAAGACAAAATTTTAGTAATAGGTGCCAGTGGCCAGATAGGCGTGGAACTTACCCTGGCCCTGCGCAAAATTTATGGCAATGCCAACGTGGTGGCCAGCGACCTGAGAGAACAAAACCCTTTGCTGGAAGGCACCGGCCCGTATGTGAGCCTGGATGTAATGAATAAGGAAATGCTACATGTGCAGGTGATACGCCAGAACTTTACCCAGATATATTTATTGGCAGCTATACTAAGTGCCACCGGCGAAAAGAACCCTAATCTTGCCTGGCACCTAAACATGCAGGGACTGCTAAACGTGCTGGATATAGCCCGGGAAGAGAGCATCAAAAAAGTGTATTGGCCCAGCAGCATTGCCGTTTTTGGCCCTACCAGTCCACGGCAAAATTGCCCGCAGCAAACGATTATAGAACCCGCTACGGTGTATGGCATTAGCAAATATGCAGGTGAGTTTTGGTGCAACTATTATTTTAAAAGATATGGAGTGGATGTGCGCAGTATCCGATACCCCGGCCTTATTTCTTACAAGAGTGCACCAGGTGGAGGCACCACGGATTACAGCGTTGAGATTTTTCATGAAGCCCTTGGCGATAAGCATTACGATTGTTTTTTAAAAGAAGATACTTACCTGCCTATGATGTACATGCCCGATGCGATTCGGGGTACGATAGAATTGATGGAAGCCCCAGCAGAAAAAATATCCATCCGGCATTCTTACAATTTATCCGGCATGAGTTTTTCGCCTAAAGAAATTGCCGCAGAGGTAAAAAAGCATGTGCCCGATTTTACAATCAACTACAAACCCGATTATCGCCAAAAGATAGCGGACGGCTGGCCTCAAAGCATAAACGACAGTGTGGCTCAAAACGATTGGGGTTGGAAAGCGGAATATGATTTGGGAAAGATGACGGATGATATGTTTGAGAATTTGGAGAAGGTATTGGCTTAGGCATTTCTGCAAATCCTACATAATTATTAGAAGTAATTAAAAGCGTCGCAAATCACAAATCAAATATGCCATTTCACCATCTTTTTCCATCACTTTTTGTAGCTCAAACACAGCATAAAGGGCGTGGTGTATTCACAAAAAAAAAGATACCTGCCGACACTATTATCGAAACGGCACCTGTGATTGTATTTGATGCCGCACAGCGAAAGTTGCTGGAGCAAACAGCACTGTACAATTATGTTTTTGAATGGGGCGACAATTATACAGGTTGCTGCGTAGCATTGGGTTTGGTAAGTATTTACAACCATGCAGTGCCATCCAATTGTGAATACATTATGGTATTTGAAACGCAAACGATTCTTATCCGTACCGTTAAGGCTATTGCTGCTAACGACGAGCTTACTATTAATTACAATGCAGATTTTGACGATGAGAAACCGGTTTGGTTCGAGATGAAAAAAGATACTTAAAAAGAAAAAGCAGATTTGTTTTGTAAAGATGAATCTAAAGGTTCTTCAAATGGTGCTGGTTCGGCCATTACGGCTATATAAATATTGAGTGTTACCTTTTGCTTGTCACTTTTTATAGCTGACCCAGTCATGGTTTTCAAATTCAAAATGGTCTTGCCGTTTTCATCTGTTTTCGCCTGCAATTCTAAGTTTTCACTGGCTTTCATTTTTATGGGCAATGAAAATTTACCGGTAACGCTCACACTATCTTTTAGGCGGTAGCAAGACTTTATTTCGCCTATATAATTACTGTCTTTGTAAATAGAGATCCCCTTTTGCAGCAAGCTTAGGCTATCGCTGCATCTGTAAGCCAGCAGCCGCTCGTTGTTGTTGCGGCGTTCTATATAACTCAAGGCTTTAGTAAGCATTTGCAGGTACGTGCTTTGCTTACCATGCTCCGTTTCGCAGTTGAGATAGGCCATATTTTTTTCGTGAAAATACACGCTCAGCGAACCATCTCTTTTTACAGTTTTCAGTTTTTGTAACACAATATTATACCCGTTAGCTTCCAGTTGTTTGTACAGCTTCGGGTCGGTGGTTAAAAAGAAATCATCACCATCAAGTGCCTGGTTCCTATTGGTAAGGGCGGCATCCCTTGATCTTTCATGCTTTGGCAGATAATCATCTATACCAAATCCCCCGTTGAAATTATTGTGCAATGCCACGACCAAAGTTGGATTTTGTGGTATTAGGGAAAGAATTTTCTTTGCAAGCGATTGGGCTTCTGCTATTGCTTTTGTTACATGGTGTTTGTTGTTTTCAAAATCTATTTTAATGCCCGCCGCCGAAAAAATGTGGTTGGGGTCTATAATAAAACTGGCCGTGTCTATTTGGAATGTAAGGTAACGTTCATCACCGTTTTCTATTTTTATCAGCAAGCCACCATTGGTTTTCAGCCATTGCAAAGCGGCCAGCAGTGAAGCGTTTTCATTGCTGTGCAGGTTTATCATTACCACATCTTTACGGCTGCCATAGCGGTACGTTTTTATGGTAACTATTTTATTGCCAAGCGGTTGTTTTACGACTGTTACAATGGGCAAAAAATTATTTTTCATGTCTTCTTCGCCAGGACTAGCAAGGCTCACCGAACAGCAATAGGCAAGAAGTAATGTTAGAAGTGTTTTCATGGTTATAAATTTACAGTGTGTGCGTTTGGAGGTTGAAATGTCTAACATCGTATTAATTAAGCCCTGCCACTTTTACTTCCTTGCCATGCAGTGGTTAATCAAATAATTTCTCTTACGTGCTTGTCTATGTTTTCACAAATTTTATCCATGGGTAAGTCATTGGGGTCGGTGCCAAAAGGGTCTTCTATTTCCTCGGCTATCAGCTCAAGGCTGGCCAGCACAAAAAACACAAAAGCTACTACGGGCATTACAAAATATCCAAGGCTGAATACATAACCCCAGGGCAAAGTCATCACATAAAAGAAAATGAATTTTTTTATAAACGCACTGTAGCTGTAAGGTATGGGTGTGTTTTTTATACGCTCACAGGCACCGCATATATCGGCATAGCCCTGCAACTCGTTATTCAGCATCCAATACTGTTCTTTCTGTATTTTTTCTTTTACAAACAGTTCGTTTACTTTCTTAAAAATAATTTGATGGATTTGGTTCGGCACATGATTTTCGTAAGCGATACCATTAAATTCAGGATGCTCATACTGGTCAAGTGCCAGGCGGGTACTTTCTTTTTGCAAATGATTTTTTAAGGCCACTGCATATTGCGGTATGATGGTACGGAAAAACTCCCTTTCCTTTATAGCCCCTGCGGGCAGCATGGCCGAAAGTTTTACGGCAAGGCCCCGACTGTTGTTTACCAAACTACCCCAAAGTTTTCGGCCCTCCCACCAGCGTTCGTATGCGGTATTGGTGCGAAAAACCAGCAGCATAGAAATTACAAAACTCAGTATTCCGTGCATTAAGGTAATGTTCTTTAGGTGGTGATTCTGGCTCAATTTCCAGTACGAAATTTCGAGGTAAGCAATAATGCCGCTGTACAGGCAAACAAATATGAGCAGTGGCCATAGCTTTCTAAACGTATCCGACTTGTGCAGCTTAAAAATAAAGGTGAACCAGTCTTTGGTGTTGTAGCTTATCATGGGTGGAAATTACAAAAGAGGTTTTAATAAGCCTGTAATTTTTGGAGGGGGTCATCCCAAATTGTCGCACCTGTTTTCAGTAGGTGAGGACACCGACCGAGGGATTCGAGGGTCATCCCAAAATTATTTCACCTCCTTTGTGCCGTAGGCACTACCTGTTTGTAGCAGCAGTAAGAATTTTTTGTTCAATATGCCTCGTAGTGGCTACACTGGAAAAGTGGCGTTCCGAAACAAGGGAAAGGCACGCCGTTAATTTGGGCGGCGTTTGCATGCTTCAAACCTGTAGCCCCCCCGGGTCATATCAATAAAATGATGTGCGACAATTTGCATTGTACCGTTTTGCAGCGGTCATGGAATATCAGTTTAATTTTGCCCCATGCTCGGATTGATTTTTATAATACTGGTGGTAACACTGATGCTGTTTTTACAAATAACCTTACGCAAAAAACAAAAGATATTGCTGCCTCCCCAAGCTTTAGTTACCAGGGTGTTGCAACAGCGGGTGGCTTATTATAGCCGCCTGGCTGCACCCGATCAACTTAGGTTTCAAAAAGAAACTACCGCCTTTTTAAAGCGGGTAAAAATTACCGGCATTGGCACCGCTATAACCAGCGAAGACCGCATACTGGTGGCGGCCAGTGGCATCATAGCCATATTTGGTTTTAAAGGCTGGCAATACCCCAATCTCAACGAAGTGCTGGTGTACCCCGATAGGTTTACGCATGATTTCGATTTTAGCGAAAGCAACGAAGACCGCAACATTCTTGGAATGGTGGGCAATGGTGGCATGGACAACATGATGATTTTATCGAAGCCTGCCCTGCACCAGGGTTTTAGTGGTTATACTGATTATGGCAATACTGCCCTGCACGAATTTGTGCATTTACTGGATAAAGCCGATGGCGAAACCAATGGTATCCCCAGTTGGTTTATGGATAAGGACGATATTTTGCCATGGCTACAACTGGTACATCATAACATACAGGCCATAAAAGAAAACAACTCCGATATAGACCCATACGGAGCAACCAACGCCGCCGAATTTTTTGCCGTGGCGGCAGTATATTTTTTTGAAAAACCCCAGCTATTTAAACAAAATCACCCAGGCTTGCATGCTAGCCTACAAAAGGTTTTCCGGCAAGAAGAAATTGGTTACCCTTCGCAGGTTGCCAGTAACCATTAAAGCTATAATTGAAATGTGTAACTGAAAGCCGGTAACCGGCAACTAAAACAATACCCTCCAACACGTACCCGACCATTTAAATTTGAAACATACATTTGAGGCATGCTTAAAAAAATTGTTACCGACTGGTCTTTGTGGGTGCTGCTTATTTTTAACCTGTACCTGCTGGATTATTATCAAAAGCATACATCGGAGATGGCAACCATCATTTTTTTGTACTGGGCACAAAGTGTATTCATTGGTGTGGTAAATTTCTTTGACATTCTTACCGTACCCAACCTTAAGCCCGGCAGCATGAAAATTAACGATAAGCCAGTTGAAAATACCAAAGGGGGCAAGGGCTGCCTGGCCATGTTTTTCCTGCTGCATTATGGTGCATTCCACGTGGCGTATCTGGTATTTATGTTTATAGAAATAAAAGGCAAAATAGACTTCCACTTTGTACTCATTGGCATGGCCATACTTGCCCTTAGCCTGATTGTGGATTTTATCAGGAATAAAATACGGCAACAGCAACAACAGGTAGATATTGGCAAAATGTTTATACTGCCCTATGCCCGTGTAGTACCCATGCACCTCATGATTCTGGTGCCCGAATTTATAGGCGTCAGCAATTTTACAGTCTTCATTGTTATAAAAATTGCGATGGATATTATCATGCACTTTGCCCTCTCCGGCCATTACCGTAACGGAGCTAATGTTGCTTCATTATCTTCGGGCGTATAACCCTTTTTTATGCCCCAAATTACCTGCCCCAATTGCCAGCACCAGTTTGAACCAAACGATGCCATACGTGATGAAATAGAGAAAAGTCTGCGAACTAAAATGGTGGATTGGCAAAAACGCAAAGACGATGAGTTCAGGCAACGGGAAACGGATTTTGTAAAACAATTACAACAGAAAGACGAAGCTGCAGCCAGGGTGCTGGAGGTGGAGAAATTGAAGTTAGCCACGGCATTGGAAGAACAGCTTCGCAAACAAATAAGCGGCGACTATGCTAACCAGTTAACCATACTGCAAAAGCAAAAAACCGAAAGCGACGAACGACTTAAAACAGCCAGGGAAAAGGAACTTGGCTTTTTACAAAAAGAAGAAGCATTTGTAAAAAAAGAGCAGGAACTGGACATAAAAGTGCAGCAAATGGTAATGGAAAAAAGCAGCGGACTTAGGGAAGAAATACAAAAGCAGGAGGCAGAACGCACCCAGCTTTTAGAAACGGAATACAAGCTAAAACTTAAAGATGCGGATGAAAAAATGGAAGCCCAAAAAAGGCTCGTAGAAGAAATGCGGCGCAAAGCAGAGCAGGGCAGTATGCAAAGCCAGGGCGAATCTTTGGAACTGTTGCTCGAAAATGTATTGCGGGAAAATTTCCCGTTCGATTTGGTGGAAGAAGTGGCTAAGGGCGTAGAAGGTGCCGACTGTATGCAGGTGGTGCGGAACCCTTTTGGCAAAGAATGCGGCCGCATTATCTACGAAAGTAAACGCACTAAAACCTGGCAAAATATATGGGTAGATAAACTGAAAGCCGACCTACGGGCAAATGGTGCTGATATTGCCATATTGGTAACGCAAACCTTCCCCAAAGACATGGTGCGTTTTGGGGAGAGAGATGGTATTTGGATTTGTTCTTTTGCTGAGTTGCCTGGGGTAGCTGCCCTTGTACGCAATGGCATTTTAAGAGTGGCCGATGTGCAAAAAAGCGAAGAAAATAAAGGCTCTAAAATGGAACTCCTTTACGGCTACCTTACGGGCAACGAATTTCGCCAGCAGGTGGAAACCATTGCCGATGTGTTTTTACAAATGAAACAAAACCTTGACAAGGAGCGGCTGCAAACCGAAAAGAAATTTAATGAAAGAGAGCAGCAGATACGAAAGGCATTAATGGCCACAGCCAATATGTTTGGCTCGGTAAAAGGTATAGCCGGCGGCAGTGTTGGAGATATTGCTTTGCTGGATGGAGGGGAATGATGATGCATATTCTGGCTTCTGATTGTAGTGCTATTAAAACCATTGGGAGGGCAAACGCCGAGCATTAACCAGCCTAATAATATTGTTATATTAGGCAACTAACAACACTCAAAAACTGAATTGTAGCATGTCGGTATTTTTTCTGGTTCTCTGCATTTTGGCGTACATATTTATTAGATACCACCTTGATGAAGGGCATACTACACCCCAACAGGCCAGTACGCTGTTTACCGAACAGCACCAATGTGTGTACAAGGGCCATCAATTAAAATTTAGCAAAGAACTGCTGGCAACGGTCGTTAGCAAATACAACCCGTTTTACATGCAGCTAACCGAACCCGGCAGGGAAAAATTTATTAAGCGCCTTCAAAAGTTTATTGCAGCGAAAACATTCATTATCCATAGCAGAGAAGGCTATCGTGAAATGCCCATCCTTATCAGCGCAACCGCCATACAAATAACATTTGGCCTTGAAAAATACCTGCTGGACCGGTTTCCTTTTATCGCTGTTCATCCCGAAGAATATATCAAAACCAATCCGTTGCGGGTGCTGATGGGCAATGTACAAGGCAATACAATTTCTTTATCCTGGAAACATTTTTTAAGGGATTACAGCAACCCAACAGATGGAAAAAACGTAGGACTCCACGAAATGGCCCACGCACTGCAATTATAAAATATGCTGTCAGGTAAAAAAACTGATCATGAATTTTTAGAAGACTTTGAAAGTTACAATCTGAATGGAACCTACTGGTTGCTGCATGAGCAGTTAAATAAAGAAACTATGTTCGACACCTATGCGTTGCGTAATAAGGATGAGTTTTGGGCAACCAGCATTGAACTCTTTTTTGAACGGGCAGGTCCACCACAGCAAAAGCATCCGCAACTATATACCAGCCTGTGCGATATACTCAACCAAAACCCACTAGCGACAGAAATGGGATAACGGGAAATATGCTCTAGGCAGAAATAGCAAAGGGATGTTCTACACCCAACACTTCCAAGAGGCTATTTGCACTCCAGGTGTTCATCTCTGGTATCCAGGTACACACGTGGTTTTTTATTTGCATTAAAATACGCCATGTGCCTGCCATTAATTCGGCTTCGTTTACCGGGGCTTTATAAAATTCGGTGGATAGTTTACTTAAAATGCAACCTTGAATGTCGCGGATGGTATTATTGAAAAATTTACCTACAGGTTCGGCCCGGTTTCCAAAAAGACAGTTCCCAACTATAAGGCCTAAAACGGTAGTACAAGTATGGTCAATGACCATTTTTTTGTGGAGATATGCAATGGTGTTGCCGAACTGGTCTGTTAGCGGTGTCATGGCAATTTCTTTATTGAATAATAAAGGTTGAAAAAAATCTGCTACCAAAATAAAATGTAGATAAGGTGTTGATAAGTAAAAAACCCTTAACAATTTGGTAATACGGAATCTGGGTGGTTGTTTAAGAATATACCACAGATTCGCAATTTATGCTTTACAAAAAATAAAACAGAAAAATTAGTGTGGCCTTGCCGCAATTGAATCAAACCCGACCAAAGGGAATTCTTCCCCGCGGTGGCAGGTGTAGCAGTTTACAACTTGCATGCTCATGTGGCTAGTTCGCTGAACACTAAAATATTTTTCGTTGATACTGTAGGTTAATTCCAGCATTCGTCTTGCATCTTCCTTGTGTTTTGAGGCACTATCGGCAGCAAAGTCTAGCTTACCGGGGTGGGTTTTGCTATCGGCGTGGCAATAGTTACATTTTACATTTAGCGAAGCACAAAAGAAATCCATTTGTTTATCAAGGTCGTCGTGGCTAATGTCTTTTGGCATCACTTTTAGGTTTTTTGCTTTTTCATCCTTCTTTTTATTTTGCTGTGCAACAAGCGTAAGTGTAATACAGAACAAGACAAAAGAACACGTTGTAATAATTATTTTTTTATGGTTCATTTTCATGGGTAAATATTTGTCGGTTTCTGTTTTGTCAAATTAATGGCAAAAAATAATGGCATCGAAAAAAACTAAGTGGATAATATTGATGCTCATTCATCTGCTGTATAGCATTTGGCCAACCAAATGCCCCGAAAATTGTAATGATGTCTGGCTGACTGAAGTTTCTATACACAGTTTAGAGCAGCCGCACATAATTTAAAATCATGCTATTCATTGGTAGTCGGTTTGTAAAATACAATGACTGTTGATCTGGTCGCGAAGCCATCATTACCAACAGCATTAATTATCTAAAACTATGGTTCAAGCATATAATTTTCTTGCCGCATGGCAATTGTTTCCTGAAAAGTGTATTTACCAACAAGGTGTGGCACCAAAGAGCGGCAACTATAAAATAGATTCGGTAGATAACGGGCATGCACTGGCCATAAGCATTAATTGGGTGAGCATGGATAGTGAAGCGTTTTACACACAATACAATGTGGTGCCAAATGGTGAGCCGCAACGTTTTGCTAATGAAACAGTGGCCGACACCGTACGGTGCAGCATCGTAAATGCTTCTAACATTACTACTTTGTTTTTTAAGAATGATAAACAGGTACTGGAGGTGGTGAACGAAATAATGCCCAATGGATATTTGCGGCTTACACACAAAGGGTTAAAACCCGATGGCCAACCATTTACAAATGTGGAAATGTACCACAAGCAAATGAGTGTACTGCCTTATGCCAGTAGCGTAGGTAGTGTGGCCATAAGGCCTACAAAGGAAGGTGTAATAAAACACAAGGCACTCAGCGCTATGGAAGAGCAAACGGAAATGCAACTGGATCAGATAAGGGCACAAATAGAACTGCTGGCAAAGCAAGCTACCGACATACGCAAACGCCGCGAACTGAGCCTAATGGTGTACGAAGCCAAACTTACATTTAAGCCACAAATAGGCCAAACTTATCACCTCTACGAAAAGAACGATGGCAGCCATTTACTGAGCCTTGTAGCCCCTGAAGAATGGGGTGGCACCGGCCCTTTCAGGCATTTTGTGGCGTCGGTAAGGTTACTCGCCGACCATACCTGGAGAGAACTGGACAAGACCAAAAATAAACCAGCCTTTGAGGATATTGAATTTGAATAGAAGCTGGCTTATTCTACAACAAATTGCTTTTTACTTTTGGCAGATTTTGTTTTGGCTGGGATGCGTAACTGTATCATTCGGTTGCCGCCCATAAACAACAACCAACCAAAAATGCTGCCTATACCCGCACCGCCAATTACATCGAGTGGAAAATGCTTGCCTACATATACCTGCGCATAGCAAATGGCTGCTGCCCATACAAACAGTAACCACCATGCTTTTGTCGTGGTTTTTTTTATGGTTAAAAAAACAAACATGGCCATGGCAAAATGATTAACAGCATGGTTACTCGGGAAGCTGAACCTACCACCACAACCCGTAAGCATACGCACGGTGGCAGCAGTATTTTCATCCCAACAAGGCCGCAGGCGGTTTATCCATGGTTTTAGTAACTGGGCGCTCACGGCATCGGAAATAATGACTAATAATACCAGCGTACCCAAAATGGCCCAACTGCCGTGGCGGTATTTTCTTATCAACCAAAAAATAAAAAACAAGTAAAGTGGCAGCCAGAATAATGGGTTGCGAAGCAGGGGTAACCAAAAGTCCAGCAGCCCATTTGTCCAGTTCTGGTTAATGTGTTGCTGAAGGGAAATATCCCATTCAATAATTTTTTGAAACCAATTGCCCATCAGGCAAAAGAATATCAAACACATTGCCAGGGTGTTTCCGCAAAATGAAATTATCAACATCAAAATGGTAAATAACCTGTTCAGAACCTGCTCTGTTTATTTATTACCGGCCGGCTTTTCATTAGACATTAATTGCCTATTTTTAAAATCTGATTCTAACTGATGATGCCCTACATATTTTACTGCAATACCCACCCAATTGAATGGAGGTTGATTCCCAGGCCACCATTTTTATTCTCAGCAGGGGCTATCATTTAGTGGCCTCTATTTTTAAAATAAGGTAGTGCGTAATTTTTTACCCATCCTGTTATCAATACCATCTTGTATCATAAATTGTCTTCTAAAGTTTTCTATTAGAAACTTCAACCCTCAATTATAAACCATGAAAAAAAGTTATCTGCAGTGCCTATCATTATTGGCTATTACAATCTTAGCATCGGTTCAGCTACATGCCCAAAATCTTGGTTTTGAAGCGACTCCGGCTGCCACGCCCCCCACGAACTGGACTGCGGTTAGTGGCACATGGTCGGTAAATACATCTATTGTACGAACCGGAACCCAGTCAATGGCTATAACCGATCCGGCAACTTCTGGTACCACAATCGGAACTACTAATCCATTTGTGAACACTACGGCACCGGGATATCTTATCACTATTGGTTGGGGCAGAGCCAGTAATGCCACCAATGCCCTCTTTCATCTTGGATACAGAACGGGTACAACAAATACTGTAAACCCCAATATTACTACCACTGGCCAGGCGCCCAACCTTAACGATGTAAACTGGACCAGGATAACGTCAGCTTCAGTTTCAGGCACACTGGCGGCAGGTTCGTATGGTGCCAGTTTAAGGGCATTCAGAAGCGCCACCTCTCCTTCCACAACCATTTACATAGATGATATTATAACCTATGCCAGCGCCTCCAATGTTCCGGATTTAACAGCACCCAATCCAGTTATCGGGGTAACTAATGCATCAAACAATCTTAGTTGGACTAACGGAGTTGATATTGGTTCCCCTGCATCTGGTGTGGGCGGGGTAGTAATTATAAGGGCAGATGGGGCTTTATTACCTGCACCAACTTTAAACGACCAGGCTATGTACAACCCGGTTACCGGTGCTGCCGGGGTTGGATCTTTTATGCAAAACAGCACTACCTGGACCGTGGTTGCAAATATTAGCGGCAGCGCTACAACCAGTTTTAATGATGTAAGTGCCGTTGCGGGGCCATATACCTACTTTATTTTTTTGAGGGACGTAGCCTTTAACTATTCCGCAGGGGTTACGTCAAGTATTGCCGGCCCCTGCACAAGCCCACCTACGGCTGGTGTTGCTACAGTAAACCCAGCTACATTGGTGTGCCCCGGTACTCAGGTGGTGCTGAATACAAGTGGCAATTCATCTGGTACCGGCCAAACTTTTCAATGGGAAAGTGCTGCTACAGCAGGCGGTGTATATTCCCCAATAAACGCTCCTTCTTCATCTTCTTCATTGCTTTTAAATGCCCCGGCTGTAACAATGTTTTACAGGTGCGCTATTACGTGTGGTGGCAATACGCAATACACCACCCCTGCAACCATAATGGTACTCCCTGCATTTGCAGGAACCTATACAATAAATTCGGCTCAGGCCACAGGTGGTAACAACTATCAAACCTTTGGTGCTGCTGTGGCAGCCATCACATCTTGCGGCATTGCCGGGCCGGTAGTATTTAATGTAGCGGCAGGCAGCGGACCGTATAATGAACAGGTATTGATCGCAGCAATAGGGGGTTCATCTGCATTTAATACAGTTACATTCGACGGCAACGGAACAACACTAAGTTTTCTTTCGGCCAATACAAACGAAAGAGCGGGTTTTAAACTAAATGGTGCCCGGTTCGTAGCAATAAACAACATGATTATAACCGCTACCGGAACTACTACAATGGAATATGGTTACGGGGTGCAAATGCTCAACAATGCCGATAGCAATACGAT
>Ga0105048_10007144_pt1 | contig 17964 bp, 12 predicted proteins | sample MAT05_FD_78382 | JGI IMG/M metagenome (GOLD analysis project Ga0105048, IMG submission 78382) | Freshwater microbial communities from Lake Fryxell liftoff mats and glacier meltwater in Antarctica - MAT-05 | ecosystem: Environmental > Aquatic > Freshwater > Ice > Liftoff microbial mat | place...
CTCAGTCGATGAAGCTCGGCGATTGAATCACCACTACATCGGGACTGAGCACCTGCTACTGGGTCTGGTGCGTGAGGGTGAGGGCATCGCGGCTGGCGTCCTTGAATCGCTGGGTGTGTCCCTCGACAAGGTGCGTAGTCAGGTGATCTACGTCCTGAATCAGAGCCAGAGCTACTCGCAGCAGGAGTCTCGCCACACCAGCAAGACGCCGGTGATCGACCAGCTTGGCATGGACCTCACAGCCGCAGCGCGCGCCAACAAGCTCGATCCTGTTATTGGGCGGGCGCGCGAGATCGAACGGGTCATCCAGATCCTTTCGCGGCGCACCAAGAACAATCCTGCGCTGATCGGCGAGCCGGGCGTCGGCAAGACGGCCATCGTCGAGGGGCTGGCCCAGCGGATCGCATCGGGCGACGTGCCCGAGACGCTGATGGGCAAGCGCCTGCTCACCCTGGACATCGGCTCGTTGGTTGCGGGCACGAAGTACCGTGGCGAGTTCGAGGAGCGTCTCAAGAAGATCATTGAGGAAGTGAAGAACTCGGGCAACTGTGTCCTGTTCATCGACGAGCTCCATACGCTCGTGGGTGCGGGTGCGGCCGAGGGCGCGGTTGACGCCGCGAACATCCTCAAGCCGTCGCTGGCGCGCGGCGAGCTTCAGACCATCGGTGCCACGACCCTCGACGAGTTCCGTAAGTACATTGAGCGGGACGCGGCGTTGGAGCGGCGGTTCCAGCCGGTGCTGGTCGAAGAGCCGTCCGTCGAAGAGACGATCGAGATTCTGAAGGGCATCCGCGAGCGCTATGAGCAGCATCATCGGCTGGAGATCAGCGATGAGGCGCTCAAGGCGGCGGCCGAGTTGGCAGCGCGCTACGTGCCTGACCGTTTCTTGCCAGACAAGGCCATTGACCTTGTAGACGAGGCGGCGTCCCGCGTCCGCATGCAGCGCGCGAGTGCCCCACCGTCCTACAAGGAGATGCTGCGGAGCCTGGAGTCGGTCCAGAACGAGAAGGAGTCTGCCATCTCGGCCCAGCAATACGAGTTGGCTGCCGAGTACCGCGACCAGGAAGCCAAGCTGCGGGCGAAGCTCGAGAAGATTGAGTCTGGGTGGCAGAACCAGCAGAGTGCAGACAAGCCGGTCGTCGGCCCTGAAGATATCGCGCATGTTGTCGCGATGTGGACGGGTATCCCGGTCATGCGGATCGCGGAAGAGGAGTCCCAGCGACTCCTCAAGATGGAGGAAGCTCTCCACAACCGGGTCAAGGGCCAGGATGAGGCGATCTCCTACATCGCGAAGGCGGTCCGTCGCGCACGGGCTGGCTTGAAAGACCCGCGCCGTCCGATTGGCAGCTTCATCTTCCTCGGCCCGACGGGCGTCGGCAAGACCTTGCTGGTGCAGGCATTGGCCGAGTTCATGTTCGGCAGCGAAGAAGCCATGATTAAGATCGACATGTCGGAGTTCATGGAGCGGCACTCCGTGGCCCGCCTTGTCGGCGCACCTCCCGGCTACATCGGGTACGAGGAGGGCGGTCAGCTCACTGAGGCTGTGCGGCGCAAGTCGTACTCCGTGGTGCTGCTGGACGAGATCGAAAAGGCTCACCCTGAAGTCTTCAACATCCTGTTGCAGATCATGGACGACGGCCGGTTGACGGACGCCAAGGGCCGCAAGGTTGACTTCCGTAACACCATCATCATCATGACCTCAAACGTGGGGGCCGACCTGATCCGACGCGAGTCCGTGCTGGGTTTCAACACCCCGAAGGATCTCATGAAGGATGCCAAGGGTTCCTACGACCGGATGAAGGACAAAGTCCTCACCGAGATGAAGAAGTTGTTCCGTCCTGAGTTCCTCAACCGTATTGATGCTTCGGTGGTGTTTAGCGCGCTGGCCCCCGAGCAGGTGCGGGAGATCATTGACCTGTTGCTTCAGCGGGTGCAGACGCAGTTGACCGAGCAGCGGATGACGCTCGAAGTGACTGAGGCGGCGAAGGATGTCCTGATGACAAAGGGCTTCGATCAGATTTATGGTGCGCGGCCGATGCGCCGGGCCATCATGACGGCGATTGAGGATCCATTGGCTGAGGGATTGCTGAACGGCACGTTCCAGGCCGGTGACTCGGTGCTTGTCGATGGCCGAGATGGTGAGGTTGTCCTCGAAGCTAAGGAGCGGGAAGCGCCCGCCCCCGAGCCGGAGCCTGCCGCAACCGCCTGACGCCTCGCATACTGTGCTTGCATCTGGGGCGAGCCGTAAGGCTCGCCCCTTTGTTGTCCGGCGGCTACACCGCCACTGCATTGTCCTACCGAGCAGGGCCGCGCAAAGGGAGCGGAAGCCAGGATGGCGAAGGCACGAACCGAGTACGTCTGTCGCGAGTGCGGAGCGAAGTCCGTCCGCTGGGCCGGCCGTTGCCCCGAGTGCCAGGCCTGGAACACGCTGGATGAGCGCGTCGTGCGGGCCGCCACCAGCAGCGGCGGTGGGTCGGCATCGCGGACCCGCCTGACCGCGCCGATGACGGCCACACGCCCGCTGCGCCTAGCCGAGATCGACGTGACCGACTTCGACCGGGTGCCGGTCGGCATTGAGGAGTTCGGGCGAGTGCTGGGCGGCGGCATCGTGCCGGGGTCGCTGGTGCTGATCGGCGGAGACCCCGGCGTCGGCAAGAGCACGTTGCTGGCCCAGGTCTGCAACGAGGTCGCCAAAGAGAACGGCCCCGTCCTGTACATCTCCGGCGAGGAGTCGATGGCGCAGATCGGATTGCGGGCGCGCCGGCTGGGTCTGGAGGCTCACGATCTGCTCTTCGCCAGCGACACCGATCTCGGCACCATCATTGAGGTCATCGAGAATGCCAAGCCGACCATGGTCGTGGTGGACTCAATCCAGAGCATCCACAGCGCCGACGTGGAGTCGTCGCCGGGCAGCGTGAGCCAGCTGCGCGAATGCACGTTGCGCCTGATGCAACTTGCCAAGAACAGCGGCGTCAGCATCTTCCTGATCGGGCACGTCACTAAAGAGGGGGCGCTGGCCGGTCCGAAAGTGCTGGAGCACATGGTAGATACCGTCCTTTACCTGGAGGGCGAGCGCTACCACGCCTACCGCCTGCTGCGCGGCACCAAGAACCGCTTCGGGCCGACCCACGAGGTCGGGGTGTTCGAGATGCGGGGCGAGGGCATGGTGGAGGTCGCGAACCCCTCGGCGGCGTTCCTGTCGGAGCGCGGCGAGGGTACGACCGGCTCGTCGGTGCTGGTGACGATGGAGGGCACCCGGCCGCTGCTGGTCGAGGTGCAGGCGCTGGCAAGCCGCAGTTCGCTGGCCGTGCCACGGCGCGCCGCCAACGGCATCGAGAACAACCGGCTGCTGCTGGTGTCGGCGGTGCTCGGGCGGCGGCTCGGGGTGGCGCTGCACGACCAGGATTTGTATGTGAACGTCATTGGCGGGCTCCGGATTGACGAGCCGGCGGCCGATCTCGCCGTCGCGCTGTCGATTGTGTCCAGCTTCCGAGACCGCGAGGTGGACCCTCGCACCGTCGTAACTGGCGAGATCGGGCTGTCCGGCGAGCTACGAAGCGTCGGTCAGTTGGAAATTCGGCTGCGCGAGGCCGCCAAGCTGGGTTTTGAGCGGGCAGTCGTGCCGCGCTCGACCGCGCTGCGCGACATGGCGGGCCTCGGCCTTGAGTTGGTGCCGGCCTCGACGCTCCGCGAGGCGATCAATGCGGCGCTGCTGGCCTGATTAATTCCTCGGCCATAGGTTCAGGCCGTTCTGATCCTGGCCGCGCCCTGCGCCTTCCCGTCGGATTCTTTGACCTTTCGCGCGGGCATCGCTAGAGTTGAACCAGGGGCACACCGGACTTTGTGCTCATCAAACTGAAGGGAGGCCCTACCGCGAAAGCCCTTGTTCGTCCCGTTGTTGCGCCATTCCGTGAGGTATCCCCCATGACTCTCGCACGCATCGAAATGGTGCTGCGGCTCGTGGGTGGTGTGATTGCTGCCCTCGCCGTCGCTGAGCTTGAGCGCGCCATTCTGACGCCTGCACCCGCTCTCCTTGCTCCCTTTCCTTATCTGCTCACCATCATCATTGGAACGGGTGCCGTCGTCGCCTTCGTCGTTGCCTTCGCGCTCACCCCGGCGCTGACTACCAGGCCGTTTTTCTGGGCACTGGCCCGCGCGACTGATATGCCTGCCAGCGACTTCTTCGCGGCGGCCATCGGCGCAGTCATCGGCCTGCTCGTCGGCGTGCTCGTGGCAATCCCGCTGTCCTACTTGCCGTGGTATCTCGGTAGTTTCCTGCCCATCGCCGCCAGCCTCGCGCTGGCCTATCTTGGCGTCACCGCCGTCTTGACGCACAAGCGCGACTTGCTCCAACTGCTACGCGGCTCACGCGAAGCGAAGGCTCAGGCCGCCGCTCCGGCCAGTGACCCGCAGATGGCGGGGCAGCCGGTCGTTGTTGACACGAGCAGCATCATCGACGGCCGCATTGCGGATATTTGCCAGACTGGCTTCCTGACGGGGCCGTTGCTGGTGCCGCGCTTCGTGTTGCGCGAGTTACAGCACATTGCCGACTCGTCGGATGCCATGCGGCGCGGGCGCGGTCGGCGTGGCCTCGACATCCTGGCGGCGCTGCAGAAGGACACGACCGTGCCGCTGGTCATCGATGAGGATGACGGCGAGCCGGGCGTTGAGGTTGACGCGCTGCTGGTACTGTTGGCGCGTCGCCTGCATTGCCCCATCGTCACCAACGACTACAATCTGAACCGCGTCGCGGGGCTTCAGGGCGTCAAGGTGCTCAACGTCAATGAGTTGGCTAACGCCGTCAAGTCGATTGTCTTGCCGGGGCAGGAGTTGAACTTGCGGGTCATCCAGGAAGGCAAGGAAGGCCATCAGGGCGTTGGCTACCTTGAAGACGGCACGATGGTCGTGGTCGAGAATGGGCGACGCGCCATTGGTACGACGGTGCCGGTGATGGTATCGCGCGTGCTCCAGACGGCAGCCGGCCGGATGGTCTTCGCGCAGACGCGCCCGCCCATGAACAGCGACGGTTCGGCCTAGCTGATGTGGGACGGGAACATGGTTGGGGCAGTGCTGGTCGCCGCCGGCCGCTCGACGCGTATGGGCTTTGACAAGCTGTGGGCCGACCTGAACGGCCGGCCAGTCCTCGCCTGGAGCCTGGAGACACTGGCCGCCAGCACGGCCATCGACCGGCTGGTGGTGGTGACGAGCGCCGACCGTCTTGACGACGCCTGGCGGCTGGTAGGGCGGCTGGTACCGGCGCGGTTGCGTGCCAGGACCGTCGTGGGCGGGGAGCGCCGACGCGACTCGGTGGCGGCGGGGCTGGCGGCGCTCGATGACTGTTCCTGGGTGCTGGTGCACGATGGCGCCCGGCCGTTCTTGACCGAGCAGGTTATCGTGCGCGGCCTGGACGAGGTCGGCAAAACCGGAGCGTGCGTGGCGGCGTTGCCCGCCCGTGACACCATCAAACGGGTGGCGCCTGACGGGACGGTGCTGGAGACGCCGCCGCGCGAAGAACTGTGGACCGTTCAGACGCCGCAGGTGTTTCGCCGCGACCTGGTGCTGTCGGCACTGGCTGCCACCGACGAGGACGCCACCGACGAAGCCGGGCTGGTCGAGCGGACCGGCGGCACCGTCCGCGTCTTCGAGGGCGACGTCACCTGCTTCAAGATCACAACGCCCGAAGATCTCGACATTGCACGGTCGCTGTTGTCGCGGCAACCGCGTCCGGCCGGCTGGTGATGACGAACGAGTCCCCGCGTCACCCGCGCGTCGGCATCGGCCTGGACGTACACGCACTGGCGGCCGGCCGCCGGCTGGTGCTCGGCGGCGTCGAGATCTCGCATGACGCCGGGCTCGCCGGCCACTCGGACGGCGACGCGCTGATCCACGCCATCATCGACGCGCTGCTCGGGGCGGCGGCGCGGGGAGACATCGGCCAGTGGTTCCCGTCGTCCGACCCGCGCTGGGAAGGTGCCGACAGCCTCGACCTGCTCAGCGTCGTGGTCGTGGCGCTCAGCGTAGAGGGGTGGCAGGTGCTCAACGTCGATGCCACCGTCATCGCCCAGCAGCCGCGCATCGGACCGCACATTGCGGCGATGCGCGAGCGACTGGCCGGGGCATTGCTGCTGCCCATCGATGCCGTCAGCATCAAGGCGACGACGACCGACCATCTCGGGGCGCTGGGCCGGGCCGAGGGCATCGGGGCGCAGGCCATCGCCTCGATCATCCGCACCGGCTGAGGCCGCCGTCGCGCCCCGTCGGTCCCGTCCGTTGGCACGCTGGGCGTCCCTACTGCCGATGGTGGCGCGCTTGGCCTCGTCTACTTCGGTCTGGATGTCACTGAAGGGAACTCCGCTCACGAATAGATCAATTCCCAAGTATTCCGCAGTACGGCGCGTGCGACTGGTCGGCATCTGGCGTCTTCGGGTGCGCGGTAGCCCGTACAATGGATGTACTTATTGCCAGGAGAGCGGATAGTGACGCAGCGGATTACTTCCACGTTGAGCGGACAGAAGGAAGACTTCGAGGTCTCTGGTCGCCCAGTGCGGATGTACGTCTGTGGCATGACGCCGAAGTACCACCCGCACGTGGGGCACGCGCGCGTCTTCGTGGCGGCTGACACCCTGCGCCGCTACCTGGAGTATCGCGGGTACGAAATCGTCCACGTCCAGAACTTCACGGACGTTGACGATAAGATCATCGCGCGGGCGCAGATGGACGGCATCACGCCGGCCGAGGCCGCTCGTCGGTACTCCGACTCGTACTTTGAGGTAATGGACCGCCTGAACGTCTTGCGCGCCCACCACTACCCGACTGTCACCGGCTCCATGGCGGCCATCATCGACTACGTGCAAGGCCTGATCGGCCGAGGGTACGCGTACGAGTCTGCCGGGGACGTCTACTTCGAGGTGGAAAGGTTCGAGCAGTACGGGCAGCTTTCTGGCAGGACGGACGAGGGCCAGTTGCAGGGTGTCCGCGTTGAACTGGAGCCGGGCAAAAAGAACCCGCGCGACTTCGCCCTCTGGAAGCGTGCCAAGCCGGGCGAGCCGTTCTGGCCCAGCCCCTGGGGTGACGGCCGGCCGGGCTGGCACATCGAGTGCTCAGCGATGGCCCGCGAGACGCTGGGCGATCAGATCGACGTTCACGGTGGCGGGCGCGACTTGATATTCCCGCACCACGAGAACGAGCTTGCTCAGAGCGAGGCGTACACGGGCGTGCATCCGTTCGTGCGGTACTGGGCACACGCGGGCCTCGTGACCACCGGCAGCGAGAAGATGGCGCACTCGCTGGAGAACTTCACCACCATCGCGTCGGTGCTAGACCTATTCGAGCCGATGGCCGTACGATTGTTCCTACTCCTGACACATTATCGGTCGTCGATCCTGTACACCCGTGAGGCGCTTGAGAACGCCGTGCGGGCACTGGCGCGGCTGCGCGGCGCGCTCGACGGTTTCACTGCGAGCGCGAGCGCGCCAACGGACGCGCCGGCCTGGGCGCAAGCGGCGCGCGATGGCTTCGAGAGCGCGATGGACGACGATTTCAATACGCCGGGCGCGCTCGGCAACCTCTTTGATCTCGTTCGCGAGATCAACCGGCGGCGCGCTGAGGGTATTCCCGCCGCCGAACTCTCAGCAGGACAGTCGATGCTACGCAAACTGGCGGGCGTCCTCGGCCTGAACCTTGATGTACCCGAAACCCAGGCTGACGGTGAAGACGCCGGGCCGTTCATCGACCTGCTGTTGACCATGCGTCAGCGGCTGCGGGAGGCAAAACAATGGGCCCTGGCGGACGAGGTTCGAGACCGCCTTCGCGATCTGGGCGTCCTGGTGGAGGACCGCCCGGACGGGGCGGTATGGCGAAGGGACCGGGCGGCAACCGCCCCATGAAGGGGCCGGGCGGCCCAACGGGTGGCGGCTCCGGCAAGCCCCCGTTCCGACCGCGCCGAGACGACAACGCGCCGCCGTTCCAGGGGAATGACGGCCCCCGGCGTGACCGACGAGACGAGAATCAGGGCGACGCGCGCCCGCCCCGCCAGTTTGGGCCGGGTGGGCCGCCGCGTGGCCCCCGCACGCCCGATGGCGACGGCCCGTCTGGCCCCCCCAACCGACAGGGCGGTTTCCAGCGACGCGACGATGGCCCGCCGTCCAATCTGCGGCCCGGTGGGTTTGGCCCTGCTGGCCCTGGTGGCCCGAACGGTCCGCGTCAGCTTGGCCCGCGTCCGGGTGGCCCCGGTGGTCCGGGCGGCTTCAATCCCGGTGGCCCTGGCGGGCAGGGCGGCCCCGGTGGTCCGCGCCAGTTTGGCCCACGGCCCGGCGGCCCAGGTGGTCCCGGTGGCTTCCGGCCGGGCGGTCCTGGCGGGTTCCGGCCGGGTGGCCCCGGTGGGCCGCGTCCGTTTGGGCCGCGCCCGGGCGGGCCGGGTGCTGGTGGCTTCGGCCCCGGCGGCCCGCGCCGCGACGATGGCGACGGTGAGGGCGAGGCCGACGAGCGGCCGGTGATGCTGCCGCCACGCCCGCCGCGCGTGCAGATGCGTTCAAACCTGCCGCGCGTCGGCGGCGACGACCGGTCTGGTCGGCCGCCGTTCCGTGGCGCTCCGGCTCGCAACCGCTATGAGGACGACGACCGAGCCGCACCCACGCGGCGCACCGGCAGCGTCGGCGAAGTCCTGTACGGCCGGAACGCCGTGCTGAGCGCGTTGCGCGCCGGCCGCGAGATGCGCCGGGTGATGGTGGCGACCGGCGCACACGGCGAGGTCATCACCGAGATCGTCGATGAGGCCCGCGCGCGCAAGATCAGCTTGCAGTCGGTGGACCGCCGCAAACTGGATGAGGTTGCGTTCAACCATCAGGGCGTTGTGGCCGAGGCTGCACCCTTCACCTACGCCTCACTTGAGGATGTCGTGGAAGCGGCGAAGGCCAGCCCGTGGCCGCTGGTGTTGGTGCTGGACGTGTTGCAAGACCCGCAGAACCTCGGGTCGCTGATGCGGACGGCGGCTGCGGTCGGCGCACAGGGCATCGTCATCCCGGAGCATCGGGCGGTTGGCGTGACGCCTGCCGTGATGAAGGCGTCGGCCGGGGCCATCGAGAACCTCAAGATCGCCCAGGTGACGAACCTGAGCCGGGCCATCGACGCGCTGAAGGAGGTCGGTCTGTGGGCGGTCGGGCTGGATGCGGGCGCGTCCGACCAGTACACGCGTGCGGACCTCAACCGTCCGATGGCGCTGGTGGTCGGTGGCGAGGGCAAGGGGTTGCGGCCACTGGTGCGCCAGCACTGCGACATGATTATCAGCCTGCCGATGCCGGGCGCTATCGAGTCGCTGAACGCGGCGGTAGCCGGCTCGATTGTCCTGTACGAGGCGCTGCGACAGCGGACCAACGCGCCGGCGGCAACGCTGGCCGGTGGCACGACGGACAGCAGCGTCGCGGAGGGCGGCAACTTTTCTGAGAGCGGTGTTGAGGCGGCGGCGGTCGTCGACTTCGACGCGCAGTGGGATGCGCTCGATACGGGCATCGACATCACCGAGGATTAGGCTGCGGGCCTGGGCTTTGCCCTCATCATCCCATCATGGGGCCCCTCGACTGCGCCGGATCCCCACGGCCCCCGCCCTGCTCTCCCACTTGTGGGAGAGCAGGAGCACACTTGCGTGGGTAGGGAGTCAGTCGCCGTGGCGCAGGAGGATCGCGGCCAGGGCGTCTGGTGCGGTCACGTTCGGGCTGTGGGTCGCGTCGATCTCCTCATACTGCCAGCCCGCCTCGGAGCGGGCGCGAAATGTCCGAATACGCCGCCCGGCCGAATCTGCAAGCAGTAGATGTAGACGCGCTGTATGTAGACGCGCGGTAGCCGCTCGTCGGCCCCGGTCAGCTTGACCGGCTCCTCAAACGTCTTGCGGGGCTGTGGGCCGCGCCGAGGTGCCAGCCATGCCTGATCCTCGGGCGACGCGTCGGGGGTGGCGATGTGCGCCCGCCCGCCGAGGCCGGTGTAGCTCGGCGTGTAGATCTCGTGCCCGGCCTCACGCAGGAGGGAGCGCAGCTTCTTCCAGGCAAACTCGGACGACTACGCCCCGTGGCAGACGACGAAGGTTGCCATCAGGACGCCCCGTTCTCGCCGGTCAGGTCGGCAAGTTTCGGCATGACCTCGTTCGCAAGCAGCGTCACCGACGTATCCCAGACGGACCAGTCGGGCCACTCAGCGGCCAGTGCCAGCACGCCGCCGAAGCCGCCAACCTCGCCGTACAGATGCCGCAGTTTCGCCGCAACGGTGTCAGGATCGCCGACGATGAAGATGTCGCTGTCGATCATGTACTCGGTGCTGATCGCGTCGTCGGGCATTTCCCGGTCAATCTTCAGTGCGTTGAGGCCGCGCCCCTGGCCGAGCAGCGGGATGAAGTAGTCGGTGAAGTCCCGGCCAATCGAGCCTTCAATGGCCTGTTTGCGGGCCAGCTCGTTCGTCGCCGCGACGTGGATGGTCCGCGAGATGCGCCAGTCCGCGCGGGTCGGCGTCCGCCCGGCCTTCGTCGCGGCGTCGGCGTAGCCCTGCCAGTGCGTCTGCAGCACGCGCGTCGGCACGAAGTTAATGCTGATCGGCCACCAGCCGCGCTCGCCGGCCATGCCCAGCGTGTCCGACTTCTCGGAGACGCCTGCAACGGCGATGGGCGGGTGCGGCTTCTGGAACGGCTGCACGTGGACGTGCTTGGCAATCGACTGATCGACGCTCGGCACGGTGAACTTCCAGCCATGCTCTGCGTAGTCGCCGGGGGTCGGCTCTTCCCATAGCTTCAGGACGGTATCCACTGCATCAATCGTGACTTTCCGCTGTATGCCGGTTGATGGGTCAATGCCAACCACCTGGAAGTCGCCGATGAAGCCGCCTGAGCCGACGCCCCAGTTGAACCGACCGCGCGCATGATGGTCCAGCTGCGCGATGCGGTGCGCCAGGTGAAACGGGTTGTGGTTCGGCAAGCAGGTGACGCCAGTGCCGAGCCGAATCTGCTTGGTGCGCTGGAGTGCCGCCGAGATGAAAATCTCCGGCGACGGGATGTTCTCCCACTCGGCGGTGAAGTGTTCGCCAATCCAGGCCTCGTGAAAGCCTAGCTGATCGAGCCGCTCAATCTGCCGCAGATCGTGGTCGAGGGTGTCAGCCAGGAACGATCCCGGTGGGTGCATGGGCATCATGAAATAGCCGTAGCGCATGGGTCCATTCTCCTCGGGCCGTGGGGTCGCGTGCAGGATCGGTGCTGCGCCTGAGTGACGAGCCAACGATGGCTCAGAGGTCGGTGCAAGCCAGTGCGGGACCAGGGATGCGTTGTGCAAGGCAGAGTCGGCAGCGGGCCGCTCGCTGTCTGCCTCGCGAACAGGCGTCTTGCGGGAAGTATCACCGGCTAGCTCGCGCATATCGCGCACCCGGGACGATAGCCTTCATCTCTCAAGTCCGTCAATAGATGCGCGAGATGCGCGCGGGGCAATGACGTCGGGTGCCGTCCACAAGCGTGCAGTGACGGCACGCCGGGCCGTGGCGCGATGCCCGAGTCTGGCATCTGCTGTCGCTCGGCGACGCGGGTGCACTCTGTGGCGTCGCAGTGCGACGCTCTGACGGTAGGCATGGAGAGCGCTCGACGACAGGTGAGGTGCCGAACGATCTGGCGGACCCTGCGCGAGCAGCCAGCGTGCTACCATCGAACGGTGGCGCGTGCCGAGACGGCGCAGCCAGCCGGCGCACCGGCCGGCTGCACCAATGAGGGAGCGACAGGCGATGACGGCGACGGCGAAGAAGGTCTATGACGGTTTGACGGAGCATGTCTCGTCCGGTGACGAGCGCGACCGTATCCGCCGGTCGCTCTATCGGACTGATGCGAGCGCCATCGGCAGCGTGATCCCAGCATGGCGCGACCGCTGGACCGACGCCGAACTTGCCCAGTACCAGACCGACGGCTACCTCGCGATGGACGGCTTGTTGACCCCCGAACAGGTGGAGACGGCGAAGGCGGCCCTGACCGATATCGCATGGCGGCGCGTCTGGAACGAGAAGGTTGGGATTCAGGAAGAGCCGTACTTCAGGACTGGCGGCACCGACGACCGGCTGGACGACCCGGAACTGCGGATTCGCAAGCTGTGGATGTTCTGCCAGGCCGACGAGCGGCTCGGGAGTCTGGCGGCCGGCGCGCGCCTGATGCCGCTGCTCGACCAGTTGATCGGGGCGGGGCACCGGATGGTGCAGGACATGGCGCTGCTGAAGCCGCCGTTCGTGGGGGCCGAGAAGCCGTGGCACCAGGACACCGCCTACTTCGACTACACACCGTTGGGCGGAGTCATCGGCGTCTGGATCGCACTGGACGAGGCGACGGTTGAGAACGGGTGCATGCAGGTGATCCCCGGTTCGCATCTGGCCGGCCCCGCCCAGCACTACCATGTCCGCGACTGCCAACTGGACGACCGCAAGGTAGCCGTAGACCAGGCGGTCGTGGTGCCGTTGAAGCCGGGCGGGGCACTGTTCTTCTCTGGCCTGATCCACCACGGCACGCCGCCCAACACCAGTGGCGACCGGCGGCGGGCGTTGCAGTTCCACTACGCGGCGGCCAACTGCACGAACATGACCATTCAAGAACACGGTGAACTGTTCGATGATGGCGGCGCATACGCTGGCTGCCGCGATTGGGATCTCGCGGCCGGCATGTCGCGCGCGAAGATTGAGATCTAGCTGCCACTTCTGTGGCGCACCTGACCAGCGACGAGACTGCGGGCCGGCGACGCATCCCGTGTGCCGGCCCGATAACGTCTGCGCGCAGTATCCTCTGCTCAACTGCCCATTCTCTGTGTTTTGGGCGGAGTTTTTCCCTCAATCAGGCACCCTCCGGGCGTTCGCGGAACCCCATCGGTGTGCGACGGTTACACACAGTGACGGGCTGGGCAGTAGACTGCGCCGGTCGCGACGTGTGGACACACTGGAGGGGCGACGATGAGGAGACAGGACACCCTGGCTGACCGGCACGTCGGCTGGAGGGTACTCCTCGCCGTCGTGCTGGCGCTGATACTCGGGCAGGCAGGGAACGTGACGGGCGTGCTGGCGCAGAGTGAGCCGTTCCCGACCGGGGCGACCGTGCGGGTGGCGAACACCGACGGCCAGCACCTGAACTTGCGGGAAGGTCCGTCTGCCCAACAGACGGTCATGGCGCGGCTGCCGGCCGGCGAGACATTGACCGTGACCGGAGCCAGCCGCATGGCCGAAGGGCTGCGCTGGCTGCCCGTGCGCACCAGCACCGCGCAGACCGGTTGGGTCGCGGCGGACTATGTGACCCTGGTGTCGGCACCGACGCCGAGCCCCACGCCGTTGCCGTCACCCACGCCGGTGCCGCCCCAGGGGACGCCCGTCGCCAACAGCGAGGGGACGCACCGCAGCGATTCGAAGGGCCGGCCGGTCGAGGTTGAGGCGAAGCTGAAGTACCCGGAGCTTGACGGGAACAAGCAGGAGATCACCGTCTGGGTGACGCGCGACGGCGTGTCAATTGTGGGTGCCACTGTGACGGTCGAGGCGAGCGACGGCGACGAGGACGACGAGGGCCAGGACAAGCATTTCCGGGAAATGGACCCGACCGATGAGGAAGGCCGGACGCGCCGCTCGTTTGATGTCCGCCGCGAGCGGGGTACCGTTGAACTCCAGGTGGAGGCCGTTGCGCCGGACGGCGGCGAGGGCCGCACCGTGGTGACCTACTTCCGCCGCTGACGGCTCGTCGGAGGAGGTAGCTGCGTCGTCGTCATGGCCTCAAGAACTGAGCCTTGCACGGCGCGCCGCGCAGGCCACACGCGCTTGCGCCGCAGGGTAATCTCAGCTGTGTCGCGGTCGTGCGCCGGCCTTTCTGGCACAGCCGGGGCGAGCATGCGATCATGCAAGCAGACTCGGCCGATGGTGCTTGGTCGCCAGGAGACATTGACGATGACCGCCCACCAGTCTGAAGAGGCTCGCGCCAACGAGTCGAGCGCTGGTTCTGCACTGGTCGTGGCCCCGCCCGTTCTCGCCTGTCGGCGCTGCGGCGTCGATCTCGCGACCTCGGCGACCTGGGAGCGGCTGCGAGTCTGTTCAACATGCCGTTATCACGGTCCGTTGTCGGCGCGGCGACGGCTCGCGCTGCTGCTGGACGAAGGCAGTTTTCGCGAGGCGCACGAGTCGCTGTCGTCGGTTGACCCGCTCGTCTTCAGCGACCGCGTGCCGTACAGCGAGCGCCTGGACGAAGCGCGGGCCAAGACCGGCCTGGAAGAGGCCGTTGTCATCGGTACCGGGCGCATCAACGGCCGTGACTGCGTGATCGCCGTGCTGGCCTTCGAGTTCATGGGCGGCAGCATGGGCACCGTCGTCGGGGAGAAGGTGGCGCTGGCGCTGGAGTTGGCGGCCGACAAGAAGCTGCCGTTCATCAGCGTGGCGGCCAGCGGCGGCGCGCGCATGCAGGAAGGCATGCTGTCGCTGGTGCAGATGGCAAAGACCGCCGCCGCAGCGACCCGCCTGTACATGGCCGGTGTGCCCTTCATCTCCGTGTTGACCGACCCAACGACCGGCGGCGTCTATGCCAGCTTCGCGTCGCGCGGCGACATTATCCTGGCCGAGCCGGGCGCGCTGATCGGGTTTGCAGGGCCTCGCGTCATCGAGCAGTTGACTGGCCGGACCAAGCCGAAGGACGCGCAGACTGCCGAGTATCTGCTAGCGCATGGGCAGATTGACGCGGTGGTGGACCGCGCGCGGCTTCGGAACGTGCTGGCAATGGTGCTGCAACTGCTGGGTAGCCGCTGGGATGTGTCGCCGCGCGGTGAGGCCGAACTGTATCGCCCCGAGCCGCGCATTCCCGAAACTGCCTGGGAAGCCGTCGAACTCGCGCGCCACCCCGACCGCCCGACCTCGCGCGACTACATCCGGCTGATTCTGCCCCAGTTCGTCGAGTTGCACGGCGACCGCCTGAGCCTGGATGACCCGGCCGTCATCTGCGGCCTGGGCGACCTGGGCGGTATCACGGTGATGGTGATCGCTCAGGAGCGCGGGCGCGGCGACGAAGAGCGCGAGCGCCACCACGGTGGGCGGATGAGCGCCGAGGGGTATCGCAAGGCGGCCCGTGCGATGCGGCTGGCGGGCGTCTGGGGTTTGCCCGTTGTGACCCTGATCGACACGCCCGGTGCCGCGCTCGACTTCGATTCAGAGGCGCGCGGACTGGCACCGTCCATCGCGCAGTGCCTCGCAACGATGTCGGTGCTGCCGGTACCGATCATCGCGGCGGTGATTGGGGAGGGCGGCAGCGGCGGTGCGCTGGCGCTCGGCGTCGCTGACCGCATCCTGATGCAAGAGAACTCGATTTACTCCGTCATCGCTCCGGAGGGCGCGGCGGCGATCCTGTACCACGATGCACAGCGGGCACGTGACCTGGCCGACGCGCTCAAGCTGACGGCGCGTGACTGCGTGACGCTGGGTGTGGTCGATGCGGTGGTGCCGGAGCCAGAAGGCGGCGCACACTTGGACCACGAGTACGCGGCGTTGCTCCTGCGGAATTTCGTTCTTGATACCCTGCTCGATCTGCGGAAGACCAGGCCGAAGCGGCTGCTTGATCGGCGCTATCGGAAGTTCCGCGAGATGGGTCAGCTTCGCACGGTATCGCGGCGGTCCACCTTTGTGAAGGACGTGGACGAGCTTCAGAAGCGCGTCGGCTCGGCGCTCGGGCAGGTGATCGACCTGTTACCGTCGCGCGAGGGTGCGCCGCGCGAACTTCCCGACGGCAGCCGCGAGCGCGACGACGAGTAGGCCCACTCGTGGGGCCACAATCAGCGGATATCGCCGATCTGATTGCCCCACGACACGGCGTCCAGATACGACGATGGCACTGAACTGTCGGTGAGGCCGAGGGCCGCGATGGTCGCGCTCGCGTGCGTCCATCGGCCCCGCTCGTACGATTCGGCCAGGGTCAGCACCTGTCGGTACTGGTTGTTCTCCCCGAGCAGGGCTGCGCGGGCGGGCGCGCTCAACGGCAGGTCGCTGAGGGCTTCGGCCAGCGGGTGTCCGGTGAGGGCATCCAGCAGCGAGAACAGCCCGACCAGGAACAAGTCCTGCCCGCTGTCGCCGATGCCAAGCTCGTTCCCGATCAGTTCGCAGAAGCGCCCACGCACGGCGGACGTCACCACCAACTCAAACGGGCGGTCGGTTCCGATGTCTGCCAGGATCATGACGGTGCCGAACGCGCGCACCCCGGCCTGCCCGAGATAGGCCAGGGCGCGACCTACCGTCCTGACGGGACTACGCAGCCCGAAGGCAGCCGAGTTCACGTATCGGAGTAGCTTGTACGACAACGCCGGATCACGCTTGAACTGGTCCTCGATCCGGTCAAGGTCGGGGTCTTGCCCGTTCAGTTCCCGCATGATCTCCAGGCGCGTCGCCTTCAACCCCGGCGTACTGCGGCCGACACGGATCTCAGGTCGGGCGAAGAAGTACCCCTGAACGTAGGCATAGCCGAAGGCCATGGCCTGATCAAAGTCGGCTCGGGTCTCCACCTTCTCCGCCAGCAGGTTGACACCGGGCCGCGCCAGATCACGAGCGTATGCTGCCCGCTCGTCCGCGTTGCTGATTGCGAAGTCGATCTTGATGATGTCGGCGAGTTCGTGCAGGCGGCCGGAACGTTCCCTGGCGTTGAAGTCGTCCAGGGCGATGAGGTACCCGGCCCGCTTCAGTCTCTCGCAGGCCGCGACGACCTCGTCGTCCGGCTCAATGTCCTCAAGGATTTCGACGACAAGCTGATGCCGGGGTAGGACGTAAGCGTATTCGTTCAAGAGCGTGCCGCGCGCGAAGTTGATGAAGGCACGGCCACGACCCGTCAGCGTCTCAATGCCAAATCCGAAGAAGCTGTTGGCGATCACTGCCAGCGACGCAGCATCCTGGTCCGTGCCGGTGAACTGATTGTCCAGACTGGAGCGAAACAGCAGCTCATAGCCGTACAGCTCGGATCGCCGGTCGAAAATTGGCTGGCGCGCGACGAACACGTCGAGCGATGCCGGGTGCGGTCGCGGCGTCACGCTCACGTTCGTGCGTCCTTTGCCCCAGGCTTCTGGCTCAACCTCGACGCCTCTGTCTGTGTCACATCTTGCATAACGCGAAAACGTCAACATATGGGCATCACCGCGTCCACTTTTGAACACATTCGCGTGGACACGCTGCAGATGTGTCCGAGCGAGCGATGCACTCGGCCACCCCACGCGCTGCTACCGGGCAACTGTCGTTGCTGCCACCCGTAGCCCTTCGACCATCTCCGTCACTTCACCGTCGTTCATCACCGTGGACAGGCAGCCCAGGCCTGTGGGGGAGGTCAGGACGCCCTGTCCGAGCAGCCGCAGGTGCAACTCGCGGCGTTGGGCGATGGTCTGCGCGTCCGGCACCGTTGAGCGGTACTCGCCGCTGCTCGCCTTCGGCATGATGCGGAACAGGGACCCCTGGCCCGTTACCTTGAACGGCAAGCCCGACTCGTCCAGCGCAAAGTTCGCACGTTGGCGTAAATCGTCACCCATGCTTTCGAGACGGGCGACGGCTGACTCGGTCCACAGGCGCATCGCGGCGATGCCGGCCGCCATCGTGACGGGGTTCGCGTTGAAGGTGCCGCCGTGGGGGACGCGCGGCTTGCCGGCGGTCGGGTCGAAGACGCTCATCGCCTCGGCGCTGCCGCCGACCGCGCCAACCGGCAGTCCGCCGCCGATGATCTTCCCCAGCGTGACGTAATCTGGCTGGAATCCGAACCGCGCGCTGGCCCCGCAGTAGCCGACGCGGAACGAGATGATCTCGTCGGCAATCAACATGATGCCGTGCTTCTGCGTTAGTTCACGGAGGAACGGCAAGAAGCCGGGGGCGGGGTCGGGGAAGCCCGCGTTGTTCGGCAGCGGGTCCACAATGATGGCCGCGAGGTTGGCCGCCTCGCGCTCCACGATGCGCTGGACGGCCGCGCGGTTGTTATATGGC
>Ga0105048_10007145_pt1 | contig 17962 bp, 12 predicted proteins | sample MAT05_FD_78382 | JGI IMG/M metagenome (GOLD analysis project Ga0105048, IMG submission 78382) | Freshwater microbial communities from Lake Fryxell liftoff mats and glacier meltwater in Antarctica - MAT-05 | ecosystem: Environmental > Aquatic > Freshwater > Ice > Liftoff microbial mat | place...
TGGAGACTGTGTGGCACGCCCAAAGCGATTAGCGATGGGCGTGGGAAGTGTGGCAAATGACTCTAGCGATTCACCACGCCCTTCGTACCTCAGAGCGTGCCACACGCGAAGGGCGGCGCTAAAATAAGGTTAACGGCGTAGCGTGCCACTCGTGCCACCCTGTTTGTCGGTAGATTGCAAACTCCCCCTCGCTTTAGGACGATCACCTTAAGAGCAGGCGTGAATCGTTTCAAGCCGAGGATGCTGACTTTTTGCTCTAGAGTTATGGTAACTATCCCCTGGGTAAACTCGGGGGCATTGGCATGCCGTCGGCTTTACGGACGACTCCGGCGCTTCAAGAACTTATTTTCGCGTTACAAATCGAATCACAAACGCGTCATCAAACTCCGATGTTTGCGATAATGTTCGGAATTCAATTCGTCGATCGAAAACGTAGCCGAATTCCAGGGATGCCAGATTGCCATCCGAGTTCCTTCGCTCAAAGCCCAATACAAATTGCAAGTCGCGGTAGGTCAACACATCGTTATCGTTGTTGGGGAACTCGATGTCCCAAGTGCCACCACCAAGTCGACCGGCAAGGTAAAACTTGGATTGGTTGTTGATGGAATAATCGATGCGAGGTCTTGGAAAAACAAGATCGAAACGCAAGTCAGGCATGGCTTGGGGACGCCACGAAATCCCGCCCACTGGCAATAATTTGATATCGTCGCGACTGAGGTAGTCCACTCCGAAAACGACATCAAACTCTGGTTGGAGGTGGAGCATGCCGACAGCATGTCCCGGAAATCGAACGCCGTCTCTGGCACTGTCTTCGAAATCGCTAAAAACCCCTATGCTTGTCGCGAGATCGTAGCTCATGAAGTCTTTGATTCGGCCTCGTTTCTGGTACCCCAACGAAAAATCGTACAATCGAGGCGGAAGCGGGACCACGTTGGGCCCCGACAATAGGTGCAAGTTGAAGGCCGTTGTAAAACCGGATTTGTACCCTCGCCCCAAATAGGGTGTTGATTCAAAAGACACCCATCCAAACTGATCCCCGTCACCAGGCAAATAACTTAGCGATGCCTCATCGGAACGGTAGTTAAGGTAAGGCTCTTGGGAGAAATAGGAGAGTCTGGGCAGCTTCCAATCGGAAGGTGATTCTGGATCGAATTTTAGCTCGGCGCCGGTATCCAGTTCGCCGTTTGTCGATTCACGATATTCTCGGAGCGATCCGGGATCACCCGCTTTTCCTTCAATCGAGACCAGCTTGCCCAAACTTCGGATCCTTGGCAAATCCTCTGGATTACCGAACGAATCAGCAACCTGGTACTGTTCGGGCGATAGAGTTTCCATCTCCTGGCCAACGGAGAAAGCGTAGGAAGTCAGGAGGATGGCGAAGGCCAATAGGCTACTATTCCAGGTAACCAATAGGCTACTATTCCAGGTAAATTGAGACCTGGAGGGGAATGACTTTTTCGATTTTTCCAACATGCGCTACCTCGAAGTTAAACTATCGGGTTTATGCTGCCGTTTCTAGAGACATTCCAAGGAGTTCGAATTGCGATGGTACCTTGAAAATCGCTCCTTTCCGTAATACAACTGTGCCTTAAGTATCGGATTGCGGAGTGGGTGTCGCCCAAAACGGACCCAATCCGACCTGCATCAATTTTCTGAATAGCGAAACAAGAGTTGCTCAATGGCTGGAACAGGTTTGGATGATGGTTTGGTCGCTTCCGACAATGTGGCAAAAATCTTAGGACAAGCGCTTGAGGCAGGCGATGGTTTGCTGCGATTGACACCAGCTTGGGTTCCCCGAAGCTTCTTGCATCCGGGACGCCGGATCAAATTGTTTCCAGGCGACCTCTACGCTTTCGGAGCCAATCGAGGTGGAATCGATGAACGCTGGTTTTCCAGCACAACGGAGGCAGCCAACGAAGGTCGCGTATGGCACGAGGGACTCAGTTTTTGTTTGTTTGAGGGCAAGAAGTTCTTGCTCAAGGATGCAGTAGCGGAACTTGGCACTCAATTGGTTGGCGCGGCGATCTATAAAAAGTACTCGCGTTGGCCTGTCTATTCCAAGTTCTTTGACAACATGGGCCCCATTCCTCACCACATGCATCAATCGCAAAAAGATGCCAAGTTAGTGGGCCAGGAAGGCAAGCCGGAAAGCTACTATTTTCCCCCTCAGTACAACAACGTCGACAACAATTTTTCGTACACGTTTATGGGCCTGGAACCTGGAACGACCAAACAAGACTTGCGCCGATGCCTGGAGAATTGGAATAAGGGGGACAACGGCATCCTCGATCTATCGCGTGCCTACCGACTCAAACGAGGAACCGGATGGTTGATTCCGCCAGGCGTATTGCATGCACCGGGATCGCTGTGCACTTACGAGCCACAGTGGGGCAGCGATGTGTTCGGAATGTACCAGTCGATCGTCGAGGGGCGATACGTTCCATGGTCATTATTGGTCAAGGACATGCCGCCGGAAAAACACCAGGACCTTGATTTTATTATTGGGCAATTGGACTGGGACAAGAACGTTGATACGCATTTCAAAGACAGCAACTATATTGAACCCGTGACCGACAAGCAAACCAGTGGCGTTGGCTTCACCGACAAGTGGATTGTGTATGGCACGATCGATGATCAGCAACTCTTTAGCGCCAAGGAATTGACCGTGGAGCCAGGTGCTCGCTGCACCATCAAGGACAATGCCGCGAGTGGTTGGATTACAGTACAAGGCAAAGGACGCATTGGCAAACTTGCGCTCCAAACACCAGCCATGATTCGATTCGGTCAAAATACCGAGGATGAGGTATTCATCAGCCACGAAGCCGCGTCGCGGGGTGTTGAAATCGAGAATACGGGGAGTGAGCCGTTGGTTGGACTTCGGTACTTCGGTCCCGACGCGCATGCCAATATGCCGCTCAACGGCGCTTGGAAAACTCAGTCGTAAAAGTCACAAATCTGCAAATCCATTTCAACAAACAATTGCACCGGAGTTAGCATGCCTAGTAAGTCCTCTCCAAAAATTCACAACGCGATGTGGCCAGGTCTGGTTGGAAAGGGAGATGGCCCTGGTCAAGAACCGCCGATCAGTCTCGAGCGAATGCTCGAATTGACAGCGGCGGCGTCCGTCCATGGGCAGAAATTTGACGGCATCGACTATTTCTTGTTCCTTCCGCACACCGATCCCAATGCGAGCGATGAGGAACTGAATCGGATTGCGGACTTGATCGCTAGCCATTCTTTTTCGGTCGGATCGCTGGTTGCCCCGGTTTGGCCAGGTACGGTCGGGGATTCCGCTATGGGAGATGCCGCCGCCAAGGAAAAATTCCTTTCGGCGGTTCGAATGGCCTGTCGCATCGCGGGCGTTTTTGACAAGCACGGGATCCGCAAATATGGAGTCATCCGGATCGATAGCGCCGAATTTGGAATCGAGAAGTGGCGGCAGGACAAGAAAGCCAACACGCAGTTGATTGTCGATACGTTCAAAGAAGCGGCCAAGATTGCCAAGGATCATGGGCAACGACTAGCAGCGGAAGGCGAAATTTGCTGGGCCGGTATGCACAGTTGGAAGGATATGCTGGATGTACTCGAAGGGGTTGGCATGCCAGAGGTGCTCGGATTCCAGGCGGATCTTGCGCACACCTATTTGTATTTAATGGGCTACAACGCGCCTGAGCATGCCTTGCTACAACCAGGCTACACCGAAGACGAGTTCTATGCCGCATATGAGAAGATGACGGACAAACTCAGGCCATGGACCATTGATTTTCACGTTGCTCAGAACGATGGGCAGGTTCACGGTGCGGGTGCGCACGACAAGACGGGAAAACATTGTCCGGCTGACGATCCAAACGGCAAGCTGGATATTGTTCGTTGCGCAGGCTATTGGCTCAAAGATGCTCCGTCGCGTGGCATTAAGCACATTTGCTGGGATGGTTGCATGTTCCCCAACGCAACGCTTGAAACCCCCGCCACTTGGAACTCGATTCTCGACACGATGATTCGCGTTCGCGATGCACACGGATGGTAGCACAAAATGTAGAACGGCACTCCGTGCCGTGGTGCGATCCAACAACTGCACGGAGTGCAGTTCCAAAATGGAATCTCAACCAATCACTCTCCCTCAAACCGGAACAATAAGAAAAAGATGAAAGAACTACGCATCGGCATGATCGGTTATGGATTCATGGGCAAAGCTCACTCGAATGCTTATGCTCAAGCGAATCATTTTTTCCCTTGTGAGTACAAGCCGGTCATGAAGGCACTGTGCGCACGCAACGCGGAAAAAGCCAAGTCGTTTGCTGCGAACTGGGGCTACGAATCGATCGAAACGGATTGGCGCAAATTGCTCGAGCGCAAAGATATCGATGCAGTCGATATCTGCACGCCGAACAATATCCACAAAGACATTGCGATCGCGGCAGCCAAAGCGGGTAAGATGATTTTGTGCGAGAAACCTTTGGCGATGAATGCGGCCGAAGGGGAAGAGATGTGCGAAGCGGTTGAAAAAGCCGGCGTGGCCAACATGGTTTGGTACAACTATCGCCGTGTTCCGGCAGTGACCCTGGCCAAACAGATTATCGATTCTGGCAAGCTCGGTCGTATCTTCCACTATCGTGCAAATTTCCTACAGGACTGGACCATCAATGCGGACGTTCCTCAAGGTGGAGCAGGGACTTGGCGTTTGGACGTCGAAGCGGCTGGAAGTGGCGTGACCGGCGATTTGCTTGCTCACTGCATCGATACAGCCCTTTGGCTCAACGGATCGATCCGAGACGTCTCGGCTGTAACGGAAACCTTTGTGAAGGAACGAATGCATTCGGAAACCGGGACGAAGCAGCCAGTAGGTATCGACGACGCTTGCTCATTCTTTTGCCATTTTGACAACGGATCTTTAGGGCTGTTTGAATCGACTCGATACGCTCGCGGTCACAAGGCTCTGTACACTCTTGAAATCAACGGCGAGCATGCGAGTATCGCTTGGGATTTGCATGATCTGCATCGTTTGAAGTATTTTGACCACGCGGATGAGTCAATCGTGCGAGGTTGGAGGAGCATTCACGTTTCCGATGGCGATCAGCCCTACATGGGAAATTGGTGGGTACCAGGCTTGCAGATAGGGTACGAACACTCATTCATTCACCAAGTTGCCGATTTCCTTAAGAGTCTCGAGACAGGCGAGCAAGCCCATCCTTCCTTCCGCGATGCACTTGAGACTCAAAAGGTGTGCGATGCAGTTCTGGCCAGCGCCAAGAATCGTCAATGGGCAAACGTAGGATAAGTCAGTGGACGAGCAAGGCCCTTCGCTCGTATAGTCCCACTTTCCAAACCATCGATAATACAAAGTCATTCGACAGAACCAGCTTCAGAACTCGTGGCTGGCATCGTGCCAAAGGCGTTCGAGGTCTGACGCTAGCAGCGTCAGCCACGTGAGCCATTGCTACACTCAAGCTAACACGTCGCGAATGACCTGACCGTGGACATCCGTCAAGCGTCGTTCGATACCGTTGTGATAGTACGTCAATCGTTCATGATCCAAACCGAGCAGGTGCAGAATCGTTGCATGGAAATCGTATACTGTCGCGATACCTTCCACCGCCTTATATCCAAACTCATCCGTGGCCCCGTAGGTAAATGGTGCCTTGACTCCTGCTCCAGCCAACCAGGCCGTGAAACCAGCCGGGTTATGATCTCGGCCACTCGCTCCAGCCTGAAACGTCGGCATTCGTCCAAACTCCGTGCACCACACCACCAACGTGTCCTTTAGCAAACCCCGTTGCTTGAGGTCGCGAAGCAAAGCGGCCGTCGGTTGATCTAGTACCGGTCCATGCTTGCTGTATTGCTCGTGAAGCTGTTTGTGTCCGTCCCAGTTGCTAACCCCCTCACCGCCAGTTTGATATGCCCCGTTAAACAATTGTACAAAACGCACCCCCTTCTCAACAAGTCTTCTAGCCAAGATGCAGTTGCGAGCGTACTTGGCTTTCAAGTCATTGGCAGCATCATCGGCACCATACATCCTCAAGGTGCCCAATGTCTCGCTGGAAAGATCAGTCACCTCGGGAACACTCAACTGCATGCGAGCGGCAAGTTCGTAGCTCGAGATTCTGGCCGCAAGTTCGCTATCGCCAGGGAATCCGGCCAAGTGTTTGCGATTTAGTTGCAGCAGAAACTCCCGCGTCGCTCGATCTGTCTCAGAGGTAATGCCAGAGGGTCTCTCGAGATTTCGAAGCGGTTGGGCTGCATTGAAATCCGTGCCTTGATAGGCAGCGGGCAGGAAACCACATCCCCAATTGTTGACGCTGGACTGAGGCGTCCCTCGCGGATCTGGAATCGCGACATACGATGGCAACTCCTGATTCTCAGTCCCTAGAGCCCAAGTTACCCAAGCCCCCATACTGGGAAATCCATCTAGCGTAAAACCGGTCGACATGAAGTTTTCGCCCGGACCATGCGTATTGGTTTTACCTGTAAGCGAATGGATAAAACACATCTCGTCTGCCAGCTCGCCCAGCATCGGCACCAAATCCGAAATCATCTTGCCACATTCCCCTCGCGGCTTAAACGCCCAAGGACTTTTCGTGAGATTGCCTTGCTTGCCTTGAAATGTTACGAGCCCATCCGCACCGGGCATGGGCTCGCCATGGCGTTTGATCAGTTCCGGTTTGTAGTCAAACGTATCTAGCTGACTGCAGGCCCCAGCGCAAAAAATCATGAGCACATTCTTTGCCTTGGGCTCGAAGTGCGAGGGCCGCGATGCAAACGGCCGAGCGGGATCGATTTGTGGCCGAAGCGGGTTCTTGTCGACCGCCAACAGACCATCACGATGGAGCAAGCTGGCGAGCGCAATGCCACTCAAGCCATTGGAAGTTTGCCCGAGGAATCGGCGTCGATCAAGCATGAGCTATTCACGGCGGGGACCGCCGTGCCACATTGGACTAAGGAATAAACACAAACTCATTGGCGTTAAACAACGCTCGCGCAAATGGAGGCCAACCGTATTGCACTACGAACTTCCGTGCTTGAATAAGTTCTTGTTCATCCGCGTTTCGACCGAAACAAATCTTATACGCTAAATGAATCCTCTCATCCGTCGATTCGCGTTCGCGATTTAAGCGTTCGTACAGCAATTCCGACTGCTGTATTACAAAGCGACTGTTCAACAAATTCAACGCTTGAAGTGGTGTGGTGGAGCGACTGCGTTTCGGTGTCACTTGACTGCCGTCCGGGCAATCAAAAACGCCGAAGATCGAGTCTTTTTCCTGCCGAACCTTGGTCATGTAGATCATCCGCCGCCAATCCGTTGGCCCGTAGTCCTTTTTTGGAAAGTAGTGACGGACATTCTCCATGGCTATTTCGAATGCGCTGAAGCCTGGCCCGCCCAAAGACAAATCCAGCTTGCCAGTCGCAGCCAAAATGCAATCGCGAATCCCTTCCGCTTCCAAACGGCGAGGTGGAAATCGCCATAACAAACGAGACGCGGCATCCACCCGCATGGCTTCTTCAATCGGACGGCTATCTTGCTGCCAAGTTTTCGAACTCAAAATCAACCGGTGCATTTTTTTAATGGACCAACCGCGATCCATGAACTCGCATGCCAGCCAGTCTAACAATAACGGATGGCTTGGGGGCGTGCCATTCCTTCCGAAATCAGAAGGGGTATCGACAATACCCACGCCGAAATGGAACTGCCATAGTCGATTGACCAGTACGCGAGCCGTTAGAGGATTTTCGGAACTGGATATCCAGTTCGCCATGGCAACCCGCCGCTGCTGCTCAGGTGCATCACTCGCCAATCTCAAAGACGTGAGCGAATCGATCGCGCCCGGTGCCACTTGTTCACGCGGAGTGGTGGGGTCGCCTCGATACATTCGATGTGTGGCCGGAGGTTGAAAGAAGGTTCCCGAATAAACCTTGGTGGATGCACTTAGCTCCTCCTTTTCCTTGCCGAGCGATTGAACGCGCTTGATTGATTGTTTTACCAAATTCGCTTCGTCCTCCGGAAGGCCATTCAAGTCATAGGGGTTCTCAAGAGCCTTGCCTTTGACCATTGGCAATCGATCCGCTGAACTAGCAACCAAGTTCCAATTCGCTCCATCCGAGGAAAGCTCAATTTTGTATTCGGTCGCTACCCGATCAGCATACCTTCCGCGCTGATCCCGACTCCAAACGATTCGGTCGATTCTAGTGGGCTGCGAAAGTTCGATCTGTGCCCAACTTCCGGCAACATTATTGGCTATCCAACTTTGCGGGTTGCCGAATTGGCCATCGTTCAAATGCACTAACTTATGAAGTGGATGCTCCAGATTTCCTGAGGAGGACGCGATTCCGCCACTCGCACTGAGGGCTACATTTTGTTCTCCCGAAAACACTTGCAATTCATCGATACAGGGCTCGCCGCTGTTCGTGGCAGCAATCGTGAATCGGACGAATTTCGCTTCCACAGGTGAAATCCGTTCAATGTTTTCGACAGCATTGACCGGTTCTCGTATGCCGTTCGTCCGTGTGTATTTTGCAAGTGACTCACGCAATTGTTGGATTTGCGATTCGATTGCTTGAGCCTTTGCATTGGCCTCTGGACTCAATGGCATTGCGCGATCACCGTGTTCCACCCCGGCAAAGACAGCTTGCATGGCATAGTAGTCGGATTGCGAAATTGGATCGAACTTATGGTTATGGCAGCGGGCGCAGCCCGTAGTCAAACCTAAAAAAGCAGTTCCAGTGGTATTCACGATGTCGGCCAACTCATCTTGGCGCTGCATAAGCCCTAGCAACGCATCCTGGCCTTTGACAATATCGTTCGGGCCAGCCACTAGAAAACCCGTTCCAACCGGTTCGCCAAAAGCGTCTCCCGCGATCTGCTGACGGATGAACTGATCGTAAGGCTTGTCCGTGTTGAAAGCGTTGATGACCCAATCGCGATACGGATAAGCGTTGGTTCGTTCTCGGTTCGTCTCAAAACCATTGGTTTCACCGAATCGGACCAAGTCCAACCAGTGCGAAGCCAAACGCTCGCCGTATCGCGGGCTCTCGAGGACTTTATCTACCAACCTTTCCCAGGCGTCGGGCCTGTCATCGCGAAAAAACGACTCAACCTGCTGCTGGGTAGGAGCCAGTCCATGCATCACCAGATAAAGGCGTCGAATCAACCTGGGTTTTTCTGCCGTCTTGGACGTGCTCAATCCAGCATCGCCCAACTGGTTTCGGATGAACGCATCGATAGGATTGGCAACTGCCGTTTCTGGAACGTGAGGCCGTTTCACTGGCTGAAACGACCAGTGATCGACCGTCTTGTCAGATAGTACAGCGCGTGGAGCCTTCCACATAGTCTCGGTATCGATCCAAACTCGCAGAAGTTCAACCGACTCGACCGGAAGCGGTGCGGCATCCGGCGGCATCCGAAGCTTGGCATCCTCATTAGAAATTCGTTCGATCAAGTGGCTGCGTTGGCTATTGCCAGGCACGATCACCGGCTCCCCTGAATTGCCACCTCGTAGTGCTGCAACCATCGAATCCAACCGAAGCTTGGATTCCTGGGAGTCGGGGCCATGGCACTGAATGCAATGTTCTTTGAGGATTGGGAGCACATCCCGTTCGAAGAGCACATCGGCCCGCGAAACATCGCATAACGCAACAGCGGATACAAGAAACAGACATCGCAAATATCGAGCAATCATACAATCATAAATTGGCTATTTTGTTTCACGTTCCGATTTCCCCGTAGCGGAAGTCGCCAAGACTTTCGGAATGAGCGTGCGCCGAAACTCTTGGCGAGTTTCGCTACGACACTTATTGATCGACTGATCCTACGTATTCTTCTTAACCGATTCATCCAAGGCCTTTATCCATGGTCCAATGTAAGCGCCGTGATCGTGATACGTTCGACCACTGAACATGTGCCGATCGATAACACACGCCTCATTAACGTAAATACCACCGCACACCTCCAAATCAAACTTGCACTTAGCTACCGTCGCCATTCGAAGTCCTTTGACAATTCCGGCTCGAGCTGGAATCTCAACTCCGTGGCACACGCTTGCACAAGGTTTCTTGTTTTCCCAAAACCAGCGAGTGATGCGCAGCAAATCCTCATCTTCGCGAATGTATTCCGGAGCTCGGCCGCCGCTAAAAAAGATGCCCGCGTACTCTTCCGGTTTGATGTCTTTGAAGGCGATATCGGCATCAATCGTATACCCTTCCCATTCCTTAGTAATCGTCCAGCCGGGCTTGACTTCATGCAACACCATTTGATAACGCCGCTTTTCAGGAGCTGCCACAACTGGCTTGTAGCCCCCCTCAATCAGCCGATAGTAGGGATACAAAGTGTCGACTGTTTCTGTGGCATCGCCGACAATGATTAAGACTTTGGGTTGGGACACGGTATTGGCCTGTGGTTGAAGTTGAAGTTCTGAAGTTGTTTCGAATTCTCGAGTTGCAGAAGTAGCGTGGCCTGCAAGCAGCACGGCGGACACCGCCGTCGAATTCGCCATAAACTGTCGTCGATCGATTTCCATGGTTGGTTTTCTTGCTAGACCTTTCGAAGCAGAGCGTCGAGGTAATTTCGAGAACGATTGATTTCGACTGTTATATCCTCGGTCGTTTCAAGAATCGGTACGCCTCTTGGAAAGGGATGCATAAAAATAGAAGTCCACCCTTGAAAGCGATTCGCCTTGAGTACACCCAGTAGAGGCCCAAAATCCAGTTTGCCACGACCAGGCATTTGAAGCAACTCTTGCTCTTTGGGCAATTTCGTCATGCACCCATCGCCATGCTGCCATGCATAAAAGACTTCCATGGCGGGCATCACATCTTGCATTAGCGACGACAAAGCCTTTTCGTCCTGCGTCAAATGGTATGGGGCCAGCGCGATCGCCAAGTGCTTGGACGGACGTAGTTCCGCTAAGTAACGCAAAGAATCGGGGGAGTCTATCAGATTGTTTGCGTGATTCTCAATCGCGATGATTACGCCTGTTTCTTCCGCGACCGCGACATGTGGTTTCATTTGCTCGACAAACGCAGCTACCGCTTTTTTGAGTTCCGATCCTTTTCGGTCCGTAGGACCGATCGCCCCCGTCACGATCGTTTTGCAACCTAGACGTTTTGCAAGTCTCATTTCCTCCTGCAGCCCTAATGGCCCAAGTTTGTACTGCGTGATACATCCCACAGACACCTGATGTTGCTGCAATAGGTCGGCAAATTTTTCTTCACCCAATTCTTCCAACTGTTCTCTTTGATTGCCGTGAACCTTTGGCCAGATGTCGATTGCCGAGCTGCCTAGTTTCGACACCTCAGGAAGAATTCTTGCAAGCTCGGTATAACCATATAGACACGAAGCCACCAGATATTTCAATTGGAAATCGCCAGAATGCTCAGCAAGGGTCCATTGGCAAGGAATACTGCTGGCTACCGCCACGGAGGATATGGTTTGCAACCAATGTCGTCGGTCGTAACTTATTAATTCTTTCATACGTTGGTCTCGTAACCTTTGCGTTGATCCCGACGAAGCCATCGGTTCGCTTCGGCATCGTTTACAAACGTTTCTTCCACTGGATTCCACTGGAGTGCTCTCCCTAAACGCATTGAGATATTCCCTAAATGGCACGAGGAGACAGTCCGATGTTGATTATGGACGTCCGAAATCGGTAATCGCCTTGATTGAATGCAATCGAAGAAGTTCCCCATGTGGTTGACGATCGCATCCAACTTGCCGGCTCGAGCCGGACGCTGAAGATTGTCAAAGTCGTACACATTCCAGGCTTCACGAGGCAAGGGCCGTTTCGACAATTCCTCGACGGGCGCGCCGGTGATCTTGCCGCGATTGACGAAGATTCTACCTGCATCCCCGGTGAACAGGATTCCATTCTCGCCCGTGTCCTTGACCGTCATGGTCACTCCGTTGGCGTATTCGTAGATCACCTCAAAATCAGTAGCGACATTGAAACCGTTCGCGACGTTGGGGAATTTGGCTTTCCCTGAAATGGCAATCGGGTTGTCGTTGATTGCCCACTGTGCAATATCGATGTGATGCGCGCCCCAGTCGGTCATTTGTCCACCTGAGTATTCGTACCACCAACGAAACGTATAGTGCGATCGCTCCTCGATGTAGGGAACACTGGGCGTTTGGCCTTGCCAGAGTTCCCAGTTCAAGTGCTTGGGTGGTGTCGTCGGAGTGAGGGATTGGCTAGTAACATTTTTGCCAAGAACCACATCCACCGTCTTGAGCTTACCGATACGACCTGATCGGACCATCTCCACCGCAAGTCGAAATCGATCATCGCTCCGCTGCCAGGATCCAACTTGAACCACACGGCCAGTCTCTTTGACCACTTTGCTTAACTGCTGACCTTCTTCGATGGTTAGCGTCAAAGGTTTTTCGCAATAGACATCTTTGCCTGCTCGACAAGCATCGATCACCATTTTTGTATGCCAATGATCGGGAGTGCCGATTGTGACGACATCGACATTTTTTTTGGCAAGGAGTTCCCGGTAATCCTCGCAGCTAAAGGGGGTGCTACCAAACGACGCTTTGGCTTGATCGCAGACATTCTTATCGACGTCGCAGACTGCTACGACATCACCGTACATCTGGGCCTTGAGGGCAATGACGCTTCCTTGATAGCGAAGGCCAATCGCACCGATTTTCAAACGCTCGTTGGGGGACTTCGTTTCGTTCGCCGGTAAAGTAGTCGCCCAGGAGTGTGCGGAATGGACGCCGAATCCGATGCCAAGACTGGCCATAGCAGAACTGGAGAGAAATTGTCGTCGTGGGTTTTGATGATCTAGCATGAGAAATCCGAAGGAGCGGGTTCGGTTGCCCTAAGGGTGGGAACTCCATTGTAAGCAGCACTTTAGCCCATTGCAATTGCCTGATGGCCATGTGAACACACATTCGTGGTAGTGGTTTAAGCTATAATATTGGATCGATGCAGACTTCCTTCCCACCATTTCCGAGTCTCCGGAGAATCTCCATGAAACGTGTTCCACCCAATCGTCGTAAATTCCTCAAAGCTACCGCTGCAGCAACCGTTTGTTCCATTGCAGCCCCGAACATCGTTACTGCGAGTCGGACCAACTCCCAGATCATTATCGGTGAAAAAGAGCATCAGTTCGAAGTATTGCATCAGTTCCCACAGCTACCCTCGCAATACAAATGGCAGACAACACACAATGTCGCCGTCGACGCGGCAAACAATCTGTATGTGATCCATGAGGGACGCGAGAACCAGAAAGAGCATCCATCGATTTTCGTCTTCGACGAAACCGGAAAGTTTATTCGAGCCTTCGGGCAACGCTTCCAAGGGGGCGGGCACGGACTCGAAGTTCGAAAAGAAGGCAACCAAGAGTTTCTTTACGTGACCGGTTATCAACAGGTCAAGGAGTTCGCAAAGCTGGATCTCAAAGGGGAATTGGTTTGGGTTAAGCGTGCCCCGAAAGAATCAGGCGTGTACCATCCGGACGAGGCCGAGAAACCAGCCAAGGTCTGGGGCGACGATCGCTTCTTGCCAACGAACTTTGCGTTCTTGCCTGACGGTGGCTTTTATTTGGCAGACGGCTATGGCTCCAACTACATTCATCGCTTTGACAAAGACGCAAAGTGGATCAGTTCGTTCGGCGGCAAGGGTAAAGGGGAGGGCAAATTCAATACGGCGCATGGACTATGGATTGACGATCGCAATCCGGCTAACCCTAAGGTCGTGGTGACCGACCGCGCTCACAACACATTGCAAATCTTCGACATCGACGGCAAGTACGAAAAGACCATTCCTGGCTTCGGCCTCCCCGCCAACATCGACCGGCAAGGTGATTTGCTATTGGTTCCGGAGTTGGTCGCCCGCGTTTCCATTTTGGACAAGGACTACAAAACCATTGTGCAACTAGGTAGCGATGTCGAAAGGCTTAGCGCGGATACGAAAAAATCCATTCGAGGTGATGAGAAGCAATGGCAAGATGGCAAATTCGTGCATCCGCATGATGCGTGTTTTGACAACAAAGGCAATATCTACGTCGCAGAATGGGTACAGACGGGGCGGGTTACGAAGCTGAAAAAGGTGAGTTAATCGGCGGCAAGTCGAATCGAGTCTTCGATGCATTACCATGAGTGAAAGTTAAGGCTAGATGAACCGTTCCAAGCATGATCGGACACATTCGCGACCGCTGTTACTTATCGTGCTCTTTTTGGCTGCGATTTGTTGGTCGACACTGTTTGAGATTGTCTCAAGCCGGCTCATGCGATTTCCTGAAATGTTTTCGTACCTGATTTATTTGAGCCAGATCTTCACGTTTCCATTTTCAATGACCTGCGTGTATGGTTGGCAGGAAGGAGCTGCGGTACGGGACGGGCGACTTGGATAGTTCCGCTGATCCTTCTCGCGGCAGAATTTGTGGTTTGGATCATGGCTTTCCTTGTTGTACGTATCATTGAAACGGGCGGATTTTCCAACTTAAGTGGGCACGATTTGTTGCTTTATCAATGGACAAATAAAACGAGATCCTTATTGTTTTCCTTTGTGTTTCTGGCGTTTCTTTTTCGAATGTCCACGCTGCACTTGAGACCGAGCGAATCAACATCGTTTCCCAACCGACTGACGGTCCTTTCTATCCTTGGGCTGACAACCCTTGTCGCAATTGGACTTAGTATTGACGCGGTAATGAATCTGGCGATCGTTTAGAGATCGCCCGCACTGGTAGCGCCGAACAACTTCAATTATTTCTATTTCGCAACTGCGCTTCATCACCAATTGATGACTGCCTTGATTTGGTTCTCGGCCGCATGGCTACTCGTAGCCAATAATTCCAAACGATGGATCGGCTGGTTAGGCTTGGTGGTGCATTTGATGTTTCTCGGCGTCTATTTCTTTGCCATCCTACCTGAGTTCTTTAGGCGACAATTTCAGGACAGCGGCGTAACAATTTCAACGATAGGCTTCAATAATTGGGGCTACTTTGCCATCTCTGTCTTTCAAATCGCAATCGTCTTTTTGTGCGTAAGCATCATGCACTTGGTTGGATACCGATGGGACATTCGCCGGCGATTGCCAGAGATAACGGAGAGCAAGGTTTTGCCGATAGTTGGAATTGCGCCGATTCTTGGTTTGCGTACGTAGGCGACGTCGCTCAGCGACTCGCGGTCAGTGTCCTTCACAACCCAAGCCACCGTTCCTTCTCAAAACACTTCGAAGGCACGAAGCCAGCCGTGAATTAGCTCTTTAGTTAGTCTACGCTATAGATCCAATTGGGTTTCTTCATGCAGGACATCCGTCGACGGAGCGACGGATCTACGTAGGCGACGTCGCGAAGTGTTTCAGGCGGAATCGCCAACCTCTCAGGCGATACGCATGCAGTCCTATCATGAGTGTCGCAAATGCCCCAAAGAAGAAAGAGCCAAACGGCCCAAGCGTGATCAGTTGAAAAAGCAACAAAGCTACCAACCAAGGCAACCACCTGACGAAGATATTCCTCCGACTGAAGCTTGTCCACAGCGACACAACTACAACTGCGGCCAAGCATGCCGCAAAAATGCTAACTAAGGCAAGAAATGGCCTGACCATTCTTTGGTCAAACAGTATTCCGTACCAATAACTCACAGGAACCCACCGAACGGCAGCGGCCACGATTGCTGCTACGAGCGTGAATAAAAACAGGTCTCGCAAATTGATCGAACTTTCCTTTTGAAGAACGGAATCTGTGTCTTCAAAAGACCGCGACAACACGCTTTCAAACTTCACACCGCTCCAACGCAGAATTGCCAACGCTAACATCGTGCCGACCGTTAAGGGCATAATGCCCGCCACCATAGTCGATGCCACATTCGGTCTCGCGTGCCAGTAAGGTACCAACCCGGCTGTCAAACCGATTGTAAGTACGAACGGCGCAGTTCGCAGGAAAAATCGATTTCTTCCCAAGCAGAGCCAAACCGTTGCCAGTTGGATAGCCGCTAGCAATACACCCAGGCTTGCGAAAATGAAAGGCGTATCCGCTGGGCTATATAACTCCACAACAAAACGATACGTCGCATACGCGACGAACAGTCCGATACAGACGGAAGAATCAATCCAGCCATAGGGATGGACGGTCGCCGATATGCGGACCCAAACGATACACCAAAGCCCGAAGAGTATGGCGGCAGCGCAGTTCAGAGGAAATCCCCACCTAAATAGATCGATTGTTCGAACCAAGTTTCCAGTCTCCAGATCGTAAAGATGAACCCGTTGGTCGTACGTGGCCAAAGCGAGATGCCCTGATTTTTTGAGGACGCAAGCGACATTCACTTTTTCATTGAGATCTAGCCGAAATCGCTTAAGCTGTTCTGTTGTCGTTTCATCGATCACGACACACTCCTTGGATACGGTCATTCCATTTGATGATTCATTCCGAATCGCGATGAGCCGCTTGTCATTTAAATTGCGTACCAGAAGATCAAATGAATCGGGCATTGGTAGTGTTTGGCCAGTCATCACATCGGTGCAGATGTCTATCGATCTCCATCGTATAAAGCTGCCAGTGCCATCCAGTTCAAATGACGACAGAGGGAGCGGAAGTGCGGGATCGATTGAAACAGAGTAGTTGCTCACCACCGAACCGTCCTTTGCGCTTCTCACTTCGATATTTGCTCCGTTTGGCAAAAGACTTGCGACTAAGGATTCGCCGTTCCTTTGGAAGCTGATTGTCTCTAGCGATTTCCACTCTTGAACCAAACGCAATTTTTCGCCGTTTAAACCGTAGAGTCCCGCGAAACTGGTAAATGGATCGACGACGAGGATATTTTGAGTCCCAGCGACTCTGTATAAGTAAGAATTGGGATCGCTTGGAGTCGCGATCGAGTCCAAGATTGAGCCCGTCGAGATATCCCACATTTCCAATTGTTCATTGAGCCGCCGTATGAGCTTGCCATCGATCAAAAATATCATTGAGTCACCAAAATTTGACTCGCCGAATTCGATGTTGATTGTTTGGGGTGGGTCGTTGTTGGTTAGGTCGAACTGGTGTATCGCTGTGCTGGTGTCACCCGTTCGCTTCGTGACCCATACGACTCCATTCTCGACGAAATAGCGGACATCCTTCGACACACGTCCAATCCCAATGGCCTTAATAAAAAAGGCTTCTCGTTGAGATGGCACTGGCTTAGATTCGATTTCGAACGTGGCAAACTTGCCAAAACTTGCATCCGTATCGCCGGGCCACTGAAAGGTAAGGTAGTCTTTGTCTTCCCTGGAAAAGAAGAACTGAAATCCGCCTTCTGGCCGAGTGTGATGAACACCGCAAGCTGCCAAATACCCAAGAGGGACGAGGAGCAAGAGCACAAGAACGAGTTTTAGCAGGCGTGTTTTGTCGAACATTGCGTGGGCTATTGTAACAGAGGCCTCAGTAGTTCGCTTACCGCAGGTCGTTTTTGTCGAGAGCGACTCTGCTGCACGGTGACTCTCGCCGAGGACATCTTTCGCTCTTTCCGACCACATCTTTTGTGCTAATTTCGTGCTCGGCGCAACCCAGATTCCATCTTTATAGCCCATCGGGCTTACACAATTTAGCCTGGGGCAGAGCCCAGCGCCGCCCTGGGGCTAACGCCACAAAACGCAGCCGTTGCCCTGAAGGGGCGGGACAAACTACCCACCACCAGACACCATCATTCACATCTTGTCCAGCCCCTTCAGGGCAATGCATGGGTCTTTGCCAGAACCCAGGGCGGCGCTTCGCTACGTTCGGTAGCTACGCTCTGCCCTGGGCTACGATGTTGTTGCCCCATTCGGGGCGAGATGCTCGATCAAGTCGCACCCGTAAGGTGCGACACATGAGAGTGGCATTAGGGGTCGAGAACAGTTGAGGACAACTGTTCTACGAAAAAAAAGCCCGGTTGCATTTCTGCAGTCGGGCTTGGTTGTTGTTGAAAAATCCGGCAATACCTACTTTCGCACTGGTGGGCACTATCATCGGCTCCGAAAGCTTAACTACTGTGTTCGGGATGGGAACA
>Ga0105048_10007147_pt1 | contig 17958 bp, 19 predicted proteins | sample MAT05_FD_78382 | JGI IMG/M metagenome (GOLD analysis project Ga0105048, IMG submission 78382) | Freshwater microbial communities from Lake Fryxell liftoff mats and glacier meltwater in Antarctica - MAT-05 | ecosystem: Environmental > Aquatic > Freshwater > Ice > Liftoff microbial mat | place...
GCTGCCGTCATGCTGTTGTCGATTGGCCTGGTCTGGATGGTCAACGCCCCGCCAGTACCGGGTGAGTTCAAGGGACATACCGATCTGATCCACTCGGTGGCGTTCAGTCCTGACGGCAAGCTGTTCGCCACCGCGGGGTTCGACAAGGCCGTCAAGCTGTGGGAGTACAGCAACGGCACGTTGAAAGAACTGAAGACTCTTCCCGGCCACACTGATCCTGTCTACTGCGTTGCATTCGACAACGATGGCAAACGACTTGCTTCGTCTGGACTCGACAAGGCCATCCGCGTCTGGAACGTGGCTGAGGGGAAGACCACGGCCGAGTGCAAGGGACACACCGACATTGTCGATACCGTGGCGTTCAGTCCCGACGGCAAGCTGCTCGCTTCGGGCAGCGGCATGGCGGACAAGAGCGTACGGCTATGGGATCCGGCCGACGGCAAGGAGATCAAGAATCTCGGGGCGCATAACGGGTCGGTTTACTCCGTTGTGTTTTCACCCGATGGCAAACTGCTGGCTTCCGCCGGGGCGGACAACGTCATCAAGATCTGGGACGTGCCGGGACAAAAGGAGTTGAAGACACTCAAGGGCCACGAGATGGGCGTCACGGGAATCGCCTTCGCCGGGGACAATTCGACGCTGGTGTCGATCAGCCAGGATCGCACCATCCGCGTCTGGAACCTGAACGCGGTCGTGCCCAAAGAGCCAAAGAAGGAAGAAAAGAAAGAAGACAAGAAAGACGCCAAAGACGTAAAGAAGGATGACAAGAAAGACGTGAAGAAAGATGACAAGAAGGAAGAGAAGAAGGAGATGACGAAGAAGGACGAACCGCTCCCGCCGCCGATGAAGGACCCGCATGAAGTCAAGAAGTTCGGTCCGACGCCGGATGACCTGTACGGCATCGCCTGGTCGAAGGAAGCAAAGGGGATCGTGACGGCCGGGTACGCGGGCAACATTTCGTTCTGGGACTTGAACGACCCCAAACCCAAGTTCACGAAGAAGCTCAAATCGCTGGCATACTGTGCGATTTTCTCACCTGATGGCAAGTCGGCCGTCAGCGGCCACCTTAACGGGACAGTGATCATCACGCCGTTGAAGTAGCCTCGCATCATTGAGGCAATACCGCGATGTGCGACGGGTCGCTCGGCAGCACGGGACGGGGCGGCGGGTACGGCTCGACCTGCGTGGAGACTTCGGTGTCGGCCGCCGCACTCGCGGAGATGTTCATCTCGCGGATCAGCGGATGCCGCATGTAAGACTTGTGCCGATCCGCGCAGCCAGGCGCGAGCAGCACAAGTGCGAACACGATTCGTTGCCACATGTACCTTTTCATGCCATCGGGCCCAAAATCAGTTCACGCAGGTCTTCCACCGCTTCCCATGCATGATGAGCGATGGCCGGGTTGTCCGACTCGGTCAGCAGATCAAGATCGGGCCACAGCCATGTCAAGCCTTCAGCGGCGATCAGGTCGATCGTCTGATGCACATTGTCGACGCTCGGGCTCTGCAGTGCTTCACGCAGCACGTTGAGCGATGCACACTCACCCAGTCGGGCCAGTGCCGCGACGGCGGCCATGCGTACTTCCGGCAGACTGTCGATGCGGGCGGAATGCAGCGAATGAATCACGTTCACGCGATCGATCGGTTCCCACCAGCCCAGGCTCTTGATGGCCGCGATCCGGAATGTGGGCTGTGGATGACGGGCGAACTCGCGAAGCACAGCTTCAGCCTCTTCGCCCGGATGGCCGCGCAGGGCCTTCAACGAGGACAGCAGTTCCGGCGCGGGGACCTGCTCGGCGATCGGGCGTTTCCACCAGGTCGACTTGCCGATGGTCCCCGCGCCAATCGATTGCCCCTGCCCGCAGAGTACCCAGGCGGCTTCGGGCGTCTGCGACCATTGCAGACATTCAAGTGCGGCCGCACGAGGTTTGAAGTTCGCTTCGGCGAGCAGATCGACGAGCGCGGGGCCGACATCGGCACGCATCTCGGCCACCACTGCAAGAATGTCCTGCTGTTCGGCTTCGCCGTGGCGCGGCAGCGACGTGGCGAGGTCTTCCGCGATGCCGTGCAGGTATTCACGTATGATCGATTCAGCATCGCGCAGATGGCCGACCTGCCAGCGGATCGCCTGCCGTCGACCCGGGTCATCACGCAATTCCGGCGACGAAGAGTACGACCGCCGGGCATGCCGAAGCGTCTCGATGAACACGCGCGTCAGCAACGGGTCGGCCGTGTCGGGGCAGTCCTCGGCCAAATGGCGCAGCATCTCGCCGATCTGTGCATCGGAGTAGAGTGTGACCGGTACGAAGCCGCGGCGGACACCTTCCAGAGCCGTGCGCAGCAACCGCAGCGCGGTCTGCCCGGTCGGCGACAGCGGGTCGTGCAGGCATTCGGCGAAGTTGGGGAATGCCGTCACCTCGGCCGCGAAGAGGTAGCCAAGCGATGTCTCCATCGCCCGTTCGCCGCAGCGGAACAGGATCGGCAGGCAATCGTCGCGATTGAGCGAACGCAGGGCCTGGCTCAAATCGATCCAGTACCAGGTCTGGTCGATCGGGTCCTGGGTGATCCGGCGCTTGAGTTGGCGTTCGAGGACGCGGGCCGCATCTTCGCTGCCGATGTCCGCAAGGGCACGCACCTTCACCACATAGTCGAGGCCCGGTGCGATCTCGGCTTCCACGGCCGCGATGCCGCCATGGGCGAACTGGTTTTCAATTTCGGTGCGGGCAACGTCGATCGCGTGCTGCGTGACCTGACCGCCCTGATAAAGTTGGAGATGCTGATACGCAACCGGCGAGGCCTGACCTTGAGCCATGGCCAAGTCACGGCGGGGATGCCGGCGACGCGTTCCAAACAGGACCGCGGCGGCACCGAGCGTCAGCAACAGAACGGGGACGACCATCTTTTCTCCACGTCCGTCGCGGACAGTTGAACCGTCGCGGCCGGCCGGGAGGGAATAGCAACGCTACTCCCTGATCTGGCCGTTACCGTAGACAACGTACTTGTAGCTCGTCAGTTCCTCGAGGCCGCAGGGCCCCCGGGCATGGAACTTGTCGGTACTGATGCCGATCTCCGCCCCCAGGCCCAATTCGAAGCCATCGTTGAACCGGGTACTCGCGTTCACGACCACGGCCGCGGAATCGACTTCCCGGGTGAATCGCGATGCCGCTTCCAGGTCCGTCGTGACGATCGCGTCGGTATGCTTCGACCCGTACCGGGCAATATGCGAGATCGCCGCTGCGATGTCAGGCACGATGTTTATCGACATGATGAGATCGCAATATTCAGCCGCGTAGTCCGCTTCCGTTGCGAGTTTTGCCGTAGGTATGCGCTTTCGGGTCTCGGTACAACCGCGCAACTCAACGCCCTTTTCCGAAAGCGCGGTGCCGATGGCAGGCAGGAAAAGATCGGCAATTTCGTCGTGCACCAGCAGGCTCTCCGCTGCGTTGCAGACTCCCGGCCGTTGACACTTCGCATTCACGACAATCCGCTCCGCCATTGCCAGGTCGGCGAGGCGGTCCACATAGACGTGGCAGTTTCCGGAGAAGTGCTTCAGAACCGGCATGGTCGCCTCGGCCGCCACGCGCCGGATCAGGCTCTCGCCGCCGCGCGGGATCGCAAGGTCGATGTATTCGTGCAACTTGAGGAAATGTCCCACGGCGTCGCGATCAAGCGTTGGCACCAGTTGCACGGCCGTGGCAGGCAGTCCGCAGCGCTCCAGTGAAGTGCTCAACAGGAGGTGCAGGGCCGTGTTCGAATGCAGGGCCTCTTTGCCGCCGCGCAGGATGACGGCATTGCCGCTCTTTACGCACAGCGCCGCGGCGTCGACAGTGACGTTCGGCCGGGATTCGTAGAGGAAGAAGATGACGCCCAGGGGCACTGCAATCTTCTGAATCCGCAGTCCGTTGGGACGTGTATGCCCGTCGCGCACACGGCCGATCGGATCGGGCAGGGCGGCCACTTGCCGCATCCCCTCGGCTGCGGCTTCAATACGGGCCGGCGTAAGCCGTAACCGGTCGATCGCGGCGGCGTTGAGGCCATATCCGGGGGCCGCAGCGATGTCGCGCTCATTCGCTTCAAAAATTGCAAGGGCGTTCTCAACCAGCAAGTCGGCTGAGGTTTTCAGCCAGCGGTCCTTGCTGGAACTGCCGGCAATCGCGAGGTGTTGCGAAGCGCCGCGGGCCGAGACGGCCATTTGAAGGCATTGATCTTGTAAAAGCATAACAATCCGCCGCGAGTGATGAAGTCAGGGAGATGCTCACCAGATGCGAACGATACCGTACGGATCGAACTGCACATCCGAACCGACCACCGGGAATCCCTCGGCGACTGACTGGAAGATCAATAGTCGATCAAAAGGATCCCGATGATGAAGCGGGAGCGCAATCAAACGATCTGTATGTCGAAGTCTGACGCCGAGTACCCGATAGCGCTTCGCCTTGATGGCTGTCCGAAAGAACTTCCTGTACGGCATTGTCAACGAGTATTTTCCGGTGCTGATCTTGATGGCGATTTCCCAATAGCTTGCCGGGCTGATCCACTTCGTTATGGCCGGGTCGGAAATGACAATTCGCGCGGCGGTACTGAGTCGTCTGTCCACCAGCGCGTACCAAAGGATGCTGTGCGTATCGAGCAGAACATCCACTACATGTACTCCGCAAAATCAGCCAGATGATCGTCGTCGTCGGAGACGGTAATCAACATTCCCTTCGCCGCGCCGAAGCCGGACCCCTGCGGAGTTTGAGCATCGGGCGCGGAGTTGCGGGATTTTACCCGCTTGCGTCGGTCGACGCTCGAATTGCAGGCTCTGATCTTTTTAAGCAACTGCTGCCACTCTTCCGCGCCTATTTCAACTGGTGCTTCAACCATGGCGCTCTCCAGATCGCCCCATTTTACCACAAACTTCCGCGTATGTCATTCGCCATCGGCACCCGTCAAACATTCCAACACGCGCACAGCATCCAAATGCTCAGCCACATCATGCACTCGCACGATCTGGGCGGCACCGCACGCCAGGGCGTGGCAGGCGACGGCCACCGAGCCGACCGCCCGCTGGTCACGCGGTCGTCCCGTGACGACGCCGATAAAGCCTTTGCGCGAAACGCCCAGGCAGACCGGGCGGCCGAATCGCTGGTACTCGGCTAGATGCCGCAGCTGCTGCCAGGTATGTTCGACCGACTTGCCGAAGCCGATGCCCGGATCGAGCACGAGGGAGGTCTCATCAAGACCGTGGGTTCGCGAGAAACTCAGCCGTTCTTCCAAGAATTTGCCCACTTCCGCAACAACGCCATCGTAATGTGGATCGAGGTGCATTGTCTGCGGGTTGCCCTGCATGTGCATCAGGACAATACCCGCACGGTAATCGCGAACCACATCAATCATCGCGGGGTCGTGGCGCAGGGCGGAAATGTCGTTGATGATGCTGGCCCCGGCAGCGAGCGCTTGACGGGCGACCTCGGCCTTGACCGTATCGACGGAGATCGGCAGGGTAGTTCTCGAGGCAAGAGCCTGCACGACGGGAATGACGCGGCGGAGTTCTTCATCGACAGAAACCGGCTCGGCCCCGGGTCGACTCGATTCGCCGCCCAGGTCGAGAATATCCGCTCCGTCTGCCTGCAGTTTCAACGCATGATTGACGGCCGCTTCGGTCGAGTCGTGCCGGCCGCCATCGGAGAAACTGTCCGGCGTGATGTTGACGATGCCCATGACCAAGGCCCGCGGGCCAATCTCGATCACGCGGTCCCGGCACTTCCAGATGGTTGACATGCCCTTATCATAGCCATCCTACGGTGCGGTCGGGAGGGGCATCGGCATGCCATTCGGCGGCAGGCACCAATCCGATTCCATCATCTGCACAATCTGTTTCGCGAGCCGGTTGCAGACACGCTGCTGGGCGCTGGCGTTGCTCTCGCCGACTTCGGGCAGATAGCGGCCGCTGAGAACAATCAGCGCGGGGATCGGAATTTCCGGCCCTTCCGGCCGCGGCTGGTTCTCCTGATCGAACGCGGGCAGTTCGCCGGGCTGCAGGATGCCGATCGGTCGGCGCGGGTTTGACAGAACTTGTTGCGTCCGCAGATTGCGCCAGACCAGTTCGACGCCCAGCGCGACTTCGCCTTCGCGCACTTCATTCTGCTGATTGCGGTTGAGCAGGTTTTTGTTCAACGTCACAAGTGTGCCGAGCAGTTCAGTGTCGGCGCGGTTGCAATCGCTGATCACCTTGAGCGGTGTCGTCGCTTCGATCTCGCGGATGACGGCGCGCGTCAGTTCCATCTCGGCCCCGCGGTGGGGCGTCCACTGGAACGCCTTGTTGTTGAAGATCGGCACATAGATCGTTTTCAGTTCCGGCGCGTAGTTGGGGCGTGTACTGTAGCCGAGCAGGGAAAAGTGCCCGTCCCAATTGCAGCCGGTCAGCGCGGCCAGGGAGCCCGCGCCGAATGTCAGCAATGCCTGTCGTCGTGAAGTCTTTTCCATGAACGGACTGGCTCCCTTACTTCGGCTCTACGGGCTGCGAGTTTGATACCGGCTGCACCGGGTTCTCAGTTCTGGCGGTCGCCGGAATGTCAACACCCGGTACGGCGGGGACAGGCGTACCTGTCACCAGTGTCGGCGTGCCGATGCCGACGACCCACTTGTTGAACTCGCGCCGTGTGGCCCTGGCGAATTCGGACTGCGACTGTTGTTCGGTCAGGTCAGAATTGATGTCTTTCATGCGGGCGATCGCGTTATCGTGAAACTCGGTGCCGTTGTAGCGCCGGCGGACCAGTTCGTAGTAGAACCAGGCCGAAGCAGGGTGCCCGGTACGGCGGTAGAACTCGGCCGTTTCGTAGTCCTTTTCCGCCTGAATGTAGCGAACCATCTTCGCCTGCGAATCGAGGAAGTCGGCCCGGTTCGTCGCCAGCTCGGGACTGGTCAGCCGGGCGGTGTTGATCATCTGCAGCGATTCGCTGGCTTTGCGACCATCGTAGTGCGGGCCGCCCGCCACATTATTCTTGGCCAGGATGCACAGTTCCATCGCCCGGTCGCGGAATTCGCTCTTCTTTCCCTGCCGGTTGTTGTTGTCAATCAGTTGCGACAGCAGTTGATCGGCAACCGCAAAGTTGCCGCGGCGGAAGTTCACGTAACCGGCCGCGAACAATGCCTTGTCCGCGTAAGGACCGGTCGGATCATTGACGTAGACGTTTTCCATCGCCTTGAGAGCGTATCCCTCTTCGTCGAATGACGGTTTGCTCGAATTAAGATGGACGTAGTTGGAAGGCACGAACCAGCGCTTTCCGTCGGCCACTTCCTGTTCGGCTTCGAGTTGCGCACGGGTGTCGTCGAGCCAATAGTTGGCGATCTCATATATGCGCCCGACCGCCTGTTCGCGATAAACGCCGTACTGGAAATCGTTGAGCAGGCGGTTGAACGTCGACATCGAATCGACGTACTTGCCGCGCAGACGCAGGCATTCCGCCTCGAAGAAGCGGGCCTTTTCCGCGTGCAGCGGCGGGTTGCCGGTATCCTCGGCCACCTTCTCGAACAGAACCTGAGCCGGTTTCCATTCTTCTTTCAGGTAAAGCTCTTCGGCTGCGGCCATGTCGGCGGCGCCCCTGAAGGTAGTGCCGTCCTTGCGCTCGTCACTGTCCTTGCGGAATAAGCTTGAACCATGGCAGGCGACCGAACACAGCGCGAGGATCATCGTTGATCCTGCCAGCAACTGGCGGCCGCGTTTTCTGATGGCAAGACAAGCGTCCATGGTTGTCCCTTCCCCCAATTGATCGATCAGCCCATCATTCCAGATAGGCCAGCAGTTTCGGTCGGCGCCCCAGCACGGTCGACACATACTGCCCCAGCAGTTGTCGTAGTTCCGCCCCGACCAGCGGGCCGAACTCCCCCGCCGCATCGCGATCCAATGATCGCAACACGGCCCATGCCGCGACACTCAATGGTCGGCGATCGCGTTGCCCTGCTTCGCAGGCTTCGCACACCACGCCGCCCGCGACCGGGCTGAATGAGATCCGTCCCGCGGAAGGTTTCAAGTCCTCCGCGTTGCACACCGCGCACCGATCGAGTCGAGGCCGATAACCGAGTTCATGCAACCAGACAAGCTCAAATCGCATCGTTTGCCGGACGATGTCGCAGCCCGGATTGTTCAAACTCCGCAGGTTCTCCAGGGCCGCGTCAAACAGCGTCGGGTGCGGGTCATGGTCCTGGGTGCCGTCGCCCAGAAGTTCCGCGATGTAGTACCCGGCATATAGGGCCGGCAACCGGGAACGCAGCCCGCCGAACCTTTCTTCGACTCGGGCTTCCGTCAACAGATCAAGGCCGCTCTGCTTGCGGATGACGACGATCCGACAGACGGTCAGCAGGTCAAGCGACACTTCAAAACTCGAACGCAGCCGTCGCGCGCCCTTCGCCAGGACACGCAGCTTGCCGTGTTCGCGCGTGAACAGCGTCGCGATGCTGCTGGTCTCGCTCCAGTCGCTGGCCCGCACGACGAGTGCCGTGGCGTTTTCGATCTGCATTGGCGTCGGCTCCTTCCCATATCATACCGCTCGATGCCCCGTGAAACTCTCTCAGGAAGTTTGCCATGATGCGAACCGTGCTGGCTATTCTCTGCTTTGCCACCGCTGTGCATGCCGACGCACCGAAGAAACTGCTGCTGGTGGGGCAGGGTCCTGATGGTCACCCGAAGCAGACTCACGAGTACACCGCCGGCGTTGAGATTGTCGCCAAATGCCTGAAGGATTTTCCGGGAATCGAGACGACCGTGGTGATGGCGGACGGTCCGTGGAAGGAAGGGCCCGAGTTGATCGAGCGGGCCGATGGCGTGCTGCTTTTCGTCAGCGAAGGAGCGAAATGGGTGAGCGCCGATCCGAAGCGGCTGGAAGCGTTCCAGCGACTGGCGAAGCGCGGTGGCGGCCTGGCCGTGCTGCACTGGGGGATGGGCACCCGCGACGTGGAGCCGATCGCGCCATTCGTCGCAATGTTCGGCGGGTGCCACGGCGGGCCGGATCGCAAGTACAAGGTGCTGGACAAGGTGGAACTGGTGCCGTTGGCGAAGGACCATCCCGTGTTGACGGCGGTCGGTCCCGTGGCGAGCAAGGAAGAACTTTACTACAAGCTGAAGTTCCCGAAGGACGAGAAGGGCTTGACGGCGCTGTTGAAAGCGAACGTCGATGGCACCGATGAAACGGTCTGCTGGGCGTGGGAACGACCCGACGGCGGGCGGTCATTCGGCTTCAGCGGGTTGCACTTCCACGATAACTGGAAGCTGCCCGAGTACCGCCGACTGGTCGGGCAGGCCGCCCTCTGGATCGTGAAACAGCCGGTGCCCGGGAAGGGTCTGAAGGTCGAACTCAGCGAGAAGGATTTGCAGGTGAAGTGAAGTTGACAGCGTGCATCCCGGATGGATGCACGCCAATCTGGTCACTTGTGCTTCGGCGATACCCGGCGGGTCTTGAACGTGGTGTTCTGCTTCTGCTTAACGCGCTTCTTGCGAGCCCGACGGAGTTCCTTGCGACGCATCTCTGTTTCCTTCTATGATTTTGGCGATTCGTGTTTCCCGGTCGTACTGTTGTAATGATTTCCGGCCGCTTCGCCAGCCGTCAGCGCGACCAGAGCCGGCGGTCGAGGTTCCGATAGCCGATCGCCTCGATCAGATGGTTCTCGGTAATCTCGGCTACGCCTTCGAGATCGGCGATCGTGCGGGCCATCCGCAGAATGCGGTCGTGCGCACGTGCGGACAGCCCCAGATCTTCCATGGCCGACTGCAGTGCTTTTTGCGAAACCGGATCAAGCGTACAGAACTTGCGAAGCTGCCGGGAGGTCATCCGGGCGTTGACCACGGTCGGGCTTCCGGCAAAGCGTCGGGCTTGCCGCTCACGGGCGGCGTTCACCTGTTCGCGCATCACCTCGCTGCTGGTGCCATCCTGCTTCGCGGACAGTTCCTGAAACGGCACGGCTGGCACTTCGATGTGCAGATCGATTCGGTCGAGAAGTGGCCCGCTGATCCGGCCCATGTATTTCTCAATCTGCATCGGCGAACACTTGCAGGCATGCTTCGGGTCGCCCAGGTAGCCGCACGGACAGGGGTTCATGCTCGCCAGCAGGATGAAACTTGCGGGGAAGGTCGTCGAGTGGAGCGCCCGCGAGATCGTCACCTGGCCTTCTTCCAGCGGTTGGCGCAATACTTCGAGACTGCGCCGGTTGAACTCCGGCAGTTCGTCCAGAAACAGCACGCCATGATGAGCGAGTGAAATCTCGCCGGGGCTGGGAACGGTGCCGCCGCCGACCATTCCCGCATCCGAGATTGTGTGATGCGGCGACCGGAACGGACGAGTCGTCAGCAGCGGTTCGCCCGCGGGCAATCGGCCCATCGAACTGTAGATTCGCGTTGTTTCCAGACTTTCCTTCGGCGAAAGCGGCGGCAGAATCGTAGACAGTCGGCGGGCGAGCATCGTTTTGCCGGTTCCAGGTGAGCCGATGAAAAGTACGTTGTGCGCCCCTGCCGCAGCGATCACCAATGCCCGCTTGGCGAACTCCTGCCCGCGGACGTCGGAGAAGTCGACATCGTACTTGTTGAGCCTTGTTTCAACATCGGAGATCCCGCTGGGTGCCGGTTCGAGCGGCAGGCGGCCCGCCAGCAGGCCGACGGCGTCGTTGAGCGTGCCGATACCGTAGACGGCTACCTCTTCGACGACGGCGGCCTCACGTGCGTTTTCAACCGGCACCAGCAAACGCTTGAAGCCGCATTCGCGCGCGGCCATCGCCATCGACAGCGCCCCTTTCACCGGGCGGACAGTGCCATCGAGCGCCAGTTCGCCGACGCTTGCGCAGTCCTGCATCTGCTCGGGTCGCAGTTGATGCGTGGCCATCAGAATGCCCAGGGCGATCGGCAGGTCGAAGCCGCCCGCATCTTTGCGCAGGTCGGCCGGGGCGAGGTTGATAACGGTACGGCCATCGGGCAGGGCGTAGTCGAGGTTGTACAGGGCGCGCTCGATCCGGTGCACGCTTTCGCGGACGGCCATTTCGGGCAGGCCGACGATCACGGTCTTGGGCGCGTTGGCGAAGGAATTATCAACCTCCGCCTCGACGAGGACGGCATCGATTCCCACCAGCGCGAATGTATTCAACTTGGCGAGCACGGGCGGCCCCGGTTCGTGGTCATGAATGCGGCCATGGATCAATCATCATCGTCGTCGTCTTCGTCATCATCGTCATTCTCATCGTCTTTCGAGATGACCTGTTCCGGCGGTTCGGGGTTCAGAATCAATCGCTTGACGGCAAACTTGCCGAGATGGAAGCAGATGAACGCAGTCAGCATTCCGTTGAAAAGCTTGAAACAGCCCGGATGCAGCAGGTATTTGTCCTTGCCGTCGACTTGTTCGTGAAACCACCCATCATTCATCCACTTGGTGGTTTTCACCATGATGATGATCGAGGCAGTCACCAGAATGACGACACCCACGGCACAGAGGATTCCAGGCAGCAGCCATTTGAACTTATCTTCGCCCGTTGCCTCGTAAACGGCTTTGGTCTTGTGATGGGTGCGGGAAACCAGGTCGTAACCGCAATTCAGGCAGACTCGCGCGTCGTTCGATTCCAGCGGTTTGACGCAGTGCGGGCAGCGCGCCATCCCTGTGTCGTCGCTTGCCAGGGCGTACGGGTTACCGTCGTCCTCGTCATCGGCTGGTTTCGCCTTGGCGGACGCGGGGGGCTTTACCGGCGTTGCCCGGGACTTATCGACCGGAAACACGGTCTGGCACTCTTTACAACGCACTTTCTTGCCGAAGACCTGTTCGGATACCTTGATCTGCTTCCCGCAATCGGGACATGGAATGACAAAACTGCTAGCCATACGGGTGCCTCTCGTCCGCGTTCGACGCCTGGCCTGCCGGGTCGTTCTTCCATTTAAGATAGGAAGGGTACTGCCGCCGATGCAACCAGGAACGTCCGGAAGCGATGTTGCGACGGGCCGGGTGCCCGTTGATGAGCGCGTTCTCGTTAATATCGCCACGTACAACGAACGTGAGAATATCGCTCAGTTGATCAGCGAAATTCATGCGCTTGTACCCGAAGCGCATGTACTTGTCGTCGACGACAACTCTCCCGACGGCACCGGCAAGGTGATGGACGAATTGGCCGCGGCTGACCCGCGGGTGCATGTTCTGCACCGTTCCGGAAAACTCGGTCTCGGCACCGCCATTCTCGCCGGGATGAACTACGCGATGACCAACGGCTATGACCTGATGGCCAACATGGATGCCGACTTCAGCCATTCACCGAAGTATCTCCCGGCCGTGCTTGCCGGAATGAAGAATGCCGATGTGGTGATCGGTTCACGCTATGTACCCGGCGGCGGGACGGTCAACTGGCCGTTCAGCCGGCGGATGATGAGCAAAGGCGTCAATGTCGTCGTGCGATTACTTTTCCGCATGCAGGTGAATGACGCCAGTGGCGGATTCCGCTGCTACCGCGTTGCTCTTTTGCGGCGGACGCTGCTTACCCGCTTCTGGTCGCGTGGCTATTCATTTCAGCAGGAGATGCTTTACCGCTGCCACATGGCCGGGGCGGAACTGGGCGAAACGCCGATTGTCTTCGACAACCGCAAGTTCGGCAAATCAAAAGTCTCGCTGAAGGAGACCGTGCGTTCGATTTCCAAGATTTTCTATCTGGGCATGCGTTCGGTGTTCGGCATCGACAAGCGGGCGGCGCGCGAGCGGAAGCACGCGACACGGGGTTAGCCTGAAGAGCAAGCGAAGGATTCAAAGTCAAACACCTTCGCTTGCTCTTCAGGCATGCGATTTCCCCTATTCGATCGCCAGAATCGCCCTCGCGGCTTCTTTACGCACGTCGGCATCATCATCAAGTAACAGTGGCCGAATCTGGTTCACCGTCGGCCGGGCAGCGGCACCCAGGCTCGCCAGATAGCTGAGGGCCGCCCGTTGCACGTTGTCCGGCGCGGCCGCCAGAATGCCGCCCAGCGCGATGAGCGTCGCTTCTCGCTCCGCATCGATCGACGGCAGAGTGCGGATCGCCTGGACTCGCTGATTCGGGTCATCCTTCACGGCAATGTCAAGCAGTGCACGCGTTGCCGGTCGGCCGTTACTGCCGGCTTTGGCGATCGCTGTGAGCGCCGCCCCCCGCACGTCGAGATCGCTGTCACCCAATCGTACAGCGATGGCCGAGACGATGGCGGGAACCTGCCGAGGTGAAGCAAAGCTCAGAAGCCTTCCCAGTGTGCGTGTGGCCACCCACCGCACGAACAGATCTTCATGGGTGGATGCATCGAGAATCTGTTTCAGGTAGGGCAGCGCAGCCGATTGCTGATGCTCAAGTGATTCGATCGCTGCAAGTTGCAGTTCCGTTGATTCGTCGCTCAAGCGCGTGGCGACCGCGGGCAGGACCGACATGGCCGCGGGCTTCAGCGCATCAACGGGATAATTGACTGTGGTCAGTTCGGCAAAGTCTTCAGGCGGGTACTGCCGGGTGGCCAGCGCCAGGGCCCGTGCCTGCAGGATCGCCTCGGCCGCGCGCACTGAACGGGACCGAGTAACGGCATTCGCGGAACTGATCCCCTGTGACAGTAACGGCGCGGCCGAGTTGAGCGATTCGAAACACGGTTGCAGCAACAGCCATTTCACTTTCGATTCGAACGGATCAACAACCCGGCTTTCGGCATTGCCTGAGTTCGGATCTGGAAGAACATCCGCGATGGCGCGGGCGATGATGCGGATGCCCTCCGCGCCGGACTGCTTGATCTCGTCATCCTGATCGGTCAGCGCGATCGCGCAATAGGGAAGAAGAATCTGTGTGTCGTCGTTGAATCGGGCCCAGCCCGGCTCCTCTTTCACGGTTGCCGCCAGCCATTTCTTCATCCAGATGCTCGAACCGGCCGAACCGGCCAGCGCTGACACTGAACCCGGATTCCCCGAGGTGATGATCAACGGCTTGCCGAAATCGCGGGCCAGCCCGGCAAGAAGTTCCGTCAGCATGGCGCCGGCCGCCCGGCGGACCTTGAGCGAAGGATCACTTAGGAACTTCTGCAGAACGTTGCTGGAGACCTCTGAGGAAGGCGTCAATTTGCCGATAGCCACGAGCGCCAGGGCCTTGTTCTCTTCGTCTTGCGACTTGTTCAGAAAATCAGTGACTGCTTTCGTCGCCTCCCAGGCGCGTTCGCCTCGCAGGCCGAGTTCGGGAAGCAGCACAAGTGCTGCCCGTTGCCGTTCGATTTCATTCGAATTGAGCGCTGCCCTGACCGACTCGGTCGGGTTCGGTGCTTGCGCTTGGGCCATGGTCGGACCTAGCGCCAGCAACGCCAGAAGGAGGATTGATTTTGCTCTCATGGGCAGAGACCTCGAAGATGCGGGGGATGGGTGGATCACGAAGCGATACATCCAGCATGCCCGGAGTCGGGCAACATGTCTACCATCAAGTGGAACCTTGAATCAACCGGCACTGATCCGGTTCTACCCGAATCATGCGACCAGCAGCATCGCTGCAAGCGCCAGCGTGGCGGTAGCTTGCCGGGATTGCCGAGCCGGCAGGGTCGTCGTGACCTTGCTTCACAGTCAGCAGGCGCATCCGACCGTCACCGATTCTGCTAGAATGAGACTCAATGGTTGACGTTGCGACTACAACTGGAATCACAACCGCAAGGGTGCTGAAGGCTTACCTGTTGAACCGCGTCGGGTTCGAGGAGTGCCTGGCCCTGCAACGGCGTTTTTCCTTTGAAATCAGTGAGAACCGATCGGCCGGGGTGCTGATTCTCTGTGAGCATCCACCCGGCATCACCATCGGGCGTGCCGGCAGCGCCGGTGACCTTTTTCTCGATGACTGCCCGAGGCTCGATCTTCCTGCCCGCTTCGTGCCACGAGGGGGCGGCAGCCTGCTGACAGTTCCCGGGCAACTGATGATTTATCCGATCATCGCTCTCGAAGAGGCCGGACTGAATGTCGGGCAGTACACCATTCTTCTACATCAGTTGTTGCGGGATGTGCTTTGCGGTTTCCAGATAGCTGCTTCGCTGCGCAACGACGCATCAGGCATCTGGGTCGGTGAGCGGCAGATCGCGCAGGTCGGCTTCGCGGTTCGCGACGGTGTGTCCAACTTCGGGGCGGCGCTGAATGTCGACCCGGGCTTGGCAGAGTTTCGCAGAATCCGCTGTGATGGCCATGCCCGGCCGATGACGTCGGTGCTGCGTGAACACCGCATCCGCGTCCGGCCCGGCAGCATGCGGCAGCGGTTGCTCGAAGAGTTCACCCTTCGGTTGCGGTTCGATCGCACGGTTCTGTTCCATCATCATCCGGCCATTCCGGGGAGAATGTCGAAGCATGCAGTCACTGCCAATCCTCGCTGAAGCACCGGTTGAACCGTCGCGCAAGCGCCTGCCCGCCTGGCTGAAGCGATCGCTGCCCACGGGCAACGAGAACGGGCTGACCAATGGCCTGTTGCGCGAACTGAAACTCGAGACGGTGTGCGAGAACGCCCGCTGCCCCAACCGGCCCGAGTGCTACTCCCGCCGGACGGCCACGTTCATGGTGCTGGGTAACGTCTGCACCAGGCCGTGCGGTTTCTGCTCCGTCCCCAAGGGCGACACAGTTCCCGTCGAACTCGATGAACCGGACCGCGTTGCCGAGGCCGCGTTTCGACTGGGGCTGAAGCATGTGGTCATCACGTCGGTGACGCGCGATGACCTTCCCGATGGCGGCTCGGAGCACTTTGTTCAGTGCATCGCCGCGGTACGCCGCCGTACGGGTGCCGTGGTCGAGGTCCTGACACCCGACTTCATGGGCGATGGCGCGGCCATCGACCGGGTTGTCGATGCCAGGCCCGAGGTGTTCAATCATAATCTCGAAACTGTGCCGCGGCTGTATGCCAAAGTGCGTGGCCGGGCCGACTATAGGCGCAGCCTCGACCTGCTTGACCGCGTCAAGAAGCGAGATCCGGCGATCGTGACCAAAAGCGGACTGATGCTCGGCATTGGAGAGACGATCGAGGAGCTGTTCGATGTGCTGGCCGACCTTCGCGAGGTCGATTGCGATGTGCTGACACTGGGCCAGTACTTGGCGCCCACGCTCAAGCATATTCCCGTCGCGAGGTTTGTGCCTCCCGCGGAGTTCGACATGCTGGCGGAGCGGGCGCGGTTGCTCGGCTTCCGCGAGGTGGCGGCCGGGCCCTTCGTGCGTTCCAGTTACCATGCGGCTGAGATGGTACCCGTCGATGGTGAATCCGATCACGATGCCTGACCTCGGCGTGCCCCATGCTGCCTTGAGCTTGTGGCTTGTGGATGAGGGTTCGGCCGTGCGCGAAGGCGAACGCGTCGTCGAGATCCTTACCGGCCCGGCGGTGGTGGATATCAACTCGCCTTTCGGTGGAATCCTCGTTCGGCGGACGGCATTGCCGGGCGATCATGTCTTGCCCGGGCAGACGCTGGGTTATATCGAAGAGACAGAAGAAGACGCGTAACTCGTGCCCCTCGATCGGCAACTTCCTCCATGATGTTTCAGGCGCCGTTCATCGTTCTCGATGGCATCGACGGGACAGGCAAATCGACCCAGTGCCGGCTACTGCTCGAATGGCTGCACGATCGCGGCATCGCCGCCATCCGCACCAACGACCCCGGTGGCACGCCCCTGGGTGATCAGGTTCGTTCGATACTGCTGAATAAGTCGACACGAGTGACGCTGCGCGGCGAAGCCCTCTTGTTCATGGCCAGCCGGGCCGAGCTTGTCGAACAGATCATCCGGCCCAGCCTGGCGAACGGTATCGTCGTCGTCAGCGATCGGTTCATGCTCTCGAACGTTGTTTATCAGGCGCATGCGGGTGGGCTCGATCCGGAGGAGATCTGGAAGATCGGCCACTTCGCCACCTGCGGCCTCGAGCCGGACATCACGTTCCTGCTCGACCTGCCGCTCGACGCGGCTGAAGCCAGGCGTGACCCTGATCCCGATCGCTTCGAGGTCCGCGGTAGGGAGTATCACGAGAAAGTCCGTGAAGGCTTCTTGTATGAGGCGGGCCATCACCCGGAAAAGATCGAGATTGTTGATGCCGGCATGCCGATCAATGCGCTCCAATCGCTGTTGCGCGAGCGGATCATGGGCTTGCTGCGGCAGCGAGGTTTCCGCTTGCCCAACGGTGTCTGATGAGTTGGCAATCGATTGTCGGCCATGATCGGCTGGTGAAGATCTTCGCCAACGCGTTTGCCCGCGGTCGGCTCGGGCATGCCTACTGCTTCCTCGGGGAAGCAGGTGTCGGCAAGCGCACGTTCGCCCGGCAACTGGCGAAGACTGTGCTCTGCGAAAAGCCCGGTGCGGCCTTCGACTCCTGCGACAACTGCTCCTCCTGTCATCTGATTGATGCCGGGACCCATCCCGACCTGTTCATGGTCGCGCGTCCGCCCGACAAGCAGGAGTTCCCGATCGATGTCATCAAGGAACAACTGCTGCCAAACCTGGCCCTGAAGCCGGCACGCGGCATGCGCAAAGTGGCGATACTCGATGATGCTGACGACCTGAACGAGGAGGCGGCCAACTGCTTTCTGAAGACGCTCGAAGAGCCGCCGCCGGGGTCGCTGCTGATCCTGGTGGGAGGCACGAATGTAGAAGGGCAGTTGCCGACGATCGTATCGCGTTGCCAGGTCATCCAGTTCAATCCGATGGCCCCGGCCGACGTCCGCAGGGTGCTGGCACTTCATGAGGTAACCGACCCTGTCCGACAGGAACGACTGGTGCAGTTGGCCGGCGGCAGTCCCGGCCGAGCGCTGGCGCTCGACGATGACGAAATCTGGGCATTCCGCAGCCATCTGCTGGAGATGCTCGCGCGGCCGCATCCTGATCTTGCCGTGGAAGCGAAGGCATGGATGGAGTTCATCGCCAACGCGGGGAAGGACTCGGCCCCGCAGCGGCGGCGGGCCAACTTCGTGTTCCGCATCCTGCTGGCAACACTGCAATCCGCCATGCGGATCGCCTGCGGCATGGAA
>Ga0105048_10007149_pt1 | contig 17955 bp, 14 predicted proteins | sample MAT05_FD_78382 | JGI IMG/M metagenome (GOLD analysis project Ga0105048, IMG submission 78382) | Freshwater microbial communities from Lake Fryxell liftoff mats and glacier meltwater in Antarctica - MAT-05 | ecosystem: Environmental > Aquatic > Freshwater > Ice > Liftoff microbial mat | place...
ATTGTTACGAGCTTTTTCGTCGTCATCTACAATTGCTATTTTCTTTGCACTGGTTATAGACAGATGTATTGTTGCTAGACGTTCTAAAGTTTGCATATTTAGCTCGCATATTTGCAATTATATTTGTATTGTTTTTAGCTGAACTATAAATTCAGCACCGCCTAGTTGACCATTTGGTATGACAGTTATCTTACCACCTAAATCAATCACAGAGTCTCTGACAATAGTTAATCCTAAACCTGTACCGTCTGGGGTTGTACTCTTGCCAGGTAGCCAAATTTCATCTAAGCTAAGTCCTTTAATTCCTAAAGCGCTATCCATAACTCTAAGCCACACAAATCCATCAGATACTTCAGTCTTAAGTATGACTTTCCGTTCTTTCAAACTAGCACCTTCCACGTTAAAAGCATTAACAGCATTGGTTAATAGGTTAATAACAACAGACTCTAAGAGGGCAACACTTCCCTTTACATGAATTTTGTCAGAATGTTGCTGGAAATCTACTTTGATTTTAGAACTCTCAAAAAATGTCTTAAATAGTTCAATTATATTGTTGACTAATAAGTTAACATCTACCTTACTCCATCTACGTTTGTCTTTCCTCAAAAGATAAATTGGGTATTTAGCAAAATTTTCTAACTTATCCGCAAGTCGATACATGCTCTCAAGTGGATTACTAAATAACTTTTCATAGTTTTCACTCAAAACCCGTTTTATCCTTTGTTCGATAATCTCAACTAATTCCCTGATTAAAGTAATTTTCTTCGCTGATTCATGGGCAAAAACTGCTGCTGTAGTTCCTGCCGTTGCTAGACTTCGATATAGTTGTAGATCATCACGCAGAAATTTTGCTTCTTGATCTTTTGCTTTTTCATATTCTTCAAGAACTTTAATAACCGTACTTTGTATATCTGTCGGCATTTTTGCGGCGGCAATAACCTGACGTACTTTTTCTCTGACTTCTACAACATCTTGTTTAGCTTCCTGTTTGGACTGCGATCGCTTACTTTCAACTATCTTTAAACGTTCACTAGCGACCCAATTTAAAGTTGCGATCGCAAAATTTCTTACATCTAAGTAAGCATCATTTTCCATAAATCCTAACCTGTCAGTTTTTTGAACTAGCTGATTGTCAGGATCTTCTGTAATTACCCTGCCGATAACTGTACTAGTAGATGGTCGGGCTTCTGGATTTTTAGTGCGTTCATAGTTGATTTTCAACCAATCATCATCCTTGTCTCCATATGGAGCGACTCTGAATCCGCGATAGTACATATGTACACCGCCTACAGCAGCAAGCCAGTCTCTAATTTCTGCAAGATTACCCTTCCGATCTTTTGTATTAAAACTTTGCGGATTTAGCTCGAATATCCATAACTCAAATTCTGCTTGTATAGCTTGATATTTTTCTTGGTTATTATTTTCTGTTTTTTCTTCCTCATAGATGTGTATGCTATCTGTTGAACTAATTAAATCGCCTTTCCAGTCCCATAAATCTATTTGAACTACTCCATCTAAATTCAAACGAGCCTTAATATGATATTCTGCATCATTGAAAAAAGCCTCATTGACTTGCTTCTCTAAATCATCAAAACTAGGTGCAATTAACTTTGGTCGAAATGATATTGAGGTGCTAAAAGGATCTGCCAACAATAATAATTCTTTGGCTAACCTCTTTGTCTCACGCCTACCAAATTTAGATTTCAAGTTGCTAATAATGATATCGGTTCCTTGTTCTTTCTGAGTCTCGCTTCTCTTAGCTTCTAAAAGCACATCTTCTACAAAATCAACTTTGTCAAAGTCATCCCAGTCAATTTCTAAAGAATACTCTACATAAGGTTCTATTTTAGGTCTGGTGATTATTTTTACTTTCCCACCTTGTCTAAGGGCTGCAAGTCTTCCTAACCCCTTATCTCCAACGGGTATTCTCCCCATCTCTGTAACATCGCGTGATGATTTTTTTGATTTACCAAGTACTAGCCAACTATCCCTTAGTGCATCTATATTCATCCCTACACCAGTATCAGATATAGTGACAGACCCACCGATTACTTCTGTGTTATTCAGTATTACTTCACATGTTGTCGCATCAGCATCATAGGAGTTCTTCACTAGTTCTAAAATTCCTTGATCAGGATTTGGAACTAATTCCTCTCCTAAGCGGCTTAAAATACTTGGTGAAAATTTAAAGTGCATATCAAAAATATATAGCTGAGATTATTATACCCAATATAGAAAGCACGACTTTTTATATTGGGTATAACAGAGTCGAAAGATCCGAGGTGCATACTCAGTGCAAAGATCGGATTCTTCGGATCAAGCATACCGACTTATTTTGTTTGAGTGACGCGCCAGCTAAGTTTGAGATTAAACCAGAAATTCCAAATTGTGACGATCGCGATCGCGATTAAGTTAGCCAGATTCTTATTAATTCCCAGATAATTATAAAGAAGATTGAGAATAATCAAGTTTAAGCCGATGCCAATTAAACAAATAAGATTAAATTTCAAAAACCGCTTAATAAGTTTCTCCCAACCAGTTTGAAGGCTAGAAATATCCCGAAATGTCCAAAGATCGTTCCATAAAAAATTATTTAGAACTGCCACTTCAGAAGAAACAATTTTGCTGCTTGTCAAGCCCCAGCCCAGCGTACCCAACAAATAAAAGATTGACATATCCACAAATACGCCACTAAGCCCCACAAGACCATAGCTGATGAATCGTTTGAGTGGAACACGTATTTTTTCACGTATTTTGCCAATCCTGCCACGCGATCGCAAGCGCAAAAGGTGCAAAATGTAGTCTACATATTGCCGCCAAGTGACTTTGCTTTCTCCTTCTTGTCGTTCCTGAAATACATAGCCAACTTCAGCCACAGTGCCAATACTGCCACGACCTAGGACTTCGATCAAGATTTTGTAACCCAATGGATTCATCGGATAGTTAGCGATCGCGCTGCGTCTAACCATAAAGTAGCCACTCATCGGATCGGACACGCGACCAATCACATTTGGCAAAATAAGCAAACCGAGCATTTGAGCGCCACGGGATAGAATACGCCGCATAAATCCCCAATCACTCACACCGCCGCCCTCTACATGGCGACTAGCAACTACTAAATCGGCGCCATTCGCGATCGTGTCTAACATATTAATTAGAGTTTCAGGCGGATGTTGCAGATCTCCATCAATTACCCCTAAGATCTCTCCCTGCGATACTTGCCATCCACGAATCACAGCCGTTGAAAGTCCCTTTTCTCCCTGCCGACGCATTATTCTTAATTGAGGATAGTTTGGCATTAAGTCCAGTCCAACTTGCCATGTCAAGTCTGGGCTATCATCATCAACAATTATTAGTTCGTAGTTCCCATCAAAATAATTGTCTAATAACTGACTAAGAACTTCCACCAACTTCGGTAAATTTTGGCTCTCATTGTAAGTAGGTACAATTAAAGAAAATCTCAATAGTTTCTGATGTCGAAATTGAAAGGATTGATCAGAAAGTGATTCAAAGGAATCTTGAGAAACACAGTTAGCTAATTCATATGTACTTTTATGAAAAATTAGCTCATTAACTTGAAATGATCCTAAAGGGACGGGCACAAGAGAATAAGACATTGATCGATAGAATGGGTGAAACTCCGTTTGATCATCCTATCATCTAGCTCCTGCCATATTTTTCATATTGTTGTAAATTCAGACCTAGGAAGGAGAGAAATGCGACTTTCCCTCTACTTTCTAGCTTTGAAGCACAGATATAGTGCAATTTCTGAGCGCTATTAGCTGATAATGTATTGGGTTGGGTAGCGAAAACTCCCCTATCTATGTAGCTCAAAATACCTGCAAAGATAATATTATGGTTCAAAACAAAGCAAAACCTAGCATTATTGCTTTAGAGAATATCGGGAAGTCTTACTTGCAACCAAATGGGCAGACAATCTCGATTATTGAAAATATTAATTGCCAGTTGCAAGTAGGCGAAATTATTGCTTTGTTAGGGCCGTCTGGCTCTGGCAAGTCAACGCTAATGCGAATGATCGCAGGTTTGATCCCCCCTTCTAGCGGCAACGTACTTTATTACAATCGTCCATTGGTAGGCTTGAATCCTGGGGTGGCGATCGTCTTTCAAAATTTTGCGCTTTATCCTTGGCTTACGGTTATGGAAAATGTGGAACTTGGATTGAAAGCAAAGGGTGAAGCAAAGGATACCCGCATCCAAAAAGCATTACGGATGATCGATGTCATTGGCTTAGACGGTTTTGAGAATGCTTATCCTAAAGAGCTTTCGGGGGGGATGCGTCAGCGTGTCGGTTTTGCGAGAGCTTTAGCGGTCGAGCCAGAACTTTTGTGCATGGACGAGCCATTTTCGGCTTTAGATGTACTAACTGCGGAAAACTTGCGTTTTGAGTTACTTGATCTTTGGTTAGAGAAACGTATTCCTACTAAATCAATTTTGATTGTGACGCATGGGATCGAAGAGGCTGTGACATTAGCCGATCGCGTGATTGTCTTAGGTCGTAACCCAGGTCGAATTAGGGCGGATTTATCGATCAAGTTACCGCATTATCGCGATCGCAAGAGTCCTGAATTTCAGGCATTAGTTGACCAAGTTTATAAAATCCTTACAAATCCCGATCTGCCTGATTTACCGCAGCCAACGACCACAACTTCCACTTCTGAGCCTAAACCACCTTCACAGCCCAAATACCAATCGTTACCTCATGTGCGAATTGGCTCAGTTGCAGGTTTACTAGAACTAATCGAAGGTCGTCAAGAGAAAGACATTTATCGCATTGCTCAAGAACTATTATTAGAAGTTGATGATTTATTGCCAATCGTTGAAGCTAGTAAATTAATGGAACTAGTGACGATTAGCGAAGGTGATATTCAATTAGAATCGATCGGTACAACGTTTATCACTAGCAACATTGATGAACGCAAAGCAATTATTCGTGATCTACTCCAAAAACATATTCGCTTAGTTCAACAAATTTGCCAACTTCTGCAAGCGAAGCGGAATCATCGCATCTCGGAAGAACTAGTTCTCGATATTTTAGAGAACTATTTCACTAGCAAAGAGGCCCAACGCCAACTCAGAACAGCTATGGATTGGGGACGTTATGCGGAGCTTTATAGTTATGACGAACCATCTGGTGAGATATTTATCGAGGAGAGTACTGATCAGTCAGAAGTGTCAGTCAGAAGTGAATGAAGATTTAAATTTCTCTATAACTTCAACATGACAAGATTTTACAGCGCCAAGTGTTGAAATAGAATCTAGTCGTCTATCTGGTCGCAAATTCCTGCTTTCTGGCTCATTGCTATAAATTTGATTGTCTTTGGTCTATATTGCTTATGTTTCAGCCCACTATCGATCCAAAATCTGAGTTTCGCACAAGATGGAGCGTTGGCGATGTCTTACTACCTTTAGCAATTGTTTCTTTGATTTTTATCATTGTTCAGACTGCTAGTAAATTTACAGGTACTTATGACAGTGAATATGTAATTAATCTATCACTAAATTTTTTGCCAACTTATGCATTGCAAACACTGGTGAGGATGCTTTCTGCTTATGGGCTTTCACTTATTTTCAGTCTTTCCTATGCCTATGTTGCTTTTCGTTCAGCTACATGGTCAAAGGTGCTCATTCCATTACTAGACATACTTCAATCGATTCCAGTTCTCTCATTTTTACCTGCGGTTGTACTTGCACTGGTTAGTTTATTTCCTGGTCAAAGGCTGGGAATTGAGCTAGCTTCAATTTTGCTAATTTTTACAGGTATGACATGGAATATGACCTTTAGCTTTTATCAATCTCTGACAGGTATTCCCAAAGAACTGATTGAGGCTAGTCAAGTTTATCGATTGAGTAATTGGCAAAGATTTTGGACTTTAGAACTACCTTCTGGTGCGGTCGGATTGGTTTGGAATAGTGTGATGTCGGTAGCTGGTGGTTGGTTCTTTTTAATGCAAACTGAATCATTTACACTTTCAAATCGCAACTTTACGCTACCAGGGCTAGGTTCATTTCTCAAGGCTGCGGCTGACAAAGGCGATAACTTGGCGATTTTATGGGGAATCATTGTTTTGATTGGCATCATTACTGCAATCGACTATTTTATTTGGCGACCTCTGATTGCTTGGGCGGAAAAGTTTAAACATGAGACGGTTGAAGCGACGCAAGTACCAGAATCTCGCGTTTTAGATTTTTTGAGGCGATCGCCTACGATGCGAATTATTAGCGATCGCCTATTTATGCCGCTATCTGAAACTTTCAATCGAGGGTTTAGCAGCAGACCTCAAAGCTCTCTTCGCAATCAGTACAAGACTGCTAAATGGATGAATTGGCTGAACTGGATACTTATCGGTTTAGTCGGTTTTCTTGTTTTAGGTGGAACCTTAGAAGCAATGTTACTACTCAGTAAAATGCCATTGAGTTCTTGGCAAAAAGTGCTGATAGGCGCATTTTTTACTTCAATTCGAGTATTGATTGTTTTGATTATTTCTTTATTAATTACTGTTCCCGTTGGTGTAACTATTGGTCGCAATCCCAGATTAGCTCAGTTTCTTCAACCGATTGTGCAAATTGCTGCTTCTGTTCCAGCCACAGCGCTATTTCCGATTTTGTTGCTGGGTTTAGCAAATATTGGGGGAGGATTGGATATTGGTGCGGTAATTTTGATGATGTTAGGAAGTATGTGGTATATCCTTTTTAATGTGATTGCAGGAGCGCAAGCAATTCCATCTGAGCTTTTTGAAGCAGCACGAGTTTATAAACTTTCTCGGTTGCAACGCTGGAAGACTTTGATCTTACCTGGGATTTTCCCCTATCTAGTTACAGGAATTATTACGGCAGTTGGTGGTGCTTGGAATGCCAGTATTGCGGGAGAGTATATTAAATTTCAGGGAAAGGTGCTGACAGCAACAGGGTTAGGTTCAACGATTACTCAAGCCTCTGATGTTGGCGATTTTCCGCTCTTATTAGCTTCCACAATCGTGATGTCTTTGCTAGTTGTCACCACTAATCGCTTAGTTTGGCGACCACTTTATCGATTAGCACAGGTAAAATATCAACTATTAGTCTAATAAGTTGAGAACTTACTTACATCGCTTTGCGATGTAAGTAAAGTAGATGCATCCAACTTATAAAAGTTGGTCGTATTTATCATGGTTGTTACAAAAATTGTCAGTGTTAAAAAAACATGAAATTTATCTATAAGTCTTTTTGCTACTCCCTTCCCAGTGAAAGATTAGATGCTAAAACCAAATAATTAGCGTTGCGGCGCTTCGCGCTGCAACGCTAATTATTTGGTGGGAAGGGAGTAAGTCCGTAACAGCCATGAAAGATCTTTAAGTTCCTTTAGAACGCGATATATTTTTACGTACCTTAATTAGCGAGTTGTCGGGTACATTACAAGATGTAGTGGGGTTAAAAGAAGCCTCAGGGTTTATCAAGTGTAGTCGGTCAAAACATGGGGAAGCAGATAGATCAAGACTATAAAGCGGCTCTAAGGGTATCCAATTTAACGCGTCAGCAAGTAGGATGATTTGCTAGATGTATCACGGATTATTACAGGCAAGATTCGCCTCAATGTGCAAACTGTTCAGCTATTACCTCTGATTGAGTCAGCGATCAATACGGTAAGACTTACTGCTGATGCTAAGAACATCCGCTTGCAGTCAGTACTTGACTCATCATCAGTTCCTGTTTTAAGAGACCCCGAGCGTTTACAGCAGATTGTCTGGAATTTACTTAGTAATGCAATCAAGTTCACCCCAAAATATGGAAGGGTTCATATTTGCTTGCAACGTATTAATTCTCATCTTGAAATTGTGGTAACCGATACAGGGCAGGGCATTAGTGCAGAGTTCCTCCCTTATGTCTTTGAACGTTTTCGTCAGGCAGATGGTTCGACCACCCGTGCTTTTGGTGGACTGGGGCTAGGTTTAGCGATCGTTCGCCAATTAGTCGAGCTGCATGGCGGAACGGTGCATGCTGAAAGTCTAGGAGAAGGACAAGGTGCTACTTTTACCGTAAAACTACCCCTGATCGCCGTTAAACCACCCGCGATTGAACAAGAACGGGTGCATCCCACAGTGGGAGGTAGAGTCACATTTAGTGGCTCTTTTGAGTTAGAAGGATTAAGAATACTGATTGTCGATGATGACTCGGATATGCGGGATTTACTGACTTCCACTCTAGACGTTTGTGGAGCATACGTTGTTGCTGTTTCTTCAGCAAATGAAGCAATCTCAGTATTAACTGATTCTTCACCACCGATGGATATATTAATCAGTGATATTAGAATGCCAAATGAAGACGGTTATGCTTTGTTACGTCGAGTTAGAAAACTGGAACCAAAAAATGGGGGCAGAATTCCTGCGATCGCTTTGACAGCATATGCCAGAACTCAGGATCGAATGGCTGCTCTTTTAGCGGGCTTTCAATCCCATGTTGCCAAACCTGTTGAACCTGCTGAATTAATTGCAGTGATTGCAAATCTGGCTGAAAGAATCAGCGATACCTAACATCAATTTGCAATTTTGGCTTTGGAGGGATTACGCCAATGTCCATCGGGTTCAACAATCCCTCCAAACTTAATCGCTTGCTCAGTAGTCATGATATAGACCCAAGCTAAACCTAGAGACTTTTCAGTTAAGTCAAAAATTTCAATCTGTTGACGATCATATAAATTCTCTGAGGATAGGCGATCGCTTTGATAATCTTCTAGTTCATCAAGCGACTCCAAAATAATTTCATCTTTAAAAGAGAGCAAATATCCATGAATTTGGTGATGAATTTGGTGATGAATTGAGCGATCGCTGATGGTCATCGCGGGATAACCCATTGGTAACGCAAATAATTCACCAAAAGCGATCGCTCTTTGCATAGCGATCGTTTTACCAGCACAATATTTTACATAATTAGCTTCTTCGGGTTTGAGCGTGCCATACACAAAGACATCGCAGTGAGTCTCACTTTTCATATTTGACATTACAAATTTTTATACAAATTTTTAGTAGGCGTAAATGCAAAGCGTCCATCTCTACTTTATGCTGATGCGATCGCCCTTTAATCAGCGGTAACATAGATCATAATCCCCGTGCACAGGACAAAGCATCGATGAGTAATGATAAGGAAAGTTTTAAAGACAAATTTGCTTTTAAAGTGGAAGGCTTGGGATCTTTAGTAGATGATGTCAAGCAGTTGCTTAATCTCGATCAACTCATCGATATGGCGCAAAAATTAGAAGAAAAACAGAAGTCGGGCGAAATTTATACTGAGGTAAATGTAAGCTCGCGTCCGTTAACAAGCATTCCGCGTCGAAGCAATATTCCCCGATCGCCTCGTGCCACGACGACATCAGGTAGCGATCACGAAGTTAGATCACCTGATGTCATTAAACCTGATATTCCTAAAGATAATTCTCAAAATGCTCAACCTGCGCCAACCGCGATCGCGGAATTAGTAGGCGGGTTAGGTGATACCTTAGCCCAATTACGCGATTTGGTAGAAATTCCGCTTAAACGTCCTGATATTTTGGCTAAACTCGGACTAGAACCACCTAAAGGAGTACTGCTAGTTGGCCCCCCTGGAACTGGTAAAACTCTCACCGCGCGATCGCTTGCTAATGTGTTAGGAGTAAATTACATCGCGATCGTGGGTCCCGAAATTATTAGTAAATACTATGGTGAAGCCGAAACTCGCTTGCGACAGGTATTTGAGAAAGCGGCGAAATCTGCCCCCTGTTTGATTTTTATTGATGAAATTGATGCTCTCGTTCCCAATCGTGCTGCCGTTGAAGGAGAAGTGGAAAAGCGATTAGTCGCGCAAATGCTCGGTCTAATGGATGGATTTGCAGAGACGAAAGGCGTGATCGTGCTAGCCGCAACTAATCGCCCTGATGCGATCGATCCTGCGCTGCGCCGTCCTGGTAGATTTGACCGCGAGATTATCTTTCCCATTCCCGATCGCCGCGCCCGTCGAGAGATTTTAGAAATCCATACGCGAGCAATGCCATTGACTAATGATGTTGATTTGGATGCGATCGCTGATCGCGCTCATGGCTATGTCGGAGCCGATATCAAAGGGCTGTGTCAAGTTGCGGCAACCAATGCTTTGCGTCGTCAAGTTGCCAACTTAGAGAATATTCCTGAAAGTCTGGACGTGAATTGTGAAGATTTTGAATTTGCCCTGAAGCAAGTTCAACCTGCTGTATTGCGATCGCTACAAATACAAGTTCCCAAAGTCCAATGGTCAGAGATCGGTGGACTCACCAAAGTTAAGCAAACCTTACAAGAAGCAGTATCAGGCGCATTGCTCGACCCTGCTCTCTATGCCCATACTCGCGCTAAAGCTCCTCGCGGCGTTCTCCTCTATGGCCCGCCTGGCACTGGCAAAACTTTACTCGCTAAAGCGATCGCCACTCAAGCTCAAGCCAATTTTATTTCTGTAGCAGGTTCAGAACTGCTTACCAAATGGGTAGGCGCATCAGAACAATCGATTCGACAATTGTTTGCCCAAGCGCGGCAAGCATCTCCATGCGTGATTTTTATTGATGAGATCGATACGCTTGCACCCGCAAGAGGAAGTTATCAGGGCGACAGTGGCGTAAGCGATCGCGTGATCGGTCAATTATTAACTGAACTTGATGGATTGCAATCTGCCGAAGGATTATTGGTAGTTGGCGCAACTAATCGCCGTGATTTTATCGATCCTGCATTATTGCGATCGGGGCGAATCGAACTGCACATGATGGTGGATTTACCCGCTCAAGATGGTCGTAGTGCGATCCTTGCCGTACATAATCGAGATCGCCCTCTTTCGGAAAACCTAAATTTAGAGCTTTGGGCAGAGCGTACAGAAAATTGGAATGGAGCCGACCTTGCTTTCCTCAGCAATCGCGCTGCGATCTTTGCAATTCGCCGCCATCAACGCGACGACTCCAATCTATTAGAAAATCTAAAGATTACAAAGGAAGATTATGAACAAGCCTTTGCCGAAATCCTAGAACAACGCACTTAAATCCAGACTTAGGGAGCAGCAACAAATTAGAGTACCAAGTGATATGGCTTCGACTACGCTCAGCCATCGATGGCTGAGCGTAGTCGAAGCCAATCTTATAAATAGTCGGTACTTTATTTTTTGCGCTCGTCCCTTACAGCAGTTATCGTACAAAAACGCCAGAAAAGGGACCGCAGGGCGAAGCCCCGCAATGGGTTTTAGATTTTTCTCTGTAGTGAGTTTGAAAGCAAATTGCTGTAAATCTAAACTATAGAAGTTGCCATTCATGAATGGCAACTTCTGTTCTCCATTTCTAATATTCAAATCTAATATTCAAATACCCAAATTGCCCAGCCTTTGATGATTACAGTAATCACATAGGCTGCCGAAAGACGGCTAGTTAATTTTTCGACTTCGACCCAGTCAGAACTAGTCCGAAATAGACTGTAAGTGAAACCGTTATAAGCGATCGCGGCTACAGGTCTTTCTAAATCTTCAACTTTAATATGCTGATATCGAATTTGAGCAGGCACGATTGCAAACTTAGCTGTCTTCCCCCCCAAACGGAATAACTCACTTTCGTCTAATGTATCATTTTGTCTTTTGTGATCATTCATAGGGGCAACTAGCAGTTTACAAATATTTTCTTACTTTAACTCAAGTTTAATACAGTAAACTCAGAACCCAAAAAGTATAGGCGATGAGAAGGATCATCTATACTGAAGTAAATTCTTGTAATTCATACATAGCTTTCTGAACATCGATCGCAATTTGCATAGTCGTATCAAAAATACGCCCATATTCTTTAGCCCGATCGCTCATCTGGATTGCTTCAAAAGCATTCAAATCAATGTCAAAGCGATCAGGATGAAATTCGGGATGTTCGCGCAAGATTCGTTCTGTTTTTAGCGCTCTGACAATATCATTGCGAGTCATTCGCAAAGCGGCGATCGCTGATTCTCTAGACTCTAATTTAATCGGATTTCCTGCATCTTGTAACTGATCGAATACATCTATATCGTAAATTGTCTTATTGCATTTATCAGCTTCTGCAAATAGGCGGATAATTACTAATGGAATCTTGCTTTTGCGATCAGATTTTTTCGGCTTTTTCCATTGCTTAGCAATCCATTTTGCAATCAAAAAAGCCAAACTGCCAGTAGCGATCGCCAAACCAATACATAGCAAAATCACTCCCAATGTTGAGCCTGACAAAACATAAACCGAGTAAAAAACCGAGCCTAAAACTATACAAAAACAAAGTAAAGCCACTTCTGCAAATTCGATCGCGAAGCTAAAAGCCCCTAATGTCATGCTAATCAGAAAGATAAGACCCACCAACCGCAATGCAGGTAAAAAGACACTAGCAAATGTCACAAAGGCGATCGCAGTAACTGCTAACGCGATCGCTCGATGTATAGCGATTTGACGTGGTGTAAACGTAATTAACGGCAAAATCTGTTGGCGTTCAAATCCTGTTAAGTCCAACAGTTCTGCTTCAGAAATTAATAACCGCTCTAGATCTGTTCGCATGATCGTACATGATCGTATTTATATATCTAATCAAATCTAGATACTTTTGCAAAACCTCGCTGGGCAGGGTTTTGCAAAAGATAAATCTCTATCCTAGTAGCTGAATATCACTAAAGGTGATTTCGTAGTTTTTGGTTTGACCTTGCTCATTAGACTGCACGATTTGTTTGGTCATTACATAGTAATTACCTAGCTTTTCGTAGATATCTTCAAATCGAGCTTGACGAACAATCTCATCAGTTTGCGGATTGCGGAAAATCGCCGTATATAGAGAAGAAATATACCCTTCGCCTGTGTCGAGATGACCGAGGTGATTGATCACAAAACCAATTCGTCCCATTACCCGACTCACCATCGAGATCTCGTTGCCACGCACTTTGTAGTTCGATCCCATCGAGTCGCCTGTGACGAGAATCTCTACAGCTCCAGACTCATCGGCTGCACCAAGATTAAAACTCGACTTGCCATGAGCCTCTTCAAAAGTTTTGCGCTTGCGGTGAGTAACAACATCGCGTAGTTGATTATTTAGCCATTCTTGACCTTCATCAACTGAAACAGTCTTTTCTTCGCCACTAGGGGTGCGAGTAGTCCGCTCAATTAGTTCAGGCTGATCCATGATCACCTCTACAGTCATATCAGGATTGATGCGTGCTTTGCCTATGCGAGCTACGCCATCGATCGCTACAGATACATTGGCAGATAATCCAGGAAAATTACTATCCCATGTATAACGGTTTTCATAAGCTGCCCGAAATAAGTCACGGGCGCTAGTATCAGATTTTGTATCGGCTGCTACAACCATTTTTATTAAAGATATTTGAGGACTTTTTTATTTTACTCGCAAAGCTAATCTATCAATCTCAGCCACGACTAAAAAAATAGGCAGCGAATAGTGCTACTTATTTTTTAATTGCCAGGGGTAGGCTTAAGCGTAAACAAAAAATCTAAGCGGGTTGTCTTGGTATCAACATTAGTGGAGGTCACCGCCATGCCATTGATCGCATCAAGAACAGAGCGAATTTCGGTAAAGTTGGGATTGGATTTGACTTCGGGAGGTAGGAGGCGATCAGCGAGAGTCAGCGCCGTTGTCATATTCAAATAAAAATAACCGCCGTTAGATTTGGGAAGCCCAGTGGTCAAAATTTGAAAGGTACTGCTGGCGGGTAAATTGTTAGCAGGTTTAGGAACGAAGGTATCAGCGAGATTGCCCATTGACCAGAAAACAAAGTTGTTATCTAAATTGCCACGAGTTGCCACATTAGTATTACCAATCGCCCAACCGATCACTGTCTTATCACCAATTTGTTTAGGTTTTAGCTCGACTCCTTTGGGCAGTAGTCCGCCTGATGGTGATTGAGCCGCTTTGTCGATCTTATCGAGAGCCGCTTTGGCAGCGTTTTGATCACTAGCTTGGGCGATCGCGACAAACCCAAATCCTGGGTTTGCCAAAACACCTTGATTATTAGGAATAGCCGCGATCGCAAATTCACCATTCATCCATTTGAGAACATCTTGATCAAGATCGAGCTTAGTGCTGTCCTTTACGCCTTTGCGAATCTGCTCAATAAGTTGCGCTGAACTAGAGTTTCCTTTAGCCTGAGCAACCAATGATTGCCAAGACTGAGAAAGATTTACGCCAGACACTAATAAGAAAGTCTCCTGTGGCAATAGATTGAGAACCTTCGCTTCATTATTAGCGAGTAGATTAGAATTATCGTTTTTGAGATAAGTATTAATCTCAAAGCGTAGTCCTTCCTTTTGAGTACCACCCGTTAGCGTCATCGCGTCGAGTTCCCGCCGCGACTCCGCGATCGCTGCCTCGTTTAGATTTAGTTTTGCCTGAGAACCAATAAACTCTAGCGCCACTTCACCATCGAGATAAACTTGTAACAATGGCTCCGCAATTTTAGTTTGGGTAGTAGAGCCATAGATCTTGACAAAGATGGCTTTTTTGGCAAGGGAAGGATTGCTACCTTTATAAGTATCGATCGCCTGTTGGATCAGCGTTGAACTTGTGGCGATCGCCACATACTGCCCACCAATATCCGCTGTCACCACACTGTTATTGGGATCGCGTGACGGTGACTCGTAATAGGTGACATCTTTGTATTGCTTGGGCGTAAATCTTGCCCCTTGCTGCGTCAGAGCTTCACGATATTTCACTAAAAAGGCATCAGACTTACCGCGATCGCGAGTTGGTGCAATCACCAACGTCGCCGCAGGTGCTTGAGGTTGAGCAGCGTTTGGTACAAGCGCCGTAATAATGTAACCCTCTAGCCAAGGCTGCACATCGCGACTATATTCGGTCTTGCTTTGAACTAATAATGAATTTAACGGTGATTTGGTAATGCTGTCACCGATCAACTTTTGCGAGGCAGGTGTGCCAAATTGCGCCAATTTATTCCAAGGCTCAGATTTGGTATTAAACGCCATCACCACTTGCGCCTCTTGCGGGATTGCTGCCGCCGCGCCCAAAATTCCTTTAATCGCTTGCGATCGCTGAGCAAAATAGAAATAAGCTCCCCCTGCTCCTGAGGCGATCACAGCAGCCCCGATGCCTATATACATCAGCATCGCTGACTGTTTCTTTTGTGCAGATTTGCTAGTTTTTGATGACTTCGACATGAGTATGAACTAAACCTAAAAGTTGCAAGATGTCAAAATATAAACAGTGATATTTAGAGCGCCAAGTTTCAATCAAGATACTACAAAATCGGGTACAGGCGATATCAAAAGTAGTAGGGACGCTTTGTGTCCTTCTACTTAGTGGGATTCTTGCTATATCAAATCAGCACTAGAATTAAGATATAAAACTCAATACGCCTGTGGAGAGTTCGACCTCTGCCAAGTAGATGCAAGTCTAGTTGATAAGTTGTCTCGTTGCATCAGGAATTCCCGTTGCTTCTGCGCGGGGAGTGTCAATGTTATATTCTTTATAAGCAAGTGTGCACTTAACAAAAACTAAATTTTTAATGCCAGACTTATCTCGTATTGAAAAAGACAGTTTTTTGAGCCTTCAAACTAAAAAATTTAATTCCGATGACGCATGGATGATGCATGGATAACGATAACCTAGCTGTTTATAGTCTTGTAGAGCAGTTGCGCGGCTATGGTCGCAAGCAGTTTACGGGTAAACTGGAACTTCATAGCATCAAAGAATACAAATGGAACATCTATTACTGTCATGGTAGACTTGTCTGGGTTTCAGGGGGACCACATACTCATCGACGTTGGCGCAGGCTGATGGCACAGTACAAAGTCCAGATAGACTTCAACAAAATCTCTCTTCGTACTGCCGAAGAAGTCAGACTATGGGACTATCATGTGCTAGTGATCCTGATGAAACGCATGGTCTTAAGTCGTGAGCAAATCTCTCCTATTGTCGAAAGTTTTGTCCAAGAAGTATTGTTTGACATTCTCCAATGTGCAGCCAACGAAAGCATAACTTATTATTGCGATTTTGAAGATGAAATTACCCCTATAATCTCTCTTATCCATTCTGAACAAGCAATTGATCGCGCCTATCAAGAGTGGTTAACATGGCGCAAAGCGGGAATTGCTGATTTCTCTCCAAATATTGCTCCTTGGATCAAGCGTCCTGCACAACTTAAAGAAGAAGCTTCAGAACTTACTTACAAAACACTAATTACCATACTTGATGGAAGGCGATCGCTACGTGAGCTATCGATATGGATGAAGAAAGATTTGCTCACTCTCGTACAGTCATTGTTGGTATATTATCATCGCGGTATGGTTGGACTAGTTGAAGTGGCTGACATCCAATCTCCTATCTCGTCACTATCTTTAGATGAATTAGCAATAAGAGAAGTTGCTCATTTACCAGAAAACAATCAGAAAGAGCAACTGCTGTCACGACCTCTAATTGCCTGCATAGATGATAGCAACCAAGTATGTGCGACCATTGAACAGATAGTCACAGAACTTAGTTTTGGCTTTTTAGGAATTCGTGATTCCATTAAGGTATTACAATTACTAGTTGAATATAAACCAGAGCTAATTCTCTTAGACTTGGTAATGCCGATAGTTGGCGGTTACGAACTCTGTACCCAAATTCGTCGCATCCCAGATTTTAAATACACTCCTATCTTGATTTTAACCAGCAATGACACAATCATTGATCGGATTCGATCAAAGTTTGTCGGCGCTACATCTTTTCTATCAAAGACATCGGGCAATGACAAAATTGGCGAACAAATCCAGAAATATCTTCTTGCCTACGACCTAGACTCAAAAGAAATATTATCGATTTAGCCTTAAATTTAGTAATCTATACCGCGTTTAGGATCAAACCCGTAGTTCTTATGAAGGGTCGCAGGGCGAAGCCCCGCTTAGGTTTTTTCTTTTTGTCCATGTCGAAAACTTCGGTTTTCAACATGGACGAGGTATATAAACTAGGCGATCAGCGCTTTATAGTAAACGATCATCCTTATTCCCAAGAGCCGCCTTCTACTGATTTCAAGGATGGACTTGTGCCAAAATTGCGCCTAGGCGATCGTAATCATCTTTTAATAACAGACTGAGCTTGCGACCTGCTTGGACTAGCCAATTGCGATCGCACTTGCGGACTTGATAGACATTGCGTAATACCGCTGCAATCAACTCATCAACTGGCGCATTAGTCATTTGGACTAAAGTTCTTAAAAAATTTAACTCATCCGTAAAGTTCTCAATCTCTTCTTGTTCACAAGCATAAACTGCTTGATGGATTTGCGGCGGTTGGGCAGGTAAATGTTGATAGATATTTCCAACTGAACCAAAACCGACCAGTACAACTTTAATTTCGGAACGGAGCATGGCAAAAATCTGAGGTTGTTGTTCGCGCAACTCTTTGAGGCTCAATCCTAAAGCCACAGCGCGATGGACTGAATCGATTGGTGCAGTAGTTGCATGATAAACCACGCCATAGGCGATGATGTCGCTGTTCTCATCTTGTTGCGACTTTACCCAACTACCAAAAGCTGGCATCAATGGAAAATCTAAATTCTCAGGTTCAAGACACTGAGCGAGAAACTCAGTTGTTGAAGTTGCCACAACTTCAGCAAGATGTTGTGGATGGCGATCGCGTTTAAATTGTGATAACTGTAAAAACATTACTCAAAACGTCAGTTTAAATTATTAATTTAATCATCAAACAAACCGTCTCCTACTCGTTTCCCACCCCAACGCTGAACTATTAAATCATCATAGCGATCAGCACTTTCTAAAACTTCGGTCAAGGCAAGTTGGAACTCATTTTTTTGACAAGAAGCACTAAGTAAAGTTACATGAAATTTTATATCTCCGTCCTCAGCCATGCTAAAGCCACCGAAGCGGAAAACATTATTTTGTTTGAGCAGGAACAACAATAGTTCATCGCTTATTTCTACTTCAGTTGCAACGTATGCCCAAATATAAATA
>Ga0105048_10007151_pt1 | contig 17950 bp, 13 predicted proteins | sample MAT05_FD_78382 | JGI IMG/M metagenome (GOLD analysis project Ga0105048, IMG submission 78382) | Freshwater microbial communities from Lake Fryxell liftoff mats and glacier meltwater in Antarctica - MAT-05 | ecosystem: Environmental > Aquatic > Freshwater > Ice > Liftoff microbial mat | place...
CTACAGCTCGATCCTCATCGCGACCCCATTGTTGGCTGCCTTGAAGGAACGCGAGCCGGCGATGCAGGCGCTCGCCAAGCGTGTTGAACAGCGTCGTAGCGGCATTGCTTCCGGCCGTAAGGCTGCGAAGAAGAGCGCGACCGGTGCCATCGACACTCTCGAGGCCGACGCTGAGGGCTCGATAGCCGAGGCCACCGGATCTGTTGCCCCCAAGGCAGGGGCGCCGGGGGTCCGCAAGCAGCCTCAGCGAAAGAATCGATCGGGTGGCAAGCGTCGCTGATCTGCCGGATTGCTCATTGGCTTCCTAGACTGGTGCTCCGGAACGCTTCCAGGAGGTGACCATGGCCGACGAGTCAGCGGTTGCGCCTGTGGATGATCCTGCCTCAGGAAGCGGTGGACCCCCTCCAAGTCCGCAAGGCGTTGCCGTCGCTCCGCTGGCCTCAGCCGCGTCGACGTCAAGTTCACGGTTGTCCAGGCTCACTCGTCGTGGTCGGTCGGGGATCAGCTCACCGGAACTCACGACAGTGGCGCGCGCGATCCGGCAGCACCATCCCAAGGCTGATCTGCGCGATCTCCAGCAGGCCTACGACGTCGCCGAGGTGAGCCATCGCGGGCAGACCCGGCGAACCGGCGAGGCCTACATCACCCACCCGGTCGAAGTGGCTCAGATCCTGGCCGATCTGGGAATGCCGGTGCCGGTGCTCGCGGCTGCTCTGCTGCACGACACGGTCGAGGACACCGACTACTCCCTGGTCGACCTGCGGGAGACCTTCGGTGATGAGATCGCGGATCTCGTCGACGGCGTGACCAAGCTCGACAAGGTGAAGTACGGGCAGGCGGCCCAGGCCGAGACCGTGCGGAAAATGATCGTGGCGATGGCCCGCGACATCCGTGTGCTGGTCATCAAGCTTGCCGACCGTCTGCATAATATGCGCACCCTCGGTGCTCTCCCAGCGGCCAAGCAGGAGCAGAAGGCGCGCGAGACGCTCGAAATCTACGCGCCGTTGGCGCACCGACTCGGCATGAACGCCATCAAGTGGGAGCTCGAGGATCTGGCCTTCGCCACCCTGTATCCCAAAATGTTCGTCGAGATCGAAAGGCTCGTCGACCAACGGGCCCCGCAGCGCGCGCAATACCTCGCCGAAGTGATCGACCAGGTCTCGCGCGATCTGGCCGACGCCAGCATCAAGGGCACCGTGACCGGGCGGCCCAAGCATCTCTATTCGGTGTACCAGAAGATGATCGTGCGAGGTCGCGACTTCACCGACATCTACGACCTGGTCGGCGTCCGCATCCTGGTCCATGACCTTCGTGAGTGCTACGGAGCGCTGGGCGCGATCCACGCGCGATGGAATCCCGTGCCAGGGCGCTTCAAGGACTACATCGCGATGCCCAAGTTCAACATGTATGAATCACTGCACACGACCGTGATCGGTCCCGCGGGCAAGCCCGTTGAAATGCAGATTCGCACCTTCGCCATGCACCGCCGTGCCGAGTACGGGATCGCCTCGCACTGGAAGTACAAAGAGGATTCCGGTGACAAGGGCACGAGTTCTCGCGACGCAGCCGACATGTACTGGTTGCGACAGCTCCTTGACTGGCAGCAGGAGACCGAGGATCCCGGCGAGTTCCTCGACGGGTTGCGCTTCGACCTTGGTTCGGCCGAGGTGTTCGTGTTCACACCGAAGGGTGAAGTACTCGCACTGCCGGTGGGCTCGACATCGGTCGACTTCGCGTACGCAGTTCACACAGAGGTCGGGCACCGATGCATCGGTGCCCGTGTGAATGGGCGGCTCGTACCGCTCGAATCGACGCTAGACAACGGTGACGTCGTCGAGGTCTTCACGTCGAAGGGCGAGGGAGCCGGTCCGTCGCGCGATTGGCTCGGGTTCGTCGGGAGCCCGCGCGCCCGCAACAAGATCAAGGCATGGTTCTCCAAGGAGCGGCGCGAGGAGGCGGCCGAGCGGGGCCGCGACGACTTGGCCAAGTCGCTGCGCAAAGAGGGGCTGCCCCAGCGGCTCATGTCGGGTGATGCGCTGGTGGCTATCGCGGCCGATCTGCACCACTCCGACATCCAGGCGCTGTATGTGGCCATTGGCGAGGGACGCACGTCGGCGTCCACGGTGGTGGCGCGCCTCGTCTCGACCCTCGGTGGGCAGGAAGCGATCGATGAGGATCTAGCTGAAGCTGCGCTGACCCAGACTGTTGAACGCCGCGTCTCACGCTCGCGTGGGGATCCTGGTGTCACGGTCGTCGGTGCCGGCGAGGTCTGGGCCAAGCTGGCGCGCTGCTGCACCCCGGTGCCAGGCGATGACATCGTCGGCTATGTCACCACCGGAAGTGGCGTGTCGGTCCATCGACGCGACTGCGTGAACATCTCAGCCATGGCGGACCAGAAGGAGCGGTTCGTCGATGTGGAGTGGACGCCAACTGCGCAATCGATGTTTCTGGTCAACATCCAGGTCGAAGGCCTGGACCGTGCTCGGTTGCTGTCCGACGTCACGCGCGTGCTGTCGGATCAGCACGTCAACATCTTGTCGGCAGCTGTGAGTACGTCGCGCAATCGCATCGCATTGAGCCGGTTCACGTTCGAGATGGCCGACCCCAAGCACCTCGATCACGTTCTGCGGGCGGTTGTTGGTGTCGAAGGTGTCTTCGACGCCTACCGCGTCACCGGCTGAATTCGTCGAGTGCGGCTTGCGCTTGAGCCAGCCATTCGCGGCGTGCCGCGATAGATTCCCTCGCGTCATCTGCAGCCTTCGTGCTTTCGGCTGATTCGGCTTTGGCGAGCTTGACCTCGAGCTTGACGATCGCGGCCTCAAGTTGGTCAACGGCGCTCTGGGCCCGGGCCTTGGCCGCGGGGTCGGAACGGCGCCACTGGTCCTGCTCGGCCTGGCGGACGGCGTCCTCAACCTTCTTCAGCCGACCCTCGATGCGAGGGCGGTCTTCGCGCGGCACGTGGCCGGCGGCTTCCCAGCGTCGTGAGATGTCGCGCAGGGCGGCCTTGGCCGAGTCCAGAGCGGTGATCGGAAGCAGTGATTCGGCCTGATCAGCGAGCTGCTCCTTGACCACAAGGTTCGCGCGATCCTCCTCGTCCTGCTGGGCCGCCTGCGCATTGCGTCGGGAGAAGAAGCCGTCCTGGGCCGCCTTGAAGCGGTTCCAGAGGACATCGTCATCGCCCTTTCCTGCGCGACCGGCCACCTTCCATTGGGTCATGAGGTCGCGGTAGCGCCTCGAAGTTTCCACCCATTCCGAACTCTCGGCCAAGGCCTCGGCCTGCTGCACGAGCGTGGCTTTGACCTCCTTGGCGCTTCCGCGTTCGGCGTCGAGGGCGGCGAAGTGGGCGCGCCTGGAGCGATCGAAGGACGTGCGCGCCGTGCTGAACCTCTTCCAGAGCTGCTGTTCGGGTGCCCTGTCGACGCGGGGAGCGGCCTTCCACTCGTCGAGTAGCACGCGGAACCGATCCCCAGAGGCCTTCCACGCCGTAGACGTCGAGAGCGCTTCGGCCTCAATGGCGATCGCTTCGCGCGCCGCGAGGGCCTCGGCCTTCGCGGCCTTGCGCTCCTCGACAACCGCTTCGCGTCGCTCATCGACCAGCGCGACCATCGCATCGAGCCGACGGGCCAATCCCTCGAGATCTCCAACGGCGGCCGCATCAGCCACCTGCGCTCGCATGCGGCCAATGCTGGCCATCGCGGATTCCGGATCGACCCCGCCGGCCTTGAGGCGCTTCTCGAGCAGCGAGGTCTCGACGACGAGCCCCTCAAAGCGACGCTGATAGAAGCTCAGCGCCTCGTCCGGTGATCCGGCCTGCCACGATCCGACGATCCGTTCGCCGTCAGCAGTGCGGACGTAGACGGTGCCGTCCTCTTCAACGCGGCCCCACGGCTGGTCGGTCATCTTGAATCCTCAAACTCGGTCCGATGGTGGCCGGAAAGCCACTGGCGGAGACAGGGTCGTCGCCTACTGAGACGACCGGCGGTTCATGCGCTGAGCCTACGGAGCGCCGACCTCGCGGGTCTCAAAAGACAAGACTTTGGTGAGGACGATCTGCTCAGCTGGCTTTCCATCGGCGCCGCCCCCGGCGACTCCCGCTTTGGCCACCGTGTCGATGACCTCAAGTCCCTTGGAAATCCTGCCCAAGACGACGTAGTCGGGGGATAGGGGTGAATCCTTGTAGACGATGAAGATCTGGCTGCCGTTGGTGTTCGGCCCGGAGTTGGCCATGGCGACGGTGCCGCGCGGGTAGATGACGGTGCCGTTCTCGCCTTCCTTGAGATCCGGCGGCAGGCCCTCGTCGGCGGTCGTGAAGCCTGGAGATCCGCTGCCGGTGCCCGTGGGATCGCCGCACTGGAGAACGAAGATTCCCTCCGTCGTGAGGCGATGGCACGGGGTGTCGTCGAAGTAGCCCTGAACCTGGAGGACTTCGCTCTTGTCGTTCCCCGGCTCCTTGAATATCGGCGCACCTGTGTTGGCGAGGAAGATCATGGCTTCGGTGTTCCTGGGTGCGCCCTTGGCGTCAAACTGAATCTCGAAGGGCCCGCAATTCGACTCGATCTTGAGTCCGAGAGTGGCATCGGCCAAAACGATCCCTTCAGGACCGTTCGGGTACTGCTTGGCCTGCGTCTGCACGGTCTTGGGCTTCTCGCAGTTCACGGGCGCGGCAGATGTTGACGGCGATGCATCAGCTGTCGGATTCGTCGAGTCTCCGGTATCGGAGGCCAGCGCATTGACGATGAAGAAGCCCCCGCCCAGCACAAGTGCGGCAGCGAGCAGTCCGCCACCGATCAGGCGGTTGCGACGCTGACGGTCTGTGGCCTCTTGGCTCTTCTGGGCCTGGCGCACCTGCTTCTGGCGAGCGATCTCGCGGTCACGGCTGCTGGTCACTGTTCCTCCGGGTCACCTGACGATCCGCCCCGGTGGCGCGGATCGATGTCGAGAGCGGGCGCCAGTGTAGGTGTGGCCATGGTGGCCAGAACCCCAGCGGTGCCCTCGCTAGGCTCTGCTGGTCCAGACGGATCTGCGCCTCGGAGGGTTCCCGTGCTCGTCGCCGGCTTCCCTGCCGCTGCCTTCGGCACGAATTGCTATGTCCTAGCCGCCGGACCGGGCCAGGAATGCCTCGTGGTTGATCCAGGGGTCGAGGTGCTCGACCACCTTGAGGAGATCGTGGCCGAGCATCGGCTCAAGCCCGTGGCCGTCATGCTCACCCACGGTCACCTGGACCACACCTTCTCGGTCGGACCGGTGTGCGGTGCCAGAGGTATCCCGGCGTGGATCCACCCAGGTGACCGCGCCCTTCTGGCCGACCCGATGGCGGGGCTCTCGGCCCAGACCAAGCAGTTCTTCGGCGGCCGCCTGGAATGGACCGAGCCCGACGACATCCGCGAGCTCCACGATGGAGCAACTGTTTCGTTGGCCGGGCTCGACCTGGTGATCGACCATGCGCCCGGCCACACGCCCGGTTCGGTCATGTTCCGTCCGACCACGCCGTCGGGAGAGGCCCCTTTGCTGCTCTCCGGCGATGTTCTGTTCGCCGGGTCGATCGGCCGTACGGATTTGCCCGGCGGATCGCACGAGCAGATGCTCGAGAGCTTGGCCACCAAGTGCCTGGTGCTCGATGATGCGACCGTGGTGCTTCCGGGCCACGGCGAGAGCACGACGATCGGCGCGGAGCGAGTTGCGAATCCATACCTTCGCTCCGTTGCATCTGGTCGTGATGCGACCAGTGGCCCTGACGCACCCAGCCGGGGGCTGTGATGGCAAACAGGTCGCTGCGCGCGCCAAAGGGCACCTTTGATCTCCTGCCGCCGCATTCCGAGGCAGTCCTCGCGGTGCGGGAGGCTATGGGCGAGCAGGTTCGTCTGGCCGGCTACGGATACATCGAGACCCCCGCGTTCGAAGACACCGCGCTCTTCGTGCGCGGAGTGGGCGCGTCAACCGATGTGGTGACCAAGGAGATGTACTCCTTCACCAGCAAGGGCGGGGATGAACTCACCCTTCGACCCGAGGGCACGGCCTCGGTGATGCGGGCAGTTCTCGAGGCGGGACTCGCGAACGGACCTTTGCCGCTCAAGCTCTGGTACTCCGGGTCCTTTTACCGCTACGAACGACCGCAGGCCGGCCGGTACCGGCACTTCTCGCAGGTGGGTGCCGAAGCCCTCGGCAGCAACGACCCAGCACTCGATGCCGAACTCATCATCACCGCCGTCGACATTTACCGGTCCTTAGGTCTGCGTCAGGTGCGGCTGCTGCTCAACTCGTTGGGTGATGGCACCGACCGTCCGGCCTACCGTGACGCGTTGGTGACGTTCCTCGATGCGCTCGACCTCGACGAAGCCACTCGCGCGCGTGCCCGGATCAACCCGCTGCGCGTCCTGGACGACAAGCGCGAATCGGTTCAGCAGCAGCTGGTCGACGCGCCTTTGATGCCGGACTTCTTGTCGAGTCCCAACCGCGAGCACTACGACACCGTGCGCATGCTTCTCGCCGATGCGGGGGTCTCGTGGGAGGAGGCCCCGCGTCTGGTCCGCGGACTTGACTACTACACCCGCACCGCGTTCGAGTTTGTGCACGATGGGCTTGGTGCGCAGTCAGCCATCGGTGGCGGTGGACGTTATGACGGTCTGGCTGAATCCTTGGGCGGACCCTCTGTGCCCGCTGTGGGTTGGGCGCTGGGTGTCGATCGAACTCTCTTGGCGATGCAGGCCGAAGACGTAGTCATGGCAGGCGCAGCAAGCGTCGATGTGTTCGCCGTGCCCATCGGTGCTGCTGCGGCCCGCAAGGCGTTCGCGATCGTCCTCGAACTACGACGAGCTGGTGTGCGCGCCGATCTTGCGGTCGATGGCCGAGGGCTCAAGGGGGCCATGAAGGCCGCCGACCGGAGCGGGGCCGCCCTAACCGTGGTGATCGGTGATCGCGATCTTGAGCAGCAGCAGGCCCAGGTGAAGACCATGAGTACCGGCGACCAGATCGCCGTCCCGCTCGATCGCGTCGTCGACGACGTGCTGACAGCCCTATCCAGGGCAGCATCCGGAGGGAACAAGCAGTGATCCGCACCCATCAGGCCGGGAGCATTCGTACGTCGGACGAGGGCGGCAGTGTCGCGCTCGCTGGTTGGGTGGCACGCCGCCGCGATCACGGTGGGGTGGCCTTTATCGACGTGCGTGATGCATCCGGCGTCGTTCAGGTGGTCATCCACGACGCCGACGTCGCTCACGATCTGCGGAACGAGACCTGTGTTCGGATCACCGGCCAGGTGCGACTGCGCCCCGAGGGCAACGAGAACCCGGACCTGCCGACCGGAGCCGTCGAGGTCGTTGCGGACGAGGTAGAGGTGCTCTCTCAGGCTGCGCCTCTGCCGTTCCAGATCGACGATCAGACCGAAGTGGGCGAGGAAGCACGTCTGCGCTGGCGCTACCTCGACCTTCGACGTCAAGGTCCGGCCCGCGCTCTTCGGATGCGCAGCGATGTCAACCGCATTGCGCGCGATGTGCTGCAGGCCCATGACTTCGTCGAGATCGAGACTCCGACGCTCACGGCATCGACGCCCGAGGGCGCCCGCGACTTCCTGGTGCCCGCACGCCTCAAGCCCGGTTCCTGGTACGCACTGCCGCAGTCGCCGCAACTCTTCAAGCAGTTGCTGATGGTGGCAGGGATGGAGCGGTACTACCAGATCGCGCGCTGCTACCGCGACGAAGACTTCCGCGCCGACCGGCAACCCGAGTTCACCCAGCTCGACATCGAGATGTCCTTCGTGGAGCAGGACGACATCATCGATCTTGGTGAGCAGATCGTGCGGGCGTTATGGCAGGGCACCATCAACCACACCATTGGTGAGATCCCGCGTATGACCTACGCCGATGCCATGACCCGCTTCGGCACCGACAAGCCCGACCTTCGCTTCGACCTTGAGATCAGCGACCTCACCGAATACTTCAACGCCACCGAGTTCCGCGTGTTCCAGGCCGAGCATGTGGGCGCGGTGGTCATGCCCGGCGGAGCGAGCCAGCCACGCCGTCAGTTCGACGCTTGGCAGGAGTGGGCCAAGCAGCGCGGTGCGCGCGGCCTCGCCTACGTGGTGTTCGGCGAGGATGGCGAACTGACCGGTCCGGTCGCCAAGAACCTGTCCGATGCCGAGCGAGCGGGTCTTCGGGAAGCCGTGGGTGCCCAGCCTGGTGATTGTGCCTTCTTCGCCGCCGACAAGCGTTCCGATGCTGTGGCCCTGCTCGGTGCTGCGCGGTTGGAGATCGGCAAGCGGTGCGATCTCATCGATGAGTCGCAGTGGTCGTTCGTGTGGGTCGTCGACGCCCCGATGTTCGAAGCCATCGAGGACGACGCAGGCAACGCCGGCTGGACGGCGGTGCACCACCCGTTCACCGCTCCCAACGCCGACTGGTCCGATTCCTTCACTGAGCACCCCGGCGAGGCGCTTGCGTGGGCCTACGACATCGTCTGCAACGGCAACGAGATCGGCGGTGGATCGATTCGAATTCACCAGGCCAAGATGCAGTCCGACGTCTTCGCTGTACTGGGAATCTCGCAGGACGAGGCGGACTCGAAGTTTGGGTTCCTCCTGGAGGCGTTCAAGTACGGCCCGCCGCCGCATGGCGGGATTGCGTTCGGTTGGGATCGCATCTGCATGCTGCTCGCCGGTGCCTCCTCACTGCGCGAAGTGATCGCCTTCCCGAAGACAGGTGGGGGTCACGACCCGTTGACCGGAGCGCCCACGCCGATCACCGATCAGCAGCGTTCAGAGGCTGGAATCGACGCGAAGCCTGAGCTGAACCAGGAATAGGCGCACGTGTAGCCAAGTCTGGTGTAGACCCTGCGGGCGATGTCGTTGTGCGCGTACATCCCGAGCGAAACCAGGGGAGCGCCCTCGGCCAGTAGTTCCTGGGTCATCCATCCTGTGACGGCCACAGCCATGCCGCGTCCCCTGTGATCGGGGTGGGTGGCTACCGACGCGAGGTGCGGATGTCCGGGGATGCGCAGCGTCTCGGCCACGCACGCGAGTACTGCGCCGTGCTGATCGACGATGCCGGCCCAGCGGGTGACGTGGGGATGCTCTGGTGGCGCCCAGTGGGTGGGGGAGGCCACGGCGAGCAGAGTGCGGATGGCATCAGCGGTCGTCGGGTCGAAGGCGTCCAGCCAGATCACCTCGTGGGCGGCCGGTTCGTCCAGCCGGACCTCGGCGGCCCACCACCAGTCCCAAGGCGCGCCCTGATCGGTGGTGCCCCATCTGATCGGCGGCGTTCGCGACAGCAGCCGCTGAGACAGTTGCGTTCTGATCGAGGCCGGCACGGTGGCACCGCCCACGAGGCCCCCGTCGTTCACCTCGCCATGCTCAGTGAGCAGATGCTCCACCAACATCTCGACGTCGCCAGGATCCCCGAGGGCGGTGATCCATGGATGGTCGCGATCAGCTGATGGCGTGCGGATGAAGGCGACCGAGCGGGTGGCGCCCGCAAGGTCAACCGCGCGGCACCCGAATGCAACGTCCGAGGCGGCAACATCACTGGTCAGATACGGCTGGCCGCCAGGCCAGCCGAGCAGGTCATCGGCCTGGCTGATGGGCTGGATGGTGCGATCGCGTGCGGTGGCCACGGGTCTAGTCTCTCGAAGGTGGCCGACGACGACCTCTTCACCGCGTTGGCGGACGAGCGGTTGCGGCTGCCGTTGGCGGCTCGTATGCGGCCCAGGAGCCTGTCCGAGGTCGTCGGCCAGCATCGGGCGACCGCCGAGGGAAGCCCCCTTCGCCGACTCGTGGCTCCCCCCAATGATTCATCGATCACCCCGGCCTCGGTACTGCTGTGGGGCCCGCCTGGCTGCGGCAAGACGACCATCGCCGGCCTGATCGCCGGTGTCCCAGGTCGAGCCTTCGTCGAGATCTCGGCGGTGTCGGCCGGTATCAAGGACGTACGGGCTGCGGTGGATGCGGCGCGACACAACCTCGGGGCGCGAGGCACTGAGACCGTGCTCTTCGTCGACGAGGTGCATCGCTTCTCCAAGACCCAGCAGGATGCGTTGCTTCCGGCCGTCGAGAACCGATGGGTCACCCTCGTGGCGGCGACCACGGAGAACCCGGCCTTCAGCGTTGTGACGCCGTTGCTTTCGCGGTCGCTGCTCATCACGCTCGAGCCGTTGACCGCCGACGACATCGCGGATCTGCTCGATCGTGCGATGGCCGACCCCCGCGGTCTGGGTGGTGCGCTCGCGCTCGATGAGCAGGCACGTGATCACCTCGTGCGACTGGCCGCCGGCGACGCACGACGGGCGTTGACGGCTCTCGAGGCGGCTGCCGGTGCAGCACAGGATCGCGGCGCCGACACCGTGCTGTCTGACGATGTCGAACGCGCGGTTGATCGTGCACTTGTGCACTACGACCGAGCCGGTGATCAGCACTACGACGTGATCAGCGCCTTCATCAAGTCGATGCGTGGGTCAGACGTCGACGCTGCCCTTCACTATCTGGCCCGGATGATCGATGCCGGCGAGGATCCTCGCTTCATCGCTCGCCGCATCGTGATCGCAGCCTCGGAGGACGTAGGGATGGCAGACCCTGAAGCGCTGACCATCGCTGTGGCTGCGGCTGATGCGGTGGCGTTCATCGGTATGCCGGAGGGTCGCATTCCGTTGGCCCAGGCTGTGATCGCCTTGGCGACCGCTCCCAAATCGAACGCAGCCATCGTGGCGATCGACGCAGCGCTCGCCGACGTGAAAGCTGGGCGGTCCGGAGCGGTTCCCGCGCACCTTCGTGATGGACACGCGGTGTCGACGCGCGAGCAGGGTCACGGGGCCGGATACATCTACCCGCACGCGCTGCCCGAACGGGTGGCCGCCCAGCAGTACCTGCCCGACACGCTCGTCGGAACCCGCTACTACGACCCTTCGTCGATTGGCAATGAAGCGTTGATCGCAGAACGGCTGGTCCGAGTACGCGAGATCCTCGACGCAGCCGCGCGGCCCAAGGATGCGGGCCAGGGCCCGCGATAGGCTGGACCGTCCCTGGACGGGGCCTGGTGCCTGCCTGAACCTGCCATTCACCGGCGGCACCGCCGATCGACTGCCTCACGCTGAAACGTCTGCCGGTGTGCCCGGCCAGAAAGGGTGCCTTCCTCCATGGACTCCGCCGAGATCGCGAATCGGTGGCTGCGATTCTTCGCCGAACGCGACCACGCCGTCGTGCCGTCGGCCTCGCTGATCGCCGACGATCCCACGCTCCTGCTGGTCAACGCCGGAATGGTGCCGTTCAAGCCCTACTTCCTCGGAGAGCTTCCATCGCCATGGCCACGTGCGACGAGCGTTCAGAAGGTGGTGCGCACGCTCGACATCGAAGAGGTGGGCCGAACCACACGGCATGCTTCGTTCTTTCAAATGTGCGGCAACTTCTCCTTCGGCGACTACTTCAAGGAGAAGGCCATCCCGTTGGCCTGGGAGTTGCTGACCCTGCCAGTGACCGACGGCGGTTACGGGTTGCCGGAGAGCAAGTTGTGGGTCACGGTCTTCCAAGATGACGACGAAGCGGCCGACCTGTGGCACAACGTTGTTGGCGTTCCGAAGGAGCGAATCCAACGACGCGGCATGGCCGACAACTTCTGGTCGATGGGTGTACCCGGCCCGTGCGGCCCGTGTTCGGAGATCTACTACGACCGCGGTCCGGACTACGGACTCGAGGGCGGGCCCATCATTGATGAGGAGCGCTACCTCGAGATCTGGAACCTGGTGTTCATGCAGTTCCAACGTGGCGAAGGGCAGGGCAAGGACAACTTCCCGATCCTGGGCGACCTCCCCGCCAAGAGCATCGACACAGGACTCGGTCTTGAGCGGATGGCGGCGATCCTTCAGGGCGTCGAGAACATCTACGAGATCGACACCACACGAGGCATCATCGACCGCGCAGGAGAGCTATCGGGAACGCGGTACGGGTCCGGTAATGAATCCGACGTGCGTCTTCGCGTGGTGGGTGACCACGCACGAACGTCGGTGATGCTGATCGGCGACGGTGTTCAGCCAGGCAACGAGGGTCGCGGTTACGTCCTGCGACGCATCATGCGCCGCGTCGTGCGTTCCATGCGGCTCCTGGGCGCAACCGGACCCACGATGAGCGAGCTGGTAGCCACGACGATCGAGGCGATGAGCCCGCAGTATCCAGAACTTGCACGTGACGCGAAGCGGATCCTGTCGGTGTCGGTGGCCGAGGAGTCGGCATTCGCCCAGACCCTGAGAACGGGAACCGCGATCCTGGACACCGCGGTCCGTGAGGCCAAGGCGGGGGGAACACCCGCGCTCACAGGCGAGCAGGTGTTTGCGCTCCACGACACCTATGGCTTCCCGTTCGACCTCACGCTCGAGATGGCTGCCGAGCAAGACATCTCCGTTGACGAGGTGGGTTTCCGGGGCCTGATGGCGCAGCAGCGCGATCGCGCCAAGGCCGATGCGCGCAGCAAGAAGACCGGGCATGCCGATCTAACCCAATACCGCACCATGCTGGATGCCGGCGGACCCGTTCGTTTCACCGGCTACGACGAGGTCATCACCGATACCCGCGTGCGTGGATTTCTCGTTGATGGCTCGGCATCGGTATCAGCAGTCGAGGGACAGTCGGTCGACGTTGTGCTCGACAGCACTCCGTTCTATGCCGAGGCCGGCGGCCAGCTGGCAGACGCCGGTGTGATCGAACTGGGCGACGGCACTCTGGTCCGGATCGATGACGTCCAGTCGCCGTTGCCCGGACTCGTTGTTCATCGCGGCACCGTTGTCCGCGGCGTGCTTGAAGTCGGATCATCTGTCATTGGACGTGTGGACATCGATCGCCGACGGGCCATCTCGCGCGCTCATACGGCCACCCACCTCGTGCACAAAGCCTTCCGAGAATTGATCGGCGAGACAGCCACTCAGGCCGGTTCTGAGAATGCTCCCGGTCGATTCCGGTTCGATTTTGCGTCCACCACGGCCATTCCTGAATCGGTCATGGCCGATGTGCAAGACCGTGTGAATCACGTGCTTACGCAGGATCTGGCGGTCACGGCCGAGGTGATGACCCAGGACCAGGCGCGCAGCATCGGCGCCATGGCACTGTTCGGCGAGAAGTACGGCGACCAGGTGCGCGTGGTGTCGGTCGGCGACTGGGCGCGTGAACTGTGCGGGGGCACGCACGCCGCGCGGTCCGGGCAGATCGGCGTCATCACGTTGCTCGGCGAGTCGTCCATTGGATCCGGCGTGCGCCGCGTCGAGGCGCTCGTAGGCGCGGACGCGTATCGCTTCCTTGCGCGTGAGCATGTGATTCTTGATCAGGTGTCGCGGATGGTGAAGGCCCGACCCGAGGAGCTTCCCGAACGCATCGAGGCGATGCTCGGCCGGCTGAAGGAGGCCGAGCGCGACATCGTCAAACTGCGGGCCGACAGGCTGAAGTCCGATACTGCGGCGCTCTCGAACGCCGGGATCGAGGTCGACGGCGTCAAGGTTGTCGTGGTGCGTGCGCCGGATGGCACGTCGCCCGCCGAGGTGCGCCAAGTAGCGCTCGATGCACGGGGTGGCGCGCAGGGTGCGCCCGTCATCGTCGTGGTCATGGCCAGTGCCGACGACAAGGTGGCCGCCGTAGCTGCTGCCAGTCCTGAAGCCAATGCGCGGGGCGTATCAGCCGCTGAGATTCTTCGGACCGCGCTCGAGCCGATCGGTGGACGAGGTGGCGGCAAGGACGACATCGCGCAGGGCGGCGGTACCGACCCTGCTGCCATCGACGCCGCCCTGGCCAGCGTTGCCGACGCGGTGGCGAGAGCGCTGGCCGGATGAGCCCGACGGCATGAGAACCGGCGCCCGCATCGGCATCGATGTGGGCAGCGTGCGCATCGGCGTTGCCTCGTGCGATCCAGGTGCGGTCTTGGCCACGCCTGTCGAAACGGTGCAGCGTGGCCCTGGTGACGTGCAGCGACTGAGCGAGTTGGCGCGTGAACGTGAGGCCATCGAGTTCGTCGTCGGCCAACCGGTTGGCCTGTCCGGGCGTGCTGGCCCTGCCGTCGACGCCGTTGCGACCTTTGTCGAGGAGCTCCGCACCGTGACAGATGTGCCGATTCGCCTCGTGGATGAACGGATGTCGACCACCTCGGCCGGCCGATCCTTGAAGGCAGCCGGGCGCACGGCCAAGAAGTCGCGGTCGGTGATCGATCAACAGGCCGCCGTCGTGATTCTGCAGAGCGCCCTGGATGGCGAAAGGGTCTCGGGCAAGCCTCCCGGCCGGTGTGTGAAGGTTGATCCATGACCATCGAGGGAACGCGCAGCCGCCGAACGAGGCAGCGCCGCTCCCAGCGTCGTGGCCGCGCGGTGCTGCTGGTAGCGGTCGTCGTCGTGCTCGGGCTGGTGGCCGGTGGTGCGTATGGGGTGTGGAACGCGTTCGGCCCGGCTCAGGACTACAGCGGATCCGGTTCCGGTCAGGTCGACGTGACCCTCCCTGCCGGTGCGAGCCTCACCAGGATCGGGAGCCTCCTCGCGGAGTCCGATGTTGTGGCCAGCACTAAGGCCTTCGTCGAGGCCGCCCAGTCCGACGCCAAGAGTTCTTCCATTGGACCAGGCACGTACGCGATGGCGCTGAAGATGAGCGGATCGGCCGCCGTGGAGCGTCTCTTGGACCCCTCGGCGCGGGTGACGGCTCGCGTCTTGGTGCGCGAGGGCGACAGCATCAGGGAGATCACGGCCGAGATCGTCGACAAGACCCCGATCACGAGCCGGCAGGTGGAAGCCGCGTTGGCGGCACCGCAGAAACTTGGGCTTCCGGCGTACGCCAAGGATCGCCCGGAAGGCTTCTTGTTCCCTGCCACCTATGACGTCGACGCCAAAGACACCGCCACCACGTTGCTCCAGGCCATGGTCCAGCGGTTCAACGAGGTGTCGGTCGAGATCGGCTTCGAGGCGAAGGCTGCAGACATCGGCGTCGATCCCTATGACGCGATGATCGTGGCCAGTCTTGTGCAGGCCGAGGCGGCTCCCGTCGACTACCCGAAGGTCTCTCGCGTGGTCTTCAACCGGCTCGACCAGAGGATGCGCCTGCAATTCGACTCCACGGTGAACTACGCACTCGGGAGGTCAAAGGTGCGGCTCAACCTCGATGACCTGAAGGTCGACTCGCCCTACAACACGTACCGCGTCGCAGGGCTCCCGCCGACGCCGTTGGACTCTCCCTCGCGTGAGGCGCTGCTCGGCGCAGTGACGCCAGATGATGGCCCCTGGATCTACTTCGTGACTACCGATCTTGAGACTCAGACCACCAAGTTCACCGACTCCTACGAGGAGTTCCTCACATTCAAGGCCGAGTTCAAGGCGAGCCTGTCGTGATCTCCGCCCCAACCGAGGGTGCTGATACTCGTCGGGCGGCAGTCCTGGGTCACCCGATTGCTCACTCGCTCTCGCCGGTGATCCATCGCGCCGCATACAGCGCACTGGGCCTGCCGTGGCAGTACGACGCGATCGATGTGGAGCCCAACGGAGTCGAGGCATTCGTCGCAGGTTGCGGACCCGAATGGGTCGGACTCTCGCTCACCATGCCGTTGAAGGAGGCCGTGCTGCCGGTCCTGACCCAGCACAGCCCGGTGGTCGAACTGGCCCAAGCCGCCAACACCGTGCTGTTCGAGGCCGGTGAGCGGATCGGCCACAACACTGATGTGACCGGCATGATCGCGGCGCTCGCCGAGGCCGAGGTCGTGTCCGTCGACGCTGCGGCCGTGCTCGGATCGGGTGCCACCGCTCGCTCGGCCCTCGTCGCTCTGCAGCAGATGGGGGCCCGTGAGGTAGATGTCGTGGCACGGCCGGGTACCTCGGCTGAGCGCATGCTGGATCTGGGTCGGTTGCTGGGCCTTCGCATCGCACTCGTGGATTGGTCCGACCCATCGACGGGCTTGCAGCGACCCCTGGTGATCAGCACTGTGCCGTCGAGCGTTGCGGCGTCGGCAGTCCGTTGGTTACCGCCGGAGCCCGGCCATCTGTTCGACGTGATCTATGCCCCTTGGCCGACCGAGCTAGGGGCAGCGTGGAGCGTGAATGGTGTCGTGCTGGGCGGACTCGACCTGCTGGTTCACCAGGCCTGCGGGCAGATCGAGCTCATGACCGGCGCGTGCGTGCCACCGCAGATCCTGCGCCAGGCGTTAGACCGGCGGGGGAGCGATCCCGCTCCGCTCGTGGACTGACCCGCGGGCTCAAGCACGAGCCTGATCCGGCCGAAGCACAACACAGGCCGGTGCTTCCGGCCTTCCGTTCGCGACGGATTCGGATTCGAGCACCGAGGACCCCCCATGTCATTGCCGACCCACCTGTCCGCCTCCGGATCGGCCCCCATCGGCCGGGCCTCACGACTGGATCTGGCCCTGGCCGCCCTTCTGAGCCAAACTCCCGAACTCCTCGCGGCGTCCGTGGTGTCCTTCGACGGTCTGCCGATGGCCTCCAGCCTGCCGGTCGGCATGGACGAGGACCGGCTGGCCGCCATGAGCGCGGCGTTGCTCTCACTGGGCGAGCGTGCGGCCCAAGGGCTGGGGCGCGGCGAACTGAACCAGGTCTACGTCGAGGGCGAGAACGGATCGGTCTTCCTGGTCTCGGCACTGGACGAAGCCGTCCTGGTCGCGGTGTCCACCAAGGAGGCCAAGATCGGCCTGATGCTCTTCGAGGTGCGTCGTGCAGCCGAGTCCGTAGGGCAAATCCTCCGGCACGAAGACCTCGAGGCCGCCTCGGAGGCTGCTGCTCAGGACCTCGGCACCGCAGTCCACGTGCCTACGTCGCCGGCTCCCCAGTCTCCTGCTCCAGAAGCGTCGCCGACCGTACTGTCGCCGACCGTGCAGTTGACCACCGAGCCTGTCGTGCCGACCGACACCTACGGATACCGGGACAGTTCGCTCGGTTCACCGTCCTGGACCTAGTCGACCCCCTGACCACCCACCTGATTCTCGTCTCTCCGCACCATTGAAGGACCCTCTGTGAAGCTCGAAGGTTCGCTCGACGCCTTCGGACTGTCCGATGTCTTCCACCTGCTGCAGGCCACGCAGAAGACCGGCGGTCTGTGGCTTCGTCGCGAGGGTTCGGAGGCACTGGTCCACCTTGAGGACGGCGCAATCTCAGCAGCCACGCTTGACCCGGCCCGGATGGGGCTCTTGCGACGTCTGGTGATGACCGGTGCTGTCGATGACGAGGCAATCGCCGATGCGGCGACATATGCGGCCGACAACGGCATCGGACTTGTTGCCGCCCTGCAGGCTCTCGATCTAGTGGCCGACGACGAACTCACGCGCCTGGCACGGGTGATGGTGATCGACGTGGTCTTTGATCTGTTGCAGTGGCCGGAGGGAGACTTCTCCTTCGCAGCCGAGGACCGCTCGGCCGACGACGTTGGCCTTCGTCTGGCCACCGCGGAAGCCGTCACCGAAGCCCGTTCCCGAGTGGATCGGTGGGAATCGGCAGCGGTGACCGTGCCGTCACCAGCATCGGTGCCCTCGATCATCGAGCGCGTCGATGACCCCACCCCCGTTCTGGCTGCCGAGCAATGGTCGATCCTGGCGCTGATCGATGGCCGCAGAAGTGTGCAAGAGATGGTCGACCTCATCGGTGTCGGCGCGTTCGACGTTGTGATTGTGCTCGCCGACCTTGTCGAGGCTGGTCTGGTACAGGTGACCCCACCTGGCGACGAGGCACCCCTGCAGGTGCGTCTGCGTCGACTCGAACTCATGGGGTTGCTGGATGCGGCAGCCGCGGCGGCCGACGAGCCCGATGCACGGGCAGTTTCGGCGAAGGCTTCAGCGTCAGCACCTTCCGCCACGGCAGCTCGGGCCCGCGAAGAACCGGCCCCTTCTCAGCTTTCGCGTTCCGGTGTGGTTCCCGAGCGCGCTGAACCCTTCCCGTTGACCCGTCGACCCGACCACCCAGAGCCGGCCCCCGTAGGCGCCTCACGGGCTCGCGCATCGCTGGCATCGCGTCC
>Ga0105048_10007155_pt1 | contig 17943 bp, 12 predicted proteins | sample MAT05_FD_78382 | JGI IMG/M metagenome (GOLD analysis project Ga0105048, IMG submission 78382) | Freshwater microbial communities from Lake Fryxell liftoff mats and glacier meltwater in Antarctica - MAT-05 | ecosystem: Environmental > Aquatic > Freshwater > Ice > Liftoff microbial mat | place...
AGAGTTCCCCAATTTTTATTTTATTCCTGTATTAAGTAGGCAAGAAAATTGGGATGGAGAAAAAGGATATGTGCACGAAGTGTATGAAAGCATTTTTTCCGACAAGCGTGATGCACGTTTTTATGTTTGCGGCTGGCAAGCCATGTGCACCGAAGCCCGCCAAAGATTGAAAGCCATGGGATACAATCGAAGGCAATATTTCTTTGAAGAATACGGTTGAAATTTTACTTCAACTTCTCCTTAAATAATTTCTTAAATTTCTCTACTTTTTCACCTACAACATACACGCAATAACTGTTGTCTTTGTTGTTTGTATAATAGTCTTGGTGGTAGTCTTCGGCTGGGTAAAAACATTTTAGGGCTTCGAGTTCCGTTACAAATTTGCCTTCCCAAATTTTTGATTCTTGGGCAGCCGAATAGCTTTTGCGGGCAATTTCGGCTTGTTCTGGAGTTCTAAAGTAAATGCCACTGCGGTATTGGGTGCCCATATCATTGCCTTGCCTATTGAGGGTGGTAGGGTTGTGGATGCGCCAAAAGACCGTGAGAATTTCTTCGAAGGAGGTTTTGGTTGTATCAAAAATAATTTCAACCGCTTCTGTATGTCCTGTAGAACCTGTGCAAACGTCTTTGTAAGTTGGATTTTTTACACTGCCATTGGCATAGCCACTAATCACATTTTCAACGCCTTTCATTTGGCGGTATACGGCATCTAGGCACCAAAAGCAGCCTCCTGCAAGAATGGCGGTATCTAGTTTTGTTGGATCGGTTTGTGTCATACTATCTGTCTTTTTGTTGGTTGTTGTATTGGAGTTTGTGGAAGTTTGACATGCATTGCTAAAAGCAGTGCTTAGCAATAGAAACGTATATAAGATTTTATTTTTCATGGATGCGGTAATTGATATACGCAATTCCTATGCCTGTGGTAATGCCACACAAAACATCCGATGGGTAGTGTTTTCCAGCGTAAATCCTTAACAGGGCTGTACTTATGCCTAGTATTGTGCAAACAATGGGTATGGTTTTTTGACCATTCACTGACAAACTTCCGTTTCCTTTGTTGCGCATAAGCCAGGCAGAAGTGGCGATAGAAGCAACGGCAGCGCTATGTCCACTGTAAAATGAATAAAAATCGTCTTTTTTTGTGGGTATTACCCCTGGCGCGCGGGTATAAGGCCTTGCTCGCAATGTCAACTGTTTTACAGTTTGTGCCATATTGACACTCATCCATAAACTTTGGCCCATAATCATGCCTTTTGCCAAAATTTCATTCTTAGGCTGTTTCATTACCATAAATGCTCCAGCAAGACAAGTAAGAATTCCAGTCGCATCTGATACCAAAGAAACATTCTTATTGAGTGAATATCTGTGAAAATTATCCAAGCCAGGAATTTTGTTATAGATTGGGTTTTTGGGTATAATGGGGGCATTTCTAAAGGCGAAATAATTTACACCAGTCCACACAGAATTGAAAGCCAGTATGGATATTTCTCTGGATTTTAGTAGCTGCACGGAAGGCTGATTTGTTGCGTTTTGTGATTGGCCGAAGTGGGCAGTTGTGAAGAAAGAAAGCGTAAAGACTGCGCTATAAAAAGCGTTTCTCATGTGTGGATACCAAATTGTATTTGAATGAATTTTGACCATAATCGTGAATAAAAGATGCACAAGTTTAGGCAATTTGATTGGTTTGCCCATATAATTTGGGTAATTTTGCGCCCCAAAAATTAGAAATATTCATATATGAATAACGCAGAAATAATCTCACAGATTAAAGCAAGTGCTTCCTCCGTATTTGAAAACCTTACAACGGAAGAGTTGGTTAGCAGAGCTATTGCACGCAATGAAGGCGTTTTGGCCGATACGGGAGCCTTGGCCGCCGATACCGGAAAATTTACAGGTCGCAGTCCCAAAGATAAGTTCTTGGTAAAAGACGATGTAACTGAAAACACCGCATGGTGGGGTAATGTAAACCAGGCCTTTAGTCCAGAAAATTTCGAATCTTTACTTTCTAAGGTGCTTGTTCATTTGAAAGGCAAGGAATTGTTTGCTAGACATGCCATGGCATGCGCGGACCCAAGATATAGATTGAATATTCAGGTAATTACTGAAAGTGCATATCAAAACTTATTTGCAAAGCACTTGTTTTTGCGTCCAACCGAGAGTGAAATTGCAGCTTCTCCTACCGAGTGGTTGATTGTTGCAGCCCCAAGTTTTGAAGCGAATCCTGAAGTAGATGGAACGCGTCAATCCAATTTTACAATTGTAAGTATGAAACGTAAAATGATTTTGATTGGCGGTAGCGGATATACTGGTGAAATTAAAAAAGGAATTTTTGGTGTATTAAATTACATTTTGCCTCACGAACGTGGAGTATTGAGCATGCATTGCTCTGCAAATATTGGTGCAAGTGGCGACACTGCCATTTTCTTTGGTTTAAGTGGCACAGGTAAAACCACCTTAAGTGCAGATCCAAACCGCAAATTGATAGGCGACGATGAACATGGATGGGCAGATGATGCTGTGTTTAATTTTGAAGGTGGTTGCTATGCAAAATGTGTAGATTTGACGGCAGAAAAAGAACCCCAAATCTGGAGTGCTATTAAACACGGTGCTTTGGTAGAGAATGTGCGTTTTAAAACGGGCTCTGCTGCGGTGGATTACACGGATATCAGTGTCACCGAAAATACCCGTGCAGCATACCCAATCGATTATATTGACAATGTTGCTGTGCCGTCTGTTGGATTACCCCCACAAAATATTTTCTTTTTAACGGCAGACGCTTTTGGCGTTTTGCCACCAATAAGCAAACTTACTGCTGGCCAGGCAATGTATCATTTTATTAGCGGATATACTGCAAAGGTGGCGGGTACTGAAGCGGGCGTTACCGAACCTCAAGCAACTTTTAGTGCATGTTTTGGCCAAGCGTTTTTGCCTTTGCATCCCACCAAATATGCTAAAATGTTGGGTGAAAAATTGAATGCAAATCCCAATGTGAATGTATGGTTAATCAATACAGGTTGGTCTGGTGGCCCTTACGGAGTAGGCAATCGCATGAAGTTGGCATATACACGCGCTATGATTACTGCTGCGTTGGAAGGTGAATTGAACGATGTTGGGTATACAAACCATCCTATTTTTGGAATGGCAATGCCTAATACTTGTCCCAATGTGCCTTCAGAACTGTTGCACCCAAGAAACACATGGAGTGATAGCAATGCCTATGATGCCCAATGTGATAAGTTGGCCCATTTGTTCAATGACAATTTTGCCAAATTTGCCGATGGTACAACCGCAGAAATCAACGAAGCGGCTCCAAAAGCATCCGTTGCAGCGAATTAAAAAATAACCGTATAAAATGAAAAAAACACTTCGACAGAAGTGTTTTTTTTTTGAAAATTGGTAATTTTATTTTGTTTTCTGTTTACTTTTTATTTACTTTGTTGGGTGGAAAAGGTAAAAAAAATAAGGTCTAAAAACCCAGTAATTAATTCCGGATACTACCAAGGTTTACAGCAAGAAATCCATATACGCACAGGCATCACAAAGCCCGTGATTTACAAGGCAATAAGAGAAAATGACACTTCCAGTCCAAAAAAAATGGAAGCCATTCGCATGGCATTGGAAATAATTGCCCAAAGAAGTGAAGGGGTCTATACACTTGAAGAACCTATTTCTTTATACCATTCGTCAGATAGTAATTTGCTCTATACCTATTGGGATTATTTAAAATGGCAATTTGAAGAACGTGTTGAACTCATCAAAGGGAAAATATTTAAAATGGCTCCAGCCCCTAGTTCTGGCCATCAAACAGTATCCTTAAATCTTACCCTAGAAATTGCTACCATGTTTAAGCGTCAGCCTTGCCGGGTGTTTTCTGCCCCTTTTGATGTGCGCCTTTCTATTCCCAATGCACCCAAAGATACAACCGTGGTTCAACCCGATTTATGCATCATTTGCGATGAAACAAAAATAGATTCTAAAGGCTGCAATGGCTCCCCGGATTTAATTGTAGAAATTCTTTCAGCCAGCAACCAAAGCCATGATTTAAACCGCAAATTTGAAATTTACGAATCTTCAGGTGTTTCCGAGTATTGGATTGTAGATCCATCCATGCGAATTGTTTTTGTTTACACATTGCAAAACTCAAAATTTGTGGGTTTGCGCCCTTTTGGTGAAGGCATGGTGGTCGAAAGTCCTTTGTTTCCGCAACTGCAAATAGCGGTTGAAAATATTTTTTACCGAGCCTAGCTTTATCCGATTACTACATGAGGTTTAATTCGAAAATAGTTGTTTTTCTTTGGATGGTATTTTGTTTTGGTTGTTCTTTCGCGGGAGATACTATAGACTTGAAAAAAGACCCATTGTCCAATAGTTTTAAACTTTCCAGAGACGTGGAAATTACCTTAAATTCAATGGTAAAATTTAGATGTAAACTGTTGTATTTGGATTCTTCAAAATGTATAGTAAACTACCATACGGGTGTAAAGCCAAAGAATGTAGTAAGTGGCCCAGAAATTGCCAATCACTCGGATACTTCCTTGGGTAAAAGTATTTTCATGATTCCACTTTCTGAAATTAAAATTATCTCCTTTTGGAAAATCCGATCGGATTTTTTGGCAGAGTTACCCTTAGGCTTATTTTCGTTTACTTTACCGCTGGCGGCAGTGGCAGGTTTAGCCAATGGATTTGGAACCCCAGTTTTAGCAATAGTAATTGCATCTGCGGCTGGTATTGTTTTGGGTGTAATACTTAATAAAAAAAGAAAGTATTTTGTTGAAAACGGCCAATTGATTCGACTCCGAAAGGGATTCGTACATAGGTCTTATTGAAATGAGTTCCCTGTAAAAAATATAGATACAAATAGTATCATTCTATAGCATAAGTTTGCTTTTGTATCTTTGTGCCGCCTTATGTTAACCAGTCTCGAAATAAAACAGCAATTTCTCAATTTCTTTGCGTCCAAAGGACACCGAATAGTACCATCAGCTCCCATTGTGGTAAAGGGCGATCCTACGCTGATGTTCACGAATGCCGGTATGAACCAGTTTAAGGATTACTTTCTTGGCAATTCCCAGGCTTTGGATAAACGCGTTTCAGATACCCAAAAGTGTTTGCGGGTGAGTGGAAAGCACAATGATTTGGAAGAAGTAGGCCACGACCATTACCACCATACTATGTTTGAAATGTTGGGGAATTGGAGTTTTGGTGATTATTTTAAAAAAGAAGCAATTAGCTGGGCTTGGGAATTATTGACAGACGTATATAAATTGCCTAAAGATCGACTATATGTTACGGTTTTTGAAGGGGATGAAAAAGAGAATCTAGCCTTCGACCAAGAATCATTCGAAATCTGGAAGCAATTTATTCCGGAGGAGAGAATTTTAAAAGGGAACAAGAAAGATAATTTTTGGGAAATGGGGGACACAGGTCCTTGTGGTCCATGCACTGAAATTCATTTTGATGGCAGAACAATGGACGAAATAAGTGCAATTTCAGGTGCAAATTTGGTCAATGCAGACCATGCAGATGTGATTGAAATTTGGAACAATGAATTTATGGAATTCAATAGGAAGGCCGATGGAAGTTTGGAAAAATTGCCAGCCCAACATGTAGATACAGGCATGGGGTTTGAAAGGCTTACCCGCATTATCCAGGGTAAAAATAGCAACTATGATACCGATGTTTTTCAATATATTATTCAAGAAACGGGAGCAATTTGCCATAAAAAATACGGTGAAAATGAAGCGCAGGATATCGCGTTTAGGGTGATTGCAGATCATATTAGGGCTGTAGCATTGTGCATTTCTGATGGACAATTGCCGGCAAACAATGGGGCTGGATATGTTATTCGTAGAATACTAAGACGCGCGGTGCGCTATGGTTTTAGTTATTTGGATTTGAATGAACCCTTTTTATACAAATTGGTAGCATCAGTGGGCAATTATTTTGCAGATGTATTTCCAGAATTGCAAAAACAGGCTGAATTTGTTGCTAGGGTAATCAAAGAAGAAGAGGCATCCTTTTTTAGAACTTTAAGCAACGGAATGCAAATTTTGAATCAATTTTTTCTAGAAAATGAAGGCAAAATTTTGGATGGAAATACAGCCTTTGTTTTGAACGATACTTTTGGTTTTCCGGTGGATTTAACGCAATTAATTTGCCGCGAAAAGCACATTGAAGTGGATATGGTTGGCTACGAAAAGGCGCTGTTAGCGCAAAAAACCAGAAGCAGGGCTGATGCCCAAAAAGAAACCGGTGATTGGAATGTACTGCTAAATGACAGCGAAGAAGGTTTTGTAGGCTATGACCATACTGAAGTGGATTCGCTGATAAGCAGATATAGAACGGTTACGGTTAAGGGAAAACCCGAATATCAAATTGTTTTAAACCATACTCCTTTCTATGCAGAAAGTGGCGGCCAGGTTGGTGATATTGGCGTATTGAAATCGAATTCGGGCGAAATAATACAGGTATTGGATTGTCAAAAAGAAAACAAACTACACATACATATTGTAAATAAACTGCCGCAAAATTTAAGTGAAAATATGCGGGCGATGGTGAATGTACAAAATCGCATTCTCATTGAAGCAAACCATTCTGCAACGCATTTGCTTCATTCAGCATTGAGAAAAGTTTTGGGAAACCATGTATCACAAAAGGGCAGTTTGGTCAATGCAGAATATTTGCGTTTTGATTTTTCACATTTTAGCAAATTGACGACCGAAGAAATACAAAAAGTAGAGACTATCGTCAATCAAAAAATAGCAGAAGCAATTCCTTTAATAGAGAAAAGGAATGTGCCATTTAACGATGCAATAGCGCATGGAGCAACGGCATTGTTTGGCGAAAAATATGGAGATTTTGTACGTGTAATTACCTTTGATAAAAATTATTCGACAGAATTGTGTGGAGGCACTCACACAACCAATACTTCCCGCATTGGATTGTTTAAAATACGATTTGAAGGAAGTGTAGCCGCTGGAGTGAGAAGAATTGAAGCTATTACTTCTTTGGAAACTGTTAAATTTTTAAACCATTTGTACGCACAATATGAAATTGTTTCTGGTATGTTGAATCATGCTAAAGATGTGCCTGTGGCGCTGGATAAATTGATTAAGGAAAATGAAGCTTTAAATAAAAAAATAGAATCTTTTACGATTGAAAAAATAAGCAATATTAAAGCAGAATTATTGAATAAAATAAAAGCCAACGGATCTAGGAATGATTTATTTGTTCAGCTTGAATTGCCTTCCATCGAATCGGCCAAGGATTTGTGTTTCCAACTGAAACAGGAAATTGACAATTTGTTCTGCGTTTTGGCCTTTAAAGTCGAAGAAAAACCTGGAATTGCGGTAATCATTTCAGATAGCTTGGTGGAATCTCAAGGATTGGATGCTTCTAAGATAGTACGAGAGTTGGGCAAAGAAATCCAAGGAGGAGGTGGTGGACAAAAGTTTTTTGCTACTGCGGGTGGAAAAGATTTGTCGGGGCTTAATCGTGTGATAGCCAAAGCATCGGGGTATTAAAGGAATGGTTTTTATTGCTTAAATCCTCCCTGTACATATAATAATCGAGTATTTTTTTTTAATAATTTGGTTTTCTAACACCTGTTATTTAGGTTCGCACTCTAACTTATGTTTTTAAAATGAAAAGGTATTTAATCATTTCGGGCTTTGCTTTGCTTTTAATTTATGGGTGCAATCCTCAATTTAGCAATTGGAGGGATTATGGCAACAAAAAATCGAATTTTGTCCAAGCCTCGGATATAAAGTCGGGAGAAAAATTGAAAAAGGAACATAAAGATGATGAATTTGTTTATAACAATTATATTATTGAAGTAGGTTTCGAAAAAAACAAAGAATACGAAGAATGGCTGCAAAAAAGTAAAGAGAAAAAGAGAAAATTCACCAAATTAAAATGGATTAAAAATAATAAAAATTTGACCATAGAATTAAACGATGAGTTTAGTGAAAGTGAAATTGTAAAATTAAAAGAGTGGTACGAAAAGCAATATTTCGGTTACTACAGTTATGGAAAAGTAAATACAGATGATATAGATGAGCAAGTAGAAGAAATCAAGCGAGGCCGCAATACAACCCCTCCAGGTCAATATTTGAGTAATGTAAAAAACAGTTTTGAGGTCACTTCTCTGCAAGATTTTAATTCTTATGATATTTCGATTCCGTTTTCAGGAGGGGAAAAAATAACTGGATTAACGGTAGATTATGGAAGAGGAACCTTTGAACCAAGTCATTCTATATCGCCGTATGAACAAAATGGAATTTTTAACCAAGATTTGGATATATACGGTTCCAGCGTTTATATGCCGGTTTTGGGTAGCCGCGCTTATGTGGATTACAGCCAAGAATATGGCGATCTAAAATACAACACCAGCGTTTATATAGCCGAACCTTATTTCCAAGAAAGGAAAGTGGTTTCATTCGCCATACCTACTTGGTTAGATATTACCCTTGTCGAGAAAAATTTTGAAGGTTTAACTTTCACAAAAACAGCATCAGCGGTTAAGCCCATCAAGAAAAAAGTTGTAAAAAATGTGAGTGACAATGGTGAAACTGCAGCGGTATCGGCAGCGGATGAAACTTTGCCAAGTAAGCCAGCAAAGAAAGGCGGAAAACCAGCATCAAAAGCAAAACCCAAATCTGGTGTTAAATACGTTACTTACGAATTTAAAAATGTGCCAGCAATGGATTATAAGAGCAGCAGATCATCCCGAGGGGCAAGTTACAATTACCCTCATTTTCTCATTCAGTATAATTTTGTTACAGAGGGAACATCGCAGAAACCCTTGACAGGAACAACCGTAGGTTTATACAAGTGGTACAGCGAACTGGTTAAAGGGTTAGAAAATGATACTGCGGCTTTGGGTAATTTTACCCGAAAATTGATTGAAAATAAAAATACGGACGATGAAAAGATCAAGAGCATTTATTATTGGGTAGAAGATAATATTCATTATTTGGCATTTGAAGATGGCATTGCAGGTTTTAAACCTGAAGAATGTAAAGATGTATATTTAAATAGGTATGGAGATTGTAAAGGTATGGCTAATCTATTGGTGAACATGCTGCACATTGCAGGTTTTGATGCTCGCAGGGTATGGATAGGCACACGCCATTTAAATTACGATTACAGCACTCCAAGCTTGGCAGTGAACAACCATATGATAGCTGCCATAAAAAAGGATACCAATTATTTGTTTTTAGATGGCACGGAATCTTGGTGTGCGTTAAAACAATATGCAAATAGAATTCAAGGCCGGCAGGTGATGGTTGAAAATGGGGATACTTTTGAATTGGTTAAAATTCCTGAATTTGCGCCAGAATATAATTTGGAAACCATCAACGTGTCATGCAAAATGGATGGAAAAAAACTATTGGCTAAATCGGAAAAAACATTTATAGGAGAAAGTAGATTGGATTTTATTAGAAGTATGAATTCTTTAGAATTGCAAAACAGAGAAAAGGCGTTATACAATTTTGTATCCGATGGCAACATAAGTATCAAGCCTTCCAACATTGTTACATCGGATATCTCCAATAGAGAAGGCAAAGCAAATATTTCTTATGACCTTGAATTGGAAAACCATGTCATTGAGTCCAATGGGAAAAAGTATGTGAATTTAGATTGGGAAAGAATGTTTGAAGATCTTGAATTTGATACAGGCCGACGGTCTGATTTCGACTTCGATACGAAACTTTGTATGCGTTCTGAAACAAAGTTGGAATTAGGCAATTTAAAGCCAGAATATATACCTGAAACTGTAATGGTGGACAATGAATTTTATAAAATAATTCTAAACATTAGGCAACAAGGAAATGTACTTATTTACAAACGAGAGTATATCGCAAAACAAGCCTATTTGCCAGTTTCTGAATTGAAGAACTGGAATGCAATCCAGAAAAAAATGAATGTATTTTATAACGACTACGTAATACTAAAATAACAAATATGAGGTTTAAAAATATTGTATTTTTAATGATTGCCGGATCCTTTTTTGCAACTGGGTATGCCCAAACTACAAAGAAGAATAAGCCCACAACCAAGAAAAAAGCGGAAACAGAATCTATTTATACTTATATAGATAGTATCCCTATGCCAGACAAATTTAAAAAAGCCAGCGTAGTTATTATGGGCCATTATGAAAAGATGAAAATAATTGCACCGGGTGTTAGGTTTAAGTTTCCAGGGAAAACGGAAGAACAAACTTCTCCGCATTATTTAATGGATTCGAAGCACATAACCCGTTATTTAATGCAGGACATAAATGCGGTTGAAAAATTTGCCACTTATTATTTTTCTGAATCTGAAAATGGAGACAAACAAATTAGGGTAATAAAAAAGTCTGGCGAAGTAATCGCCGTGGATTTGAGTAAAGCCATCAAAGTAAAGGAGTCATTCTCCAGCGGTGTTTTCGAACTTAGTTATTCTAAATACAAAAAGATAGCCATAGCAGGATTGGAAGTTGGCGACATGATTGAATTTGCAGGGCATGATATTTTTGTGGCGATTAATACACAAAACGCTTCTAAGAAAGTTAGCCATAGCACAAGTGGAGCCCAACAATTTTTGGCACAGCAAGATTATGGAATCTATTCAAGTTTAAACGGCTCAGGTGTAGGTGCTGGATTTTTACTAGCAGTGGTTTCAACGGTGGTTTTTTACCCACACTTTCTTTCTGTGAAGAATCCAACATTCAAAAGAACTGAAGGGGTTTCAGTGCCAGAATATACAATTCATTTAGACAAGAAGTATCCGGTTGTTCGTCAAGTTTACGATGTTGAAACGCCTTCTAAAGCATTGCCATTGGAATATTCTTTGTTGAACAATGCAACAGCGCCGGAAATGAAAAATCCGGATGAATTAACCCAAAGCATGCGCATAGAATCTGATACGAACAATGCAATGCCCGATGAGTATTTTTATTACCAAAACAACAATAATCCTGCCGTTAAATATACTTTTAACCTAAAGAGTTTTGAGAAGTTTAATATGCATTTTAACAATGTAAATGGCAAAGGTTTTAATGATGCTGCTGCAGAAACACTGACCAAAAAGTTAGTTACCGGAAAATGGAAAGCCAACGCCATTACCAAAATGTTTAATTTTGACAAAGAGGAAGGAAGAAAAATTCGTAAGAAAACGGATGAAGATAAGCTGAAATATTTTTATTATTATTATAAAAAGAACTTTGCACTAAGTGTGTATTTGCTGAGCAAAGGCGAAGAATTGATATTAGAGCCAAGTATGGCATCTGCGAAATTTTTTCAATTGTTTTGCACCCGTTACGGCATTCCATACGAAGTAGTTATGTGGTCGCCACGAGGAATTGGTGAAACTAAAAATATAACAAGTGGAGATAAGTTGCGCTGGGGTATTTTGGCGCATCCTGATGGAAAAGATGTTTATTTAACGGATTTTGATGCTTTGTCTGAATACGGAATACCACACCAAAACATGTATGGCAGTGAAGTTTATTATGTAGATCCTAATAATGAATACGCCGTTCGGTCTGATGTTTTTGAACCAGAAAATGACAGAAACAATTTAATTGTGAATACAACCGCTACTTTAAATGAGGAAGGAACTGGATTAAAGCTAAAAAGTAAATATACCATAGAAGGTGAATTGAAGAATTCTAATTATTATTTGGTGGCCAATCGAGCAGATTTTTACAAGCAATATGAAACTTTATTGGGTGCTGAATCCAAAGAAGATGAAGTGAAATACCTGGATTTGTATTATTATTCATCAGACTTCAAAGCAAAAGAGAAACAGGAGCTTGAAGAAGATAGACTTAATGGAGAAATTGAAAAAAATTTTAACGAGAGAATTGCAAATAAATATGAAGATTATTTATCGGGCCAATACGGCAAGGAAACCAAGTATGGAAAAGTGGATGTGGATTCAAAAGGCCTAACTACGTTGAAGTCTAAGAATCCAGAAGAAATAGGTTTTACAATTGATTTTGGCATGGAAGGCGCCGTAAATAATGTTGGCAATGGTGCGATTGTAATGGATTTAGGACGCCTGATGAGTGAACAAATTGAATTTAAGGGATTGGAAGACAGAACCCGAATTAATGCAATTGATGTGAATTATTCAAAGTCCTACGATTATACGGTTTCGCTTACTTTACCTGCGGGTTTTAAAGCAGCAAATTTGACGGATTTCGAAGCCAATATTGAAAATGATGTTGCCAGTTTTGTCTCTACAATTAAAGAAGAAAATGGAGTGGTGATTTTTCATTGCATTAAAAAATACAAGAAGGTGCATGCGGCCTTTTCTGAATGGAATAAAATGACTGAACCAATGGATGCTGCGGCTAAAATGTTTCAAAAACGCTTGTTACTAGAAAAAACAAATTAAGAAATGAAAACAACAATGTATAAAATCATATTTACGTTCATCATTTTAGGATGGATGGGCGAAACTTATGGACAACGCAATTGGGTTGGCCTTGGATTTGGTGTTAAGGGGATGGCTTCTTCATTGGCTACGAATGGTCAATTTGTGGAAGGCAGTAGAACTGGAAGTTTAATTTATCCTGGTATTTTTTATTCGCACTATGTCAGTGCAAGGCGGGGATATAATTTGGGAATCAATCCTTTGGCATCTTTGAAAACAAAATTCCAATCCACGGATGGGTTGATAAAAAATGAGAATACGTACAACGGAATTACGGCAAGTTTGGGATTGTTTGGTTGCATAGCCTCTGATTATTTAAGCAAATTTCAAATACAATTGGCAAATAATTTTACCATCGGATTTCTGGGAGATGAGTCTTTTTTTATGATGGATTTTGGATTATCCGGACAATTTAAGGTAACCAAGAATATAAAAATTGCGGTAGATGCATTCCCTTTAAGTTTTTATGTGGGAGGCTATGGTTCTGCAAAGTTTAATGGCGGTATAAAGATTTTATACGCACCTTAATTGCTATATTTTAGGAGTTCTAAATCATTTTTGAAAAGCCCAATTTGGGCTTTTTTTAGGATAAAATATGCACAACCTTTTTTGTTTCGTAAAAAGGCTCAGTGTACACATCGGATATAGGAAATTGTTTGATTTGCAGGCCTGGATGAATCTCCAAAAGTGAATTCATTTCTTCGGATAAATCACCACCTTTAAGCATATAAAATTGAATGTTGTTTTTCCATTTTCCTTCCATCCAACTGTATAAGGTAGCCATAGGTGCAACTGCTCTAACAACTGCAATGTCAAATGGACCAGGTAAAAGTTCTGTCCTGTTGTTTATGGCGTGGGCATTTTGAATTTCTAAGGCATCCACAATGGATTGCACAGCCCTAATTTTTTTTCCAATACTGTCACACAAAAAGAAAGAAGTTTCTGGGAACATTATGGCCAAAGGAATGCCGGGAAATCCGCCACCGGTGCCAATGTCTATTACAGTTTGGCCAGGTTTAAAACTGCAAAATTTGGCAAGTGTCAGTGAATGTAAAATATGGTTGGTATATAAATTTTCTAAATCCTTTCTAGAAATTAAATTTACTTTCTCATTTTCAGTGCTGTAAATATCTGCCAACTTATCAAACAAATGAATTGTTTTTTTGTCAATATCAGGGAAATATTTGAGTATGATTTCGGTTTTTACCATTTCGGTTTTTTTGCAAAAAAAGCACGCAGTCCAGCAACTAGGTACCAAAGACTATGCATAATGTTGAATATAGGATACCAAGGTATTAAATCTTTGCTCCCCAGTTTTTTACTCCGACTGCCAAATATTATCCATTCAGGGGTCCATTTTATAATTAATATTGCGAGGGGATAAACAACCCACACACCAGCAAAGAGCCAAATAACAAAGGATGTAATAAATAAAAACTGGGAAATAGGAAAAGGAGCCAATTGGTTTTTAACCCTTGATGCATAGAATTTGCCAACCCACATATGCCTTTTCTTTTGTCTACGCCATTCGGAAATGTTGGTTTTGGGTTTGCTATTTGTAAAACTTGCTGGGGTCAAACAAACTGTCGTATTTTTGGGGTTAGAGGCTTGTTGCACAAATAAATCATCATCGCCCGCTGGTACATGCGAATGGGAAGCAAATCCATTGTTTCTATCGTAAACTTGCCTGGTATAAGCCAAATTTCTGCCAACACCCATGTAAGCCTTTTTCTTAAATGCAAAACCCAAATAATGCAAGGCCGTCATAATTGTTTCAAACCGGATCATGCGATTTAAAATACCTGGAAAATGGCTGTATGGTGAGTAACCTAGTACAATTTCGATATCTTGGGTAAAATTACTTGCCATGTCTCTCAGCCATAAATCTGAAGCAGGAGAACAATCCGCATCCGTAAGTAAAAACCTTGCGTGCATTGCTCTTTTGAATGCCAGGGTAAGTGCAATTTTTTTACCATGCATTTTCACATACTCTGGATCTAGGAATACCAATTTTATGCGCGAATTTGTTTCTGCCAATTCTGCCACGTAATCAGAAGTGCCATCGGTGCTACCATCATCGGCAATAATTAATTCGAAGGCTGGATAATTTTGTGCCAACCACAACGGAATATTTTGCCGCAAGTTCGCAATTTCATTGCGCGAAGCTACAATGATAGAAACAGGTTGTAAATTTACGTTTTCGGGTATTGCTGTGTATTTTACTTTGTTGAAATAGGTAAAATAATAATACCAAGAAATGGCCAAACTCACGAAGCAAATGCCTGCAAATATGTAATCTGCCAAAAGGGGTAGGGGAATTTGAAAACCAAAAATCATTCTCGCCTGCAAATGTAAGTTTGGAAGACAATTGGTCTGTGCACTATTTATGCACGAGATTTATACCCTAAAGCCAATTCCGCCTCCAGGTGTGGATGGCTTGTTGTCTGTGGTGAATTCATCTACATCCTCTATCGCAAGCGTGGAAACTGCCTTTTTAGTCTGTTTTGCCTTAGGCAATTCACTCAACCGCAAATGTTGATTTCTAACCGCTTCTTCTATGATTTTTCGCACACTTCTGCCATTTCCAAAAAACTTATCCCGGGTTTTGTAAATAAAGTCAATATATTTCTTCAAATGTTCTGCAGCAGTTGTATCCGCTTCAATATTGCTTTCCATCAATTGGTTGATAGCAATTGTGTACAATTCATCCGGATTAAAATCTTCAAAATAGAACATGCGGTCAAAGCGACTTTTTAATCCGGGATTTGACTCCATAAATCTTTCCATGTTTTGGGTATAACCGGCTGCAATCACAATGAATTCTCCGCGGCGATCTTCCATTCGTTTGAGTAAAGTTTCAATGGCTTCTCTTCCGAAATCATTTGAGCCACCGTCACTTAAAGAATATGCTTCGTCTACAAAAAGTACCCCACCAATAGATTTGTTTATGAGTTCTGAGGTTTTAATGGCTGTTTGCCCCACATATCCTCCCACTAGGCTTTGGCGATCGCATTCAACCAAATGACCTCTTTCTAAAATGCCCAATGCCTTGTAAATTTGGGCTAAAATGCGGGCAACGGTAGTTTTTCCGGTTCCTGGATTGCCACTAAAAACACTGTGAAGTGAAAATGCTTTGCGCACATCCTTTCCTTGATCTTTATAATACCGGACCAATTTCACCAATTCGTCGATATCCCCTTTTACCTTGGTAAGTCCAATCATGCTTTTCAGCTTATTTAAACTTTCTTTGAGCAAGTCTTCATCAATTGGAATATCGGGCAAAATTCCTTTGGCGGTGGCAAATATTTTATTTAAATCTGCCGGTTCTATAGCTGACAATTGTTCTTTGGTCAAATTCTCAGGATGGTCCAATTTCATGACCCTCAAACCAAGGTTCATTTTTGCTTCATCCACCATACTGTTTACCAAACGGGCATTTCCGAAGAATTTATCCCTGTCCCTATATTTGTCCAAAAGATACTTGTTCAATATTTGGAAAGCTTCTGGACTAAATGTAACGGCCCTAGATTTCGCTGCGAATTCTGCAATTTTTGCCATTTCTTGGGGAACATAATCTGGAAAATCATAATACATATTGAATCTACTTTTAAGGCCAGGATTAGACTCCAAAAATATATCCATTTCATCAGGGTATCCAGCTACAATAATAGCAATGTCACTGCTGTCGCTGAGTTCTTTCAGGAGAACCTCAATGGCTTCTCTGCCAAAATCTTTGCTGTCTTCGTCTTTGCGAGCCAAAGAATAAGCTTCATCTATAAACAAGATACCGTCTTTTGCTTTTTTAATGGCTTCTTTTGTTTTTGGGGCTGTTTGGCCAATAAATTCAGCCACCAAATCGCCACGATCTACTTCATGCACATGCCCTTTTTTAAGCAATCCTAATTCCTTATATATTTTACCCAGCAATCTTGCCACGGTGGTTTTTCCAGTTCCTGGATTTCCTTTGAATACCGCATGCAGGTTTATTTTATCGCTTTCTTCAAAGCCTTTTTCCCTGCGCAAAGCCATAAATCGCAAGTAGTCAGAATATTCGTGAATCTTAGATTTTATTGTTTGCAAACCTATAAGTTGGTCTAGCTCTTTTATTACTTCCTCAAAACTTTGTGGATCGTTTGCCGTGTTTTTTTTAATTTCAAACTTTGCAGAATTCTCGGTTTCAGGCTCGTCATCGTCAAGGTCATCTTCATCCAAATGAATAAATTCAATTTGGGTCATGGGCAGAAAATCTTCTTCCGTTGCTTCCACATAATCGTCGCCAATTTCAAAAGGTACAGAAGCCAAAAGTTCATCCATAAAAACGATTTCAGCATAAAATTCGCCCCTAGCCCAAGTGCCAATGATGTCTGAACCCCAGCCGATGGTAGCCGTAAAATGGTCTTCATTTGGTTTGATAAAAAACAATTTGGTTACGGAACCTTTAAGGTAACCACTTGATGTTCTGAAGTTGAACATCAATTCTATGGGAAGATCTGTGCTTTTTCGGGTTAAATTTTTATTATTCACCTCTACCCAAACGTAGCGTGTATTCATGGCATTGAATACGGAGTAATATTTCCGGTCTTCCGTACTCGTATTTTCATCAGGGCCTTCATAGAGCTTTACGGTCTCTATTTTGAAATATGGATTCATGCCTGGCCTAACGATGCCCACATTTTCGATATAAAATGTATGCGTTTTAACTAGCTCTTCGCCAATCCATGCCTCCCAGCGATACACACCCGCTTTCCAATATGCATTGGGCGTTTTAACACCCCATCCTTCTCGAATAAAGACGACGGCATCGTTTTTATCCACTTCTCTGTCGCAGATCAAATCGCATATTTCGTTGTTTTGCTCATCAAAACATTTCAGTTGCATGGCTAATTTCCAATTCTTATTGTCGAAAAGTTTGTTGTTGAGAGAGACCTCACAATAGAGATAAGCCACTTCTTGTTCATCGAACACATTGCGGTACTTTTTCGTATTATTTGCCAACCACTCTGTGCTGCAATAAGTTTTTATATCTTTGAATTTATAATTTTCGTTGCTCATAACTTCGGTTCAATATTAAGATAAAAAAATGATTTTGGGAGGTCTTATGCATGAATACCCAAAATGTTTCGTTGGTAAACAAAAAACTAACAAAAAACTGACAAATTGAAAACTATGCATCTATTTTTAAAATCACATTGCAAAAAATAAAACAGAATCCTATATTTGCACCCCCATAAAGGAAGGCTTGCCTTCCAAAAATTCAGCCGGTGAGGTGGGTGAGAGGCTGAAACCACCAGTTTGCTAAACTGACGTATGGGTTAAACCGTACCGCGGGTTCGAATCCCGCCCTCACCGCAAAGTGGTTAAAATGCCCAACGATAGTTGGGTATTTTTCATTTATGGGCAGCCAGTCTAACCCGCCCGAAGGGAGGGTTAAGTGCAGCGGCCCATAAATGAAAAATCAATTGCGTTAGCAATTGTAATTTTAACTACTTTGTAGCTCCCTCCTTCGGGATCAGCGCAGCT
>Ga0105048_10007156_pt1 | contig 17943 bp, 6 predicted proteins | sample MAT05_FD_78382 | JGI IMG/M metagenome (GOLD analysis project Ga0105048, IMG submission 78382) | Freshwater microbial communities from Lake Fryxell liftoff mats and glacier meltwater in Antarctica - MAT-05 | ecosystem: Environmental > Aquatic > Freshwater > Ice > Liftoff microbial mat | place...
CATCAATCAATTTGGAGAGATCGTGCATTTTCCGTTGAATATCTGGCACAAACCGACCGGGCGTACCGAAAATTTCCTCTGACAAGCGTTCCAGATTTGCCCCATATGTATTGAATTCCATGAATTCTTCCACAGCTATCAAATGATTTGCTTGGGGCCTGCAGACAAAAACCCGCAAGCGATTGTTTGGGATACTGCCAACAACATAGGGTGAATGTGTGGTCACCACAAATTGTACGTTTGGAAATGTGTCCATCAAAACGCGTAATGCCCGCGATTGCCAAACCGGATGCAAGTAGGTGTCAATTTCATCCACTAATACAATGGCGTTTGTCTTTTTGAAATCCTCACCTTCAGGATTCACGTCAATCAGGCGTTTGAGCAAATAGCCCATCCAGCCAAACACATTATTGTAGCCTGAGCTAACCAACTCGAACAAAATCGGTTGCCCGCTTTCGCCAATCTTCACCCAAATAGGCTCACGGTCGCTGCCGTCCACTTCAATCGAATGAAGTTGCACTGTTTGCAACAGCATATCCGAGATGATTCTGAAAATCTCTTCCAATAGGAGCCTTTCTTTCGGCTGCTTTTCCCCTTTTACTTGCTTATCATTAGCAATGGCGTTCAGTTTGCGCAGAAAATTTCCAAAGCGCAACAAACGGTTGTCTGGCTGGTTGTTTAGCATCGAAATGGCATCGCCAGCGTGCGGATAGATTTTATCGTCTAATTTTTTGGACTCATCAGGCAAACCTAATACTTGCGGAAAAGCCAAAAAAAGACTCTTGAATCGGTCATCAATCACATTTCTAAAATCCGCCTCGGGGTCGTCGCTGATTTTAGGACTGTCCGCTGCGTTTTGAAAAAACACGCTGTTGTGGAAAAGATCGGGGCTTGGCGATTCGCTCCCGACTGATTCGATAGAGTACCACAAGTCTATAGAGGCTTGCTCCTTTGTGTATTCGATTCTCCCGTCTTTCAGTCCTTTAATACGTTTCATTTTGATAATGCTGCCCGTGAGCAATTCATTATCCTCCACTCCAATGGTTTCGTTTTGTTCGTAGCCCATAAAACCTAAGACAAGAGCTCGCAGCACAGTAGTTTTGCCCGTGCCGTTTTCTCCAAGGATGCATGTCAAGTTGGGATGAAAGTTGATTTCCTGTGGATTGCCGAACAATGCTAGATTTTCAAATATCATCCTATCCAATTTGATCGAACGGACTTCTTCATGTTCTTTCTTGAAATTTTTATCCTTTAATAGTTTTTTGCGGGTTATTTCAATGCGTGCTTTTTGTTTTTTAAATTCGTAGTCGTCAATTGCTCCAAAAATTTCCTCCATCCCTTCCGAGCTTTTCAAAAAGGCATCAATGATACGTTTGTCTTTTTTCAAAAAGCTATCCAAAGAAGCCAGATAATCATTACCGCGATACACTTTTTGCCAATGTTCAAAGGTCTCTTCTGTCCGGATTCTCGACAATTAGCGCATATCAAGTGCCTCCGAAACATCCAAAAAGAACTTTACCTTCGCATCATTATCATACGAAACAAAGTTGAGCGACGCGCTCCCATCCAAGTTCACTTGAAAATAAATATTTGGCGTTTTGTTCTTCCAATCCAATCCTTTCCAAAAGGAAAATGCCAGATAATTTTCATTGCCAGAAAACCAATACCCCGCGTCCATGCGACGTGCACGGTTCACCTGTCGCAGCGTGAAACGCAGCGATTCATCTTTTATCAAATGAGCGTACACCCGTTCGTGCAACTCCGCAATTTTATTTTCCATCTCTTTTCGATATTATTTAAAGCAAAATTAGTGTAAAATTCCCAAACTCCCTCTTACCCGGGTAAAATCGGCGAAAGGTGACCTTTAGCCACCCAAACAGTTCAAAAAAGCAGCCACTGATCCTCTTTTCAACCGCCGTTGCCATTGTCCGGCAGATAATTAAAAGTTGGTTTAATTCAATGGTTCGTAAAGAAATCGTCTACGCCGATTTCTTTACGAACCATTGAGTCATTATTTACAATATTTTTCTTTTTAGTTTGAGATAACTATAGTTATCCGCAATAGCGTCAAGCTAAAACCCGCAGCGTATTTTAGCTTGACGCTATTGCGCATAAGTAACTCCATACGAATAAATTTAGTGCCCTGTTTTTCGGTTTTTTTTCAAAAAAAATCGAAAAACAGTTTGCTTTGCGGCAACATCCGAATGAAACCAACAAAAAATGGTCCTTCGTTGTTATCACCCGACAAAGGTGGTATTTGTTTTATTATTATCCAAATTTTTTTTATCACCCGACAAATTTAAGTCATCCATCGGGCTTTTTACTTTCCCCCAACCTTTTCTGCTAATGTGCGTGCAAATTTCCGTCGTTTTGCCACTTTCATGCCCCAATAAATCTTAGATGTACCGCAGGTCCACCCCTTTTTACAACGGGTGGATGGCAAAAGAGTGGCGCAGCGTGTGTACGGCAGCGTTGGCGTCAACAGACCGTTTTCCGGGATCCGGGGTGCTCGGTCAAAGCGTAAGGCCGGCTATAAACTACGGTTATCCGTTGCTCATTCGGCACTTGCTGCGCCAATTTGATCCGGAGTGGTCATGCCGCGGTTTGAGCGTTCGCGTAAACTGAGTTATACCACCTCACCTGCTATTTTAAGCGTGCAGTGGAATCGAAGCGAAACCAGGCCGTCAATTTTTACCGTAATAAAATTTTATATGTTTTTATTGGTAAATGAATTACTTAGGTGACGTGTATCATCTTTTTTTGTAAAAAAAATTGATGCGCGTCATCTAAGTAATTCATTCCCGTGCCGCTAACGCAACACCGTCACATCCCCGCTCCGCTCAAATGTCTCGCCACTTGGCAGCCTGATTTTCATGTAATAAACAAATACCGCAGGTTGTACCAAGGCACCTTCACCGAAACGGCCATCCCAGCCGGGCCATAGGGCAATTGGTATCGGTTCTTTCCACCCATATACCTGATTGCCCCAGCGATCGTAAATCCGCAACTCGTCCAAAGAGGCATCCTCTAAGTTTTTGCTCACGCCTATTTTGAAAATATCGTGTTGCCCATCGCCATTCGGTGAAAAAATATTGGGTACAAAAATATTAATATCCCTTTTTACATAGACAACTACGGTGGCCGCCGCCCTGCACCCCAAGGTATCCAATAAAATTACCTCAAACCGCTGATCACGAGCGGGCCGCCAGGTCTGTTTCAGGCAACCGGGACACTTAGGATCGGGTAATGCCCGCCAAATTAAGGTATCCCACGCCAAAATATTTGTTTTTGCTTCCAACGTCAGCGTTTCACCCAATAATACGGTCGTGTCTTTGGGTAAAGAAAGCGTGGGTACGGGTGGCAGCACAATACGCAGGGAAGTATCAATGGTGCAGCCATTTTTATCGGTGGCAACAATCAAATTTTGGCCACCGGAAAGCGCTATATTATTGACCGGCCGAGGTTGGCTATTCACCGTAACAGCAAATTGGCCGGCCCCTCCCGACAAAGAAAGGGTTGCATCCGCACGCGTGTCGCCGCAGGCAGGAGGCGCTACATTCAGGGTCATTTTCAGCCGCGGAGGTGCCGTGAGGGTAGCAGATGCCCGAGTAGTACAGCCATTTTTATCCGTCACGGTAAGGGTGTAAGTACCCGCCCCTACCCCCGTGAGGGACGTGGAAGTGGCACCGTTACTCCAGACAAAACTAAATGGCGGGTTTCCGCCCGCCACGTTGGCCGTAGCGATACCGTTGGTTTGCCCAAAACATTTTATCGCGTAAGGGGCAGCCGTCAGCACCGGTAAAGCCTGAATGGAAATGGGCGTTGGAGCCGTCACGGTAAAGTTGATCACCGTATCCAACGGCGTATTGGGCTTGGTAATCGTCACTTTGTAATTACCGGGAGCCAGGTTGTTTAAGATAGCCGGGCTGTTGAGGTTCGTAATCTCCCCCGTGCCACCGGTACCGGCAAGCCCCGACCACCGATAATTAAACGGTGGTTGTCCTTTGCTCATCACTAGGGTGGCAGAGCCGTCAGAAACACCCGGACAGGAAGTAACGCCGCCCACTATACCTGCTTTAAAAGCACAGGGTGCCAAATTTAGGCGGGTAATCGTCAGTACTAAAGAATCGCAGCCTGCCCGGTTCGTCAGCAATTGACTGACCGTTCCGGTTTGCGCCGGGTTGCAGGTTTCAAATGGCAAATAGGTGGTATCCCGCCCAAACGGGTCCAAGACCGTGGAAGTGACCACAAGGCTGTCGCAGCCGTTGCGGTTTTTAAGCAAACGGCTGGCTACACCCAACAACGTCGGGTTGCACGTCCGTTTCGTCAGGCGCGTTGTGTCTTTTGCCAACAAAGCCGTGGTCGTCACCACCAAAGAATCGCAGCCGCCCCTGTTTTGCAGCAACCGCGAAGTGACGCCCGCCAGCGCCGGGTCGCAGGTGCGGGCCGACAGTTGCGTGGTATCCCGCCCAAACGGGTCAAACACCGTGGAAGTAACCACAAGGCTGTCGCAGCCGTTGCGGTTTTGCAATAAACGGTTTACCACGCCCAACAACGTCGGGTTACACGTCCGTTTGGTCAGGCGCGTCGTGTCTTTGGCCAGTAAAGCCGTGGTGGTCACCACCAAAGAATCGCAGCCGCCCCTGTTTTGCAGCAGGCGCGAAGTGACGCCCGCCAGCGCCGGGTCGCAGGTACGGGCCGACAGTTGCGTGGTATCCCGCCCAAACGGGTCAAATACCGTGGAAGTGACCACAAGGCTGTCGCAGCCGTTGCGGTTTTGCAACAAACGGTTTACCACACCCAACAACGTCGGGTTGCACGTTCGTTTCGTCAGGCGCGTTGTGTCCTTGACCAACAAAGCCGTGGTGGTCACCACCAAAGAATCGCAACCGTCCCTGTTTTGCAGCAACCGCGAAGTGATGCCCGCCAGCGCCGAGTCGCAGGTGCGGGCCGACAGTTGCGTGGTATCCCGCCCAAACGGGTCAAATACCGTGGAAGTGACCACGAGGCTGTCGCAGCCGTTGCGATTTTGCAACAAACGGTTTACTACGCCCAACAACGTCGGGTTGCACGTTCGTTTCGTCAGGCGCGTTGTGTCCTTGACCAGTAAAGCCGTGACCGTAATCACCAAAGAATCGCAGCCGCCGCTGTTTTTCAGCAGGCGCGAAGTGATGCCCGCCAGCGCCGGGTCGCAGGTGCGGGCCGACAGTTGCGTGGTGTCTTTTCCAAGCGGATCAAACAGGGTATTGGTGATAATAAGACTGTCGCAACCGTTGCGGTTTTGTAGCAAACGGGTAGCGGTACCAGTGAAATTTGGGTTACACGTCCGTTTGGTCAGGCGCGTTGTGTCTTTTGCCAACAAGGCCGTGGTGGTCACCACCAAAGAATCGCAGCCGCCCCTGTTTTGCAGCAAACGCGAAGTGACGCCCGCCAGCGCCGGGTCGCAGGTGCGGGCCGACAATTGCGTGGTATCCCGCCCAAACGGGTCAAATACCGTGGAAGTGACCACGAGGCTGTCGCAGCCGTTGCGGTTTTGCAACAAACGGTTTACCACGCCCAACAACGTCGGGTTACACGTCCGTTTCGTCAGGCGCGTTGTGTCCTTGGCCAACAAAGCCGTGGTGGTAATCACTAAAGAATCGCAGCCACCGCTGTTTTGCAGCAACCGCGAAGTCACCCCGGCCAGCGTCGGGTCGCAGGTTCGGGCCGATAACTGCGTGGTATCGCGGCCGGAGGCATCGAAAATAGTGTTTATTAAAATGATACTATCACAGCCGCCGTTAGTCAGGAGTTTTCTCGTAGAAATGCCCGCCTGAGCGGGCACACAAGTGATTTTAGACAATCGAATGGTATCTAACAGTCGTACCGTAGTGGTCATTATGACCAATGAATCGCAGTTGAGGCTGTTAATAAAGGAGCGTTGGGTAGTGCCTGCCAGCAGGGGGTTGCAGGTGATGCGGCTCAACCGGGTCGTATCGCGCCCCGAAGGGTTAAAAATGACCGTTGTAATGACCAAACTATCACAACCATTCCGATTGGTCAGCCGCTGGGTTTGGATGCCTGCCTGTGTCGGATTACAACTCACGCGGTTCAGCCGGGTAGTATCAAAAGGCAATAACAGGGTGGTTGTAATGGCCAAAGAATCACAGCCGGATTTATTTTTAAACAATTGCTGGCTGGTACCTGCCAGACCGGGGTTACAGGTATTGCGCGTGGCATAAGTCGTGTCCCGACCTGCCGGATCGAAGGTCGTGACCGTGATAATCAGGCTGTCGCAGCCGCTCCGGTTGGTCAACCGCTGGGTGACAATACCCGTCAGGTTTAAAGAGCAACTGGTTTTGCTAAAACGCGTGGTATCGCTTCGTAAATAACGCGTCACTGTGGTCACGGTGCTGTCACAATTTGCAAAGTTTTTTAAAATACGCACCGAAACGCCCGTGTCGGCCGGGTTGCAGCTGGTGCGGGAAAAATTGACCGTGCTTGGCAAGTTGACCCGAACGGTTTGTTGTCGCGTAGCGGTGCATCCAAAATTATTGGCGACCGTAACGGAATAAGTGGTGGTAGCAGCCGGTGTTACGGTCAACCCGGCAGCCGTAGAGCCGGCATTCCAGTTGTAGCTGTTGCCCCCGGAAGCGGTCAATGTGGCGCTGCTGCCAATACACAATGCGGCGGGTCCGCTAATGGTTGCCACTGGCAATGCCCGCACCGCAATATCAAAAGTAACGGGTGCTCCGGTACAAGCGCCCAATACCGGTATCACGGTGACGATGGCATTTTGCCCGGCTGCCAGCGCGGTAAAATTGAGGTTGCCGGCACCGGCACCGGGCAAACCAATGGCAGTGTTGGAGTTTGTCCAATTGAAAGTAGTAGCGGCAGTACCCGTGACCGGCACATTGAGTACCGATCCAACACAAACGTTTTTAGCTCCCGGGTTGTCTGCTACCGGTGCGGATACCACGCTAAAAGTGAAGGTACGGGCCGGGCCGGGGCAAGTACCCGAAGGCGTTACCGTGATGACCGAGGTACCCGGATTATTAATGGCGGCAAAACTGATATTGCCCGTACCGCTGGCGGGTATCCCCGTGGATGTATTGTTATTGACCCAATTAAACACGGGCGAATTGCCGGTAAAATTAATGGCAACGGGCAATCCGCCGCAAACAGCGTAATTAGGAACCGAATCTACCACCGAAGCACCACGCACCGTCAAATTAAATGCGGTTGGAGTACCCGCACAACCGCTTGCCACCGGTGTTACCGTAATGATGCCCGTTTGGGTAGTCGTCACCAAGGCCGAAGTGTCTGAAATATTGCCGGTTCCCGAAACGTTTAATCCGGTAGCAGCATTGTTATTGGTCCAGTTAAATACGGTACCGGTAACATTGCCGCTAAATACCGCAGCAATGGGCGTGCCGGCGCAAATATTCAGGTCTGGCACGGGATTAACCGACGGGGCTGCCGCTACCTGCACGGTAAATGTTCGAGCCGGGCCGCTGCAATTACCCAATCGGGGTGTCACGGTGATGGTAGCGGTTTGCGGGCCTCCGGGGGCGGCAGCCGTGAAATTCAAGGCATTTCCCGTGCCGGTGGCAGCCAGACCGATATTCGGATTGCTATTCGTCCAGTTAAAGGCAGCACCTGCTGTGCCGGAAAAGGCGACTGAAACGGATTCCCCCACACAACGGTTAATATTGGCTAATACATTGATGGTTGGAATGGGCTGTACGGTCACTGAAAAGGTTACAGAAGGCCCCTGGCACCCATTCTCGCTCGGAAATACCGTGATCACACTGGTTCCGGCAATCGTTACATTGGCGGCGGTAGCCGTCAGCGTACTGCCCGAATTTCCGGCAGTAATACCCGTAGCGGTATTGTTATTTGACCAGGTAAAGGAGGCGGTATTGGGTGAAAATGGAATAGAAATGACTGTTCCTCCACAAACCGTCAGGTTGGCTGGCGGGTTCATGGCTGGTGGCGGATTGATAAAAATATCAAAAGTACGGGTGGGGCCGGTACACCCATTAGCGGTAGCCGTCACGGAAACAACGGCGAATTCTGCAACGCCGGCGGGTGCTTGCGCTATAAAACTGATATTGCTGCCGCTGCCGGCCGGAATCAAACCAATGGCAGGGTTGCTGTTTTCCCAGTTCAGCGTGGCACCGGGTATATTGCCGAGGCTGATAGCAACATTCTGTCCGGCGCAGCGCGTCACATTGGGCAATTGATTGACCACTGGTCCCGGATTGACGGTTACGGTAAATGTTCGGGGGGCGCCGGTGCAGCCATTTTCGGTCGGTATGACGATAATGGTGCTGGTGCGGGGCACGGTAACATTGTTGGCATTGACCATAATATCGCCATTTCCGGTGAGCGGAATACCGGTCTGGTTGCTGCTGTTTGTCCAGTTGAAGGTAGCCCCTGGTGATCCAAAGAATTGAATATCAATTGGTTCTCCCGCGCAAACCGTTTGGTTGAGCGGAGCCGTCACTGCTGGTATCGGATTGACGGTGATATTGAAGGTAACGGGTACACCAGGGCAGTTGCCCACAGTGGGTGTCACGGTAATCATCCCGGTTTGGGTGATGCCTCCGGCGGCCTGTCCGGTAAAATTCAGGTTGCCGGCACCACTTGCCCCTAAACCAATGGCCGTGTTGTCGTTGGCCCATTGCATCACAGCGCCGGGTGTACCCGTCAGTGTGATCGCAATATTTTGTCCGACGCAGCGACTCAGGTCGTTGATCGGGGCGATGGTGGCAACCGGTTGCACCGTCACGGTAAAAGTACGGGGCGTACCCGAACAGCCATTTTCCACCGGTGTCACGGTGATGGTACTGGTTCTAACCAAGCTTAAAGTGGCTGCTGTGGCGTTGATGTCGCCACTGCCGTTAGAGGGAATGCCGGTTTGGCTATTGGAATTGACCCAATTGTAGGTGGCACCGGGGGAATTTCCAAAAAACTGCACGTCTATCGGACCGCCACCGCACACCGTCAAATTGGGGATCGGATTCAGGACGGGTACGGGATTGACCATAATCAGAAACGTGCGCGGCTGCCCCACACAGCCCGCAAAAGTCGGCGTAACGGTAATCATGGCAATTTGGGGTACACCACCCGGCGTTTGCCCGGTAAAATTGATGTTCCCGACACCGGAGGCCCCCAATCCAATACCGGTATTGTCGTTTGTCCACGTTAAGGTGGCACCGCTGGTACCCGTGACGGACACCGAAATATTTTGGCCCGTACACCGGGTTACATCGCCGATATTGTTGACCACAGGCGTGGGATTCACCAAGGCCGTAACCGTTCGGGTCGGGCCATTGCATCCTGCAATATTGGGTGTAATAGTGATCGTGCTGGTCACAGGATTAGTCACATTATTGGCGGTAGCGCCAATGTCACCGCTGCCGCTGCCGGGTATGCCCGTTTGCCCGTTGTTATTGGTCCAGTTGAAAGTGACCCCGGGGAAAGTGCTGCTAAACGGTATATTAATGGGTTCGCCGCCACAAACGGTGACCGGAGCCGGCGGGAGCATGGTAGGGGTTGGGTTGACGGTGATGCTAAAATTAACTGGTTGCCCGGGGCAATTGCCAAAGGAGGGCGTTACCGTGATATTGGCCGTTTCGGTCGCTCCATTTGGGGCTGTTCCGGTAAAATTCAGGGAATTTGAAGTACCACTGGCCCCTAAACCAATGGCGGTATTGTCGTTTGTCCAGTTCACGGTCATTCCGGCAGTACCCGTGATATTGACGGAAACATTTTGACCGGCACAACGCGTCAGGTTATTGATGGGGTTGACGAGCGGAGTCGGGTTAACGGTTACCTGAAACGTACGCGGGATGCCGGGGCAGCCATTTTCGGTGGGCGTTACGGTTATTGTTCCGGTTCTAACGGTCGTAACCGTGGCCGCTGTGGCGTTGATGTCGCCGCTGCCATTGGAGGGAATACCGGTTTGGCTATTGGAATTGACCCAATTGTAAGTGGCACCGGGTGAATTCCCAAAGAACTGTACGTCTATCGGGCTGCCTCCGCACACCGTCAAATTAGGGATCGGGTTCAGGACGGGCACCGGGTTCACGGTGATCATAAACGTGCGCGGTTGGCCCATACAACCCGCAAAAGTCGGCGTAACGGTAATCATGGCAATTTGGGGGACGCCACCCGGCGTTTGCCCCGTAAAATTGATGTTTCCGACACCGGAGGCCCCTAATCCAATACCGGTATTGTCATTTGTCCACGTTAAGGTGGCACCAGCTGTACCCGTGATGGAGACAGCAATGTTTTGGCCGGTACACCGGGTTACATCGTTGATATTGTTGACCACAGGCGTGGGATTGACCAAGGCCGTTACCGTTCGGGCAGGGCCGTTACAGCCTGCAATATTGGGCGTAATGGTGATCGTGCTGGTCACAGGATTAGTCACATTATTGGCGGTGGCGCCAATGTCACCGCTGCCGCTGCCGGGTATGCCGGTTTGCCCGTTGTTGTTGGTCCAGTTGAAAGTGACCCCCGAAAAAGTGCTGCTAAATGGTATATTAATGGGTTCTCCGCCACAAACGGTGACCGGAGCCGGGGCGTTCATAATGGGGGTTGGGTTCACGGTGATGGTAAAATTAACTGGTTGTCCGGGGCAATTGCCAAAGGAGGGCGTTACTGTGATATTGGCCGTTTCGGTCGCTCCATTTGGGGCCGTTCCGGTAAAGTTCAGGGAATTAGAGGTGCCACTGGCCCCTAAACCAATAGCGGTATTGTCGTTTGTCCAGTTCACGGTCATGCCGGCAGTACCCGTGATATTGACGGATACATTTTGACCGGCACAACGCGTCAGGTTATTGATGGGGTTGACGAGCGGAGTCGGGTTAACGGTCACCTGAAACGTACGCGGGGTGCCGGGGCAGCCATTTTCAGTGGGCGTTACCGTTATTGTTCCGGTTCTAACGGTCGTACCCGTGGCCGCAGTGGCGTTGATGTCGCCGCTGCCGCTTGACGGGATGCCCGTTTGGGTGTTGTTATTCGTCCAGTTGAAAGTAGCAGAAGAAGAGGTTCCGGTAAAATTAGCCAGGATGGCATCGCCGCCACAAACCGTAATGTTGGCTACCGGGTCTACCGTCGGTACGGGGTTCACGGTTATCATAAATGTGCGGGGCATACCGGGACAAACGCCAAAGGTCGGGGTGACGGTAATGGTAGCAACCTGTTGCACTCCGCCGGGGGTCTGGCCCGCAAAATTGATGTTGCCGGTGCCACTGCCTCCGAGGCCAATAGCGGTATTGTCATTCGTCCAGCTCATGGTAGCGCCCGTAGTACCGGTGATGGGGACGGATATATTTTGCCCGGTACAACGCGTCACATCGTTGATGTTATTGACCACGGGTGTGGGGTTGACCAAGACCATCACGGTTTGGGCGGGGCCGATACAACCCGAAAGGTTGGGTGTCACCGTGATGGTGCCGGATTGGGGTGCAGAGACATTTGCGGCGGTAGCGGCAATATCGCCGTTGCCCGAACTGGGGATACCTGTTTGGCTATTGCTGTTGAGCCAATTGAAGGTGACCCCGGAAAAAGCGCTGTTAAAAAGTATATTGAGGGGTTCTCCGCCACAAACCGTTACCGGAGCAGGTAAATCCATGGTAGGGGTAGGATTGACCGTGATAGTCAGCGTTTGGGGTTGCCCGATGCAGGTTCCGAGGGTAGGCGTTACGGTGATGGTGGCCGTTTCCGTGGTATTAGAAGGGGTGGCTCCCGTAAAACTGATATTACCGGAGCCGCTGCCACCCAGGCCAATATTGGTATTATCGTTTGTCCAGTTGAGGGTGGCCCCGGCGGTACCGCCGAAATTAACGGTGACGGACTGTCCGGAGCAACGGGTGGGGTTGGCCGGTACTGTTACCGTCGGGTTGGGTCTTACGGTGACGACTACGGTTTGCGGGATACCGTTGCAACCGTTGAGGGAAGGCGTGATGATGATATTGCTGACCTGCTGTGTCGTTACATTGGATGCGGTAAAATTAATGTCGCCACTTCCGGTAGTTGGTACGCCTGTTGCGCCATTGGCATTGGTCCAGTTGAAGGTGGCGCCGGAGGTACCGGTCACCGGAATGGCTCCCATGCTTCCCCCACAGAGGGTCAAATCCATCGGATCGTCCGCTATTGGGCGCGGATTGACGGTGACATCAAAAGTGATTGGTGTGCCGACACAGGTTCCTCTGGTGGGGGTGACGGTGATCGTGCTCATTTGTGTTGTTGTAACATTGGCTGCGGTAAAGCTGACCACGTTGCCCGGGCCGCTGCCGCCCAACCCGATGGCTGTATTGTTATTTGTCCAGGGGAAAGTGGTAGTGGTGGAACCCGTCAGGGTGACATTGACGATTTGGCCCGCACAAACGGTGAGGTTGGCTGGTTGGGTGGCCGTGGGTGGTGGCGTTGCCGAGACGGTTACATTGTCAAACCAGTACATTTCTGCCTCGTCTTTATTGGCGGGTAAAATACGAATTTCAATGGTATTACCGGATAAGTTATTGGCCGTGGCTGTGCCGCCGCCGCCGCCGCAGTGGTATCGGAATTGTATCCACGGGCCGCCGTCAATCCGGTATTCAAATACAATTTGGTCATGTCCTATCAAGATACCGGCTGGAAGTGTTGAGCAGGGAACTCCCGTATGAGGCCCACCAGCATTACATTCAAAGCTGGCACCATTGGAGCCATAATTTACCGAAATACTCACCTGACACCGCCCGGCAATATTGATGGGATTGGTGATCCATTCGTTGTAATTGCCACCAGGCACCTGCAAGGGTGGCAAAGGTGTACCGCAGCAGGGTCTCCCTTCCATACCCTGTACTTCAAACCTGTTGTTACGAACACCGTAAAAACCATTTGTTAACCCGTCGCAGTCGGTAAAATCCGTACTCCACCCCTGGTTGGCACCAGAGAAATTTTCTAACCAAATGACCTGGGCTGATAGTGGTACGCTGGTGCAGAAAATAAGAAAAGAAAAAAGTAGGCGGGAAAAAGGGAGTAGGCTTTGAGAAAAAAATCTCTGCTCAAACACACCTGAAAAGATGGAGCAAACTGATGCCGTACGCAATGAAGTATTCATAAAACAGTGTTGAAAAAATAAACACGAAATAACAATGGTTTTACACCAAAGTTTCTCAAAAAATTCGGTATATTTCAAGATGTATACAAACTAAAAAATACGTTTTAGTTTGTCTATATTATACGAACACAGGATTAAAAATAGCCGCAAATGTAATAATAATAATAAGAAAGCAACCATTTTTTCAAAAGAGGATATAAAAATGCCATTCAGTAGTTCTGATCGCGTACTTAGGCACTTTGAAAAAACATTATTGGAGTATCAAATTGACATATAAAGGGGCGTAGCCCCGACAACGTTTATAGAAATTCGTGGATATGCCAGTATGGTGAGCGGAGGCAATGTTTGATATACTCCACAGCTGGTCTGTGAAACCGTTTTATTGCCCGAAGAGAAAGAAAAAACCAGCGTCTTTTGAACAGAATAGCACCGTCAAAAATGTTATTATAATAAAAAATTGTTATTCATTTTTATGTGTAAATGAATTAGTTGATAGTAATTGCGTAGGTTTTTTGTAAAAAAATCTACGCAATTACTATCAACTAATTCATTCCGTGCCATTACACATCTATCCGCGCGTATTTCGCATTTGCTTCAATAAATGCCCGGCGCGGCGGCACCTCATCGCCCATGAGCATGGAGAACATCCGGTCTGCTTCGGCGGCATCATCGATAGTAGTTAATTTCAGGATGCGTGTTTTTGGATCCATGGTAGTATCCCACAGTTGCTCCGCATTCATTTCACCCAAACCTTTATAGCGCTGCACTTTTACGGATTCGTCGTCTTCGCGGCCACCGGAGAACTCTAAAGCAGCGGCTTTTCGATCTTTTTCATTCCAGCAATAACGCTGATTTTTGCCTTTTTTAACCAAATAAAGGGGCGGCTGTGCGATATATATGTGCCCCTTTTCAATCAATTCGCGCATATAGCGGAAAAAGAAGGTCAGGATGAGGGTGGTAATGTGGCTGCCGTCTATATCGGCATCGCACATGATTACGACTTTATAATAACGCAATTTCTCTGTTATAAGGATGCGATGCCCTTCCGTATTTTCGCCCACGCTGACACCCAGTGCGGTAAAGATATTTTTGATCTCCTCGTTATCGTATATTTTGTGTTCCATGGCCTTTTCCACATTCAGAATTTTACCGCGCAGCGGCAAAATGGCCTGTATATGGCGGTCACGACCCTGCTTAGCAGTACCACCGGCGGAGTCACCTTCCACTAAGAACACCTCACATTCTACCGGGTTGCGGCTGGAACAGTCGGCCAATTTGCCGGGCAATCCGCCACCGGAAAGGGCACCTTTGCGCTGCACCATTTCGCGGGCTTTGCGGGCTGCATTGCGGGCGGTAGCGGCTAATACCACTTTTTCAATGATCCGTCTGGCCTGGTTGGGGTTTTCTTCCAAAAAGGTTTTGAGTGCATCGCCTACGCAACGACTCACAATGCCGGTCACTTCGGAGTTGCCCAATTCGCCTTTGGTTTGACCCTTAAACTGTGGTTCCGGCACTTTTACCGATATAATAGAAGTGAGGCCCTCCATAAAGTCCTCGCCCGAAATAGCAAAGTCTATTTTTTTGAAAAAGCCATTGTCATCGCCATATTTTTTGAACTCGCGGGTGAGGGCACGCCGAAAGCCGCCAACGTGGGTACCCCCGTCGCGGGTATTGATATTATTCACGAAAGACAACAGGTTTTCGGAATAGGAGGTATTGTAGCTCATGGCTACCTCTACTTCCACGCCTTCCTCCTTGGCAATGATGTGAATGGGTTTTTCAATGAGTTTGGTTTTAGCCTCATCTAAGTACAAAACAAACTCCTGAAGCCCTCCTTCCGAGCGAAAACATTCTTTTTTATATTCGCCGTTTTCCTGCTCCCGCTCATCCACGAGGATCAACTCCAAGCCTTTGTTAAGATAGGAAAGTTCGCGTAGGCGGTGCCCCAAGGTGTCAAATTTGTATTCGTCGGTCTCGAAAATTTCCGGGTCTGGCAAAAAATTGACGATGGTACCGCGATCGGTGGTCGTGCCGATTTCCCTGACCGGATACAGGGGTTTGCCCTGCCGGTATTCCTGTTCAAAAATTTTGCCTTCGCGGTGTACTTCCACCCGCAGGTGGATGGAAAGTGCATTGACGCAGGATACGCCCACACCGTGCAGACCACCCGATACTTTATAGGTGTTTTTATCAAATTTACCACCCGCGTGCAGCACGGTCATGACGACCTCTAAGGCCGATTTTTTTAATTTGGCGTGCATTCCGGTGGGAATACCCCTTCCGTTGTCGCGTACCGTAATACTGGCATCGGCATGCATAAAGACCCACACGTGGCTGCAATGGCCCGCCAAATGTTCGTCAATGGAGTTATCCACCACCTCCCAGACCAAATGATGTAAGCCCTTGGTATCGGTGCTGCCGATATACATGCCGGGGCGTTTTCGCACGGCTTCTAAGCCTTCGAGTGCGGTAATACTGTCTGCGCCATAGTCGGCACTGTTGTTCTCCTGGTCGAATCCTTCTTCCGGTTTTGTTTCTTCTATCATAGGAACGCAAAGGTACAACTTTATTCGGAAAAAGTTTTATTTCCGGCACTATTTATGATTGAAATATTTAGTTATTGTTAAGCGTTTTATACTTTTATTCTTCATAAACAGAATACATACTTTTTTCACATTAAACATTACTTTCCATGAAAGCATTTTTTACTACTCTCTTTTGCGTGCTGTTGGCAACGCTCTCTGCTCAACCCGCCGAGCCGTGCGAACCCACACTTCGACCGGGCGTTCACACGGTTCAATCCGGCGAAACATTATACGGCATTTCAAGGTCCTATAAAATAACAGTTGATGATATTTGCAGGTGGAATAACCTGCAACCTAACACGGTATTACCCCAATGCATCAGTTTATGGATACGACAGCCGACTACGACACCAGACAACACACCTTCCCAACCGGAAACTTACTCCAACACCCCGGACGTAACAAAACCTGCTTACCCATTAGCCTACAGAAAACAAAGTGGCGGCAAACATATTGTACAGCCCGGTGAGACATCCGACGGTCTTGCTCGCTTATACGGCTATACGACCGAACGGTTTCGCAGTTTTAATGCCTTGAATGCTTACGAAGTGTATGCCGGGATGGAGCTGCGTTCTACCGATTGTACCTGCCCGGAACGGGGAAGTACCTACAATCCGGTGGTACCGGTGGGTGATTCCGGTTCAAATCCGGTACAACCAGTTACTCATAACAATAACCAGGGCAACCCGGATATGCCCTATAATGTAGAAAGAGCACGGCAGCAGGATGACGTGTGGAATCGCAATCAAACGGCCAATTTTGAAGATCGCGAAATGGACAGCGCTCAAAACGGGGTACCCGGCCGCAACGTTGATTTAGGGAAAAACCCTGACCGCTACCTAAAAAAAGAGGAAATGCAGATGATTGAAGAAATCAACCTGCTCCGATCAAACCCGACAGCGTATGTACCGCATATTGAGGCATATCTGGCTTATTTGCGCCAAAATGGCGACTGGACACCTGCGGTTTCTACCGCCTATGAATTGATTGAGGAATTAAAGATAACCCCCCAGTTGAATCTGTTACAACCCGCTGAATGTCTTTACGCTTCGGCTAAAAAGCATGGCACAGACCAAGTAAAGCGGGGCTATGCGGGGCACGACGGGAGCGATGGCTCCTGGCCCTGGGATCGGGTTTTGCGGGAATGTCCGCAATTGAAAGACGGCAATGAAAACCTGATTGGCGGTATTGCAGACCCTCGGCGTGCGGTCATTACGCTATTGGTGGACGACGGTGTGGATGCAAGGGGACACCGAAAGATGCTGCTCAACCCTGAATGGCGTTATGTGGCCTGCTTCAAAGCCGGAACCGTGGGGGCAAAACCCAACTGCTGGGTACAGGTATTTGGGCGGTAGAGCGTTTGGCACGGGAATAAATTAAATGAATGGGGGCGGGTATAATTTTTTTACAAAAAAAATTATACCCGCCCCCATTCATTTAATTTATTTACAGGTGAAAGACACCTGATGAACAGTTAGTCAATACTAAATATTATGACTGCCGGCTACTCCTCCAATGCTTCCCGCTCGGCTTTTTTCAGCGTTTTGATCGTTTGCTGATAGGAATGATCCACCAATTCCCGCAATAAAGTAGCTGGCAGGCTCCCTTCAAAATCAATGGTATTCCAGTGCTTTTTATTCATGTGATAACCCGGTTGAACTTCCGGGTATTGCTCCCTTAATTCTACAGCACGATCAGGATCGCATTTCAGGTTGACGCTGAAATGTTCGCTGTCTATACCTGTCAGGGCAAAAATCTTACCCATGACCCGCAAGACTAAGGTAGTTTCACCAAATGGAAAATCTTCGGTGACACCTTTCTTAGAGAGGCAGAATTCGCGAAATTCGAGTAAGTCCATGTTGCAGGGAATAAATTAAAATCAACGGGGTAGTAAAATAAATTTTTGTAAAAATTTATCTTAGTACCCCGTTGATTTAATTTATTTATATGTATAAAACATAAGTAGGTATATTGAAATAAACGCGGTTGTGCATTCTCGCAACACTCGCATTATCAAACAGTTGCGAAACCAATTTGAAATCCTCAATAACCACTTATGTGATTTAATACTTATTATGCTTTTGCATCGGAAGATTCGCCTTCTACCGCTGCTTCTGTAGTTTCTGTGGCAGTTTCCGCAACAGTTTCTACCGTTGCTTCCGCAGTTTCTGTAGCGGTTTCTACCGTTGCTTCCGCCGTTTCCGCAACAGTTTCTACCGTTGCTTCCACCGTTTCTGTAGCGGTTTCTACCGTTGCTTCCGC
>Ga0105048_10007157_pt1 | contig 17943 bp, 14 predicted proteins | sample MAT05_FD_78382 | JGI IMG/M metagenome (GOLD analysis project Ga0105048, IMG submission 78382) | Freshwater microbial communities from Lake Fryxell liftoff mats and glacier meltwater in Antarctica - MAT-05 | ecosystem: Environmental > Aquatic > Freshwater > Ice > Liftoff microbial mat | place...
CGCCGTGACGGTCCTGGAAGCTGAATCAGCCGTGAAGATGGAGCTGCTCGACGTGGCCCCGAAGCCGGGCGCGACCGAGGCCAGCCTCGTCGTGAGCGCGGAGAATGCAGCGAAGGCGCTGTCGTCGGCGACGCCGCGCGTCTCTCTCGTCATCCCCGGCATCAACGAGAGCGAGAGCCTGGGCGAGCTCGCCGCGCGCATCGCCAAGACCCTCGACGGCGTCCTCGAGTACGAGATCCTCTTCGTCGACGACGGCAGCACCGACGACTCGTGGAAGGTCATCAACGCGCTCCACGCCAAGGACGAGCGCATCCGTGGCTATCGCCTCCGCAAGAACTTCGGCAAGGCCATGGCCCTCGCCGTCGGCTTCGAGCACGCGCGCGGGGAGATCATCATCACCATGGACGCGGATCTCCAGGACGATCCCGCCGATCTCCCCGCCTTCCTCGCCAAGATTGAAGAGGGCAACGACGTGGTCGTGGGCTGGAAGGTGGAGCGCCTCGATCCGACCAATCGACTCGTGCTCTCCCGCATCTTCAACGGCACCGTGCGCCGCGCCACCGGCGTCAAGCTCCACGACATGAACTGCGGCTTCAAGGCCTACCGTCGCGAGGTGCTCCGCACCATCCCGCTCTATGGAGACCTGTTCCGCTTCATCCCCGCCTTCGCCGCCTGGCAAGGCTTCCTGGTGGCCGAGGTGCCAATCAAGCACCACGCCCGCAAGTACGGCGCCTCGCGCTACGGCTTAGAGCGCATCCTCCGCGGCTTCTTCGATCTGCTGAGCGTGATGTTCCTCACGCGCTATTCGAAGAAGCCAATGCACCTCTTCGGCCTCATCGGCCTGGTGCTGACCACGCTGGGTTTCCTCACCGAAGGCTACCTGACGGTGCTCTGGTTCCTCGGCCACACCATCCACGATCGACCGCTCCTGCTCCTCGGCGCGCTGGAGATCATCCTCGGTATCCAGTTCTTCTCGACTGGCCTCATCGGGGAGTTTCTCACCTACCAGAACCAGAAGCGGATGGACACGGCGGATCTGCCGATCCGCGAGCACATCGGCTAGAGGCTCCGTGACCAAGCTCCCTGCTAGCTTCAAGAACATCGCCGAGATAGCCCTGGCGACCCTCGCCGCCGTCTGCTTCGCGGTGAGCTTCGGGTACACCTACGGGGTCGACAATCAAGTCGAGTACATGATCAGCTCGCTCCGGCTGCTCGACCCGACGATCTTCCATCGCGACTGGTACGCGATGCAGACAACCCACTATCACTTCTCGTTCAAGTACCTGGCCGCCGCCCTCATCGCCCTCAACCGCGAAGGCTGGGCCGTCGCCGTCTTTCACACGATCATCGTCTCCACCGGGATGATGTGCCTCTACTGGCTCTTTCGCACGCTGGTGGAGCGCGGGCGCGCGCTGCCCGGCTTCCTCTTGCTCGTCACCATCGCCTTGATCACGAGGACCAGCGGGGCCAACGCGTCCTACGTCTTCGACATCATGCTCCAGCCGTCGACGATTGGCAGCGTCGCGTTCTTCGCCTCCGTACCCTTCTTCGCCAAAGGACGCTGGCTCGAGTCCGGCGTGCTCATGGCCCTGAGCGGGCTCTTCCACGGCAACCTCCTCATTCTCATGTTCCTGGCCTACGGCGTCGCGCACTTGATGCTCGGCACCCGCGGCCTCGCCCTGCGCCTCGTACTCCAGTTCGTGGCCCCCTCGCTGGTGCTGCTCCTCTTTGTGCCGATCATGCTGAAGAGCGCCGGCTCGCCCAACGCCGCGGCCTCCCAGGACATCTACTTCAACATCCGCTGTCCTCACCACTTCATCCCGGGGAGAGCGGAGGGCGCCTACATCCCTTTCGTCGCCTGGCAGATGATCGGCGCCGGCGCCTCGCTCCACCTCCTCCGCACGGGAGGCAACGCGCGGCGCCTCGGCGCCCTCATCGGCGGCCTGCTCTTCATCATCTGGAGCTCCCTCGTCCTCGCGACCCTCGTCCAGGTAAAGCCGGTGATCCAGCTCTTTGCCTGGCGCCTGGGGCCCTATTGCGAGCTGCTCCTTCAGGTCCTCGCCTGCGCCGGCGCGGTGGAGCTGTTCCTCGATCCGGGCTCGATCCGACGCCGCGGCGTGGTCTCGTTCGGCCTGATCATCACCGGCGTTGGCTTCCTCGCGATGCGCCTGGGAGACACCAGCAAGCCCGCGCTGGCCCTCCTGGTCCTGGCCCTCGTCGGCGCGGTCATCCTCGCGCAGCTCGGCGCGCTCGCGGCGAGCAACCTCGCCCCTACAAGGATGCAGTCGCTGCTACGGCGGCTCTGGGAGCGCGGCGGCCCCGCGCTCGCGCTGGTCGCGGCGATAGGCTGCGTGATCCCGACGGCCATCCCTCTCCTGGAGACGGTGCGCCAACGCTCTACGCTCTTCAAGGGGTTCGCCAAGGACGAGACGGAGCTCTATGCCTGGATGCGCCTCCACACCCCCAAAGACGCGCTGTTCCTGACGCCGCCCGAGATCGACAAGGTGCGTTTTCAGTCCCAGCGCGCGATCGTCGCTGACTGGAAATCATGCCCTTTCCTCCCCGATGAGGTGCTCGAGTGGCATCAGCGGATGAAGGACGTGACCGGCCGCCCCGGGTTCGCCGGCGCTCGTGACCTCGACGGTTACAACTCCCTTGACCAAAGCCGACTCGAGACCCTCCGCGCCAAGTACAACCTCGACTACGTGGTCGTGCGTCGCGGCAAGGAAGCCGCGCTCGGTGACCACCGCGTCGCCCACGCCAACGATGCCTTCGTCGTCCTCGATCTCCACGCAGCGCGCTGAGCGGTGAAGGCCCCTTTGACAGCCGGCGCCACGCGCCGCTTCGCCGGGCGCGCCTTGATCCGCCTCCTCGGCCCGGCGCTCCTCGCCCTCGTCCTCCTGCGGATCAAGGACCGCGGCGCCGTGCTCGACGCCCTCACCCAGGCCGCGTGGGCGCCGATGCTCGCGGCGACGTTGTTGAACCTCGTCAACGTCCACCTCAAGGTCGTGCGCTGGCGGCAGATCCTCGAGGCGCGCAACATCCGCTATCCGCTGCGGCGCGCGTGGGCCGCGTTCCTGAGCTCGGTCTATCTCGGCATGCTCACGCCTGGCCGCGTCGGCGACGTGCTCCGTATCCAGTACCTTCGCCACGATCTCGACGTGCCTTATGCCGAGGGGCTGGCCTCGATCGTCGTCGACCGCCTCTGTGATCTCTATGTGCTCGCCCTCTTCGTCGCGGTGGGCATCGTCCATTACAGCCCGGTGATCGTCGGTCAGCTCGCGTGGATCACCTGGGGCGGCGTCGCGGCGATCGTCATCGGCCCGCTCGTCTTCCTCGTCCCCGGCGTCGCCGAGCGCACCCTCGGCCGCGTCTACGCCCGCCTCGCGAAGGGCTCGACCGACGATTTCGGCCTCTTCCTCGCGGCGGTGCGCGCCAACATGGGCCGCCCGCTCCTCCGCACGATCCCGATGACGGCCCTGGCCTTCGGGGTCAACTACGTACAGGGCTACATCATTGCCCACTCGATGGGCCTCGAGATGCGCTTCTTCGACGCGATGTGCCTGCTGGCGATCGCGAGCCTGCTCGGCCTGCTCCCGATCTCGGTCTCGGGCGTCGGCGTGCGCGAGCTCTTCTTCTCCCTCGTCTTCCCGCTCCTCGGCTTCACGCCGGCCGCCGGGGTGACGTTTGGCTTGCTGGTCTTCTTCGTGATCTACCTGGTCAACATTGGGATCGGCTTCGTGAGCTTCCAGCTCGCCCCACCGCCGGCCGCGAAGGCGACCGACGCGGAGCGGGGAAGCTTGACAGGCGCCGCAAAGTAACAGAAGAACGCCGTCCCGTGCCCTCCCGAGTCCGGACCAAGCTCTCGGACGTCGCCGCTTCCCTCGACGATTTCGCTTCTCGGCTCGCGTTCGCGGCGCTGCACTGGCTGCTGTGGCCCGCCCTCCAGGCGATCGGCCTCGGATCGACGATCTGGGCGGCCCTGCACTTGACGCAGGTCCCCGCGATCGACGGCAACAAGCTCCCCCTCCCCGACAACCTCCGGATTGTCGCCGCGGTCGTGGGCTCGCTCCTCGCCATCGCCCTCGTTTACTTCGTCGTCAACGTCGTCGTCCGACGTCGCACCGGGGAGTGGCGCGTCACCGAGGTCGGGGCTGACCTCAAGCGACGTCTCTTCCCGCTGCTCGCGCTGCCGATCCTCCCCGCGCTCACGCTGCAGAAGATCGAGCAAGACAGCCCCAAGCAGACGTTCTTCTACATCGCGATCTTCTCCGCCATCGTCGGCGTCGGCGTCTACGCCTGGAGCGAGGCCGCCGCCTCGGACGATCCTGATCTCGGCCCGTCCGCCCGCCAAAGGCGCGTCCATCGCATCCTCGCGGCCGTCGCCGTCGCGGCGATCTGGGCCACCTATGGCATCTTCTTTTCGCGCCTGTCGATCGTCAACCACCACGCGTTCAACACGCGGACGATCGATCTCGGGTATTACGACAACATCTTCTATCAGTCGATCCACGGCCGCCCGCTCGGCTGCTCGCTGATCAAGGCTGGCTATCACGGGTCGGCCCACTTCGATCCGCTCCTCGTGGTGCTCTCGCCGCTCTACTTGCTCTACCCCCGGGCCGAGATGCTCCTCGTGCTCCAGGCGGTGTGGCTCGGCGCCGGCGTCGTCCCCGTCTACCTGATCGCCTACGAGAAGCTCGGCCGCCGCGCGCCCGCGGTGGCCCTCGCGGCCATGTACGCCCTCTACCCCGCGCTGCACGGGGCGAACATGTACGAGTTCCACTCACTCAGCCTGCTCTCGTCGATCCTGCTCTGGCTGATCTACTTCCTCGAGAAGGGCTCGCAGCGCGCCTATTACCTCGTCCTCATCCCCGCGCTCCTCTGCCGGGAGGACGTGGCGCTCATCCTCTGCTTCATCAGCGTCTACGCGATCATCTCCCGGCGCCCCGGCTTCGCGCGCCTCGGGTGGACGACGATCGTGGTCAGCCTCCTCTACTTCGCGATCGTCAAACGCTTCTTCATGACCTCCGCCGACATCTTCATGTCGGGGAAGGATTCGCTCTCGTTCGCGTACTATTACGAGGACTTGATCCCCAACAAGAACGGGGTCGCCGGCATCATCGTCTCGGTGGTGACGAACCCGGTCTTCGTGATCAAGACGATGGTGGCCGAGCCGAAGATTGTCTATCTCCTGACGCTCTTCATGCCGCTCTGCTTCCTCCCCTTCCTGGCGAAGACCTCGCGGGTGATGCTCGGCTACGGCCTGCTCTTCACGCTCCTCGCCACGCGCACGGCGGTGTTCTCGCCCGCCTTCCAGTACTCGGCCACGCTCATCCCCTTCGCCTTCGCCCTCACCCCGATCGCGCTCCGTCAGGTGGAAGACAGCGCCCTCCCCGCGCAGCTCGGCCTCGACAGCCGGCGGCTCGCGACGGCCCTCCTCGGCGCCGCGCTGATGTCGAGCCTCCTCGTATCGTGGAAGTTTGGCGGCTACCTCGAAAACCACTTCTTCCGGGGCGGCTTCTCCCGCATCACCCGCGGCCTCACGCCGGCCGAGAAGGAGACGTACGCCTGGCTCGACAAGACCGTCGCCTCGATCCCCGAGGGCGCCAGCGTCGGGACGACCAACAAGCTCGGCTGCCACGTCTCCAACCGTAAGGACGTGGTCTTCTATCCTGGTCATGGCCCGACGGACTACATGCTCGTCGACGAGAGCGAGATAACGGGCGCATACCTCGAGCAACACAACAAGGCTGTCCAGCAAGGCAAGGTGGTCCAGGTCGCCCGGCTCCAGAAGATGGTGCTCTTCAAGAGCACGGAGAAGAAGCCCGAGCCGGCCGCTTCGGCCACGTCGAGCGCCGCGCTGTCCGCTGCGCCGCCGACTGCGCCGCCGCCCGCGCTCCCGCCCGCTTCGGCCGCTCCTTCAGCGGCGGCTCCGCCCGCCACTGCGCCTGTTCGCGCGCCGGCGGTACCGCTGCCCGCGCCGGCTCATTCGTGATCAGCGACCGCGAGGCGCTGGGGCGTGTGCTACCTTCCGCGGCGCCATGAACACAATCCACCATATCCTGGTCGCTCTGGACTTCGACCCGATCTCCGAGCACGCGCTCGATTACGCGGTCGACCTCGCCGAGCGCATCGGCGCCCGCGTCACCGCGATCCACGTCTATTCGCTCGCGGTGCTCATGGCGCTCGACGGCGAGTACCTCCCCACCCCCGAGTCCGCGTCCGACAAGGCCACCCAGGCGCAAAAGAACCTCGACGCCGCCCTGGCGCCGTTCGCTGGCCGCAAGGTCGATCTCCACAGCGTCCTCCGTGTCGGCTCGGCCGCCGAAGAGGTCTGCGCCCAGGCCAAAGAGCTCGCCGCCGATCTCGTCGTCGTCGGCTCCCACGGCCGCGGCGCCATCGGCCGCGCCCTGCTCGGCAGCGTCGCCCAGAGCGTGCTCCACGCGTCCCCGGTGCCCGTACTGACGGTGCGCGGCCCCAAGCCCGCCTGACCAGGAGCCTCGGTCCGGAATAAAAATAGTGAGGCCTCCAAGGCAACTTCCGGAGGGCTCGCGTCGATAGCCGTTCATGAAGAACGCGCTCGGTCTCCTCTCTGGTCTCCTGATCTCCACCTCGTCCGGCTGCTGCGATGCGCCCGGAAAAACCAGCGAAAGCGCCGCCTCTCCCCGGGCGGCGGGGTCAAGCCCCGCGGCGCCGCAGATGCCCTGGCCCCGGGCGCCTGCCCGCGATCACCTGATGTTGCTCCCCGAGAGCCTTCCCACGCTCGAGGCCATCACGTGGACGAGCCAGGGGGAGCTCGCGGTCATCAACGGCAAGACAGGAACAATCAACCAGCGCGCCGCGACCGCCGGCTTCAGCGGCCAGCCGGACCTGATCTACAATCCCTGGACGTCAGAGGCCATGGTCTTCGAGCTCGACGAAGAGACGCAGGCCGGGGAGCTCAGCAGCTATCCAGTGCACCCTGGACCGAGCGGAGCCGTCCTCGGCGCCCGGGTTCACCGGTGGTGGATTGACGGCGAGCTCCGCCTCCTCGCGGCGCCGCTCGGCTACGTGATCTTCGAGGCGAGCTACGGTGACAGGTGGAAGGTGCTCTTCGCCGATCAACAGACGACGCTGAACGTCCTCGCCCCGTCCCCGGCCTCAGCGTGGTTGACGAAGGCGAGCGGCGATGACTTCACCCTCCACGCGATGTCGTACAGCCTCGTCGGCCCCATCTTCCGTCACACCGTGAGCGTGGACGCGCACACCGTATCTGACCTGGAGACCTCTTCACTCGGGATCGATCCCGAGGGCAATTCGCCGACAGCGCGGATGATGCCGGCCCCCGCGCTCGGCGACGCGGTGCTCTTCGACGTGGCGGGGAGCGACCTCGCCGTGCGGCTCGTGAAGGGGCCCGATGCTGCACCGATGTTCACTGTCCCGCTCGGCAAGGCGGGGCTGCGCGTCGAGCACGCGCTCGCCTTCGACGGCGGTGAGGTGGCGCTCCTGCTCCTCTCCGGTGACAGCCGCGTCATGGCCCTGGAGATCTCCGCCTCGGGCGAGATCAAGAGCGCTGCCACGATCGCCCTGCCCGGCGTCGTGCGCGAAGAAAACCGCTTCTTTTCTCATGATCTCGAGGCCCTCGGGCCCCACAGCGCCCTCGCGGCGACGAGCGTTGGAGTGTTTTCGATCCAGATGACGCGCAGCGGCGCAGGGGTCAGCCTCGCGCTCGATCCAGGCTTTGCGGGCGCGGATCTGCGGGGACCAATCGCCGCGCTCACCCCACATTCACCGTGGTGAGGCGACCCGATCCGGATATAGTGCGACAATGCCCCTAGGTTCAGGTTGGCGGGTCATTCTCCCTTCCAGTGCCATTTTGCTCGCCGCGTGCGGGCAGGACGGCGTACCGCGACCCGATCCTTTCCCGACCTCTTCCGCGTCGACCACATCGTCCACGTCGTCCACGTCGACAACATCGTCGTCCGGCGGCGGGGGCGGCCAGGGCGGGGCCGGCGGGCAGGGCGGGCAGGGCGGCACGGCGCAGGGAGGCGGGGGCTCGGGCGGCACCGGCGGTCAGGGCGGGGCGACCACCACGTCGGCCTCCAGCTCGGCGTCCAGCTCAGCGTCGAGCACCAGCGCCACGACCGGTGGTGGTGGCGGCCAGGGCGGCTCCGGCGGCTGCACCAGCGGCCAAGGCGCGCCTCCGACGATCGCGCATCAAGGCGACGCCGGCAAGCTCCTCCTCCGAGGCATGGTGGTGACGCCCGATCAAGCCTTCGCGGGCGAGGTGCTTGTCCTCGGCGACACCATCGCTTGTGTGGCAGCCTCGTGCTCGGAGTCCCCCGGCGCGGCGACGGCCTCGATAATCGAGACCAACGGGCTGATCTTCCCCGGCCTCATCGACACGCACAATCACATCCTCTTCGATATCTTCAACGAGGACGACTGGGCGCCGACGCAGACGTATACCAACCACAACCAGTGGACGTCGAGCCCCCGCTACGGGGCGCTGGTCGACACGAAGCAGTACCTCAACGGGGAGTCCGGCTCGCCCGTCAGCCTGGGCTGCGAGCTCGACAAGTATGGTGAGCTCAAGGGGCTGATCGCCGGGACGACGTCGATCCAGGGGTCGGCGACGCCGGGCAACAAGGCCTGCTACGGCTCTCTCGCCCGCACGATCGATGAGACTCCGAATGGACTGGACGACGACAAGATCCAGACAGGGACGCTCTTCCCCTCCACGTCTGCCGCCGACGGGGTCTGCGACAACTTCACCTCGGGGAAGACAGACGCCTACGTCGTCCACGTCGCCGAGGGGATTGACGCCTCCGCTCTGGGCGAGTTCGCGAAGCTCAACACCATCTCGACGGTCGATGGCTGTCTCTTCAGCCCGAAGACCACGATCATCCACGGCGCGGCGCTCGGCGACCTGGAGCTCGGCCAGATGGCGGCCGCGGGGATGAGCCTGGTCTGGTCCCCGCAATCCAACGTCTTCCTTTACGGCGCCGGGACGGTGCTGACGGCCACGGCGAATATCCCCCTCGCAAAGAGCAAGGGAATCAACATCGCCCTCGCCCCCGACTGGTCGATCGGCGGCAGCCAGAACATCCTCGACGAGCTGCGCTTCGCCGACCACGTCGACAACACGGCCTGGGGCAACATCCTCACACCGCAAGAGCTGGTGGCGATGGTGACGACCAACGCCGCCAAGGCTCTCCATCTCGAGGCGGTGATTGGCTCGATCACCGTCGGCAAGAAGGCTGATCTGATGATCATCGGCGGCGACACGACCAACCCTTACGACGCCCTCCTCGCCGCCACGCCCGCTGAGGTGCGCCTCGTGCTCGTCGGCGGCGTGGTGCTTTACGGCGACAAGGTGCTCCAGCCCATCGGCCAGGCGACCCCCGCCTGCGAAGATCTCGACGTCTGCTGTCGACCCAAGTTCGCCTGCGTGGCGGCCCCGAACGGGACGGCGGCGAACAAGCTCGGTCAAACCCTGGGAGAGATCCAGTCGACGCTCAGCACCGCGCTCTCGACTTACGACACTCAATGTTGCTTCAAGGGCACCTGCTACGCGGCGACGTGCTGCGATGACGCCCTGAACGGGGACGAAACGATGCTCGACTGCGGCGGGACCTGCGCCCCGTGCCCGCTCGACGCCAATTTCAAGGTCTACCAGCAGTGGAACTTCTCCCCGCTGGCCCCGCTGGTGAAGTGCCAGTAAGACGCGGATCGATCCGCCGGCCAGTCGACCTCAAAAAAGACGCCCCGACCGGATCGCTCTCGCCCACGATCTCCCACCCGCCACGGCCGCCAACCATCACCGCGCCTGCGCGAACGAGGAGCCCATATGGAGCCTTGCGCGACGGAAACTTCGCCAGTAGCCTCGGTCTTCGGCTCTAGGCTTCGCTCGTCATCGAGCCCTGACTCGGCCCGCACTCGCGGATGCCTCGCCGGGCTTGGCTGACGGTCGCTCGTCTGGGTTTCGGCGCACCCAGGGGCCCTCCCCCGTGGTGGCCTCGAGGCAACCCGATGCACGGTCCAGGGTCGCTCGCGGGGAGTAGCAGGCGGATCGTGCACGGTGAGTCTGAGATGCCTAAGCGACTGTATGTGGGGAATCTGGCCTTCCATTCGACGGAGGACAGCGTTCGAAGTGCGTTCCAGCGGGCGGGGGTCGAGCCGATCAGCGTCCAGGTGATGACGGACAGAATGACAGGGCAGTCTCGCGGCTTCGGCTTCGTCGAAGTCGGGACGGACCAGGAAGCGCAGGCGGCGATCGCTGCGCTTCATGGGCAGGACATCGATGGCCGTGCGCTCACGGTCAACGAGGCGCGTGAGCGCACTCCGGGCGGCGGCGGCGGCGGCTTCCGTGGCGGTGGCGGCGGTGGCTTCCGTGGCGGCGGCGGCGGCGGTGGTGGTGACCGCGGCGGCGGCGGTCCGCCCCGCGGCGGCGGCGGCGGTGGTCGTCGTGGCGGCGGCGGCGGCGGTCGTGACCGCGGCGGTCGCGGCGGTGGCGGCGGCGGCGGCGATCGCTGGTAGTTCGCGGACACACCCGTAACGAAGACCCCCTCGCCTTTCGGGACGAGGGGGTCTTCGTTTTTCGGTGCGCTTACCGCTGCACTTACCCCCGGCGCTTGTACGGACTCCCGCCCGCGAACACCGCGCCCTCACCGAGCGCATACGCAATCCGAAGGAGCTGGTTGTACTTGGCCACGCGATCCGATCGCGACGCCGATCCCGTCTTGATCTGCCCAGCGTTCGTCGCCACCGCGAGGTCAGCGATGAACGTGTCCTCTGTCTCGCCGGAGCGGTGCGAGATGATCGATCGGTAGCCGCCCTCCGCCGCGAGGCGGATGCAGTCGAGCGTCTCCGTCACCGTCCCGATCTGGTTGAGCTTGATCAGGATCGCGTTGGCGATCCCCTCCTCCATCCCCTTCTCCAGGCGCTCGGGGCTGGTCACGAAGAGATCGTCGCCGACGAGCTGCACCTTCTTGCCGAGGCGATCGGTGAGCATCTGCCAGCCCTTCGCGTCGTTCTCGGAGCAGCCGTCCTCGATCGACATGATCGGGTATTTGCCGCAGAGCTCGGCGTACTTGTCGATCATCTCCTCGCGCGTGCGCGGGTGGCCGTCGAAGGTGTAGCGCTCGGTGGCCTTGTCGTAGAACTCGGAGAGCGCGCAATCGAGCGCGATGCCGATGTCCTCCCCCGGTCGATAGCCGGCGGCCTCGATCGCGTTGCACAGGTGCTGGATCGCCGACTCGTTGTTGGCGAGGCGCGGGGCGAAGCCGCCCTCGTCGCCGACGGCCGTGGTGAGGCGGTCCTTCTTCAAGACCGCCTTGAGCGCGTGGAAGACCTCGACCCCGGCCCGGAGCGCCTCGGCGAAGGTCGGGAACGCGTGGGGGATGACCATGAACTCCTGGATTTCAAGGCCATTGTCCGCGTGGACGCCGCCGTTGAGGATGTTCATCATCGGCGTCGGGAGGACGCGCGCCGACGCGCCGCCGAGGTAGCGCCACAGCGGCAGCTCCACCGACTCGGCCGCCGCGCGGGCCACGGCCATCGAGACGCCGAGCAGCGCGTTGGCGCCGAGCTTGGACTTGTTCGGCGTCCCGTCCGCCTCGCAGAGGACCGCGTCGACGCCGGCCTGATCGAGCGCGTCCATGCCGGTGATCGCCGGCCCGAGCGTGTTCTCGACGTTGCCGACCGCCTGGAGCACGCCCTTGCCGCGGAACCGCTACTTGTCATCGTCGCCAAGCTCCACCGCTTCGTGCTCGCCCGTCGAGGCCCCGCTCGGCACGGCCGCGCGCCCGACGCCGCTCGTGGTGGAGACCTCGACCTCGATCGTGGGGTTGCCGCGCGAATCGAGGATTTCTCGGGCGATGACGCTCTGGATCTCCGACATGGGTAGTGCTCCTGATGAAAGTGAAGGGACGCGTCGGTCCCCAGCCCGCGTTGACCCGCCTTGCGGAGGGCGGCGGAGCATAAGCGGACCGCGCGCCGACGTCGACATGCGCCGAACAGCGCCCGATCGAAGGGACAATCCAGCTCGAGCATCCGCTGGCTTCACCAAACGGTCCGCCTTCGCGTAAGCTCGCCGGCACCGTGGAACAGACGATCGGCGTCTTCGGAGAAGAGATGCTCCTCTGGATGTGCGTGCTCCGGCACTCACCGCAGAGGCCGCCGGCGGATCACGTGCATCGGCAGGCGAATTTCCTTCTGGATGAGCTCAAGGCGTCCAAGGCCGCGACCTCGATCTCCGTGCAGGCCGCGGATGACGGCATGTTCGTGATCGCGGCGATCTTCGACGAGTGGGCGATGAGCTTGCCGGACCTGCGCCCGCTCTGGAGTAACCACCCGCTCCAGGCGACGCGGTGGATGACCAACAACGCCGGCGTCGAGGTCTTCACGCGCCTCGATCGCGTTCGCCAAGGACCGAAGACGGTGCTCGCGACGTACGTCACGGTGCTCGGCCTCGGCTACCTCGGGCGCTACGGCTTGCCCGGCGTGGCGCGCGAGCAGCTCTTCCTCCTGCGGCGCGAGCTTGGCCTCCACCTCGGCGTCGACGCGGATCGCGACTGGAAGGGCGGCGCGCTCCAGCAGAGCCGCCCGGATCAGGGCCCCGCGCCGTTCGTCCCGAAAGATCCCTGGCACCGTTCGCTCTGGTTCGGGCGCGGCCTGGCCATCTTCACCCTCGTCGCCGGCTTCGCCGTCCTCGCCGGGGTCCTCGCGGCCTACCTCAAATGAGCGTCTTTCACTACGAGATCGCCAGCGTGCACGCCGCGGTAGCGCGCGCCTTCCCGAACCACGCGGAGGGCATCTACGCGATCCCCTGGTATCTGGTGATCGGCGAGCCGGGCTCGGGCCGATCGACGGCGCTGCACGCGATGAACCTGACCTGGAACAGCGGCCAGGGTCCGCTCCAGATCGGCATCCCGCAGCAGCTCTGCGCCTACTGGCTGCCGCAAGAGGCGGTGTTCATCGAGCCTGGACCCAACGTGCTCGGGCCGAACCGCAACCCGGATCTGCTCAAGCAATTCGGCGAAGAGCTGCGCAAGAGCCGCCCGCGCGAGCACCTCGACGGCATGCTCCTGGTGATCAACGTCGCCGCCTTCATCGACCTCGACGAGGTCGCGCTCACGGCCTACGCGGAGAACCTCCGCCGCTACCTCGCCGAGATCTCCGAGGCCCTCTACATCGACGTGCCCGTGTACGTGGTGATCACCCGCTACGACACCCTCTGGGGCTTCGCCGAGGTGTTCCAGTGGGGCATCGACCGCAAGAACGAGGAGCCCTGGGGCTTCACTCTCCCGCTCGACACCGAGCCCTCCAAGGCGCTCCCGCGCATCCACGAGCAGCTGATCGGCCTCAACGCGCGCCTCGAAGCCTTCTGCCTCGCCAAGCTCTCCTCCGACGACCTGCCCGAGCAGCGCATGCGCGGCTTCCAGCACCTCGCCGAGGTCCGCACGTTCATGGAGAAGCTGACCCACGTCTTCACCACGATCGCCATGGTCAACTCGTTCGAGCGCGCGCCGTGGATCCGCGCCGTCGCCCTCGGCAGCGCGGTACCGGGCAATGGAGATCGGTTGCGAGCAGGCATGGCCCGCTTCGCGAACATGGGCTTGCTGCAAGCCCAGACGATCCCAGGCGCGTCCCAGCGGCCGGGCGGGCTGCCGATTCATGCGTTCATGAAGCGGGTGATCTTGCCGGAGAGAGACATCGTCCCTCTCCGGGTGCGCTGGCGCGACGACAAGCTCGTGCTGGCCTGCTTCGTGGTGGGAGCGTTGCTGTGGGTGTCGGGGCTTTTCACCGCGGTGATCTTCACGGCGACAGGCGGGTCGAGCTCGGGCACACCAGCGCCGAGCGGCGCAGCCTCGGCGCAAGCCGCACCGAAGCGGTAGCAGGACGGGTCAGCCAGCCGGCGGCCCCTTGAGCTCGACGACGTTGCCGTCCACCTGAACTCGACGAGCGCCCCTATGGACAGGACGACAGCACCCCACTCCGGCACCGGCCCGGCGACGATCAACCGAGGTGACTTGTTCTGGGTCGAGCCCGATGAATCACGCGGGTCAATCCCGGGCTCCTCCCATCCCCACGTGGTGATCCAGGACGATGTCTTCAACCGCTCTCGCATCAGCACGGTAATCGTGTGTGCCTTGACCTCGAACCTGCACCGCGCCAGCGAGCCGGGCAACATCTGCCTCGAGGTGGGCGAAGGGAGCTTGACCAGGCAAAGCGTCGTGGTCGTGTCGCAGGTGTCGGCGATCTACAAGAGCCAGCTCGGCGAGCGCATCGGGGCGCTGTCCGACGATCGGGTGGAGCAGATCCTGGCCGGGATGCGGTTTCAGCAGGCGTCCTTCTTCAACCGAGAGTGAACGGCTCCGATAGACGGTGAGGTCGTTCGCCAAGTGCTCGGCGCCGACCTCCAGGTGATGGGACGCCGTCCTCGAGCTCCGCGCTCACTGTCCGAGCGCGCCAATGTCCGCCTCTCGGCGCGCGCGCCCCTCCAGATCGAGCGGCGGCAGCTCGCTCGCATCTCCCTGCCTGGCGAGCAGCTTCGACCCGCTCCGCGGTCGGAAATTCGGCCGCTTCGGGTTGAGCCGCCACCACGTCCCCTCGATGATCACCCACGGCTCATTGCTGTAGGCCACGACCTCCGACGGGAGCTTTTGCCGCGTCACGGAGGTGGTCGTCCGGTTCCCCTCTGCAGGCGAGATCGCGAGCGCGCGGAGAGCCGGGGAGAGCGCCGTCAGCGGCGGCATAGTGAAGGGCTCGGCCCGGTAGCGCACGGTGCCGGTCACGTCATGGCCCGCGTCGAGCCGGAACACGCTCTCTGCGTCGACATCAATCGACACATCCGCGTCGTTGATCAAGATGTTGTTGCGCAGACGACATCCGTAGCTCCCGTTGACCAGGAGTATCGCGGCGCGCTTTGTATTGCTCAGCAGCACGGTGTTGTTCCGGATCAGGTTGTCGTGGCACCCCCACCGCGGCAGCCGATCGAGCGAAGCCGCCTCGCTCGCCGTCGCGGGCGGCGCCCGGACGGCGGCGGCGTCAAAGGGGTTCGCGTTGTCCCACTGCGCGATCCCATGATTGTAGTTGTCGTAAATGAGGTTGTTTTGAATCAAGGATTCCTGGAGCCCCGCCAGGTTCAGCGCCCCGCCGCCTTTCCGTCCGTTCCGGTTCATCACGTTCTCTTCGAGGATGAAGTTGACCCCCCGCCCGTCCGGAAAGCCATGCTCGCCGAACCGCTCGGCGGCGAGCTTCAGGAGCCCCTCGGCCCACGCGCGCGTCGGGGCCAGCGCCGGGTAGTCGTGGAACGCCGGGTGCTTCTTCACCTCCGCGAGAGAGGCCTCGGGATCGAGGTTGCACTGCAGCCCCGAGGCGTAGCTCTCGAAGAACACATTGCGGCGAATCACGTAGTTGTCCGAGCCATCGGAGACATAGGCCGAATGCTCGCCCGCCGACCGCGCGAAGAGGTTGTCCTGGATCAAGACCGAGTGGGTGTCGGTTGAATGAAGCCCCCACTGCGCGTGGTTATGAGAGAAATTGCCGACGATGGCCAGGTGGTGCGCGAGCTTGCCGGTCCGGCCAAAATCGCCGTCGAGCATGATCCCCGCCCACGGCCCGCTCGCCGGGAGGACGCCCGGCTCTCCGGCGCCCGCGAGGTTGAACCCCTCGATGATCACATGATGGGCGGCCCGCAGGTACACCATCCACCTCTGGCCGTCCGCCTGACAGGGCTTGTCGAGGATCACCTGGCCCGGCGCGCCGAGCGCGCGGAAGCGGACAAAGCGCCCATCGCCCGCGTCGGGGATATCGCCGAGAGAAAACCCGGCGTAGGTCCCCGGCGAGACCGCCACGAGATACCCTCCCTGGGCGGCGTCGGCGGCCTCCTGCAACGTCCGAAACACCTGATCCACCGCGAGCTCGTCGAACTCCGGGGCTGGGCGCCGCGCGTTCAACGCGAGCCGAGGGACGCGGATCGTCGTCGGCGCCCGTCCGGAGGCATCCACCAGGAGGACGCGGCGATACTTGGGCTGCAGGATGAACGTCTGCTCTACCCACTCGTCGGAGCGCTGGGTTCGATAGAACACCGGCGAGGGTGGGATTGGCGCCGTGACCTGGGCCTCTTCGGGGAGCGCTGCCGGAGGCGCAGGGTGGGGCAACGGTGCCCTCTCGACTGCAGCCAACGGGGGTGATGGAGCCCTCGCGGCGTTGCGGCTGGCCTCGCAGTGAAGGGTGCCGAGCGCCGCCAGCCCAGCGAGGAGGATCGTTGCAGAGGCGCGACGCGCGGGGCGAGACGAGATCATCGATTCCTACCCCCGGGAGATGTTGGGTGCGTGCGGGCACGACTCAGGGATGCAGCTTCTCGCCCCGCACCAGCATGGCGATGAACTCCGTGATCCGCCGCGCCCGCGTATCCGCCCGCTTCACCGTCTGGATCCGGAAGAGGACCGCATACCGATTCGCCGACTTCAGCGTGGCCCAGAACGCTTTGGCCTTTGGCCTCAGGGCTCGCATCGAGAGCAGCCTGAAAGTCGTCCGGAACAGTGGACCGACTCGGCGGATCATACGCCGCCTCCCAGCGCCCATCCTTCTGGGCGCGCTCGACTTCGACCAGGCCGGCGGGCCTCATCTCGTTGCGCTCGATCAGCACCAGGACCTTCTCGCGGTTGATCTTCGACCAGATGCTCTTCTTGCCCCGACGCGTGAACTTCTGCAGCCAGGAGTCCTGATCGTGGGTCTTCTTCTGGCCGTCGATCCAGCCGTGGCACAGCGCGGACTCGACCGCTTGGGGGTAGGTGACGGTCGGATCGCTCGAGGTGGCTTTGGCGAGGATCAGCCACACGCCGGGGGACTGGGCGTGATTGCGGTCGAGCCAGGCGGACCACGCGGCCTGGTTCGGGCAACGAAGGAGGGGTAGCGCGGCGGTGAAGGTGGGTGATTTCATGCTGGACAGGCCTCTTCCTGGATGCGCGCGCAGGCTTCTTCATAGCGCCGCTGGATCCCCGTGAGGTGCATCGCGACGTCGTAGACGCGGGCGAGGCGCTCTCCGCCGCGGCCCTCGCCCATCGGCGGGGAAGGGACGAGGCCAATGCGCGCGCCCACGTCGTCGATCGAGCCGGCCTTCATGCGCAGGTTGTCGCCGAGCGAGCGTCGCAGATCGAGGTACGCGCTCGGCAGATAGCCGCCGTCTTCGAGGAGCAGGCGTCGCGCGTAATGACCCCACGCGCACACGACGTCGTCCTCGCGCAGGAACGCGCGCCAGCGCTCCGCGAAGTGCGCGAAGGTTTCGCCCGCGGCGAGGCGCTCTTCGGAGAGCTGGGTGTGCGAGGTCGTCGAGGGCGCGAGGCGCTGGCGCGGGGCGATCACCGCTTCGAATCTTTCGCCGGTCGCGAGGCGGTGCGCGACCCACTGCACGAGCTCGTCGGGCGGGCTCGATTCGCCCTCGTGGTACGGCCAGGCGTTGGCCTCGCCGCTCACGCACACCAGGCGATCCGAGCCGATCTCCGTCGCGAGCCTCGGGCGTTGCAGATGGACCTTGTTGCGGCGGTGCCGCACGCGCGCGCCGTGGAGGCGCGCTTGGTACTCGATCTGCGCGTCGATCATCGCCGAGAACGGCGCCAGCATCGGCTGGAAGTGATCGCCCTCGAGCACGGTGAGCACGTGCGCCACCGCCTCGATCGTCGACACGTAGTCGTCGCGCGGCTCGCGGCGGATCCGGTAGGCGCTCGGCGCGTTCGGCGCGAACGCGTAGCGCGGGAGGCTCGCCAGGAAGGGGTTGACGCGCACCAGCTTCTTCGCCGTCGTCCACGTGCCGTCGATGACCACCAGCGTGATCGGCCCCGTCGGCGGCGACGCGGCGATGTCGATCGCGCCCTCGCCAGGCCACAAAAGCGCCGCCGGCTGCGTCGGATCTGCGAGCGCCGCGCGCACCGCCGCGTCGTGCTCGAACTCGACGCC
>Ga0105048_10007161_pt1 | contig 17938 bp, 18 predicted proteins | sample MAT05_FD_78382 | JGI IMG/M metagenome (GOLD analysis project Ga0105048, IMG submission 78382) | Freshwater microbial communities from Lake Fryxell liftoff mats and glacier meltwater in Antarctica - MAT-05 | ecosystem: Environmental > Aquatic > Freshwater > Ice > Liftoff microbial mat | place...
GAGGCGCCCTTTGCGCGGTGGGCAATGTTGGCAATGGCAGGCAGTTCGTCCCGTGCCAGCAGCGCGCCCAACTCGGCAACACTGGTGCGCATGCTCTGCATGAACGTACACAGCACCGCGTCGATGACGGCGGTATCGCTGCCAAACAGGTCCTGCAGTGCGGCACGGTCAAAAACCGGTGGCGCGATCGGATCCGTTGGGCGGTGCATGCGGCGGCGGGCGGCGTTCAACCCGGTGTTGGATGCAGGTTGCGCTCGATCAGGGTGCGCAGCGCGGCAAGCTGGAACGGCTTGGTGACATAGGCGCGGGCACCGAGCGCGAGCGCCTGCTCAAGGCGTTCCGGCTCGGCACTGGCGGACAACATGATGAACGGCAGTCGCCGCAACAGCGCATCGGCCTGCAAGGCTGCCAGCACTTCAAAGCCATTCATGCGCGGCATCATGAAGTCGCAAATCACCAGTTCCAGGGGCGTGTTCCGGATCGCTTCAAGACCGGCCAGGCCGTCGTTGGCAAAAGACACCGTATGTCCTTCCAGTTTCAGGAAACGAACCAGGTTGTCGCGGATATGCGGCTCGTCTTCAATGATCAGGATGCGGGCCATGGTGGTTGTGGTTTCAGGCGACCGGCAGCCGCACCGTGAACACGGTGCCACGCTGCGGGTCACTGCGCACCCGGACTTCGCCACCATGCAGATCCACCGAGTTCTTCACGATCGCCAGGCCAAGGCCCGTTCCCTGAATGCTTCCGACGTTGCTGGCACGGTGAAACGACTCGAACAGGTGGGCGATCTCCGTCTCTGGTACGCCAATTCCCTGGTCCGACACTTCCAGCGTGCAGTGTCCGGCGAGCGCAGCCAGACGCAGCCCGACAGCACCGCCGCCTGGAGAGTATTTGATCGCATTCGACAGCAGGTTGACCACAATGTGGCGCAGCAATTTCTCGTCAAAGCGCCCCACTATCGGCGCTGGCGGAAACTCGACGGCGATACGGTCTGCGGCAGCGGGATGTTCGGTCAGCACCTCCTGAACCAAAGCGCGACACAGGACCACCAGATCGATCGACAACGGCTTGAAATCGAGCATACGTGCTTCGGCCCGGCCAATCTGCAATACCCGCTCGAGCATGCCAGTCATGCGCTGTACGCTGCTTTCAATGGTCTGGAAAATCTGCGCTTTGTCCTCTGCCGGCAGTCGGTCACCGTAGTCCTTCAGGAGCTCGGCTGAGGACAGGATGCTGGCCAGCGGCGTGCGGAACTCGTGGCTGGTCATGGACACGAAGCGCGAACGCAGCCCATTGAGCTCGCGTTGCCGGCGCAGCGCCGCCAGCGTGTCGTCCTCGGCTTGCTTGCGTTCGGTGATGTCGAGAAAGGTCCAGATCACGCCCGAATCGGGAGCGCGGTCGCGCACGCAGCGCCCCGCCATCTGGACCCAGAACACCTCACCATTGCGCCGCTTGAGCTGGCGCTCGTTGCGGAAGCTGCCGTCGGCCTTGAGCGCCTGGGTTTGTTCGATTCCCAGGCGCTCCCATAACTGCAGGTCCGGATGGATGCGCGCTGATGACTGGCCCATCAGTTCCTCCCGCGAGTAACCCACCATCTCGGCAAACTTGGCATTCACCCACTCATGGCGGCGCGCCACCGACAACACGATTCCCACCAGCGCCGTGTTGAGAATGGCTTCGCGCTCGGACGAGGTCTTCTGCAAGGTTTCTTCGAGTTCCTTGCGCCGCGAGATGTCCATCACCACCCAGACCGTGCCCTGGCTCAGGTCGAACTGGTTCACTGCCTTGCCCGACAGCGAAGCCCACAAGAGCGTGCCATCGAGCCGACGCATGCGCAACTCAGTCTCGAAGGCTTCGCCGCGGCTGATGCGGTCGGCCACCCTGCCGCCGATCTGCAGATATTGCTGGCGCGACTCATAAAGCGACTCGATGGACACCAGGCCGGCCTCGTCTTTGTCGGCTCCAAATATCTGCAGCATCGCATCATTGGCCCAACGAAAACGTCCGTCAGGGGTCAGGAACGCGATGCCGACGATGGAACTCTGCAAAATGGTTTCGCGCTCATTCAACGTGCTCTCGAGGCGCGCCTCGAGCGCCTTGCGGTCGGTGATATCCGAAAAGAACGTCAGTGTCCCGGTGGCACCATCCCACGGAACAATGGTCACACCGATATCGATCCATCGCACACCCGCCTTGGGCAGGAGCAAACGGATCTCGTAGCGGCTCGGAACTTCTTCGCCGGCCAGCCGGCGGCGGCGGCGCTCTTCCACGATTGGCCGGTCGTCCGGGTGAATTCGATGCCCGTAACCCTCGCGCAACATGTCCTCGACGCTCATCTCGGCCAGCTCGGCCGCGCGCGGGTTGACGAAGACGAATCGCTGGTCTTGCACCACCACCATGCCATCGTCCACATGTTCCACCACTGCACGGTAACGTTGCTCGGAACGGTGCAGCGCTTCGACAATCGCCTTGCGCTCGGTGGCATCGGAAAAGAACGACATCGTCGCCGGGCGTCCCTCCCACGCCGCATTGGTGGAGTGGGTCTCCAACCAACGAACGCCGCCGTCAGCGTCCAGACGCCGGATTTCGGTCTTGACGGACAGAGCTTCCCCGGCCTGGCGCCGGGCCAGGCGTTCGGCCACGCCGACCCGGTCATCGGGGTGCAGCAAATCGACACTGCGCATGCCCAGCAACTGCGGTGACGGCACGCGCAGGGTGTCGCTGGCCTGGGGATTGGCAAACACGACTACGCCGTCCTGTATCACCACCATGCCTTCGCCGAGGTGCTCTACGACGGAGCGGTAGCGCTCCTCGGAGCGGCGCAATGACTCCTGGGCCAGGTAACGCTCTGACACATCGCGCACAAACGCGCCAAATCCCTGGTGGCCATCAGCGCCAATCGCCCAGATCGACAACTCGACCGGAATCTCCGCTCCGTCCTTGCGCAGCGCCTCGATCTCAATGATGCGGTTGAGCACGCGGGACTGCCCGGTTTGCAGATAACGCCGCATGCCTTCTTCATGCGCCTGCCGGTAGCGCGGTGGCACGATAAGTTCGGACAGGCGCCGCCCAATGGCTTCCTCGGGAGACCAGCCGAGGATGCGTTCTGCGCCCGGGTTCCAGTCGGTAACCATGCCTTGCGCATCCATGCCCAATACCGAGTCTGGCGCCGACCCCAGCAAGCCGACCAGATGCCGTTCGCGCAGCTGCAGTTCGTGCAACGACAGGCGCAGGTCAGACAAATTCAGATCGTTGGCAAACGGGTCGCGGTGGGGCATGGTGGTACAACGCAAACGGCCCACGGGGCTGGCCGACCCTACAGCTTACGGTATTTGCGGCGCCGCCCACAAGGCAGCGTCAGGCAGCGTCAGGCTCATGCCTGTTCGTCAGGCTCATGCCTGCTCGGCCGGCGCGCCTTTGGCGCTGGGCGGGCGTGGAATCGATTCCGTGGCCGCGACCACCAGGACCATCAGGCCAGCGCCGACTACCAACAACAGACTGAGTACAAAAAACATGGGTTTCTCCTTGGTTGCAGCCATTGTGTTGGGCTGCTGTTTCTGCACCAAGTCGCGCCGCCATGCTTTGTATCGTTTGTATCGTGCGCCGCATTCACCGCCATAATTGCGACGAACAACCCGTTCCAAAGACCCGTGAGTATTGAAAAACCGTACCTGCTCGTAGTGGAAGACGAAGCCACACAACGCCAGATCCTCACCGAGTACCTGTCGCGTCAGGGTCTGCGCGTGGCCGCCGTCTCCAACGGTGCATTGATGCGTGAAGCGCTCGCCGCGGAAATGCCGCGCGTGGTGCTGCTCGACGTCGGTTTGCCCGGTGAGGACGGCTTCGTGCTGGCGCGCTGGCTGCGTGAGCATTGCCCTCGTCTGGGCATCATCATGGTGACGGCGGCGGCAGACTCGGTGGACCGCATCGTCGGGCTGGAAACCGGCGCGGATGACTACGTTACCAAACCATTTGACGCACGCGAATTGCTGGCCCGCATCAAGAGTGTGCTGCGCCGTACCGCCGCGCCAGAACCAGTGTCGGCCTCGCGCCCGGTGCCGCTGGAGCCAGCCCTGGTGCGTCTGGGACGCTGCAGCCTGGACTTGCAAAGGCGTCAGATGGTCGGGCCAGGCGGAACCATTGAGGCCCTGACTGCAACCGAATTTGACCTGCTGGCGTTGCTTTGCAAACACCCGAATCGCCCGCTCACGCGGGAATGGCTGCTGGAGACCACCAGCCAGCGCGACTACGACAGCAGCGACCGTAGCATCGACCTGCGGGTAACCCGGTTGCGGCGCAAGATCGAGGTCAATCCGGAGAATCCGCAGTTCCTGCGAACGGTACGCGGCGTGGGTTACATGCTGGTGCTGGACCAGGGATGCGTCTGAGCAACTGGTGGCGGCGTATGTCCCTCGCGCTGCTCTGCATAACTCACTGACTGGACCAGGGATGCTCTGCATAACTCCCGCCATGCGCGTTCGAATCCGAAACGGGATGATTTGCACGCCAACGCCGCTTGCGTGTGCCCGAGGCACACCTGAGCGGTTTCGTGGGCAAAGGGCCCGGTTTGGTTCGAACCCCTGAGGGGGGAGTGGCTTTGCAGACGATCCGCGGCGTTGCAAAACCTGGCAGGGCCTCGGCCCGGCCTTGGGTTTTGCGTCTTGCGCATCATCCCGCAAAACCCCCGCCGCGCACGGCGCGAGTCAGGCAGAGCATCCCCAGGGCCGGTTCATGCCGCCGGGCCGGCTGGTCGGCCGACTGCAGACAGGGAATGGAACGCCAGCCGCATGGCAAGAGTTCGAACGGTGTAAAAGCCCAAGTACACAATGGCTTGGTGAATACTCGCGATGCGGTTGGGCAGCCCGGAATAACTCGCATTGATGATCTGCAGCATGTGGTTGCTGACCTCCGGGACACTGCGCAGCACGGCAACCCAGTCCTTGGGGGAACTGTCGACATCACTGGCCAGGGCAGCGATGCGTTGCATTGCCGCAGACGGTGCGTGCACCTGGACGGACGGCGTGGGGAACAGATTGGTGGGCATGGCAAGTTACTCCTTGGCCTGTGTTTCGGCACTGGAGGAATTGTGCTGGCCAGGGCTGCGCCCGGTGTGTCGGGCAAGTCAACCGTGTACCGTTTGTATCAGCCGGCGGGCGCGCTCAGAACCCGAGCGCGCGCAATTGCGACAGCAGGCGCTCGCGGGTAAACGGTTTGGCAACGAAGCCGTCCGGCACCAGTGACGGTTCGGCACCGGCCAGGTCGGGCGCTCCGGTGAGCAGTACAAAACGCGTCGCCGCCAGGCCGGGGCTGGCACGCACGGCGCGCAGCAACTCCAGTCCGGACAGGTGTGGCATGTGGCCATCGGAAAGAATAAGGTCGGGCGCATCCTGCAGGGCCGCCTGCAGGGCGGCGCGGCCGTCTGCTGCCACCGCCACCCGATAGCCCTCGAGCGTGAGCAGCTTCGACAGTGTCATGCGCACAAACGGATCGTCGTCGACCACCAGCACCCGCAGCGGCGCGCGCAACCCAAAGCCGCCGCCACCGGGTGTGTGAATTTCGAATACATCGCCCGCCGCCATTTCAACCTGACCAATGTGGCCCAGTTGCTCGACGGAGCCGTCGCAGCGCTGCACCCGGTTGATACCGCTGGCGCCACTGTGGCCACCGGCCATGCCGAACGCACCGGCGACGCGGCCGTTGCTCAGGATGCTGGCCGTCATGGGCTCCAGAAAACGCAGTCGGCGGATGCCTCCATCACCACCGTGCCACTTGCCCGCGCCGCCCGAGCCGGTGCGGATGTGGTAACTCTCCAGCAGTACCGGGAAGCGGAACTCAAGCACTTCCGGATCTGTCAAACGGGAGTTTGTCATGTGCGTCTGGACCACACTGGTACCGTGGAAACCCTCGCCCGCACCCGAACCACCGGCGATGGTTTCGTAGTACTGGTGGCGAGCGTTGCCAAACGTGAAGTTGTTCATCGTGCACTGGCTGGCAGCCATCACGCCAAGCGCCCCGAACAGGGCATTGGTGATGCAGCTTGAGGTCTCGACGTTGCCCGCTACCACCGATGCCGGAGGATCCGGATTGAGCATGGATGCCTGCGGGATGATGATGGTAAGCGGCTTCAGGCAGCCCGCGTTGAGTGGGATGTCGTCGTCCACCAGGGTGCGAAACACATACAGCACCGCCGCCATGCAGACTGCAGTGGGCGCGTTGAAGTTGTTGCTCTGCTGGGGTGACGTGCCTGTGAAATCCACCACCGCACCGCGGTTCGCGGTATCCACGCGGACAGCAACCTGGATTTGCGCACCGTTGTCCAGCCCCAGGGTGAAGCTGCCGTCGCGCAGCCGGTGGATGACCCGGCGCACCGATTCCTCGGCGTTGTCCTGCACATGGCCCATATAAGCCTGGACCACGTCGAGGCTGAACTCCGCCACCATCTTGCGCAGTTCCTGAGCGCCCTTCTCGTTGGCCGCAACCTGGGCGCGCAGGTCGGCCAGGTTTTGCTGCGGATTGCGCGCTGGGTACGGCCCGCCTTGCAGCAGGGCCAGCATGGCGGCTTCGCAGAACACACCGGCATCGACCAGCTTGACGTTGTTGATCTGTACACCCTCTTCCTCGATGCGGGTCGAGAACGGCGGCATGGAGCCCGGTGTGGTACCGCCGACATCGGCGTGATGCCCACGGCTGCCGACGTAGAACAGCGCCTGTCCGTCCAGGTAGACCGGGGTGATCACCGTGATGTCGGGCAAATGGGTTCCCCCGTGGTAGGGGTCGTTGAGTACGAACACATCGCCTGGCCGCATGCGTGCGGCGTTCTCGCGCACCACGGTCTTGATGCTCTCCCCCATGGAGCCCAGATGCACCGGCATATGGGGTGCATTGGCGATCAGGTTGCCCTGCGCGTCGAACAGGGCGCAACTGAAGTCGAGCCGCTCCTTGATGTTCACCGAATAAGCGGTGTTTTGCAACTGCAAACCCATTTGCTCGGCAATGTTCATGAACAGGTTGTTGAACACCTCCAGCAACACCGGGTCGGCGCTGGTACCGGCCGCGTAACGCGTGCTGCGCGGTGTGCGCCGTTCCAACACGATATGGTCGAGCGCTGTCACAACGGCCTCCCAGCCGGGCTCGACCACGGTGGTGGCGTTTTGCTCGGCGATGATGGTCGGGCCGCGTACCACGTCGCCAGGGCGCAGGTCTTCGCGCACCACCAGGGCTGCATCCTGCCACTGCCCGGCGCAATACACGGGCACCGTGGCACGGCGCGGTGTGTCGCGTGCTGCGTGCACGGCATGGCGCATCTCTTGCGGTGCGTCGCCGCTCTGCACGGCTTCCACCGACACGGCCTCTACCACCAGGCCCTTTCCCTGCATCAGGAAGGCAAAGCGGCGGCGGTAAGCGGTCTCGAATTGGCGAACGACTGCCGACAGCGTGCCAAACGGCACGACCAGCGCGGCGTCGCTGCCGTCGTAGCGTACGTGGATGCGCCGGTGCACCTTGACCGTGGCGTCGCCGTCCTGGTGGGTGACGAGTTGGGCGCGCGCGGCATCGGCGAGCGCGTCGAGCTGCGCCGCCACAGCGCCGAGCGCGTTTTCGGTGAGCGCCGTTTCCACCGCCTGTTCGCGAATCACGGTCTGGTCTGCGAGCCCCATTCCGTAAGCACTCAACACACCCGCCAGCGGGTGTACCAGTACCCGTGTCATGCCCAGCGCATCTGCGACCAGGCAGGCGTGCTGGCCACCAGCACCGCCGAAACATTGCAGGGTGTAGCGTGTCACGTCATACCCGCGCGCAACCGAGATCTTCTTGATCGCATTGGCCATTTGCTGCACGGCGATGTGGATGAAACCCTCGGCCACGTCGGCCGCCGCACGACCGGCCTGCTGCGCCAGTTCGTCGAACCGTGCCTGCACCACGGCAGCATCGAGCGGCTCATCCGCATCGGGGCCAAACACATGGGGAAAGTAGCGCGGTTGAATCTTGCCCACCAATACGTTGGCGTCGGTCACTGTCAAGGGCCCACCACGGCGGTAACTGGCCGGGCCAGGATTGGCCCCGGCACTGTGCGGACCGACCCGGAAGCGGGCTCCGTCAAAGCCCAATACCGAACCGCCACCGGCCGCCACCGTGTGGATGGCCATCATCGGCGCGCGCATACGCACCCCTGCGACCTGGGTTTCGAACTCACGCTCAAACTCGCCGGCATAGTGCGAGACGTCGGTCGACGTGCCACCCATGTCGAAACCGATGACCCGCTCCTGCCCGGCAATCGCCGCCGTGCGGGCCATGCCGACGATGCCGCCGGCCGGACCGCTGAGCACCGCGTCCTTGCCCTGAAACACCTGGGCATCGGCCAGGCCGCCTGACGACTGCATGAAAAACAGCGGCACCCCTGGCATCTCTGCGGCCACCTGGTCGACGTAACGGCGCAGGATCGGCGACAGGTAGGCGTCGACCACCGTGGTGTCGCCGCGGCTGACGAACTTCATCATCGGGCTGACCTCGTGCGACACGCTGATGTGGCGATAACCGACCTCCTGCGCGATACGCTGCGCCTGCGTCTCGTGCGCCACGTAGCGGTAACCGTGCATGAACACGATTGCAACGCTGCGCAACCCCTTGTCATGGTGACTCTGCAAATCGGCGCGCAAAGCGATCTCATCAAGCGCCTGCAACACGGCGCCGTGCGCGCCGACACGTTCTTGCGCCTCTATTACGGCGCTGTAAAGCAACTCGGGCAACACGATGTGGCGGTCGAACAGGCGTGGCCGGTTCTGGTACGCAATCCGCAGCGCGTCGCGAAAACCGCGTGTGGTCACCAGCAGCGTCGGTTCACCCTTGCGCTCGAGCAGCGCGTTGGTGGCAACCGTCGTACCCATCTTCACACATTGGACCAGCTCCGGAGTGACCACCGCCCCGGCGGCGAGCCCGAGCAGATGGCGGATTCCGGTGACCGCAGCGTCCTGATAGTGTTCCGGATTGTCACTGAGCAGTTTGTGCGCGACCAGGCTGCCGTTGGGCCGCTTGCCAACCACATCGGTGAACGTGCCGCCGCGGTCGACCCAGAACTGCCAGCGCTGGCCCTGTGGTGCAGGTGCGGGTTGCTGCAATGCATCCTGCATGGCGGTCACAGCGAGGCGGCGGCACGCGCCGCCTGGTCGTATTGGCCCGACATGCTGCGCAAGATGCGCGCGCTTTCACCAATGTCGTCGTTCATGCTTGCATCCAGGTTGCGGACCAGGCACTGCTCGCGCACGCTGCGGTACCGCGCAATGACGGCCTCACCATCGGCGGTCGGCGCATACAGCACCTCCTTGCCAGCCTTTTCCGCGTGCACCAGTTGGGCGGCCACCAACTTCTTGAGCGAATACGCCACCACATGGGTGTCCTCGTAGTTCAGCACAAAACAGATGTCGGCGAGTTTCTTGTTGCGCGCGCGGTGGTACACATGGTGCAGGATCAGCACGTCGGTGATGGTGAGGTCGGGCACACCAGCGGCTGCCATGCAGCGCACGGCCCAGCGCGAAAATGCGTTCCAGGCCACGATCAGGCCAAACTCGAACTCCGACGCCTCCTGGCTACGTTCCGACACCAGATGGGATGACGAGACGATGGCGCGCACCGGTTTGTCGGGCGCAACCGGTCGAACACTCTTGGGCATAGGGATTTCCCTGATTTAGGTATAAAACGTTGATGATTTGTTGACACTTTACCTAAATCGTTCCTAAACTTCAAGCGTCGTGCACAGCCGCAACGGGCATGCGGGAAAACCACGGTTGTCCCGAGCCGGTCGGCAGGCCTGGTACGACGTATGCTTGAACCACTGCAGCACCGATCCACCATCTGAACCAGGAGTTGACCATGAATTTGACACGACGCACCTTGACTACCGCGCTCGCCTGCGCAATCGGCATGCTGACAGGCGCCGTCCAGGCCCAGACCAAATGGGACTTGCCAGCAGGTTACGCGGCGGGCAACTTCCACACACTGAACCTGACCGAATTCGCCAACGACGTCGACAAGGCTACCGGCGGCAAACTCAAGATTACGGTGCATGCGAACGGCGCCTTGTTCAAGGCACCCGAGATCAAGCGCGCGGTGCAGGGCGGACAGGCACAGATCGGAGAGATCCTGGTGTCGAACTTCAGCAACGAATGGGACATCTTTGGAGCTGACGCACTGCCCTTCCTGGCCGACAGCTACGACGAGGCCGTGAAGTTGTGGAAGGTGCAAAAGCCGATGTTCGAGAAGAAACTCGCCGAACAGGGCATGGTTCCGCTGTACGCAGTGCCATGGCCACCGCAAGGCATTTACGTCAAGAAGCCGATCAACTCCGCCGCCGACCTCAAGGGCGTCAAGTGGCGCGCCTACAACCCGCAGACCGCACGCATCGCCGAACTCGTAGGCGCGCAGCCAGTGACGATTCAGGCCGCCGAGTTGTCGCAGGCCATGGCCACTGGTGTCGTCGAGTCCTATATGTCTTCGGGCTCCACCGGCTTCGATTCCAAGACCTACGAACACATCAAGAACTGGTACGACACCCAAGCCTGGCTGCCAAAAAACCTGGTCATCGTCAACAAGGCCGCCCTCGACGCACTCGACGCGCCGACCCGCGCCGCCCTGCTCAAGGCGGGCGCCGACGCCGAAGTACGCGGCCTGGCCGCTTCCAAGCGCGCCAACACCGAGTCGCTCGACAAACTCAAGGCCAACGGCATGAACATCATCGTGCCTTCCGCCCAGCTCAAGAGTGACATGCAGAAAGTCGGCGACGTGATGTTGACGGAGTGGCTGCAGAAGTCCGGGGCCGAAGGCAAGAGCCTGGTCGACGCGTTCCGCAAACCCTGAACATCGGTCGCGGCCCCACCATGCGCAAGTTCCTGGACGCCCTGTATGACGGAGCGGCGGCGCTGGCGGCAGTCTTCCTGGTCGGGGTGCTGGTCATGGTAATGTTGTCCGTATTCGGGCGGCAGTTCCATTTCCATGTTCCCGGCACCGACTCCTACGCTGGATACCTGATGGCCTCCAGCGGCTTTCTGGCATTGGCGCACACCCTCAAGCGCGGCGAGCACATTCGCGTCACGCTGCTGCTCGCAGCACTCCAGGGACGCTGGAAGAAATCGCTGGAGCTGTGGGCACTGGCTCTTGCCAGTCTGCTCTCGGGCATGTTTGCCTACTACAGTTGCAAGCTGGCCTGGCAGTCGCACAGCTTCCACGACATCTCCACCGGCAGTGACGCTACCCCCTTGTGGATTCCGCAACTGGGGATGGCGGTCGGCACGGTGATTCTGGCGATCGCGTTTATCGATGAACTGGTACTGGAGATAAGCGGCCACCGCGTGCAACGCAGCAGCGCCGAGGCCTTGCGCAATGAATGAACTGGTTGTCACCGCCTTGTTGCTGGTGTCGCTGCTGCTGATCCTGGGCAGCGGAGTCTGGGTCGGCCTGACACTCACCGGAGTTGCCTGGATGGCGGTGACCTTGTTCTCATCGCGCCCGGCTGGCGACGCGATGGCCGTCACCGTGTGGGGCTCATCGTCGAGCTGGACCTTGACCGCCCTGCCCCTGTTTATCTGGATGGGCGAAATCCTGTTTCGCACGCGCCTCAGTCAGGACATGTTCAGGGGCCTGGCGCCCTGGGTGCAGGGGCTGCCAGGGCGTCTGCTGCACACCAATGTGATCGGCTGCACGATTTTTGCCGCAGTGTCAGGCTCCAGCGCCGCCACCTGCGCCACCATCGGGAAGATGACGCTGCCCGAACTCGGTCGCCGTGGTTACCCGGAGCATATGGTGATCGGTACGCTGGCCGGTGCCAGCACGCTTGGCTTGCTGATCCCGCCGTCCATCATCATGATCGTGTATGGAGTGGCAGCCGAGGTATCGATCTCCAAACTTTTCATCGCGGGCGTCTTGCCCGGCATCATGCTGGCATGCCTGTTCTCCGGCTACATCGTTCTGTGGGCGCTGCGCCATCCGGAGCAGGTGCCGGCGGCAGAGCGCAGTTTCAGGCTGCGCGAAAAGCTGGCTGCCTCGCGCAGCCTGATACCGGTGGTGGCGCTGATCCTGGCCGTGCTGGGCTCGATCTACGCCGGTTTTGCCACCGCCACCGAAGCGGCGGCAGTTGGTGTCGTCGGCGCGTTGACGATCTCGGCATTGCAAGGTTCCCTGAGCTGGCGAAACTTCTCGGACTCGCTGATGGGCGCCACCCGCCTGTACTGCATGATCGCGCTGATCCTGGCCGGCGCCGCCTTCCTGACTTTGTCCATGGGTTACATCGGCTTGCCGCGCCATCTTGCCGAATGGATAGCGGCGCTGGGCCTGAGCCAGGCCCAGCTAATCGTGGCATTGACGGTGTTCTTCATTTTGCTGGGCTGCTTTCTGGACGGGATCTCGATGGTCGTGCTGACGATTGGAGTCCTGATGCCCACGGTGACCGCGGCCGGCATCGACCCGATCTGGTTCGGCATCTTCGTCGTCCTTGTGGTCGAAATGGCCCAGATCACACCACCGGTCGGGTTCAACCTGTTCGTGCTGCAGGGCATGACCGGCCGGCAACTGACCTGGATCGCGCGCGTCACGCTGCCGATGTTTTTCCTCATGTGCGTGGCCGTGACGCTGATCTATGTGTTCCCCGGTGTGGTGACCTGGCTGCCGCAACAGATGGCCCGCTAAGCCCGTCTCGACTGCAGTACGGCGCGTATGCCCTGCGCCCAAGCCCGCGCCGGGTACATGACTGTAGACGCTACACGTCGGTTTCAGGCGGTGCGTGCGATGATCGAAGCATGAGTTCAGAGACCAGCATCGAAGCGACTTTCTGTTTCGTCGACATTGCGGGCTACACAGCGTTGACCGATACCCACGGAGGGGTCGCCGCAGCGGATCTCATGGACGATTTCCGCGAATTGCTGCGCTTGCATGTCGAACCCTTGGGGCAATTGCAGGAGTTGATTGGCGACTGCGCCTTCATTGTGTTTCCAGATCCGGTAGCGGCCTTGGCGGCGCTCAAGGCACTCTACACAGCAATCGCAGGCCGCGAAAAGTTCCCGGTCGTCCGGGCTGGTCTGCATCACGGTTTGGCTGTGATTCGCGCAAATCGATACTTCGGTACCACGATCAATCTTGCGGCCCGCGTTGCGGCGCAAGCGACCGGTGGCCGCATCATGTGCACAACGCCTGTCGCCGAACTACTCGACCAAGCCGGATCACCAGGGTTCGGGATTTCGCACCGAGGTCTGGTCTCGCTCCACAACCTTCCGCAGCCGGTCGATTTGTATGAAATCGTTCTATCGACCTCTGCCGACCAGTACGCGATCGATCCCGTCTGCAAGATGCAGGTCGACTCCACGCACGCTGCGGGCCACCTGCATTTCAATCAAAAGACATATTGGTTCTGCTCAATGCATTGCGTCGAGCGATTCGCAAAGAACCCTTCATCCTATATGTGACAGTTGGTCCTCGATACACCGCGCTGACGTTGGTCCCGCCCGCATTGCCGTGTGGAATCCAACCTGGCGAGGTCAATACCGCCGTAGCCGCCGCGCGCCACATTTGCCCGATGCCTTCACCTGCATCGTCGTGGCGCAAGGCCCAGCAAAACATCTGCCAATTCACCCGCACATGCCCAACGGTCGCCGCCCGGCCCAGCCTATGCGCCCGTTCCAGGTGCCTGAAAGCGCGTTGGTAGAGCAGTTGGGGGCTCGGGCGAAATCGGTCTTGGCAAATCCGCATGAATGGCGGTCGTCGAGGCACGGAGCGGTCAAATTCAAGAAAGATTCGTGTACACTGTGACCTTAGCCGTGCACACAAAAATACCATGTTGCGCAATATTACCCTGTCAGCCGACGAACAATTGATTGCGCGTGCGCGAGAAAAAGCCGTGGCGGCGCAAAGCACGCTCAACGTCGAGTTCCGCAAGTGGCTGTCTGGCTACGCAACTGCCAAAGACGACGCGGCCATTGACCGGTTTCGCAGTGTCATGAAAGAACTTGCGCAGGCGGACCCAGGGCGCAGCTTCTCGCGCGACGAGATGAACGAGCGGTGAGTATTCCGATCGATGCTGGTGCCGTGTTCTTCATTGACACGAATGTCTTTGTCTACGCGCTGCTTTCCAGCGAGCCCCTCAAGAAGCAGCGTGCGTTGCATCTGGTGGAGCATGCGCTGGGCACCGCAATGGGCTGCGTCAGTTATCAGGTGATACAGGAATTCGCCAATGTCGCCCTGCGCAAATTTGCGCATCGCTTCAGCACGGAGCAATGCAAGCAATTCATCAACGCAGCGATGCAACCGCTCAATCGCGTGGCGTCGAGTCCTGCCTTGATGGACACGGCACTCGACCTGCAACGCGAAACCGGCTACGGCCTCTACGACTGCCTGATTCTTGCCGCCGCACTGGAATGTGAGGCCTCGGTGCTGTACTCCGAAGATCTGCAGCAGCAGCAGGTGCTGCGCGCAACGTTGCGCATCGTCAACCCGTTTCTGAACCCGGCCAACCAGGATTCAATGCCCTGGGGCACCACGGCCCTGGTGACGCCGTGAATCGCCGGGCGACGACCCTGCGCCGATGATTTCAGTGCTCGCCATCTGCATCGGCGCCAGCCTGGGCGCGCTGGCCCGCTGGGGTTTGGGCCTGTGGCTCAACCCCGGCTCCATGATTCCCTATGGCACCTTGGCCGCCAATCTGATCGGCGGGTATCTGGTCGGTCTATGTGTCGCGGTTTTCCAGACGTTCCCCCAGCTTGATCCGGTGTGGCGCCTGGCGCTGGTTACCGGTTTTCTGGGCGCACTCACCACGTTTTCCAGCTTCTCCGCCGAGGTCGTGGCCATGCTCGGCCAGCAGCGGTATGCACTGGCCATGGGCACGGTCGCGCTGCATCTGTTTGGCTCGCTGCTGCTCACGGTGGCCGGCATGCGCAGCGTGGTCTTCCTGCTGGCACGATGAACCGACCCAACATCATCTTCATTGTGGCCGACGACCTCGGTTTTGCCGACCTGGGCTGTTACGGTGGGCGCGCCGCCACGTTCGGCGCCGTGTCACCCGTGCTGGACGCACTGGCCAGCGGCGGCATCAAGTTCACGCAGGGGTACAGCAACTCGCCGGTGTGCTCACCCACCCGTTTTGCGCTGATGACCGCGCGTTACCAATACCGCCTGCGCGGCGCGGCCGAGGAGCCGATCAACAGCAAGAGCCGAGGCAGTCGGACACTCGGTTTGCCACCCGACATTCCAACCCTGCCTTCGCTGCTTCGCGCCAGCGGGTACCACACCGCCCTCATTGGCAAGTGGCACCTGGGCTACCCGCCGTCCTTCGGCCCATTGCGCTCCGGTTACGAGGAGTTCTTCGGCCCCATGGCCGGTGGGGTTGACTATTTCACGCACTGCAACACTACCGGCTCGCACGACCTGTGGGAGGACGAGCAGGAACACCATGCCCAAGGCTACCTCACCGACCTGATCAGCCAGCGCTCGGTGGACTATGTCGCACGCATGGCCCAGGGCGCACGTGGCGGCACGCCGTTTTTCCTCAGCATGCACTTCACGGCACCCCACTGGCCATGGGAAACCCGTGACGACCACGCCCTGGCGCGCGACATTCGCGGCAACATCATGCATCTGGATGGGGGCAACATCCACACCTACCAGCGCATGGTCCACCACATGGACGAGGGCATCGGCGCGGTGGTAGAGCAGTTGCGCCGCGAGGGCCTGCTGGACAACACCCTGCTCGTGTTCACCAGTGACAACGGCGGCGAGCGCTTCTCCGACAACTGGCCATTGGTGGGCGGCAAGATGGACCTCACGGAAGGCGGCATCCGGGTGCCCTGGATCGCGCACTGGCCAGCCCTGATTGCGCCGGGTACGGTGAGCCGCCAGCTCTGCATGACCATGGACTGGTCGGCCACCATGCTGGAACTGGCGGGAGTCAAGGCAAACGAGGCCTGGCCACTGGACGGGGTCTCCCTGCTACCGGTGTTGCGGGATGCTGCCTGGACCTTTGGGCGGGCGCTGTACTGGCGCATGAAACACCGTGGCCAACGCGCGCTGCGCGATGGCGACTGGAAGTACCTGCGCGTCGATGGCCAGGACTACCTGTTCGACTTGCCGGCGGACGAACGCGAACGGGCCAATCTTGCCGGGCGCCAGCCCGAGCGCCTGGCGTCGTTGCGCGCGGCATGGGAAGCCTGGGACAGCAGCATGCCGCCAATTCCTGCGGACGCTACGGTCAGCCTGGGTTACACCGACAAGGATATGCCGCAGCGCTGACTGATACCGATCGGCGTTCGAAAGGCAAGAACTGGGGTGACGGCATTGGCCTGCCAGGGAAGCACGGCGGGCGGCTGCGCTCATGTCCGACGCAGTGCGCTGCACCTGCCTGCCCCTGCACCTTTCCCTGCCCCTGCGCCTTTACTTCGCTGCGCTGCCCGCCCAGCTTCCTTGGCAGGGCGCCGCATGGTACGCCGCGAGCCCACCACGCTTGCCAGATCAGGCCAGTGGGGCGCTCTGCGCTCCGAAATAAAGGCGGAGGCCGAAGGCTGGGGGACATTCGCGGAGCAGAGTGCCTCGCTGGTTTGATCCCGCCCGCACAGTGCCACGAATCTGAATCTTCGATTGCAATATGGTATCAACGCGGCAACACGGCGGTTGCCTCCACCTCGACCAACACCGCGTCGGTGGGCAACATCCGACTGACCTCCACCACGGTGCTGACCACCGGTTGCGGCAAGAACAGACCGCGCACCCGGTTGTAGGCCGGATAGTGGCGCAGGTCGCGAAAGTACTGCACCAGTTTGAAGACATCGCGCATCTGGCCACCTTCTGCCTCCACCAGTTCGCGGATCCGGTTCAGCACAAACCACGACTGCGCAACCGCAGGCGCCTCAATCGCATCCACACTCATTTGGCCGGTGATGTAACCCAGGGATTTCAGCGCCGCGCTGGCGCTGCCGGGCAAGTCGTCGTATGAAGTCACCACCCGGCGCGCGACGGGATCGACGGCAATCACGCCGCTCAGGTAGAGCATGTCGCCAACCCGGCGCGCTGCCAGGTAATTGGCAAGGGGCGCACCGACCTGGCTGGCGGTCATTGCATCTTCTCCAGTGTGCCGCGCACGCGCTGGATGAAATTGGCACAGTCGGCCGGGCGGACGTTGTTCATGCTGTGCAGCTGCAGCCAGGTAGTCTTGCAATTGCGCGCCATCAGCGCGCGCAGTCCGCGCCCGAACAGGCGGCGCGCCGGGTCGCCAATCAGCTTGAGCCACCACCAGGGTGACCCGCCATGGGTGATCACCGTCATGCGCCGGATATGGCGCAAGCCGGGCTCGGCCGGCAGGCCTTTGCGGCGCGGCGGCAGAAATGCGACGCCGGGCAGCCAGACCCGCTCCAGCCAACCCTTGAGCATGGCCGGCGGCCCATAGAACCAGATCGGAAAAACGAACAGCAGGTGTTCGGCCCAGCGCAAGGCATCGACATGGGCCTGTACGCGCGACTCTATCTGTTGCGGCGCGTCAAGGTAGGCGATGCGCTCCTCGCGGGTCAGGATCGGCTGGAATCCCTCTGCGTAGAGGTCGAAGCAGCGCAACTCGTGGCCACGTGCCTCCAGCGTCTCGCGGCTGGCGGCATACAACGCGGCGCAAAAGCTCTGTTCCACCGGATGGCAATAGACAATCAGGGTACGCATCACCCGTCACGCCGAACAGCAGCGGCCAGGCTTGGGCACGGTATGGCGTGACGTCACTTGACCCCGAGTTTTTGTTTCACATCCAGACCCACTTTCTTGTTCACGAACTGGGTGGTTATCACTTTAGACAGGTCCACGTCGCCTGGCTTGTACAAGCCGGCCTTGACCATCTTGTCGTAAAAGTCTTTTACGCGCGCCGTGCTCATCGCTCCGATGCCGTTTTGCAGGGCTTCGCCACTGTCGACAATTCCCAGCTTCTTCATCA
>Ga0105048_10007162_pt1 | contig 17935 bp, 14 predicted proteins | sample MAT05_FD_78382 | JGI IMG/M metagenome (GOLD analysis project Ga0105048, IMG submission 78382) | Freshwater microbial communities from Lake Fryxell liftoff mats and glacier meltwater in Antarctica - MAT-05 | ecosystem: Environmental > Aquatic > Freshwater > Ice > Liftoff microbial mat | place...
AAGGACGCGGGGATCAAGGTCTAGCGTCGGCGCAACCGTAGCGCCAACAGCCACGGCAGCGCGAGGACCGTGACGTGCCCGGCCCACAGGTGGCCGTGCGCGCCCGTCGGACAGTGCAGGAACACCGCGAGCGCGCCGACGCCCGCGCTCGCGGCAGCGACGACGTCCGCGCGCATGCCGAGTCGATCGCCGTCACGCGCGAGCACTCGCAGCCCGAGCCACGTCGGGACTGCGCACGCGGTCCCGAACACGAAGCACCACGGCGCTCCGGAGAGCGCGTCGGTGCCGTGCGGCGAGATGCTCGAGTCGATCGCGGGGAGCGACGCGAGCACGACCGTCACGAGCACGCCGAAGAGCGCGACCCACCGTGCGCCGCCATGATCGGGTCGATGCAGCGGTCGCAACGCGATCCACGACGCGGCTGCGATCACGACGAAGAGCGCAGCGAGCTCGAAGATCCAGCGAAGGACCGGATAGGCCGCGTGGTCCGGCCGAGGCCACAGCGTCATCACGAGCACCGGCACCGCGAGAACGAGCGCGGCCCCGACCGTGCGCCGCAACGGCGTCGACCAGCTCCGCAGCGCGGCCGCGGCCCCGCCGTCGCTCGCGATCGCGGTCGCGAGAGCGCTCGCCGACGGCGACGCCGCGGCGCCAGGCGTCCGGGCGCCGAGCAGCGGCGCGGCGGCAATCATCGCCGCACACGTCTCGCACGCGCGCAGGTGCTGGACCACGCCAGGCTCGCGTAGATCCCCACCCCCTCGGGCGCGTGTCTGGATCTCGTCGCACTCCACTGCCGTTACTCCTCCCCTTGGCCGTACGACGGTGCCCCGCCGACGGTTACCCCCGCCGCTTCGAGGTAGGCCCGCAGCTTCGCGTAGCCGCGGTGGGCGCGGACCTTCACCGCCGTCGGCGTCGCGCCGACCACCTCTGCGACCTCGCGGAAGCTGAGCCCCTGAAACCAGTGCAGCATGATGACCTCGCGCTGTGCGTCCGGCAGCGAGCGCAACGCCGCGCGCACGTGATGGCTGTCGATCGCGGCGTCGGGATCCGCCGTCTGGGCCGCGGGGGCGGAGGTCTCGTCGAGCTCGTGCTCCGGTTTCCGACCGGCGCGACGCATGAACTGGCGCCGAAGGTTGAGCGCGATCGTGTAGATCCACGGGCGCACGGTGCTCCCGGCACGGAAGTCGTTTCGCGCGCGATGGAGCTGGAAGAACGTCTGCTGCACGAGATCGTCCGCATCCTCGCCGCGCAGACCTCCGCGCACGAACAGCTGACGCAGTCGCGGCGCCCAGCGCTCGAACAGCGACAAGAACGCCGGCCGATTGCCGGCGACATACGCCGCCATCAGGTCCTCGTCGGTCTGTTCCCGCTCTGCCTCACCGACCAACGCGGGGCCAGATATACCAAGCCCCGGCGGATGTCGTCAGAGCTCGAGCTTGGCGACGAGCGGGAGATGATCCGAGGCCGTGCGCGCGCCGATCGAATTCCCCGTCGTCACCTCCTCGAGGACGACGTCACCGCGCACGTAGACGGCATCGAGCGCTCGCACCGGCGCCCACGCAGGGAACGTCTTTTGCCGCTGTTTCGGTCCGCGGAATCCCGCGGGCCCGAGAAGATCGGGCCCGATCGTTCCCCACACGTCGTTGAAGTCGCCGCCCACGATGATCGGCGTCCGCGCATGTAGCCGCGCGAACGGATCGGCGTTCATGAAGCGCGCGAGCTGGTGGCGGCGATCCTTCTCGAGCAAGCCGAGGTGCATGTTGAACACGTGCACCGTCCGCAGTCGCCCGCGCACCGGCACGCGGAATTTCGCATGCAGCACGCTGCGAGCCTTGCGGCCGGCGACGGTGACATCGACGTTCTGCGTGTCGAACAACGGGAAGCGGCTGAGGATCGCATTGCCGTACGAGCCGCCGCCGCGCAGGAAATGGTTCGGGAACCACGTTCGGTGTCGCAGCCCGAGGTCATCGCCGATGAGGTCGACCTGCCGATGCATCCGGGTTCGCTTCGCGCCCTCGTCGACCTCCTGGAGCAGCAGGAAGTCCGGCTCCAGCAGGCCGATCGCGTTGCAGACGCGCTCGGGGTTGTAGCGGCGGTCGAGCCCGCCGATGCACTTGTGCACGTTGTAAGTGACGACGACGAGTCGCATCGACGGCGCCCCGCGCCCGAGTCCCCGGAAGCTAGCTCAGGCCGGTCTTGCTCACGACGCCGCGGAACATGTTGAGCGTGCGCTCTAGGCTCTCGATCACCTCTTCGAGGCTGCGAGCATCCTGCGACCGAATCTCGGTGTCGGCACGCTTGAGCACGCCCTCGGCCTTCGCGATCGCATCGCGACCAAAGCTCGTGCCGCTCATGATGCCCTGCACCTGCGGGAACAGCTCGCGCACCTCGGCGATGAGCCGCTCTGCCTGCTGGCGCTGACGCTCGAACTCCTCCGACGCCCGCACCTCGACCATGTAGTGCTGGCTGTGCTCGACGAGCTTCCGCAGCTCATCTTCGGTCAGGCCGCTGGTCGCGGTGACGGTGATGCTCTGCTCGTGACCGGTCTCGAGGTCCTTCGCCGACACGCTGACGAGGCCATCCGCCGAGATCGAGAACGTGACCTCGACCTCGACCTCACCGCGCGGTGCCTTGCGGAGACCGGAGAGGATGAACTCGCCGAGCAGCTCGTTCTCCGCCGCCTTGTCGCTCTCGCCCTGCAGCACGAGGATCTTCACCGACGTCTGGTAGTCGCGGACCGTCGTGAAGATGTGCGACGCGGACGTCGGCACCGTGCTGTTCTGCTCGATGAGCTTGTGGAAGTAGCCCCCCACGATCATGATGCCGAGGCTGTGCGGCGTGACGTCGAGCAGCAACACGTCGATGCTCTCGTCGACGAGCGCGGCGGCCTGGATCGCCGCACCGAGCGCGACGACCTCGTCCGGATGCACGCCCTTGCACGGCTCGAGGCCGAAGAACTCGGCGACGCGGGCCTGGATGAGCGGCATGCGGGTCATGCCGCCGACGAGGATGACGTCGTCGAGGTCGCCGCGATCGATGCTCGCCTCGCGCAGCGTCTTCTCGCAAATCATGATCGTGCGATCGACGAGGTCACGCGTCAGCTCCTCGAGCTCGTCGCGCGTCAGCGTCTCCTGCATGTGGAAGGTCTGACCGGACGGCGTCGTGTACAGGAACGGCAGGTCGATCAGCGTCTCGCGGGCGACCGACAGCTCGCAGCGGCCCTTCTCGGCCGCATCCTTGATGCGCTGCATCGCCATGCGGTCGTCGCCGACGTGCACACCCGTCTTCTCCTCGAACGACTGCGTGAGGCGATCCATCACGCGGAGATCGAAGTCCTCACCGCCGAGGAACGTGTCACCCGCGGTCGAGACGACCTCGAACACGCCCTTGCCGATGTCGAGCACCGAGATGTCGAACGTGCCACCGCCGAGGTCGTAGACCGCGACGCGGCGCTCGAGATCCTTGCCGAAGCCGTACGCGAGCGCGGCGGCCGTCGGCTCGTTGATGATGCGAATGACGTCGAGGCCCGCGATGCGGCCCGCGTCCTTCGTCGCCTGGCGCTGGTTGTCGTTGAAGTACGCGGGCACCGTGATCACGGCGCGCTCGACGGTGCCGCCGAGGTACTGCTCGGCGATGAGCTTCATCTCCTGCAAGATGAACGCGCTGACCTCCGGAACGCTGTAGATCTGGTCACGCAGCTTGATCCGCACGTCGCCGTGCGGACCCTCTACGATCGAGAACGGCGCCGACTGCAGCACCGCCCTTGCGGCCGGCGAGTCCCACCGACGCCCGATCAGCCGCTTTGCGGCGTAGACCGTGTTCATCGCGTTCGTCACCCCCTGGCGCTTCGCGATGTGGCCGACAAGGCGCTTGCCGCTCTCGGACAACGCAACCATCGACGGCGTGGTCTTGTACCCGCCCTTGTTCGGGATCACCGTGGGCACGCCATCCTCGACGATGGCGACGCAGGTGTTCGTGGTACCGAGATCGATGCCGACGACGTTGTCCATTCGCAGGTCTCTTTGGCGCGGGACCCCGCGCAACGACAGCCAGGCTATGGCAACTTGATGGAATTGAGAAGGGCGCGGATCTCCGCGTCGTTCGGCCGGTGCCGGTCGGCGATCATCGCCTGTTCCCGCGCCGTATGCTGCTGACCGACCGCGAGGAACGCTCGCGCGAGCATCACGTGGAGGCGGGCGAGATCCGCCCCGCGGCGCTTGTTGGTGCCCGCGATTTCCTCGGCCCGCAGCGCCTCCAAGGCCCCGAGCGCGAATTGACGGCCGCGCGGCTTGTCCCGGGCCGCGACGGCCTCTGCCGCGTACGCGAGGTTCTCCGCGGTGGGATGTGCGACCGCTGCTTCGACGAGCAGTGGCACCGCCTCGGCGTGCTGACCGATCTCGCGCATGGTCAGCGCGCGGTTGAAGGCCTCGGTCGCGCGCTTGCTCCGCGCGATCTCGAGACAGCGCTGCCAGTTGTCGCGCAAGGTCGCGTCCTGCGGCACCAGCTGCAGCGCAAGTCGCCACGCATTCGCGGCGCGAGCGAGGTTGCCGAGCTGCTCCGCGGCCATCGCCTCCTGCACGTACCCGTCGTGTTGTACGCGCACCGCGGCATCGAGCGCGTCACGCTGACGCGCAGCCCGCTTGGTCGCACGTTCGTGGCGACGCGCGGCGGCCTCGGTCTCTTCTTGGGCATGGCGCAGCTCCTGTTGTTTGCGCGACGCGTCGTCGACGAGCTTCGCACGGCGCTCGATCTCCGCACGTCTCGCGATCTCGGCGTCGACGAACGGCGCACGGACGTCCGCGCCGCGCAGTGCCTCGTGCGCCTGCGTCGCGCGGCTGAACAGCGCCGCGAGGTGATCGCTGAATCCGCCGATGTTCTGGCCGAAGTACGAGTCCGGGTGGAAGTCGCGGCTCACGTCGTGGTACGCGCGTCGCACGAGTCGTATGTCGTGGGTCGGCCAGATGCCGAGGATCTCGAACGGCGAGAGATCCTCGAGCCTGTCGGCGAGCGCGAGGATGCGCTGCTGCTCTTCGATCGGAATCGCGAGTGCTGCGTCGAGCCGCGCATCGCCGCCGGGCACCCGCGGCCACCGCGGTGGTGGGTCCAGGGTCGGCGCGAGCACGGCAGCCGCCTCGGCCGCGGCACCGGCCGCAGCGAGATTCGCCGGGCTCGCCGTGTTCGGTACCGACTGCGGCGTCGCCTCCGATCGCGAGCGCGCAGCGGCGAGCTGCGCGACGAGACTCTGGCGCTTGCGATCGGCCGCTGGCCCCTGCGGCGGCGGTCGGGGTCGGCGCGGCGGCTCGGGTGCCGGCCCGAGCAGCTTCGCGGCACCGAGCGACAGCAGCTTCGTGAGTGCGGCCTCGGCCTCCGGCAGCGGCAGGCCGCAGACCTTGAGCAGGTCCGTGATCTTGATCGGCGCGTCGAGCCGACTCAGCACGAAGAACTCGCTCGGGCTGAGCGGAAGCTGATGCAGCGGCGTCGACGGCTCGACCACCACACGCGCGGAGGGATCCCAGGCCATCGGTACCGAGCATCTAGCTTAGGTGGGCGGCGCGCGGAAGTCAGCTTTCTCGGCGTGGGATGCTGGCCGCTCGCGATCGGCCGCTCGCGATCGGCCGCGCGCGCCGCCGCTCACTCGGACGGGCTGGCCGCCAGATCGACGGCTGCGTCGCTCCAGGGCTCCGGGCTCGCACCGTCGACGCGATAGCGTGCGTGGTCGAGGTGGAAATGGTTGCGGTGCGCGCGATCGAAGGCCGGCGTCAGCACGACCGCGAACACCTCGTCGTCGAACGCTCGGCGGGCGACCGCGCGCAGGAAGCGGGCGCGCGCGTTCGGTGCCTCGGCGTCGGCGCGACCATAGTCGCGGAGCACCGAGACCTCGCGGCCACCGACGAGCTCGAAGCTCGCGATGTCGATCGCGTTCGCATAGCTGTGCTCGCTGACCCACCCGGGATACGCGGCCATCTCGCGACACGCGTACGTGCCGATGTGGCTGATGCGCGTGACTCGCCGCCCGAGGTGGTGCTCGGCCTCCTCCTGGACGATCGCCTCGAATCGCTCGAGCGCGAGCGCCATGGTGCACGTCACCTTCGGTGCGCTCGACCAGCGGATCTTCGCGCCCGAGCCCTTGTACTTCACGATCTGCTCCGCGCCGCAGAGGATCGCGCCGGGTCCCTTCCCCTTGGTGTGCACCGGCACCCGCGACGCCGACCAGCGAACCCCGGCTGCCGCCAGCCGCGTGTCGCAGTCCGCGAGCGGCTCGGGCGGCGCGACGACGAGGTCGTCGGTGGGATCATCGACGACCCGCCACGGTGCCGGCGTCGTGATCTCGGCCGTGGATGCGGTCGCACCGAGCAGCATCGCCGCGAGGATCCACGTCATCGTTGAATCTACGCGCAGCTGCGCCAGGCGATTCAGGGCGGCGCAGATGGCTCCAGCGGCCCCACGGGGCGGCTTCTGCCATACTTCGCAGCACGCCCTTGCCTCGCCTCGCCCTCGCCGCTTGGACGCTCGTCGCATTCGCCGGCGCGACCGCCTGCAAGCCCAAGCAACCCCCGGCCGCGCCCGCGAGCGCGAGCAACGTGCAGCCGTCGAGCTCCGTGCTCGCCGACGCCGATGTCCTCGTGAAAGCGATCGCCGGCGAAGACCTCGCGCGCGTGCGCCAGTGGATGACGCCCGAGCTCAAGAGCCGCGTCAGCGCCGAGCTACTCGAGGAAGCAGCACTGCACCTGCGTCGGGAGTTCGGCGTCGCCCAAGGCGTGCTCGAGGAGCGCACGCATCAAGAGGGCAAGCTGCTGTGGTACTCGGGCCTGTGGATCCATGGTGCGGTGCCCAAGAACAGGCGCGCCCAGGACGACACGCCGGTGCTCACCGCGGTGCTGTATCAGTTCGCACTCGACGAGCGCCGTCAGCTCGCGCGACTGCTCATCCGCGAGCACTGGTTCCTCGACGCGATGAAGCCGCCCGCCGATGCTTACGTGCCTGTGACGCGCCTGCACTTCCCCGGCGCCGGCGAGTGGACGATAAGCCACGGTGGACGCAGCGACGCGCAGAACCACCACTACGACACAGTGGGCCAGCGCTTCGCGTACGACATCATCGTGAAGAAGAACGGTCGCCGCAAACAGCCCGGCGCGGCGAGCACCGACAACCGCGCGTACTACTGCTACGGCCGCGAGATCCTGGCACCGGCCGCCGGCAAGGTCATCCTCGCGATCAACGACGTCCAGGACAACATCCCCGGCCAGCGTGGCAAAAGGGGCGGCAACGGTGTCGTCATCGATCACGGCTTCGGCGAGTTCTCGTCGCTGTGGCACGCGATTCCCGGATCGGTCCGCGTGCGCACGGGCGACCTCGTCGTCGCGGGCCAGGTGATCGGCCAGGCCGGCAACAGCGGCCACAGCAGCGGTCCGCACCTGCACTACCACCTGTCGACCAACGATCGTCGAGGCGGTGACTTCGGTCTGCCCGCGCCGTTTGTCGACGTGTGGCTCGACGGCGCGTGGCACGAGGTCTACGAGCCGGCGCGGGGTGATCGGGTACGCAACGACCCGCCGCAAGGCGTGCAGCGTCGCGACCAGGCTCGCGGGCCGCGCGTGCTACTCGCCTTGTGACGGCGCGCGCCGACGCAATCCGCGGGGGTGCGCACGCTCGTAGACATCGAGCATCGTGCCGAAGGTCAGATGCGTGTAGCGCTGCGTCGTCGACAGGCTCGCGTGTCCGAGCATCGCTTGAATCGTGCGTAGATCGCAGCCGCTCTCGAGCAGGTGCGTCGCGAACGAGTGCCGTAGTCCGTGCGGCGCGATGCGGGCGCGCGTGCCCGTCGCCGTGCAGCGATCGACGACGATACGCCGGGCCTCGCGCACACCGAGCCGCCCGCCGCGATCCGCGATCCACAGCGCCCGCGCCGGTGACATGGGGCGCATGAGCGTCGGCCGCACCGCGAGCCAAGCATCGATGGCGCGCAGCGCCGGAGCACCGAGCGGCACGATGCGATCCTTGCCACCCTTGCCGCCGACGACTCGTACGCGCAGGCAGGTGCCCTCGCGCTCGAGGTGCACGAGATCCAGCGCGCAGGCCTCGCTCACGCGCAGGCCAGCGCCGTAGAACACCTCGAGCAGCGCACGATCGCGAAGCCCTCGCGGCCCCGCGCGATGCGGCGCTTCGATCATGTCCTTGCAGTCGTCAGGCTGCAGCGCGACTGCGAGCTTGCTGCGGCGCTTCGGGCTGCCGACGAGCGCGACCTCGTTGTCCGGCGCGAGACCGGCGCGACGCACCCACTCGCCGAACCCGCGCAGCGTCGACAGCCGCCGCGCGATCGAGGTCGACGACAATGTTCGATGGCGCGCTGCGAGCCATGCGCGAACCGTGCGGACGTCGAGGTCCGCGACGGTCGGCTCATGCCCCCGCAGTTCGGCGATGAACGTACAGAATTCGGCGAGGTCACCTGCGTACGCGCGCAGCGTGTGGGCCGCGAGCCGCCGCTCGGCCCTGCAATGCTCGAGGAATCTCGCCGCCGCTTCGCGCACCGTCTGCCGGGATACGCGAAATCCCGGCTGGGAGCCAATCCGAGGCGGTCAGGGACACGCGATGTCGTACTGGACCACGGCGAGGCGCTCGACGATGACGGCGATCGCCGCGCAGGCGTCGACCCCGAGCCCGGTCTCGCGCGCGTCCACGAGGTCGCCGGTCCGAAACGTCTCGTTCGCCACGAGTGCATCGAGGTCGGTGATCGTCGTCCGCGACACGTCGATCGACCCGAGGTCCTCGTGCAGCTCGAGCCCGTTCAGCGACGCGAGCGGGTTGCCGGCGAGCTTCAGGTCGACGAGCCCGGGGGTCTGCGCGAGGGCCTCGATCGACGTGATGACGTTGTCCTCCGCCTGCAACACCTCGAGCAGCGGGAGCATCGCGAGTGTCGAGATGTCGACCGCACCGGTGCGATTGATGCTCACGCTCTGCAGCGTCGGCGCGAGCCCGAGGTCCGCGACCGCCTGCGGCGCCAGGACGGTGTCGTCGAGCTCGATCGTCTCGATGCTCGGCAGCTCGGCGAGGAACGCGAGCCGATCGGCGCGTCCGTTCTCGAACGACAACCGCCGGAACACCGAGCGTCCGGCGAGCGCCGAGAGATCGAGCGTCTGGCCGTTGCCGCCGACGCTGAGCGCACCGAGCAGCGGCAACGTCCCGATCGGCCCGAAGTCCGTCACCGGGTTGCTGCGCACGTCGATGTCACGCATCTCGGGCAGGTTCGACACCGGGCCGAGGTCGGTCACGTCGTTGTCGGCGAGCACGAGCCGACGCAGGCTCACGAGCGTCTCGACGCCGTCGATCGACGTGACCGCGTTGCCACCGAGGTCGAGCACCGTCAAGCGCGCGAGGCCGGCGACCGGCGACGTCTCGGTGATCTGGTTCTCCTGTGCCACGAGCCGATCGAGACCGGCCATGTCCTCGATGCCCTGGAGGCCGGTGAGCGCGTTACGTGACGCCTCGATCGACACCATCTTCTTCGCCGCCGCGAGCGGTTCGAGGGTTTCGATCATGTTGCCCTCGAGGTCGGCGAACTCCAGCGCGCGATGCTCCTCCAGCGCATCGATGCTCGCGAGCTGGTTGTCGGAGATGTCGACCGCGAATAGATCGGTCATCGATGCGAGCGCATCGATCGAACGGATCTGGTTCTTGCGCAGCACGATGCCGGTGACAGCGACGAGGCCGTCGAGCGGCGAGATGTCCTCGATCGCGTTGTCGCCGAGATCGAGGTACTCGAGCGCGGTCAGGCTCGACAGCGGCCCGATGTCCTCCACGCCGTTGCCGTCGAGCACGAGGATGCGCAGGCGCACCAGCTCGCCGAGCGTCGACAGGTCGGTGACTGCGTTCTTGCTGAGCTGCAGCTCTTCCAGCAGCGGCAGGTCGCGCAGCGGCCCGAGATCGGTGATCGCGTTGTTCGCGAGCCCGAGGCTGCGGAGGTTCTGCGCGCACTCGAGGCCGGTCAGATCGGCGATGCCGCGCTCCGGCGCGCGCAGGCCCGGCAGCTTGCGCAGCTCCTCGGCGAGCACGACCTTCGGCGGCTCCTCCTCGGCGTCTTCGGGCGGGTCGGGTTGCGGCAGCAGCTCCTCGAGGAGCGCGCGCAGCTCGGGATCGGGGATCTCGAGCTCACCGACGCACAGCTCGATGTCGTCCGCGTCACCGATCGCGCCCGGCGGTAGCTCGCCGGAGCAACCCATCACCGCGAGCGCGGCGAGTGTCGAGAAACCACGGAGCACCGTGGCACCACGGTATCACAACACCGGGACCGGCAGCAGCGTGGAGCCCGCCAGGCGCCGTTGTAGCTCGGCCTTCTCGTCCTCGCTGACGCCGTAGTCACCGATGATGACGATGTGGCCGCGGAATCCGTGGCGCTCGTGGAAGTCGACGAGCTCATCCATCGCCGCGTGTAGCGTGTTCTTGTCGGCGTGGCGATTGGGCACGAGCACGAGGTACATCGTGATGTCCGGCGGCACGATCTCGGTGATCTCGGTGTGCACGCGAATGACGTTGCCCTCGATCGACGACGGCCGCATCGAGTCGCGCGTGACCTTGTAGACGACCTCGCGCTGCACGGTCTTCGTCATGTGGAAGACGACGACCTGACGATACGGAATGCCGCTCGCCTTGCCCTGCGCGCGCGCGACCTCGATCGCATGGTGCAGCAGTCGGCCGATACGGACACCGCCGACCGCGACGACGATCGTGCGGTCCTCGGTCTCGAGCGCCTCGCCCTCGACGGTGTCGATGACCCGCCGGAAGTACGAGTGGACAGCGCGCAGCAGCGGCCGGTGATTGTAGCCGAGGAGAATCGCACCGACGGCGATCGCAGCCGCCACGAGCAGCGCGCGCAGGTCGCGGATCTGCTCTCCGAAGCGGTCGTACAGGCCGAGCAGTGCGAACGACAGGAACGCGAGGCCGAACAGCGCGGAAATCGGAATGCTCACCCCGCCGATCGTCACATTGAACGGTGCGCGATAAACCCGACGGTCGGTCGGCTTGAACTTGCGCAGCAGGATGAACGCGACGACGCCGGAGAACATCACGAGGCCGAACGAGGCGCCGTACCAGCGCTCGAGCACCTCGATGTCGGCCCCGCCCTCCCAGCACAGCGCGAAGATCGCGACGAAGAAAAGGAGGTTGATCCGCGAGAACACCCCGCGGTCGTTCGGGTCGAGCAAGAGCCGCGGCAGCAGATTGTCGCGCGCCATCGTGACCCACAGACCGCGGGCGCCGGCGAAGCCCGTGTTCGTCGCGCCGATCAGCATCAGCGCCGCGCTCGCGACGATCACGAGGTTCCACGCCTGGCCGAGCGTCTCGCTGCCGGTCACGCCGGCCACCGCGGTCTCACCGAGCGCGGCGACCAGATAGCCCGAGGCGCCGAGGAGCTTCTCCGGTGGCAGCACGAGGAACACCAGCAACGAGATCGAGCCGCCGACGACGAGCAGAATCGTGAGCATCGCGCGGTAGATCTTGCGGATGTCGCGACGCGGGCGCTCGAGCTCCTCCGGGATGTTCATCACCGACTCGACGCCCGACGCGCCGAGGATCGACGAGCCGAGCGCGACCGGGATCAGCGCCGCGCCGAGCGTGAGGAACCCCGGCAGCGCGGGCACGCCGTGCGGGTGGTCAGGGGTCGTCTTCGGTACCGGCGCGCCGTCGGCGAAGTGCGACAGCTCGGCCCCGTTGAGCATGATGTACAGCAGCCCGAACACGATGGTCACCGCCATCACGCCGAGGTTCACCAAGAAAATCGTCTTGCTCACGCGAACGCTCTCGTGCAGCCCTTGGTTGTTCAGCACGAACAGCAGCACGAGCGCCGGCAGCATCACGAGCACCGCGCGCGGGAACATCGGCACGAGCATGATCGACGCCAGCATGGTGATGAGCACCGTGGGCAGCGTCGCCCGCCACCGCAGTGGCATCACCCAGACGCCGAACGCGAGTGCGGGTATCGTCGAGATCAAGATCGCGGCGACGGTATGCCCGCCGTCACCGCCCCCGACGAGCGACATCACATAGCCGCTGTACGAGAGCAGGCTGACGATCGCCGTCGCGACGTACGAGAACGAGATGATCACGCCGACCGACGCGGCAGCGACCACCGCGAGCTTGCCGAGATGACTGAGCGCGTAGCGCGTCATCACGTACGTGCCGCCGTTGCTCAACGTCAGCAGCACCGCCTCGACGTAGATCGGCGCGAGCACGAACAGCAGCGCGTACAACCCGATCTGGAATGCCGGCGTCGCGTAGCCGACGCCCGCGACGATGAGCGCGCCCGACGAGTAGTACGGCGACGTCAGCGGGTCGGGCCCGACGAGATAGAGCCCTTCGCGCCAGCTGAGCTTGGCGCGTTGGGGAGGCTGCGTCAGCGTCGGATCCGGGGCGGACACCGCGGCGCCGAGTTACACCCGACGCCCGTTCCTCGCAACCCGGCGCGGGCGCCGATCTCGAATCACATCCCGGGCGGAGGACCGGGGCTCGGCGGCGCCCCACCCGGCGCCGGGGGGTCCTTCGGCACCGGTGCGTTCTTGAAGAGATCCGTGCGCTCCTTGTGGATCTGCTTGTAGCTGATGTCCGAGATGACATAGAACCACTCGCCGAAGCGCCCACCGAGCTGCTTGGCACGATCCTGGCCTCGGAGCTTCGGCGCCTCGCCCTCTTCGGGCGGCTCGGGCTGCTCGCCCTTGTCGATCGACGGGTCGTAGGCGACCTCGACGAACATGTACCGGTTCGCGGTCTTCTCGTCCTTCTCGGCGTCGAGCTCGGGCGTGACCGGCGTCTCTTCGCCCTCGACTTCGCCGCCGGCGGTCAGCGCGAGGCCGGAGTCGTAGGTGATCTCGCCGAAGTAGAGGCTGAACACGACGCCGTCGTTCGTGACGATGCGGGCTTCGCCTTCGTTGCCGAACAGGCGCTTGCCGTCGGGCGTGACGAAGAAGCCCTTCGACTGCAGCGCCTGCAGCGTGAGCGGCTTCGGCCGCGGTCGCACACCGACGATCTTGATGCTCGCGATGGCGGTGACCATCTGCCGCACCTTCGCGGTGTCGACGATCTTGCCGTCGGGCAGCTCCATGCCCTCGGCCGCCGACCACTCGTCCCTGCCGTCGACCTTCCCCAGGTTCGCGCGGATCGGATTGGTGCCGGTGACCTTGCCGAGCTCCTCATCGACCGTATACGGGTCGTAGAGCATCGCCACGATCTCGTCGCGCTTCACCTTGAGCAGATCCTTCTCGATCCAGTCGGTGAAGTTGGTCGAGATGTCGAGCTCGAGGCGCGCGCCGTAGACCCGCTTCTCCTCCGGGTGCCGGATGTAGAAGTAGCCCTGCTTCTCGGCGATCTCCTTGCCGACGATCACATCCACGAGAATCTTGCCGGCCGCATCCTTGATCGTGACGTGCTTGCCGCGCTCGTCGCCCTTTCCGTCCTCGGACGTCGGATCGATGACGCCGTACTGTCCGTGCTCGGCCGCGTTGTCGCCGTAGTAAATGTCCTTTTTGACGTCGATGAACGATGCCGCCGCCTTGCCCATGCGCTCGGTGCCGTCCGCCGGGTAATCGTTGTGGCTCGGGATCACCCAGCGGCCCTGCTTCTGCTCGACCGCGAAGCGGACGACCTTCGCTTCCTTGTCGTCCCACGTCACGACCTCGAGCGCCGTCGCGAGCGTCGGATCGGTGAAGCCCTCCGACAGCGCAGTGCCCGTGTCCTCGAAGCTACCGGTCTGCGGTGGCAGCGGCCGCATGTTCCACGCGAGGCCCATCGAGCCCAACGCGAGCACGACCATGATGATGGTGGTCCGGTTCATGCGCCCTCTCCGTCCTTGCCCTTGCTGACGGGCGATCCGCCGCCGCTCTTGCGACGCGTCTGCGGAATCGCGTCGTGCTCGCGTCTGCGCTTGCGCCAATAGATGACCCCGCCCAGGAGCAGTGCCGGCACCGGCGGCAGCAACACCGACGCGATGCGGATGCGATCCTCGATCTCCCGGGACTCGCGCTGATACTTCGTCTCGACCTTGCCGACGGCCTTCGCCTTGTCGCGCTCGATCGCCTCCTGCCGCGTCTGCAGCCGGCGGTTTTCCGCCTGCTCGGCGCTCTTGAGCATGATCTGCTTGGTCGTGTCGTCGAGGCCCGGCTGCTGCTCGATCGCGTCGACCGCCGCTTTCAGCGACGCCTTCGCCTCCTCGAGCTCCTTCTCCGCCGCTTTGCTCGCCTCGGCGGTCTGGGTCTGACGCTCGTCTCGCTGCTTCTTCTTCAGCGCGTCGACCTCGGTGAGCCGGCGATACGTCGCCTTGCGCTTGCGCAGCTCGATGAAGCGATCGTCGCCGATGAGCCCATCGACCACGTTCAGCAAGAACGTCACGTTGTCGAAGCGCACGTCGTCGAGACCGTCTGCGTCGACGTCGCCACCGCGCTCGTGCATCGCGTAGAAGTTGTTGCCGAACAGATCGAGGTCCGCGATGACGACGACGTTGAGATCCTTCTTCTCGCCGTCGGCGCCGCCCTTGATCCGTGCAGCGAGCGTCTTGCTCTTGCCGTCCGGCGGCACGACGGCCTCGCGACCGTCCTCGAGCTTGCCCGGGCGCGGCGGCATCGGACCGTTGAGACCGAACAGCGGATGCCGCTGCACCATCGCCTCGAACAGCGCCCAGCCGCTCGTCGGACCGGTCTCGAGCAGTGGCGTGAACTTGTCCTGCCACCCCGCAGCGGGCTTCAGCTCGCCCGCGAACATCAGCACGATCTCGGTGAGGCCGTCGACCGATGCGTCCTTGCCGGCGAAGCTGTTCGAGCCGTCCTCGCGCGGACCGACGAACAGGATCTGCGGCGGCACCTGATCGAGCGTCGGATGCGGGTTGTACGTGTCGGACAGGATCCGATCCGCCTCCCACTCGATGCCGATGTCCTTCAAGAGCCCGATGTAGTCGCCCTTGGGCTCCGCCGGAGGTCCACCACCGCCACCACCGAACATGTTGTTCTGTTGGCCGGGCGGCGGCAGCTTCTCTTCCTTGGGAGACGTTCGGACATCGAACAACGGGAACGGATCGACGGTGAGCAGCGTGGCCCTGCCCGCCTCGATGTACGCGCGCACGGTGTCGAGCTCGTCCTGCGCGCAGCTCGGGAGCTGCGGCACGAACAGCACGTCGACGTCCTCGGGGACCGGCTGCTTCGGGTTCAGCGAGCGCACCTCGTACTGCTTGCGCAGCTCCTCGACGATGCGCCACGCCGGCTGCTGACTCTTGGTCTGCAGATCGAAGTTGCCCATGATCGTCGCATCCGTGCGCAGGATGCCGACGACCTTCTTCTTGTCCTGCGTGACGACGCGCAGGGCACGGGCCATCTCGTACTCGACCGACAGACCGCGATCGAGGAACGGAATGATCTCCTCGCGCGGACCCGACACGAACGCGAGACCCATGAAGGTCTCCATCTCTTCGATCCGGCCGCCTTCGCGATCGCCGAGCGGGCGCGGCATGATGTTCCACTTCTCCATGGCCTCTTCGGCCTCGGGGGAGAAGGTCTCGGGCTCGATGATGCGCACGGTGAGGCCCTGCCCGCCCTGCGCCTCCATCTCGCGCAACAGGTTCAGCAGGCGCAGGCGGATCTCGACGTACTCCCGCGGGACGTCGCGCGAGACGAACGCGTGCACGACGACGGGCCGCTCGACCGCGATGCTGCGGATCAGCTCCTCGGTCGCGGGCGTCAGCTTGGACAGCTTCTCGGACGTGATGTCGGCGCGCGAGCGGGCCCGCGTCGACGCGTAGCCGAGCGCACCCACGGTGATCGCGAGCGCGCAGAACCGAATCAATCGGTGATGGCGGATGTGGAGCGTCATGACTACCAGTGCCTCCTTCCGAGCAAGAACGCGCATAGATAGAGCAGCATCCCCGCGCCGCCGATGAAGTACACGACGTCGCCGAGCCGGACGATGCCTTCGCCGAAGCTGGCGAAGTGCGCGTCGATGGCGAGCGACTCGAACACCTCGACGAAGCGGTTGTCGCCGTCGTCGTGAAGCCACGGCAACAGCGACGGCAGCCAGAACGCGAGGCCGACGACCGCACCGAGACCACCCGCGAATGCGCTGCCTGCGATGTCGCCGCTGCGCACCACGAACCAGCCGAGCGCGAAGAGCAGACCGAGGATGGCGGTGCCGAGCATGCCGGCCGCCCACGGCTCGCTGCCCGCGAACACGAGGCCCGCGCAGCCGAGCGCACCGAGGATGAACGCGACCGTCGCGTTCGTCGTGAACATCGACGCGACCAGACCGATCGCGCAAAACAGCGCGCCCATCATCCAGTAGCCGAGGTACGTCGAGACCATCAGCCCGGGGTCGGGATCGCCGAGGTACGCGAGCACGATCACGTGCGCGACGGAGAAGCCGAGCGACACGGTGAACATGCCGAGCACCCCGAGGTATTTGCCGAGCACGACCTCGCCATCGCGCACGGGCGCGGTCAGCAGGATCTCGTCGGTGCCGCCGCGCCGCTCGTCGGCCCACGCGCCCATCGTCACCGCGGGCACGAAGAACATGAGGATCGCCGGCATGAGCTTGTTGAGCTCGGCCAGATCCGCGAGGTTGCGGGCGAAAAATCCCTCTTGCATGAACGCCGCGGCCGCAGTGGTCGCGATGAACAACGTGAGAAAGACGTAGCCCGTGGGATTGCCGAGGTACTGGCGGAGGTCCTTGCGGACGATCGCCGAGACCACGCGGGTGTCGATGCCGAGCATCAAGCCACTTCCTTTGCCGGCTTGGCGCCGGTCAGCTCATAGAAACGTGCCTCGAGCCCGCCCCCTTGGGATCCGTGTGACGGTCCGGCGAGCTCGTCCTTGCCGCCCGTGAACACGATGCGTCCGTCGTGGATCATCACGACGACGTCGGCGACGGCGTCGACCTCTTGCAGGATGTGGGTCGACAGCAGGATCGTCTTGTCCTTGCCGAGCTCGCGGATGAGCGCGCGGACTTCACGGATCTGCAGCGGATCGAGGCCGGACGTCGGCTCGTCGAGGATCAGCACCTCGGGATCGTGCAGCAGCGTCTGGGCCATGCCGACGCGCTGCCGGTAGCCCTTGGAGAGCTTGTGAATCGGCTTGTGCAGCACCGAGCCGATCGCACAGCGCTCGACGACACGATCGATGCGCTTGGTCGCATCGTCGAGCCCGCGCAGATCGACGAAGAACTGCAGCGACTCGAACGGCGTCATGTCGCGATACAGCGGACCGGACTCCGGCATGTACCCGAGCCGTCGCGCGAGCTCGATGCGCGCGACGTGGTCGGTTGGATCGAACCCGAGTACCTCGACCTTGCCGACGGTCGGCGCGAGGTAGCCGGTCAGGATCCGCATCGTGGTCGACTTGCCGGCTCCGTTCACACCGAGGAACGCCGCCACGGTTCCTTTGCGAACCTGGAACGAGACGTCGCTCAGTGCTGCGAAGTCGCCATAGGATTTCGAGATGTTCTGGGCCCGGATCGTCACGGGCCGCGACGCGCTGTCCGCTTCGGTCATCATCAGTCCTCGGAAGGTGGCGCCTCGCCCCGACTCGCACGTGCATCTTGCGCGGCTAGCGCAGGGGCTGGGCGGGCGTCAGTGTGGGTTGGAGCGCCCGCGATATCAAGCCCCCCCGGTGACCGGACTGCAAGACACGCCAAATGCTCGGGCACATCGACGGGCCGTGGCATAAGTCGGTCGAGCCCATGCCGCAGCGCGTTCTGCCCGCCGCCTCACTGATCCTCTGTTGTGCCCTCGCGATCTCGTGTCGCGATCCCGCGACGGCGGAGCCGACGGTCGACTCGAAGGCGACGCCACCCGCGAAGCCCTCGCCCGCGGACGCGGGCGTTGCGGCAAACGCGAAGCCCGAGGCGATCCCACTCGCGGATGAGCAGGCGGACACGAAGGCCGAGCGGGCCGCGCCGACGGCCGAGGGTCTCG
>Ga0105048_10007163_pt1 | contig 17933 bp, 15 predicted proteins | sample MAT05_FD_78382 | JGI IMG/M metagenome (GOLD analysis project Ga0105048, IMG submission 78382) | Freshwater microbial communities from Lake Fryxell liftoff mats and glacier meltwater in Antarctica - MAT-05 | ecosystem: Environmental > Aquatic > Freshwater > Ice > Liftoff microbial mat | place...
AAACAGCAATACCGCTTTCGCAGCAAAACCGCTCAAACAACTTCGAGCTGATGAACTTTAAGATGCCATCTACCAATCCAACCATATTGTCAAAGATCAATTTCCCGCAACCGTTTCCCTCGCCTGAGCGAGTGTCCCGGTCACGGGAGCGAGAATCATCCAGATTTCGGTTCGGGCCGCAAGGCCTGTTCCAAAGTTAATTTCTAGTTTGATTCCCGAGTGGAGGTGAAGGGACTTGAACCCATGACATCTTGCTTGCAAAGCAAGCGCTCTCCCAACTGAGCTACACCCCCGGTTTCGTGTCAGCCTGAATACCACGCTGCCACCATGTACTGAAATCTACCACACCCGGCCGTTTTGGAAAGTCGAATTTTCGCCTTTCCAACGTGCGGAGTATTTCAAGTGCGCGGGCCTGGACTCGAACCAGGGACCTCGTCGTTATCAGCGACGCGCTCTAACCAACTGAGCTACACGCGCAAAATCCGGAACGCCCGTTCAGGCGATCCAAAATTTTGGAGCGGAAATCGTAACGCAAGGTTCGGCACTGTCAACGCTTATTCTTAACAAGCGTAGTCGTTTCCAGTGGAGCGGCCCGAGAGTATCGGACGCATTTTGCCTCGACTTGAGTCCAATCGCGCGAAACTGAGTCACTAAACCGCAATTTCCGTTCCGACTACGATTCCGCAAGCGGTTTTTTCTTTTCGGTGATGACTTTGGACTTGGAGGCCATTTCCGCATTCATTTCGATGTAGTTCTTCCACTCCTCCGGCACATTGTCTTCGTGGAAAATGGCCTCGACAGGACATTCTGCCACGCAAGCTTCGCAGTCAATGCACTCTTCCGGATGAATGTAAAGCATTTTTTCCCCCTCGTAAAAGCACTCAACGGGGCAAACCACGACACAGTCAGTATATCGGCAGCCAACGCAAGGTTGGGTCACAATGTGGGCCATGGCTGAAAAAACCTTTCTACAAATGGCTGAATTTCGCAGGAAAATAATCGACTTGGAGCATGTTTCGAGCGTCGGATGGGGAAATTGACGCTGAGCGAAAATCCCCCCAAACTACGCAAACGCAGGCACCGGCATGTTAGGCGGCCTAGTTTGGAGTGTCAAGCAACCCGAATCTGCTTGCTGTCGACTCGCCTTGCACCTAATATTGAGAGATTCCGGTCGGATGGTCCTGGCGATCTCCTCAAGGACTTTCAGACCAAACCGATTCCCAACTCAGTGGCCAACCTCCAAGCAAGCAAGAAAAACGTGGCTCTTTCCAAACTTGATCGAGAACTACTGCGTGATTGCTTGGCGAAAGCTCCAGAAGCCTGGGAGAATCTGGCCGACCGATTCCTGGGTCTTGTCATTCACATCATTAGCCACACCGCTTTGGCACGGAACGTAAGCCTCTCCCAAGATCTGCGAGATGATCTGGTGGCCGATGTTTTTGTTTCCTGGCTCGACAAGGATTTTGCCATTCTGAGACGCTTTCGCGGCCAAAGCTCATTGGCTCACTACCTCGCAGTCGTTTCGCGACGAGTCGTCCTCCGACGCATTTCGCAGTTGCGATTGTCGCAGAACAACCAATCGATAGAAGGCCTCAACCTCGACCCTGCCGAACGAGAAACAAACAGTTACACCCGAGACGAAATCGAACAATTGGAATCGTCCATCGAACGACTATCCAAAAACGAAGCCCAGGCCGTGCGCATGTTTCATCTCGAAGGCAAATCGTATTCGGAAATCGGTTCGCATATCGGTATGCCGGAAAACAGCGTCGGCCCATTCTTGTCGCGGGCACGCGAGAAAATTCGACGCTTAGTTTGAGTCGAATCCCAACCTATTGACGCAAAGTTCTCAATTCGCCGAAACAGTTTCCCCGGCAACCGTCCCCACCAGAGTTGTAGGCGTGCGTTAATGGTATCGAGTACGCCTTCGGCTGACTGTTAAACAAATAATTGAACGGTATTGCGCTAAAAGAGATTTGGCCCAAGACGAAATTTGCGTTTTGCTTTGACCAATGGTGTCAAACCCCCATTCGATAGTACTTGCAGTGAGGTCAACACGACCAAAAGAAAGTTGCATTTCCAAAAACGAAAATGGATTCTCGAAATGAGAACTTCTTGCTTTCACGCACCGCGCCGAGCAAGAATTTTGAACGAAATTGAATCAAAGCGTTTAGTATTGCAATTTTTGGTCGGAAGTTTGCCAACCAATTGCCCCTCAGTTACGAAGAACTTCAATGTGTTTTCGGACTTTTCGGAATTAAGCTCAGGATTGCGAACCATTGGAACGGTGTTAGCACTCTGTATTTTTCGAAACACGAAGTAACAATCAATAATTTCCCGTTAATTGCTATCAAAAATCAAGGAAGAACCAAATTATGCTAGTATTAAGTCGAAAAGAAGGCGAACGGATTTCCATCGGTGACAACATTACTTTGATCGTTTCCAAAGTGAGCGGTAACAGAGTTACTATAGGAATTGAAGCACCGAGGGACGTGAAAGTCGTTCGAGGCGAATTGCAGCTTCAAGCCGTAACCGAGATTGAACTGGAATCGATTCCTTCGGTATCGGAATCCCGTCCCCGGACAACACTACGCGATTTCGCCGCGTCCGTTCTGCCACTTCAGCGTCAAGTCGGCTGAGTTTTCGATTTTGAATGTTCCAAATTCGAGGCAGAAAACCTGAGCATGAATAATTCCTACTTCCTTCCGCTTGATGTGTCAGCTAGATTCGTTTAAATTCGAAAAGGATCTAGCTACCATCATGCTGACTCGGTTTCTAACACGACTCGCTAAAAAGCGATGCCGCTCGTCGTCTCAAAAAAAAAACCGATCGCTCCAAATAGAACGATTGTCGTCACGTTTCCCGCTGACCGCCGAGGGACAGACTTTTTCGTTCAATCAATCCATAGACACCTCCGCAATCGGTGGGACTATCGCGGGGACAGTATTGTGGGGGGACGGCACGTCTAGTCCGGCAAACGTCAGCGCTTCTCCTGTGGCTGGTCCACTGTCGATTCGATTTGACTATTCGATGGACTCTGGCGGCTTCTTCGGAAGTCAGGAAAGGCGAAGTAGCCTCCAGTTCGCGGCGGATTCCATAATTCGAAAGTTTTCGGATCAATTGACAGCCATCCAACCCACCGGCACGGATCAATGGACCGCTAAGTTCTTGAATCCCGCGACCGGCGCCCAAGATACTCGGAATAATTTAGTCATTCCCGCGAATGAGATTTTGATCTTCGCCGGTGCCCGAGCGTTGAATGGAGGTGAACTTGGACGTGGCGAAAAAGGCGGTTTTACCGCATCTTCGACTAGCCAAGCGTTCATTGACGCCGTCAAAGCTCGAGGACAGCCGGGGGCAATACCGAGCCCGGCTACGGACTTTGGCCCGTGGGGTGGGACCGTGACTTTCTCTCCGACTGCAAACTGGCATTTTGGCCTGACTACGGACGGTTTGGACGCAAACGAATTTGACTTTGTCTCCGTCGCTACGCACGAATTACTGCATTCTCTTGGATTCGGGTTGGCCAACAGTTGGAACGCAAAGGTTTCCGGTGGTTTCACCGGCGCCAATTCCGTTGCCATTTCCGGCAAATCGCCCGTACCCTTAAGCGACGTGAGTCATTGGGCGGTTGGAACGACAAACAACGGTGAACTTGCATTGATGAACCCCGATACGCTGAATGGTCGTCGCAGACTGCCGACCCGTTTGGATTATGCTGGGATGCAAGATATTGGCTGGCAGTTCATTCCTCAAGTGGTCCAGGCAAATGCGTCGCACATCTATGGCGACAATGGTACTTTTGCGGCCTCGCTTCAGCTAACTGGCTCCGTAGTTGGCACTTTGTCCGTTCCCATCACGGCGGATATCACCAACGTTCCACCAAGCCTCGCGCCACAACAAAACCAAAATGCCGTACAAGGTCAGCCGATTACGCTTAGCAGAGTTGGCGTTTTTACCGATCCGGGATTTGGTGTGAATCAAGCGACCCCTCCTCGTTCCGAGACTTTTACCTATTCGATCAACTGGGGTGACGCTAGCCCTCTGGACACCGGTAACGCGACGATCGAGGCTTTAGGCTCCGCTGGAGTCGATACTCGCGGATCCTTTTCTGGCACACATACGTATGCTCAGATGGGCAACTTCACTGTTACGATGGTCGTCTCGGATGATGATGGGGGCACAAGTCAACAACAATTCACCGTCGTGGTTGGGCCCCCGCCTAGTCTCGAGCTCTCCATCGACCGAAACAGCTTTTCAGAAGACGCTGGTGCAAACGCGGCTGTCGTTACCGTAAGACGCGTTGGCTTTGACACATCGGTACCCCTTTCGGTCGCGTTGGCTAGCAGCGACACCACGGAATTGCAACTGCCAGGTTCCGTTATTATCCCGGCTGGCCAAACAACTGCCACGGTATCCGCCCAGGCGATCGACGACGCGCTCTTGGATGGCACTGTTCAAGTATTGATATCCGCAGCGGTTGGTTCGATCGCTTCCAACAACGTCACGGTCGACGTTTTGGACCGTGAAAAAATCCTTGTCTCGCTCAACCGAACGACCTTCGCGGAAAACACCGGCTCGGGTGCAGCTACGCTTACGGTTTCCCGATCCAATACGGACATCAATGCCAGCATTACCGTACAGCTATCTAGCAATGACACAAGCGAAGCCAACTTGCCAACGTCGGTGCTTATCCCAGCCGGTTCAGCCAGCATCACCGTTGGCGTAGATGCCATTGATGATGCCTTATTCGATGGATCTCAAATTGTGATTCTGACCGCTACCTCAGCAGGCTACGAGGCTGGAACCGTTTCGTTGACCGTTACCGACTACCAACCCCTATCGCTTGTGCTACAGTCGAATGAGGTCAACGAAGAGGATCCGGTACTTCGCACCACCCAAGCGGAGGTCTCGATTCGCTCACCAGCCCCTGCCGGCGGCTTAAGCCTACAACTTACCGCCAGCGAACCGGACCAATTGACCATTCCTGCAACAGTTGTCATCCCCGCGGGCTCGTTGAGCGTCCCGTTTCCAGTCAGTGCCGTCGATGACTTTGCACCGCAAGGAAGACGTACGATTCGAATAACCGCAACCGGAAACGGAGCGATCGCAACTGCGGTGGATATTGTCATTACCGACAATGATCCGGCCTATTGGACCAATCCGGTCAACCCATTCGACGTCAACAACAATGGTGATGTGGATCCGCTCGATGTTCTCATTATCATCAATGAAATCAACCGCAATGGAACTCGGGCGCTTAATCCTAACTTGGACCGAGCTCTGCAATTCGTCGACGTCAATCGCAATGGCAGTATCGATCCACTCGATGTACTAATGGTGATCAATGAAATCAATCGATAGTGGAACCAAACGAGCCAAGAAGGCCGTCTTGCTTTGTACATCGCTAGCAAAAACAAAGCCCGTGTGGCACTGATGGCACGTGTGGCACTGATGGCACGTGTGGCACGTGTGGCACGGATGGCACGTGTGGCACGCCCAAAGCGATTAGCGATGGGCGTGGGAAGTGTGGCAAATGTCTCTAGCCATTCACCACGCCCTTCGTTCCTCAGAGAAGCTATGATTTTTTGGCTGGTCCTCTTGATAGCGGCAGTTTGATAACCCGACGCGTGAGCGAGGGGCCGTCTGCAATCCCTCGCTCACGCGTCGGGTTATCAAAACCACAGCCTCAGAGGGTGCCACACATGTCAACTTCCTTTGATTTGATTGATCCGAAAGCGAGACGGCCTCCTAGGGCCTCGCTCGTCCACTAATCTTTCTTTGACAGCGCATCATCTACCATTTCGTTAATGACCTGCGAAACGCTCTTATCAAATGCATCGTGGGTCATGGATTGCTTATCGGCGATTGCCGTTATCCGTCGCTGAAACTCCCGCAAGCGATCTTCGTTGGTGTCGTCACGCATCGTGAGCCGCCCGGACTTCTGGTCCTTGGTGGCAACATTTTGCACAGCAAACTCCATGTCTTGAAGGGATAGTTTTCCTTCCGAAGCGGACCGCAACAATCGATCGCAGGCTGCTCGAAACTCCTCCTTCTCGACGTCGGTCAGGCTCGACGCTTGAGCTGCCTGAATCAATTGCTCCACAACTCCCCATTGCAAAACAGGGCTGTCTGTCAATCGCAACACTAAACGCGACAATTGACGCGTGGTTAACTCCTCGCGCTCCATTGCAACGGACAAGTCGTTGAGTCGCTCGACGATACTTTGCCGATCCGGCTTGCTCAGCGAGGATTGTTCCACCCAGGGAATGATCTGTTCCCTCACAGAATATGCGGCTCGACGTCCTTGGCTGCCAGACATCATGGCTGCCATCGCGATCATTCCAACGCTAAGGCAAATCGCGCCAATCACCACTACGATCAAACAAGCTGGCCCAAGGGAAACATCCTTTTGTGGGCCACCCGAACCGCGAACATCCTTGGATTCATCTGCCATCAGTCTTTAAACTCGATCGAAAGAACTTCGAACTTGAGGTTGCCACGTGGAGCCTGAATCTCCACTTTGTCTCCGACCTTTTTCCCAACCAGCGCCATTCCGAATGGACTACTCGAGAGAATTCGACCGACCTCGTAATCTTCGTCGCCAGCGCCGACGAGAGTGTATTCCTCCTCGTCGCCCCATGGATCTTTGACCTTCACCGTGGCTCCGAATCCAACTCGATCCTTGGGCAACGTCGAAGTATCGATAATGTGTGCATTGCTAAGCTTGGTCTTTAATGCGTTGATCTTGGACTGCACCATCCCCTGATTTTCGCGTTGGGCGTGGTACTCAGCGTTTTCCTTGAGGTCCCCTTCGGCTCGCGCTTCGGCAATCTTTTCCGATATTCTGGGCATTTCGTCGTTTTCAAGACGCTCTACCTCAGCTTTGATTCGATTGTACCCGTCCCGGGTCATCGGTACGTAGTCGCTCATCGTGCTCTCCTGTGTCCTACAAACGCTAAAAAAAATTGCGACTTGTCTTCTCGAACGAAGAAAAGCCGCATTGTCTTGCAAATGGGACCGAGGGTCCCTCCCGTTATCTTTCTCCCGAGCACCAGATTGTCAAGTTCAATCGGCCGTCGCCTCATAGATAGGTAGATGCCTGTAATATACCTCCAGCGATAACAAATTCAGGGTTGTCACGTAAAGTCTACCGCCAAATCTCCCCCAAGCGTCAGGAATTCGCCCGTTTGGATCCCAAGACCCCACATAGTTTCCATCATTCTTTTGTGTCCGAATCAAGATGGGATACAGGCTGCCATACCACGCCTTCCAACGTTCCCCCCCCATATGAAACATAACTTGGGTTGCATAATACCAGTAATAGGTGTCGCGCTGTGGGTTCTGCGTTGTTCCTTCCGCCGGTAGTCTTTCCATCAACCAGTCCGTCCCGTGCTGCATATCCGGATTGTCTCGTCGCCAACCAAGGTACAATCGCATCAACAGTCCAACGCTGGTCATGACAGGGGTCGGCAAGCGCCCGTGCCGCGTCGCTGGCAAGTCCGCTGCCTGCCAATTGTATCGGTACAGATACTTTTGCGTTTCGCTGGCCTGCGATCCCTCCAGCCATTTTGAAATGCCCCGGTAGGACTCTTTGGATACGTCCAACCCCGAGAGTTCTGCGCTCTTGAGCGCCATCATGCACCAACCCGTGACACTCGTATCGGAACCAATCTTGGGCTGGTACCGCCATCCACCACCCTGCGGGTCTTGACTCTGAACGAGAAAGTTGATCGCGCGTTGAGCATTTTGCTTAATTGTCTCGTCTTGGGTCATGCCATACGCCTCACAAAGGGCCAATGTTGCGATCGAATGACTATATAGCCACGCATTTCCATCGGATTTCGGATCCGTTCGGACGTACAGGTCACCGTTGGGCCGCTGATTCTGAATCATCCAAGCCAACGCCCTTCCGCAGACGTTTTCGTACTTGAACTGCCGATGCGTATAACCTGCACCTTGAAACGATAACAACGCTAAAGCCGTCGCCGCCGTTTCACTTCGAATATCGACCTGCTCACCAAAGTCCTCCAAGTGCCACGATCCGTCAGGCCTTTGGTATTTGGCCAGAAACGCAAGTCCGCTTTCAATCGCCAGCTCGGTCTGTGGTCCAAGCGGACCGAGCTCCGCTGCCGAATCCTCCTGGTCCCGATTGCGTTTCAATCGTTGCGAAAAAGCTGGCGAGGGAATGGGTACCGCCGAATTCGCTATCTTCGGGCCGCCTGTCTCCGGTCTTCGCAATCGATCGATCGTGATGTCCGCATCGCGGATCTCAGGCAAGATGACTTCCCGTTTTTTTGGATCAAGCCCCTTGCGAGGAGAATCCAGCAACGGAGCTGCCCAGGCGTCCCGACCTATGTCGATGGCCGGAGCCCCGAGGGAAGGACTTAGACTCATCTTTTCGCTCCCCTTCATGTCCGATTTGTTGCTGCTCGACGATCGCTTACCTACGTCCGTTTTCCCGATCTCGCTCTTCGTCGACATCGCTTGAACCACATCGCCATTGGAATCTGGCGCATGGCTGATTTCCAATTCAACCGACGGAACGGGCTGGCTTGCAGCGGGTGCCGTAAGCGATTCACCCACTTCGCGATCCGGACGCCGTCCGCCAGTCACATCCTTCATGGCCAAACGAGGATCCGTCAAAAAAAGGGTGTCCGAAAGCAAGGAGGTCGTGCCCTTACTCGGGCTGGACACCTGACCTAAATTGGCAGACGGCCCGCCAAGGCTTGGTTCAATCTTGGTCACTCCATTCAAATTCGTCATGTCGACACTCTGGCGAGCCGACGCACGTGCGTCGTTGGAACGAGAGCGCATGTCGGTGTTCCGCTCAGACAGGTCTTCCGAATTGGACTTAGCAGAAGGAGTTCCTAACTGCGGCACCGGAACGTCGGCCACCATCGGCTTGTCCAACTCGGATGTCTGGCGTGAACCACGCTTCAACAGGCTAGGACGTTCAGGCAAATCGCTGGCCATACGATTGAGTGCTTTTTCCAATTCGCGGTTCGTACTCTTTTCCTCTCGAGCCTTGGTGCTCTTTTGAACCCCTTGGCGTGTCCCTTGATTCGCGCGGCTTTCAATATCCAATTTGGCATTCGGCATTTCCGCTAGCGCGTTGCTATTCCGCGACGGAGTTTCAACGCGAGTCATGTCCGTAGTGGCCGCTTGCAATTCCTGTGAGGGGGTCGGCTGAGCAGATTTCAGACTGGGTACTTCAATCTCATTTTGCTGTTGGTCCAAGCTTTTGCTTGGATCTGGCCTATCCAGTTTTTCGGCTGTGGATGATAGGGTGGGTTGGCTTGGAGAGGCTTCTTTTCTCGGTTTGTTAAACGGCTTCTCCGTAAGCGTAGGCTTAATCTCGTCTTTGGCTACCTCGATATTCAACTTGGCCGATTCGTCAGGACGTTGTGACGGATCCAAAGTAGACTGCGCAACATTTTGTTCCGTTTTGACCGGCTTCAAATAGTCGGGCCGCGATTCGCTGTCGGTACTCGCTGGTTGAAAATACTGCGGGGTCAACGACTTGCTCGAGGCCTTAACAACCGTAGCTTTCTGTATTTCCGTTGGCGAATTGCTACTGAACAAAACCACATTGACGGCAAAGAGCACCAAGAACAAATGCGCCCCAACGCTAATCAAGAATCCAAGCTGAACCGATTTCTCGACAATCTCATTGGCAAGAACTCGCGTAATCATCGAGGTTGCAATCAATACGGTCGGGACCCCCAGAAGGTATAGCCATGCATTGTAAAGCGGATCAGGATCGTCAAACCGCAAGAGCCTCAATACCATCAACAAGACCATCACCCCAAGCAGCAATAACGCTGCGTCCAGAACCCAAAGCCCGGTCCCGGATTTTTTTCTGTTCGCGACTCCGTTCAAGATCCCGCCTCCGATTCGGTCGAGATTTTGTAGGATGGCACCTTCAACTTGGTACACAGATCCATCACCGAAACGACCGCTTGAAAAGCGACGTTGCGATCACCTCGAATAATGACCATTTGGTTAACGGGATTATCGGAAACCGCTCGCCGCAACGTGGATTCGACCTTATCGAGCGCCATCCGTTCGCCGAGAATCATGTATTGTCCGGCGGCGTCTACGTTCACGACCAATTCAGTCGGCTCTGCCGTCATGGGGACAGCGCTTGCTGCGGATGGCAGTTGGACAGGCAACTCTCGATCGTCCTGCGCAAATCGGGTCGCGACCAAGAAAAAGATGAGCAACAAAAACACCACATCGATGAGCGGCGTCATATTGAGCGAATCAAGAGCTTTGCCCTTGTTGATCTTAATTGTCATGTCGAATCCAATCACTAAGGATCGACAATCGCTCCGCACTCATCGTATCGGGCTCCCAAGGGTCAATACCGGCGATCGGAGCGGTCCATTTCTCAAGTATCTCAAGCGCCGCAATTTTTTGCGAGAGATTCCCTTGCGAGAGTAACTCCACAAGCGGCCGCGCTGACAGGTCTTTGTTTTTGGCCAGCCTATCCGCAATGAGCTTGCGATTGGCCGGCCTTCGATCGCGAAGCATGGCCATCAGTTCGACCATGATTTTTGGTTCGATCGGCTTGTCATCGCGGAGCAAGCGTTGCGTTTTAGGATTCGCAGAATCAAAATTTTCCGCCAACCATGCCTGCAACTTTTTGAGACTGCCAAAGCCTTCGTTGCTTGCAGCAACTTCTTGATCTATCCCCAGGATTCGGAAGGCAGGGATCGCCCCGACTTGCCATTCCTTTGCGAGTGAAACCTCCTCGTCGATATCGACTTTCACCACCACCCACCGTTGAAAGATGGATTCAGCGATCGGCTGCTGAAGCTCCTTTTCGAGTTGCTTGCATGGCCCGCACCATTGGGCACCTAGTACGACCAAAATGGGTCGTTCCAGCTTCTCCGCTTTTTCAATAGCTTCGTCGTAGTCATGAAGCAAGGGAACGACGACCGCGGATTTATCTTCTTGCTGTGCAGCGTTCTTGATTTCAAGTTCACCGATCGTTTTGTTTTCTTGTGCAAGAAGACAATGCTGACATGGTACCAAAGCCACAGCCAGCAATGCAAAACATACGCAGGCAATCATCCTGCCAAACGGAATCGAAAAAAGCTGCATTTTTTTTGCCCGTCGCACGTATTAAAAAGCAAGTCCCAGACCTATTGTACAAGAATCCGCCACAGAGGCATGCAGAAATGTCACGTCGTCGCCAACCATCCGATTTTCCTGTAGCGGAAGTCGCCAAGACTTTCGGAATGAGCGGGCGCCGAAACTCTTGGCGAGTTTCGCTACGACACTGATTGATCGAATGATCCTTGGGGGCACTTTTCCGATATCCACTGCACTTTTCCGATATCCACTATGGAATAAAGAAAATCAGTCCGGTAGTGGCTGCACCTTGGAGCAACATTCCCCATTGATTTGCTCAAAATAAAGTGGACGTTTGTAGAACTCCGGCGCGGTCCAGCCCGCCACCGAGGTAAACCATTCCGCCTCGTCGTTTGCCCTACAGCGGTTGCTGTTTAAAAACAGGACACCGCGGCTCCGAGGTCAGCCAATTATCCTTTTCGAGCGACGGCTGCAGTATTCTGTCAAGCGACGCAAGCCAAAGAGCACTACAATGGTGCAGCCGCTAAGGCCGCCCCTGGCTGACGCCCCCGTGGCTGACGCTGCCAGCGTCAGAGCTAGACAGACTTCATTGGCCCTTCGTGAGCGGGGATCCACTTCCAATCAATCCATTCCGCGATTCATAGTCAAATTCCTTTTCAATGCGCCGAGAGGTAACGATGCACGAATTACATTCGAATCAGCATTCTATGCTCAGAATGCTTACCGGGAAATTAATTGCCAACACTAAGGATTACCTAGTTGTCAGGCCATTGCAGAACCTTTTTCCGAGAAAGCGATACGAGCAAAAATTGCAACTCTTGCGATCTTTGCCGGCCCACACCGTTGGCAATGACTTAGCTAGGATGCTGGATGAGAAGAGGCTAAAACTGATTCCAGGCTTTGAACGGCATGATTTGAATCACCTAATTCTTGGCTATGGCATGGAGCCAGAGGAAGAACTGTGCATGCAAGCATATTTGGTGGGCAATGGCTATTACAAACTCCACTGTTGCCTGTTTCTTAGTTCGGGTCTTTTGCTGCCCTGCCTTTGGAAAACACTTTTCGCTCATTACCAATTGGGAAAGCGAAGTGAATCACTTTCGACGCTGTCGCTGGAAGAATGCATGACGGAAAGAACTGAATTTGTGATTTGGAAGTATCGTGCTGCCCCCGTTAACGAAAACCGTCCAGAACGAGCTAGGCCCCAATTTGCGAATCTATGAGTCGAGTCCCTATCGCTGCACGCGGTGGGTTCGTCAGCCTGAACTACAAACCGGACGATCGATCGCTGGCAGTGGAGTTTTATTCCATGGAAGGGGAGCTTCTGTGCCAAAAGATCTTTAAGCCTTGAAGCAGGACATATCCAACTGACCCGTGGACTTGCGATCCTACCGTCCGGTCGGTAAATTGGTTCGCGATCTGCAATCGGCGACCTACTAATGAGAACGGTTTCAACGCAATGTCGACTTCCAGCCAGGATTTGGCTCCGCCATCCGCTTGGCAGCTTTTGGCATTGCTTACATCGCTCAACGTGATCAATTTTGTCGATCGCCAGCTTATCACCAGTTTGCAAATTCCGCTTCGCGATGATCCACTTTTGCATCTCACAACCCTCCAGAACCAATTGCTGGCGGGCTATTCTTTTTCGATTGTGTATTCCGTTGCCGGCCTTTATTTAGGCACGTTGGCGGATCGGAAGCATCGTCCGCGATTGATCGCATTGGGGCTTCTTGTTTGGAGTGGAGCGACGGCGGCGAGCGGTTTGGCTCAAGACTTTTGGCAATTGGCCATCGCTCGCATCTTTGTCGCGTTTGGCGAAGCGACGTTGACTCCTGCGGCCGTTGCGATGCTGGCCGACGTTTTTCGACCGCGAGAACGATCGCTTGCCTCGGGCATCTACTATTTGGGGGTTCCGATAGGGGCTGGCCTTTCGTTGATCATCGCAAACCTGCTTTGGCCAATCCCATGGATCGGATGGCGTGGTTGCTTCTTTGGGTTAGGATTGATCGGCCTGGCGATGGTTGGAGTTTTGCTGTTGGTAAAAGATCCTCGCCGCGGGGCGACGGACCCAGCACCGCACGCAACGCAAGGTAAGCAATCGGAAAGACGATCTTTCTGGTTTTCACTCATCGAAACTTGGAGGGCGATTCGCCAAACACCAGCTCTGGCGCTCACGATGACAGGGGCGGTGATCATTAACATTAGCGTTGGAGCAACTTGGCTTGATTCCTCGTGGCTGAACGCGGAACGCGGCTTCACCAAGTCAGGTGCGCCGATCTTTATCGGCTGTATGTTGCTCGTTGGTGGCTCGGTCGGCAACATCCTCGGAGGCTGGTTGGGCGATAGGTTTAATAGGCGACGCAACGGTGGTCGATTGCTGGCCATAGTCGTTTCGCAGCTTGCGATTGCACCCTTCGCGATCACCAGTCGGTTTCTTCCCGGTGATTATTACATTGGCATGGGTGTTTGCTACTGTATTGGTTCGATCATGGTAACCATTATGTATGGGCCGGTTCTCGCGACCGTTCAGGAGTTAAGCCCAATTCGTTTGCGGGCCACGACCATTGCATTGCTAATGATTGGCTTAAATATTTTCGGCGCCTCCTTGGGTTCCGTCATTGCCGCATTGCTGAAGGACTGGTTGCATAGCTTTACCTGGGGGATTTTCATTACCGTCCAAGTTGGTCTGCTTTCTATTCCACTATTTTTACTAGCCTATCGTCGATACGAAACCGATTTGGCCAGACTCGCCAATTTATAACTTGGAGAAGAATTCTTATGATGAGAGAAGCTGTCGTCGTTGCCAGTTCCCGCACACCGCTGGCTAAGTCGTTCCGTGGCTCGTTGAATATTACCCGGCCGGACGACCAGGCGGCCCATTGCATCAAAGACGTCCTTCGAAAGACGCCACAGCTCGATCCGGCCGAGATCGAGGACGTGGTGATGGGCTGCGCTGATCCCAATGGTCCACAAGGCATGAATGTAGCTCGCGTTGCCGCCATTCGAGCTGGGTTGCCCACGAGCGTTGCGGGTATCACGTTGAATCGCTTTTGTTCGTCAGGCCTGCAAGCGATCGCTATGGCCGCTCACGAAATCGTTCACGAAGGGGCTAGCGCCTGTATCGGTGGCGGTGTCGAAAGCATCACGGCCATGGTTAGCCTGCAGCTCGATCCCAAGAAGGTGGTCAATCCGTGGGTCCTCGAACACAAACCTGGCATCTACATGGTGATGGGGGACACGGCCGAGATTGTCGCTAAACGCTACAAGATCAGTCGGGAAGTCCAAGACCAATATGCTTTGTCCAGCCAATTGCGAACGGCGAAAGCACAGCAGGCAGGCTTTTTCAACGAAGAACTCGCTCCGCTCCAAGTCACTCGCGCTATCCTGGACAAGAAAACTGGCGCGGTTGCGGGCCAAGAAGAGCATTGGCTAGAGCGTGATGAATGCAATCGAGCCGATACAACGCTCGAAGGACTAGCGGCCCTCAAACCCTATTTCGATCCCAACAGCGGACAGGGGACTGTGACCGCCGGAAATGCTTCCCAGATGTCCGATGGTGCGTCGGCAACACTGCTCATGGAACGCCAACGAGCCGATGCGCTGGGCATTAAGGCCAAGATCCTCTTCCGTGGCTTTGCAGTTGCCGGTTGCGAGCCGGATGAAATGGGTATCGGACCCATCTACGCCGTTCCGAAATTGCTCAAGCGTCATGGATTGAAAGCCTCCGACATCGACCTGTGGGAATTGAACGAAGCCTTCGCGGTGCAAGTCGTGTATTGTCGAGACTGGCTCGGAATCGATCCGGAAAAGCTAAATGTGAATGGTGGCTCGATCGCAATTGGCCATCCGTTTGGAATGACCGGTTCACGCTTAGTGGGTACGCTTGCCAACGAAATGATCCGTCGCATGAGTCGTTACGGCGTCGTGTGCATGTGCATCGGCGGCGGTCAAGGAGCAGCGGGCCTGTTCGAACGATGCGACTGAAAACTGAATCTCAAATCTCAAATCTCAAATCGCAATTAGCTATTGAAAAGATGCAAACAACTAGATCAACAAAGGAAATAGACTTGTGAACGAGCTCGTAAACCTAACTCTTGATGGTGACATTGGTGTAATCACCGTGAACAATCCGCCCGTCAACGCACTTAGTCCCGGCGTGCCTGAGGGAATTGAAGCCGCCTTGCAAGAGTGTTGCGCAAACCCATCTGTCCAAGCCATCATCTTGATCGGCGGCGGACGGACGTTTATCGCAGGAGCGGACATCAAGCAGTTTGCCAAACTCGCAACCGGCGAAAAAGGTATTGATGCCGCCATGCGTGCAATGTTTCCAGCTCTCGATAATTGTTCCAAACCGGTCATCGCTGCTATCCATGGAACAGCACTTGGAGGTGGATTGGAGACGGCGTTGTGTTGCCACTACCGAGTGGCCGTTGCGTCGGCTCAAGTCGGTCAACCGGAAGTAAAACTGGGATTGATCCCGGGCGCCGGCGCGACCCAGCGATTGCCTCGTCTAGCGGGCGTAGTCAAGGCGGCGGAGATGTGCGCGATCGGCGATCCGGTTTCGGCCGTCGAAGCTGAGAAAGCTGGAATATTGGATCGTGTAATCGACGGGGATTTATTGGCCGGAGCGATTGCCTTTGCACGTGAAGTGATAGCGCGAGCGGGCACACCACGTAAAGCCAGCGAGCTTGCTGTCCCGGCGTGCGATCCATCTGCTTTGGCTGCGATTCGGGCGGCCGTTACCAAACGAACGCGTGGACTCACGGCCCCCCTGAAGGCCATTGACGCGGTCGAAGCCGCCTCGTTGCCATTCGACGAAGGCATGCAAAAAGAAGCGGACATCTTTCGAGAGTGTTTGCTTTCGGATCAATCCAAGTCGCTGATCCATGTCTTCTTTGCCGAACGCGCGGTAAACAAGATCCCTGGAATCGGAAAGGAGATAGCGACGCTACCGATTCGACAAGCCGCGGTGGTCGGTGCAGGCACCATGGGAGGCGGTATAGCCATGAACTTCGCCAATGCAGGCATCCCCGTGTTGCTCAAGGAGACCACCCAACAAGCTCTCGACCATGGCTTGGCCATTATCCGCAAGAACTATGCGGCCACCGTGCAAAAAGGCAAGTTGACAGCGGCTCAAATGGAGCAGCGACTGGGACTCATTCAGCCGACGCTGGCCTACGATCGGTTCGCCGAAGCGGACATTGTGGTCGAAGCCGTCTTCGAGGGAATGGAACTGAAGAAGCAAGTCTTTGCGGAACTCGAACAAGTCACCCGGCCTGACGCGATCTTAGCATCGAATACCTCGACCTTGGACATCGACGCTATTGCCGCAGCGACCAGTCGCCCGCAACAAGTCATCGGACATCATTTCTTTAGCCCCGCCAATGTCATGCGGCTATTAGAAATCGTACGTGGAACAGAATCGAGTCCAGCCGTCATTGCGACCTCGATGGCCTTGGCCAAAACGCTTGGCAAAGTCGGAGTGCTTGTCGGCAACTGTTTTGGTTTTGTCGGCAATCGCATGTTCGATCCCTATCTGCGACAAGCACAATTCTTGGTGGAGGAAGGTGCACGCGTTGAAGAAGTCGACGCGGCCATGGTCGAATTTGGGATGGCCCTGGGGCCGTTGGCGGTCGCCGATTTGGCCGGACTGGATGTCGGTTGGCGAATCAAAAATGGGATTCGGCATCTGATCCCTAAGGATCTTCGACAACCTTTGATCTCGGACCGTCTTTACGAAATGGGCCGCTACGGTCAAAAAACCGGAGCGGGTTGGTACCGCTATCCGGAAGGGAGCCGCATGCCAACGCCCGATCCCGAGGTACAACAATTGGTCGAAGAGAGCGCAGTCAAAGCAGGCATCCAGCGGCGGGCCATTTCGTCCGAAGAGATAGTCGAGAGGATTGTTTACGCATTGATCAACGAGGGGGCGAAGATTCTCTCCGAGGGCATCGCTACGCGAGCTGGCGATATCGACATCATCTACATTTATGGCTACGGATTCCCGGCTTATCGCGGAGGACCCATGTGGTATGCGGATACAGTCGGAATCAAAAAAGTCTATGAGCGGATTTGCGAGTTCGAACGGCAGCACGGTCGGGAATGGACACCCGCACCCCTCTTGGCCAACCTGGCCGAAACTGGCAGGAATTTTTCCGACGTTGATAAGGAGCGTGCGTTCGCTTTATGAACACAGCAGGACAAGAGAATCGGCCGGCTTGGCTTAATATTCTTGATATCAAGCAGTTACCGCAAACACATCAAGCGACGATTCCAGAGGACTATTTGGATTCGATGGGGCACATGAACGTCATGTGGTACACCCATTTGTTCGCGCACGCGATGGGGGGGATTTTCAAGCGGATCGGAATGGATCGCGATTACTTCGTCAACAGCCAATCGGGCTCTTTTGCCTTAAAGCAATATGTCAACTATCTAAAGGAAGTGAGATTTGGGGAAGAGATTTCTATTCACACTCGAATGTTAGGCCGTTCCGAAAAGCGGATTCATCTAATGCATTTCATGATCAAAGATCAAAGCGATTGCATTGCATCGACATCTGAGGTCCTGCTGACGCATATCGACATGCGAATCCGCCGAAGCTCACCCTTTCCGCCGGAGATTGCCGAGAGTATCGATCGATTACTGGCCGAGCACCTCTCGCTAAATTGGTCCGCCCCTCTGGCTGGTCCCATTCAGCCATAGCATAATAAGGCGAACGGCAGGCTGAAAACTACCAGTGTGATGCAACCCCTCTCCGGCCTTTCAGGCCGACTCTCCCAGAGGGAGAGTGACTTCACCCTCCCTCCGGGAGGGTCGAGCGAAGCGAGGGG
>Ga0105048_10007164_pt1 | contig 17932 bp, 15 predicted proteins | sample MAT05_FD_78382 | JGI IMG/M metagenome (GOLD analysis project Ga0105048, IMG submission 78382) | Freshwater microbial communities from Lake Fryxell liftoff mats and glacier meltwater in Antarctica - MAT-05 | ecosystem: Environmental > Aquatic > Freshwater > Ice > Liftoff microbial mat | place...
ATCCACCGATAAAATAAACCTTCCCTGTAGTGTCAGCAGTAATAGGACTTTAAATTTTAAAGTAGAAAATGAGTAAGTATTAATTATAATTTATCCGCTTTTAAAAATTGGAGTTTGGGTTTCTTATAATGGGAAGTTTTAGCACAATAGGCGCAACGTCCTCATCCTGGCTGCCGGGCTTATCGAGAGACTTTGCTCGGACGTGAATTGCAAAATTGAATGATTATTCACAAAAGCAAAACTATTATTATTGGACTTGCATTTTGAGTTTTACTCTCACCAGTACTTGAATAAGCCGCATCATTTGGTTCGGTCCCGCCTTGGACGAGATTCAAAAAAATGCGAAGCATAACTTTTTGAAAGAAGCAAAAGTAGCGGCGTTTCAAGTACGCTGCCCGCCGGCAGTGGAGGCAAAGGCAATGAATTTAAAGAAATTAATAAAAGAGAAAAACACATTCATCAATTAATTTACAAAACGATAAACTAATTTCACTCCAGCAAAAAAGAGCCTGGCAAAGCAATCAAATGAAAATAAAATACAAAACATTCAACCTTCCATTCCATCATCCCTTCACTATTTCCAAAGGAACCAAGACACACCAGCCAACCCTGGTAGTAGAGTTAGACCACTTTGGTATCAAAGGTTACGGCGAAGCGCCAGCCATTGCCTACTACAATATCCCCCTCGAAAAAATGGTAGAAGACCTGGAACGCAAAAAAATTTTTGTAGAAAAATTTGCCTTCTCTGACCCGGAAAGATACTGGCATTACCTGCACCATTTATTTCCCGCCAATCCATTTTTAGTTTGTGCATTGGACATGGCAGGCTGGGATCTGTTCGGTAAAATAAAAAGAAAACAACTGCATGAAATATGGGGGCTTGATACAACCAAAGCACCACTTACAGATTATACCATTGGTATTGACAGCATTGAAAAAATGGTAGCAAAGATGAAAGAAAAACCATGGCCCATTTACAAAATAAAAGTGGGCGTGGACGGAGATATTGAAATGGTAACAGCTTTACGAAAACACTCGGATGCGATCTTCAGAATAGATGCAAACGCAGGCTGGACAACAGAACAGGCTCTTGAAAAAATCCCTGTTCTTAAAGAACTGGGCGTAGCATTTGTAGAACAACCATTGGCAAAAGATAATTGGGAAGGGATGAAGCGATTGTATGAAGAATCACCGTTGCCATTGATAGCAGATGAAAGTTGTGTAGCAGAAAGTGATGTAGAAAAATGCCAGCATCATTTTCACGGCATCAATATCAAGCTCACCAAATGCAGTGGTATTACGCCTGCCAGGAGGATGATTGCCAAAGCGAGGGAACTGGATATGAAAGTAATGATCGGCTGCATGAACGAAAGCAGTGTAGGCACAGCCGCCATTGCGCAACTTTCACCACTACTGGATTATGTGGATATGGATGGGCCGTTGCTGCTATCAGAAGATACTGCAATCGGGGTAAGTTTTGATGCAGGAAAAATAATCTATACAGATAAGCCAGGGCTTGGAATTGATATAATTCCCTTATAAAAATAAGAGCCTCAATTTTAAGAAGTGTCGTTGAATAACTCCCCGGAATTTATCCCGATTTTTTATCGGGAGGGAATGGGGAAATTTTTATTTGGTCATTTAAACAAACTCTATTTATTTTGTGGAGTAAATGAAGCAAATCATCCACATACATCATCATCATATATTACTCAACGGGTAAGCGATGCTGATTTGTATGTACTAAACATAACTTCAAAAAGGGCTTACTGGAAAGTAAGCCCTTTTTGTTTTTTAGAGCCGTCATAACTTACTCAGATTATCAAAGATGAAAACAGAAAAAAATAATTTATGGAAATCTGTGCAATCTGTGGAAAAAAAGAAATTATGCTAAAAATCGCAATTCAAAAATCAGGCAGGTTGTATGAAGACTCCATCAAATTATTGAAGGAGTGCGGCATAGACCTCAACAATGGAAATAAACAATTAAAAACCACGGCCAGCAATTTCCCAGTGGAAGTTTATTTTTTACGGGATGATGATATTCCGCAATATGTGTACGATGCTGTAGCAGATATTGGCATTGTAGGTGAAAATGTATTGCTGGAAAAACAGAAAGATATCAAACTGATACAGCGGCTTGGCTTTGGTAAATGCCGCCTGAGCATTGCTGTTCCCAAAGGAACGGTTTATAATTCTGCTGCTGATTTGAACGGTTTGAAAATTGCCACCAGTTATTCCAATATCCTGCAGGATTTTTTAAACAGCAACAACAGCAATGCTGAAATTCATGAGATCAGCGGCTCAGTGGAAATAGCGCCGGGCATAGGTTTGGCAGAAGCAATCTGCGACCTGGTAAGCAGCGGCAGCACATTGTTTACCAACGGGCTAAAAGAAGTAGAAACCATTTTACATTCCGAAGCAGTAGTTGTAGCCAACAAAAATCTGTCCGGGGAAAAGCAGCAGATCCTTGAAAAATTGTTGTTGCGTATCAAGGCAGTAAAAACAGCAAAGAATAATAAATACATCATGCTCAATGCACCCAATCACCAGCTAAAAAATATTTTTGCTTTGTTGCCCGGCATGAAAAGCCCCACAGTAGTTCCATTAGCAGAAGAAGGCTGGAGCAGTGTACAGAGTGTGGTAAAAGAAAATGAATTTTGGGAAGTGATAGAAAAATTGCAACAATACGAAGCGGAAGGAATTATTGTGTTGCCCATTGAAAAGATGATTGTGTAAGGTCTGGCCTCCCCAACCCCCGCCTTAATGAAGAAGTCGGGAAGGCCTCCGAAGCGGGGGCTATAGAAACTGCGGACTAAAAGCAGTTTTTATTTTACCAGTCTGTAGGTTTCATTGTTGATGAATGAACAAATGATAAAATGGAAGATAAAATGTTTGATAAAGATTTGGAACACCGCTCTTTTCCTTTGGGGAAAAGAGAAGGAGAATGGGGCCTATTCATAAATCCATCAAAAGAACAGTGGCCTGGAATCATTCAACGGCCTGTATTTAACAGTAAACCATTAGAAGCAACCGTTACATTCATTTTAGAGGATGTAAAATCAAATGGCGATGAAGCAGTAAAAAAATATGCATTTCAGTTTGACAAAGTGCAGTTGGATGAATTGCAAGTAAGCGAAACAGAAATCATAGAAGCGGTGAAACTGGTGGATGATGATTTGAAGGCTGCTGTTGAAACAGCAAGGAACAATATTGCTGAATTTCATCAGTCACAGGCAGAAGAAATTAAGAAGATAGAAACCATCAGCGGCGTTGTATGCTGGAGAAAATCTGTTGCCATTCAAAAGGTAGGTTTATACATTCCGGGAGGTACGGCTCCTTTGTTTTCAACTTTGCTGATGCTGGGGATACCTGCTGTGCTGGCAGGTTGTAAAGAAATAATAGTATGCACTCCCTCTGATAAAAATGGGAAAGTAAATCCGGTAGTGCTGTACGTAGCTCAGTTAATCGGTCTGAAAAATATTTATAAAATTGGGGGGATACAGGCTATTGCTGCGATGGCGTACGGCACCCCAAGTATCCCGCAGGTGTATAAAATTTTTGGCCCGGGCAACCAATATGTAACCTGTGCCAAACAATTGATCAACAAAGAAGGTATCGCCATTGATATGCCGGCAGGCCCCAGTGAGGTGGCCATATATGCTGATGAAACCTGCAACCCATCGTTTGTAGCGGCCGATCTGTTGAGCCAGGCGGAGCATGGTGCAGACAGCCAGGTGCTGTTGGTGGCAACATCCAGGTTGATAGTGGACCGGGTAAAAAAGCAACTTGAAATGCAGTTGAATCAATTGCCAAGAAAAGAAACGGCAGCAAAGGCTTTGGAGAACAGCTCTTTTATTGTGATGGAAAATGCAGATGCTGCATTTGATTTATTGAATGAATACGCCGCAGAACATTTGATCATTGCTTCGGATAATGCGGATGTTTTGGCAGTTAAAGTAGTAAATGCAGGAAGTGTTTTTTTGGGGCATTATTCACCGGAAAGTGTGGGAGATTATGCGTCCGGAACCAATCATACATTACCAACCAATGGTTATGCAAAAGCATACAGCGGTGTTTCGCTGGATAGTTTTGTAAAGAAGATTACTTTTCAGCAACTTACAAAAGACGGATTGGATAATATTGGTAATGCAGTGGAACAAATGGCTGCTGCAGAAGGTTTGGAGGCACATAAAAATGCGGTGGCAATAAGAATAGCCTCCCTAAACCCCCGCCTGAATGAAGAAGTCGGGCAGGCCTCCAAAGGAGAGGCTTTAGACCCAGCGAATTAAAAGCAGTTATTATTTTGGCAGACTGTTGGCTTCGTTGCTGATTAAAGAATAAAAGACGATGTGGAATATAAACTATTTATTAACGATTAAAAGCACCGCTCGTTCCCTTTTGGGGAAGGAGGAAGAGGATGAGAATTATGCAATTCGATTTAAACAAACTCACAAGAGATAATATCAAAAATCTCAAACCTTATTCGTCAGCACGCCATGAATTTACTGGCAAGGCATCCGTGTTTTTAGATGCCAATGAAAATGCTTTCGGATCTCCACTTCCCCCGTTTCCTCATGGAGTGGAGCCGGGGGTGAGGTTCAACCGTTACCCAGACCCATTGCAATGGCAGTTGAAATTTCAACTGGCAAGAATTAAAGGGGTGCCTGCCGAAAATATTTTTGTTGGAAATGGCAGTGATGAAGTGATTGATTTGGCATACAGGATTTTTTGTAATCCCGGCAAAGACAATGTGATTATTTGCCCCCCCACTTACGGTATGTATGAAGTGAGTGCCAATATTAATGATGTTGAAATAAAGAAAGTAAATCTCACAGAAGATTTTCAACTGGATGTAGAAGCTGTTTTAAGTGCAGTGGATGAAAACACAAAGTTGTTGTTCATTTGCTCTCCAAACAATCCTACCGGCAATAATATGAACCGGACGGATGTAGAAACGTTGCTGAATAATTTTCCCGGTATCATTTTGATTGATGAAGCCTACATCAATTACTCAAAACAAAAAACATTTATACACGAGCTAACCGAATACCCCAACTTAATTGTGATGCAAACATTATCCAAAGCCTGGGGGCTGGCAGCACTGCGTTTGGGATTATGTTATGCATCAATGGATATCATTGATATCTTTAATAAAGTGAAACCGCCGTATAATGTAAATGAAGCATCACAGCTATTGGGTTTAGAAGCTCTGCAGGATACAACAATAGTAAATAACTGGATAAAGGAAGTAGTGGAAACAAAAGCTGAATTGATAGAAGCAGTGCAGCAACTTTTGTATGTCGAAAAAATTTATCCAAGCGATGCTAATTTTATTTTAGTGAAAGTGAAGGATGCAACCAATCTCTATAATTACTTAACTTCAAATGAAGTGATTGTTCGTAACAGGAGTAAAGAAATTCATTGTGAAAATTGTTTACGGATTACAGTCGGCACGCCTGAAGAAAATGCAACACTAATTAATTTATTGAAAAGTTATGAGTAACAATTCTGCTACGGAAAAAAGCGAACTTCCCAATCCCCTTTCAGCGGGGCAGAGGGCAAAAAAAGTTTTATTCATAGACCGTGACGGCACTTTAATAAAAGAAGCGCCACCAACTTATCAACTGGATTCATTCAGCAAACTGGAGTTTTATCCCGATATGTTTTTATACATGCGGAAGATTGCTGAAGAACTGAATTATGAATTGGTGATGGTAACGAACCAGGATGGTTTAGGAACAGCTATTTTTCCAGAAGATACTTTTTGGCCGGTGCATAATTTGGTGCTGACAAGCCTGGTGAATGAAGCTATTTTCTTCAGTGAAGTTTTTATTGACAAAACTTATCCTAAAGACAATGCCCCAACCCGCAAACCCGGAGTTGGTATGTTGACAAGATATTTGGATACTTCGGTGTATGATATGGCCAAGTCTTTTGTAATTGGTGACAGAATAACTGACATGCAATTGGCAAAAAATTTAGGGTGCAAAGGTTTTTGGTTGAACATAGATTCATCCTTAGGTGCTGCAGAAATAAATGATGCTGTTGAATCACTGCGAAAAGATACCATTGTTGTGGAATCTCCGCATTGGAAAGACATTTATGAATTTTTGAAATTGCCACCACGGAGAATCATTCATCAAAGAAATACGAACGAAACAAACATTACAGTTGATATTAATTTAGATGGAACCGGCAAATCTTCCATACAAACCGGGCTTGGTTTTTTTGACCACATGCTGGAGCAAATTGCAAAGCATGGTAATATTGATTTGCATATTAAGTGCAAGGGAGATTTGCACATCGATGAACATCATACCATCGAAGATGTTGGTATTACATTTGGAGAAGCCATTGTAAAAGCACTGGGTGATAAGAAGGGGATTGAGCGGTACTCATTTGTATTACCTATGGATGAAAGCCTTGCACAGGTAGCGCTTGATTTTGGCGGACGCAACTGGATGGTGTGGGAGGCTGCATTTAAAAGAGAAAAAATAGGGGAGATGCCAACAGAAATGTTCTATCACTTTTTTAAATCATTCAGCGATGCAGCCAAATGCAACCTGAATATTAAAGTAGAAGGAGACAATGAACATCATAAAATAGAATCCATTTTTAAAGCCTTTGCAAAATGTATAAAGCAGGCTGTAAAAAGAGATATTAATAACAACACACTTCCTTCCACAAAGGGAGTATTATAAATCAACTTAAACGTTTTCTTGTCCCCTTTTAGGGGGATAGGGGCAGGGTATGGTAGCAATAATAAAATATAACGCAGGCAATGTGCAGAGTGTTCAATATGCTTTGCAACGACTGAATGTAGAATCAATTGTAAGTGATGATGCAAATATTATCCGTAATGCGGATAAAGTGATATTTCCCGGTGTTGGCCATGCTGCCCCGGCAATGAATTATTTAAGAGAGAGAAAATTAGATGAATTAATTATATCATTAAAACAGCCTGTGTTGGGAATTTGCTTAGGCCTGCAACTCATGTGTAAGCATTCCGAAGAAGGGGATACCCAATGCCTGGGAATATTTGACGAAAATGTGAAACTGTTTATTCCTCCGCTTTTGGGGGAGGTTAGGACGGGCTTGAAAGTGCCACAGACAGGATGGAATGCCATTTTTGATTTTAATTCAATATTATTTGAGGGGTTACAACAGGATGACTTTGTCTATGCAGTTCACAGTTACTACGCTGCATTGGGAAAAGAAACAGTGGCAACAACCGATTATATTCAACCATACAGTGCAGCATTGCAAAAGAATAATTTTTATGCAGTGCAGTTTCATCCTGAGAAATCAGGTACCGTTGGAGAGACAATTTTAAAAAACTTTATCACACTCACATGACAATTATCCCAGCCATAGATATCATCAACGGCCACTGCGTCCGGCTTACCCAGGGTGATTATGCACAACAGATAGTGTACAATGACGATCCACTGGAAGTGGCAAAGCAATTTGAAGCGGCTGGTATTACAAGATTGCATATCGTTGATTTGGATGGAGCAAAAGCGGGCACAATCATTAATTTAAAAGTGCTGGAAGCCGTTGCATCAAAAACAAAACTCATTATTGATTTTGGTGGCGGCATTAAAACGATCAATGATGTGGAAAGTATTTTTAATGCAGGTGCATCGATTGCAACAATTGGAAGTATGGCGGTAAAACACCCTGAATTACTGGAAGAATGGTTAATGGAATTTGGCGCAGATAAATTTTTAATTGGTGCAGATGTGCTGGATGAGAAAATTAAAATCAGTGGCTGGCTCGAAGATGGCGGTATTAATGTGTTTGATTTTATTGGCAGGATGATTGGCCTTGGTGTTACAAATATTTTTTGCACTGATATTTCAAAAGATGGAGCGATGAAAGGGCCATCGGTTGACTTATATAAAAAGATTATTGCAGAACATCCGGAAATAAATTTAATTGCCAGTGGAGGTATTACTACAATCGATGATGTTAATCAACTTAAAGAAATTGGATGCACAGGAGTAATTATTGGCAAAGCAATCTATGAAGGCACGATAAAGCTTCAGCAACTTCAAACTTTAAACCTTAAACCTTAAACCTTGCTCTGCAAACGCATCATACCATGCCTCGACATCAAAGATGGCCGCACGGTTAAGGGCATCAAATTTGAAAGTATCCGGGATGCCGGCGACCCGGTCGAGTTGGCACAACTGTATTCTGAACAAGGCGCTGACGAACTGGTGTTTCTTGACATAACTGCAACAGTAGAAAAAAGAAAAACACTGGTTGAATTGGTAAGAAGAATTGCAGCCGGTATCAATATTCCTTTTACGGTTGGAGGTGGCATCAGTTCGGTTGAAGATGTTGAAGTTTTATTGCAGAATGGTGCCGATAAAGTTTCAGTAAATACTGCCGCATTTAAAAATCCACAATTGATAAAAGATTTAAGTGAAACTTTCGGCAGCCAGTGTGTAGTATTGGCTATTGATACAAAAAAAGAAGAGAACGGGAACTGGTATGTTTATCTCAATGGTGGCAGAACAAAAACGGATAAGCTTACCATTGACTGGGCAAAAGAAGCGGTGGCATTGGGGGTAGGCGAGATCCTGCTCACATCAATGAATAATGATGGAACAAAAAATGGATTTGCATTAGACATTACAACAAAATTATCGAATGAGTTATCAGTGCCTGTAATTGCATCTGGCGGTGCAGGAACAATGGAGCATTTTAAAGACGTATTTGAAAATGCCAATGCAGATGCCGCTTTGGCTGCAAGTGTTTTTCACTATAAAGAAATAGGAATAAAAGAGCTTAAAGATTTTTTACACCAACAAAAAATAGCTGTAAGAATATGAGTGAACTTTTCAATCTCCCCTTTAGGGGGGCAGGGGATATTGATTTTGAAAAATACAGCGATGGCCTTGTGCCTGCTATTATACAGGATGCCAGTACAAATAAAGTACTGATGCTTGGTTTTATGAATGAGGACGCACTCAATAAAACCATCGAACTGCAAAAAGTAACCTTCTTTAGCAGAAGTAAAAACCGATTGTGGACAAAAGGGGAGGAGAGCGGAAATTATTTGTTGCTGAAAGAAATAAAAGTGGATTGTGATAATGATACACTGCTGTTAAAAGTAGATCCAGTTGGTCCTGTTTGCCATACAGGTGCAGATACCTGCTGGGCTGAGAAAAATACAAATGAAAATTTTCTGCAAAAGTTAGAACAGATTATCAGCGACAGAAAAAATAATCCATCAGGTACATCTTACACCAGTTCCTTATTTGCCAAAGGCATTAATAAAATGGCTCAAAAAGTAGGAGAGGAAGCGGTGGAGTTAGTGATTGAAGCAATGAGTCCCCCTTCAGGCGATAGGGGCAATGAACTCTTTAAAGACGAGGCAGCCGACCTGTTGTTTCATTATTTGATCTTACTGCAGGCAAAGGGATTTACATTAAACGATATTATTGCTGTGTTAAAAAGCCGCCATTAATTTTTATTCAGCGCTTTTAAAATAGCCGCTGCATTGTATTGTACATTCAGTTTTTTATAGATGTGCTTTACCTGCATACGGATTGTTTCCAAGCTTTTATCGAGTTCGGCAGCAATCATTTTGTAGCTGTACCCGTTCACCATCCAGTCAAGCACTTCTTTTTCTTTATTGCCCAGCATTTCCATTTCGTCTTGCACAGTTTGCCTTTTAGGGAAATGTTGTAATATTTTGCCTGCAATGTCTGGCGTTAACGGCGAGCCGCCTTCAACCACATCTTTTGCCGATTCCGTAATTTTTTTACTGCTGCTGCTCTTTAAAATATAACCGTTGGCACCAAGACAAAATGCACTGAGCACTTTGTCATTTTTCTTCAAATACAGTAAAGATCATCACCTTAGCCTCAGGGTATTTCTTTTTGAGTTGCTCCAATCCTTCCAGCCCGTCTACCTCGGGCATATCAATATCGCTTGTTATCAGGCGAGGCTGCTGGTGCTCTTATATTTTTACAAAGATGAAGTAATGACATTGGTGGCAAAATTCGATATGTTTAATGTACCGCCTGGTCTGCTCGGCAATTGGTCTGCGCATACATCAGTTGCTTATGTAAAACTGGATTGAGATCACTTGTTAATGAGTTTATTTTTTTGTGCCAAATACTCCTCCTGCGTAATACCCCCCTGCTGGTAAAGATTAAATAACTTCTGTAATTCATCTGCAATCAATTGCTGTGAAGGCTGAGCCAAAGCGGTTGATTTTGCAATTGCCGCCGCTAACTGGGTGGCCTGGTTGCTGATTTGCGATCGCTTGTATTCTTCCTGCGCATGGGTGATCGTATCTTTCAGCAGTTTGGGATGATGGATCAGTTCATAGGTGGTTTCTCCCATCTCAGCAGCCGTTTGTATATCTACATTGCCATACCCAAAAATACGTCCCAGAATGCTTTGATCGTATTCTACATTATTGATCTTATCCAGCGGACTTTCTTTGGAATAGCGGCTGAAGAAACCAGTTTCATCCACCACCCGCAAATTGGTGATACACCACAAATTACTTTTCCAGCTCAGGTATTCATACATCGGGTACAGTGCAGCTACCAATGTGATGATAAGGCCTGTACTGCCGGCAAGCCAGATCAGCAGTACCGCTGCCACCAGCCAGGCAAAAAAAGGCAATGCAAGTCTTATCCAGTGCTGCCGGGTGATGAGTAAAATTTTTTCGTCCTTCTTTATTGCCGTCCGCATGGGCTGATCTGTTTATTGGTTTATTGGTTGAATGATTGTATTGCCGTAGTGTTCCTTTGCTTTTTATTTACTTATTATCAATGCCACTTATCAGATCTAACCGTCATTCATTTTCACATTGTCCCATTTTCCCATTTTCACGTTGTCCCATTTTCACATTTACCATATACTTGTATTGCTGTATTGTTACATTGCTTTTTATTTATTTTATTATTAATGCCGCTTATGAAATCTAACCGTCATTCATTTTCACATTTTCGCATTGTCCCATTTTCACAAAATCAGCAGCAGGGGAAACTGTTTTATCGGCATTGGCAGCTAAAAAATCTGGTTGCTGTTATGCCGCTGCACGGGGTGTAAAAAAATAGAAAAAAAGCCAACACAACTTTCATCATTACGATAATATTTATTATTAAAATTAAAACAGGCAGGAAGGGTATTTCAAAAGGATGGATGTGATTTTCCTGAGCCGTGGTTTGTGTCCTCACAAACCGCTTGCGGCTGCGACATTTTGAAATGTACCCTTTTAGCATTACGATAATATTTATTATTAAAATTTAAAACAGGCAGGATGGGTATTTCAAAAGGATAAATCTGATTTGCAGGTGGCAATAAAATTAAGGGTTATTATCGTAGATAAACCTGGGTGCTATGAATTTTATTTCTGGTTGATAAGTGGCGGGGTACCCGCTGTGGTAGTTTGCTTATGGCTAATGAAACCTGGTATAACGAACCTCTTCTTTACAATTCACAATCATCACGGCAGCGAGCCTGTATCGTTTTTTATGCGGCCATGCCTCTTTTTTTAATTCCCGGCAGCGGTGTACATCACTTAAGAGCGGGCTAACCCACTTTTTTTGTTGATTAATTTCCACGCTTGGAGGCGATTTATGCTACACTTAAATTACATTAACTGTTCCCCAGCGCATCCATAGTGATATACAACATCACCATAAACAGTATAATAACAATCGTTCCTACTGAAAACATAGTGTAGGGTAAGATCTGATTGCCCCAACCGGCTCCGGGTAATGTTTTCTTTTTCTGTTTCATACCATTGAGTGATTCATAAACTGTACCATATATATAATCCGCTTCGGTAAACGGGGATTTGCCGTATAATATTCGTAACCGCCAACGCAAAATATATAGGATGCGTAATACTATCCAGATGAAAAGGCTGTCTTGAAAATGAAAAAAACCTGTCGGTAAACCAACGTTTTCCTACGAACTATTTTGAGATGATTTTTTTTCCTGCGTCTTATAATAGCATCTTGATTTATTAAGAGTGCGAAGGACTACGTGTAAATCTTAGATGGTATTATGCCGACCTAAAGCTGTATTGGACTCATACAGTTTACTTTCGGTATAAGTTGACTGATTTGTATTTAAAAGATGCTGTTGGTGAACTACGCTGCTTTTTTTGCATTTGCTGCATTGCCACCAGGAAACCTCGTTTTCCTGCTGCCGTGGTTTACAATGTTTAGCCAACTAAAAAAATAAAAATGATTGATGAAAAGATGCGGAGAAAGTGACATTTAAAAAAAACGGGACAGAATAAGAGAAGCCACCTAAGGAAGTGTAAAGTTATGCTTCTCCAAAAGAACGGTTGATATCCACTGGCAGCACCTGCTGAAAAAATTACAGGTAAAGCATACCGCATGCCTGTGAAAGTGGTGTTGAAGCTGAATTTGGTGGAGATGAACCAGCCTTGCAAAAGGTTAATTTAATTTTTTGAGTTCACCCGAAATTAAATTGTACAGCTCCTCATCTGAATAATCAACAGGGATAAATTTTTCCCCAATCACTTTTTCATACAGTTCAATATAACGGTTACTGATAGTCGAAATCCATTCGTCGGCCATGCCGGGTACCACCTGTCCTTCTTTACCCATAAAATTGTTGGCGATCAGCCATTCCCGCACAAATTCTTTGCTCAGTTGTTTTTGCCTTTCGCCTTTAGCCTGGCGTTCTTCGTAACCGTCCGCATAAAAATACCTGGAAGAATCGGGCGTATGTATTTCATCCATCAAATAAATGATATCCCCTATTTTGCCAAACTCATATTTGGTATCCACCAGTATCAATCCCTGTTTTGCAGCCAGTGCCCTGCCCTTGTCAAAAAGCGAGTGGGTATATTTCTCAATCACGGCATAATCTTCGGCGCATACAATATTTTGCCGGATGATGGCTTCTTTGCTGATATCTTCATCGTGCCCTGCACTTGCTTTGGTAGTGGGGGTAATAATGGGGGTGGAAAAAAAATCATTTTCTTTCATTCCTTCCGGCATGGTTTCGCCGCAAAGGATCCGTTGGCCGCTTTGGTAAGTGCGCCAGGCATGGCCGGTAAGGTTGCCCCTGATCACCATTTCCACTTTAAAGGGTACACATTTTTTACCAATGCTGCTGTTGGTTGTGGGGGTGCTTACCAGCCAGTTGGGGCAAATATCCACCGTAGCCGCCAGCATGTATGCAGCAATTTGATTTAATACTTGTCCTTTGTATGGAATGGTACGGGGCAGTATCACATCAAAAGCAGAGATACGGTCGCTGGCAATCATTACCAGCCATTTTTCTGAAATCGTGTACACGTCCCTTACTTTACCACTGTAAAAATTGCTTTGTTGTGGAAATTGAAATGCTTTCATTTGGCTAAATTACCTGCATCCCGACGAATTGCCCAATATTGCCGGGGTAAGATTTCAACAGGCGGTTATAAATAAATTTTCATTAAAAAATAACATTCCTTACTTTGCCCACAAATTAACCTCTAAATATTGCGATATGAGAAAAACTAAAAGGCGCCTGCTGGCTTTTGTGCTTGCAAATTTTGTTATGATTGCCGTCAATGCACAAAATGTCAGTATTTCCGGAAAGGTAGAAAACAGTACCAGCAAAGAAAGTGTAGCCGCAGTAACTGTAACGGTGAAAGGTTCCGGTGCCGGAACTTTTACCGATGACAAGGGAAACTTTAAAATTGCCGTTCCTAAATTACCGGTTACCCTGTTAATCTCTTCTGTAGGGTACGAACTGCAGGAAGTGACCGTTAACAGCGCAAGTGAAAAAATTACGGTGTCGTTTAAACCCAGCAATGAACTGGGACAGGAGGTGGTAATATCTGCCACCAAAACATCACAAAAAATATTGGAGTCACCCGTATCCATTGAAAGGATCAGCAGCGCCGCTATCCGCAATTCACCGGCCACCAGCTATTATGATGTGATTGCCAATTTAAAGGGCGTTGATGTGGTCACTTCTTCGCTTACTTTTAAAACACCCACCACCCGTGGCTTTAGCGGCAGTGGTAACTTAAGGGTCAATCAAATTGTAGACGGGATGGACAACCAGGCACCCGGATTAAATTTTTCGGTGGGTAGTGTAATTGGCCTTACCGAACTGGATGTAGATAATGTGGAACTATTGCCCGGCGCATCTTCAGCATTGTATGGCTCCGGCGGTATGAATGGTACCATCCTTATCAGCAGTAAAAATCCATTTAAATACCAGGGCCTGTCATTGCAGGTAAAAGAGGGGGTGATGAACGCAGGCCACCGTTTCCGCCAGGCATCCGCTTTTCAAAACGGCGCCCTGCGCTTTGCCAAAAAACTAAGTGAAAAATTCGCTTTTAAAGTAGGCGGTGAAATTATTTATGCCAAAGACTGGCTGGGGTACGATAAACGCAACTACGCCCGTACCGGTACCAATGGTGTGCTCATCAATGGCGACCGGGCTACCGATCCAAACTACGACGGAATTAACGTATACGGTGATGAAACAACAGCCGATATCCGGGCCAATGTTTTAAATACCATCGGGGCATCGGCAGCGCCATTCCTCAAAAACTTCATTGATACGTTAAATGGCGGCAGGCCAATCAATGTATCCCGTACAGGGTATGCAGAAAATGATGTGGTGAATGAAAATACCATCAGCATCAAATTGTCCGGCGCCCTGCATTATAAAATTTCACAAAATACAGAAGCTATTCTTTCCGGCCACTGGGGAACCGGTAATACCGTTTATACCGGCAGCGACCGCTACAGTTTACGCAACTTAAAAGTGGGCCAGTATAAATTAGAATTCAATAATAAGAACTGGTTGCTGAGAGCTTATACCACACAGGAAGATGCTGGAGAAAGTTACAATGCTACTGTTACCACCCGTTTGCTGAATGAAGCAATCAAACCCAGTGGTGGTGCTACCGGGTGGTTCTCTACTTATGCTCAAACTTATTTGGGCGGCCGCCTCAATGGGTTGACTGATTTTGATGCCCAAACGAATGCCCGCAGAACATCGGATGTCGGCAGGTATGAAGCAGGCTCTGCCAGGTTCACAAAAGTGTTCGATTCGTTGCGTGCCATCCCTATCAGCAAGGGTGGTGGTTTATTTGTGGACAGAACGAATTTATACCAGGTAGACGGACAGTATAATTTGAGTGAATACACCGGCCGGTTTGCAGACGTACTGGTAGGAGCTAACTTTAAACGTTATGTGCTGAACAGCGAAGGCACATTGTTTGCAGATTCTGCGGGCAAGATCGGGATCAATGAATATGGAGGGTATATACAGGCTACCAAAAAATTCCTCGATGATGTATTGAAGATCACTGTGAGCGGCAGGTATGATAAGAATGAGAATTTTAAGGGCCGCTTCACCCCGAGGTTCACCGCTTTGATTAAAGTGGCGGAGAACAACAACATCCGCGCCAGTTTCCAGACCGCCTACCGTTTCCCCAGTACCCAGCAGCAATGGATCAGGCTCGATGTGGGTGGCAATGTAAAACTGGTTGGCGGAAATAATTTCTTTGACAGTTATTATGGTTTCGGCTCCAAACCAACTTTTAACCTGGAAGGCGTAACGGCTTATCAAAAAGCAGATTTTAAACCCGAGTCAGTAAGCTCATTTGAACTGGGGTACAAGGGACTGTTAGCACAGGGTAAACTGTTGATAGATGTATATGGTTATTACGGACAATACCAGGATTTTATTACCCGCAGTTTGATCATCGTGCCCTACAGCGGCAGCCAGCAGCAACTGGCAGCCGACCTTGCAAGTGGCAAGCCTGCAGGCAATCTTGGAAATATTTACTCCATCCCGGTTAACACTACATCCAAAGTTAAAACCTTTGGCTTTGGCGTCAGCATTGACTATAAGCTCCCGTATAATTTCCAGTTGGGTGCCAATTTATCTTCTGATGAACTGAAGGATGTACCGGTTGGTTTCAAAACTTATTTCAGCACACCAAAATACCGCACCAATGTCACTTTTGGCAATACGGGCTTTGGGTACAAAAAGCGTTTAGGCTTCAACGTGGTGTACAGGTGGCAGGATTCATTCTATTATGAAAGTGATTTCAGCAACGGGGATATAAACGCCTTTCATACACTGGATGCACAGATCAACTTCAGGATACCTGCTGCCAAATCCGTGATAAAGATCGGCGCCACCAACCTGCTGAATGAATATTATATCAATGGCTTAGGCAATTCCGTTGTCGGCGGTTTGTACTATGTAGGCTTTGGTTACAATGTATTTTAAAACTTATCTCATCTGCATTAAATTTTTAGATATGAAACGCTTTAATAAAATAAAAAATATCAGTTTGGCTTTAGCAACGGCGGCTGTATGCTTTACCGCATGCAACAAACTGGAGCTGAATCCCACGCCCAATACACAACCTGCCCAGGGCACTACGCCCACACTGGCTACCCTGCTGGATGATCCTAATTTTAGTGTGCTGAAAGCAGCAGCTAAAAAAGCAGGTCTGTTACCAACCCTGTCGGTTCCCACGCTGCGATTTACGGTATTTGCTCCCGATGATGCTGCCATCACTGCATCCCTTCCGCCGGGAGTGCCGGGCTTAGCATATATCGCTTCGCTGGATACACCTACCGTGAGGGCGCTGGTGTCTTATCACATTGTTCCGCAGGTGATAGGTTCGGGTTCTATTGCATCAACATTCCCAAATCTTCAATACCCCACTATTTTTAATCCTGCTCCGGCAGCAAGTGCTTTATTGAGGCTAACTACTTTCCCAAGTGTGCGGCCCGGTATTGGTGCATGGGTGAATAATATCCCCATCATTGCAACCGATGTGCAGGCGGTAAATGGCGTGCTGCATAAAGTATCAAGGGTAGTAGCGCCACCAGCAATCGATCTATGGGCTAAAATAAATAATGATCCGGATATGACTTATTTGAAGGCAGCCATTGCAAGGGCAGACAGTGGCGTGGCACCAGGGGCCAGGCTGCAGGATGCATTAAATACCGCAGTCAATCCATCCGCTATTGGGTCCAACCTCACCGTTTTTGCCCCAACAGATGCAGCGATGCAACAGTTTCTGGTGGGTGCTATCACACAGGCATTGGTAACACAGGGTGTACCACTTGCTACAGCCCAGGGACAAGCTAGTTTCCTGGTAACAACCTACGGCACATTGATATTAACCAATCCCTATGCCTTGAGCCCTGTTTTGGGAGCAGCGGTTACTCCCACACTGGCTAAGGGCATTGTAGCCTATCATATCCTGAGTTCCCAGTCTGGTAGTTTTGCGCCTCCCGGTATCAGGGTGTTCTCTGTGAATATACCCAATACCGCCACGTCAGTTAAAACCTTATTGAACTCGGGTATATCCGTACATCCGGGAGTAACGGTGCAGGCTACCTTTGCCACACTGGCGCCCGGTGTTTCGGTGGTTGCTGCAGCTACCGTAAAGGGTGCTGCCAATGCTACCGCCTCTAATATCATTATCAGTGCGCCGCCGGCGTTTACCCACGATTTGCATTATGTAAATGGAGTAATTCATAAAATTGACCAGGTGTTGTTACCACAATAACAATAAGAAAAGTTTTCAGCATTAGCCCCCCGATCAATCGGGGGGCTTTCTTATTACCCCCTGGTTCTGGAAACAACACACCGTTGCGGGGAAAAAAATTTTTAAGATGTCGGGCAGTAAAACCTTAAAGGCGCAACGTCCTTGCCACCGCACAAGGCTGGGAGTAAGAGACGTTGCTGGGAAAAGAGCCAAAGGACGTTGCGCCGCTAACAAAGGCAGTTGGCAAAATAATGAACCCGCTTCGATCCCCGCCAACGTCCTCTTCCCTGCAACGTTTTCCAATTAATTAACCTCATCGTTAAATAATAAGATTCCCAGCAACGTCTCTTTGCCAGGCCACGGGCAGAGCCAAAGGACGTTGCGCCTCAGACAAAG
>Ga0105048_10007166_pt1 | contig 17928 bp, 8 predicted proteins | sample MAT05_FD_78382 | JGI IMG/M metagenome (GOLD analysis project Ga0105048, IMG submission 78382) | Freshwater microbial communities from Lake Fryxell liftoff mats and glacier meltwater in Antarctica - MAT-05 | ecosystem: Environmental > Aquatic > Freshwater > Ice > Liftoff microbial mat | place...
ATCCCGGCCGTGTGCCAATGACATCGACCGTACTTCCGGGATCAGAAGTGCGCGTGGGTTTCGGACCGAGAAAGTCCTGATAGAGTTTCCCGGCGGCGACAGTGTCGAGGAGAGTCAGCCGGACGGTCTGGGCGTCCTCCTTGGGCCCGGCCTCGTCCAGCCCCTGGCCGAAGGTGACCGCGGCGTACCCCACCCGGCCACCATCGGCGAGCCGGTCGATAACCAGATATCGGTCGTGCAACTCGCTGTACCGCCACCGAACGAACCGGACGCGCATTCCCGCCGGGATAGCGGCCGGGAGGATCGACTGGCAGGATCGCACAAAGTCCGCCGACAGGAGATGGGTTCTCGCATTCGTCCCCCGGTCGCCGGTGTGGTACTCGACCCGCAATCCCGCCGGACCCCGGCCGCAGTCACGGAGCTGGGTCAGGAAGGCGGCGAGGCCGCACCGGAAGCCGGTGTCGAGCGGGCTGAAGTTGCGGTCCACAAACAGGACCGTTCGGGCCAAGCGGAACAGTGGAGCGACCGCCCTGGCCATGTCCTCTCCCCTCCGAGCCACCTCGCGGGACCGTTCGACCCTCCACAACTGCGGAGGGGATTCTTCATTGATCTCATCAGTGGCGATCAGGTGCGGTCGTTTCGTCGGATTCTCCCGGGCGACAATCGCGTGAAAAGCACGTAAGAGGTGTTCCTGCTCGGCGTTTGTTAGCCACGGGAGGGCCGGGTTCCAGCGCGCCCCAAAACGACTGGCAGCGAAGGCCGCCACAGCCTGCTGGAGGCGAGTCTCGACTCGCTTGCGCGTCATGACCAACGCTGGCGGTGCGGGCGACGGAAACCTCTCCATGACCGACGCCGACCACATGCGGGCCGACGGGTACGGGGCGAGGAGGCGGCCCTGGTCCAGGCCGAACTTGTCGAGGTAATACCGGACTTCTTCCCACGTTCCGAACAGTCCGGGGTCGAGGGCGTACTCGTTGATCATGGTCCGAATAGCTCCTCCGCCCGCTCGTCGAAGAACCCGCGGGGCCAGGGGTCCAAGAATTCACCCTGATCGTCCACCCGCAAGCGGTACATGCGGGTCGCCTCTCCGCCGGTCGGTGGCTCGAAGCAAATGATCGCGAGTCGGTCGGGGTGGAATCCCGGCTGATCGGGCGGGAGTTGGCCGTTGGACGTTTGTCGGATGCGACGCAGGAGGCGTAGGAGCAGGTGCTCGCTGTGGGTCTCGATCAGCATTCGGTGGCCGGGTAACATCGTGACCGCGGCGATGAACAGGCTGCCGAGGCCGACCTGGGCGGCGGGGTGGAGGTGCAGCTCCGGTTGCTCAATCGCGACGAGTCCACCTCTCGGTTTGGCCCCATCCCCGAACGGTTGCAAAGACGCCACTACCACCGGGATCACCTGTGTAAGCCCCTGTCCCACATCGGCCGGACTCATCGTACGCCCGGTTACCAGGGATGTCAGCACGACGCGGCGCTTGATCGGGAGGTCGGCGAGAAGCTTTCGGAGTTGGTCGGCGTCCGCGTCGTCCCCGATCCGCCCGCTCTCGACGAGGGCCGTGAGTTCGTGATCCGTCGGCAGCTCACGGAATTGTTCGATGCGCAAGCCGTAGCCGGTGTTCAGTTGGGTCTCGCCGCCGAGCCACGCGTCGATCTGAACGGCGAGGCCGTCCGGGTCGCGGGCGAGCGCGTCCCAGGCCGCGAGGCCGCCGGCCCACCGCCGCGGGTCGGGGAAGCGCGGTGTCGAGAAGGTCCGCGGCACGGACTCCCGCACGGGGCCGACGTACCGGAGTTCGTCGAGCGCGTCGCGGAGTGCGCGCCCTGGGACCAGCAGTAGCCGATTCATGAGCCGCTGAAAAACGGCTTTCCGCTCGCGCCCGACAGTCTGTCGGAAGGCCTCCCGGCGCTCCTCGTCAAGGCGTCGGGCGGCTCGCGGCTCGCGCGGCATCGAATCCGTATTCCCGCCGTACGTGTCTCCGTCCGTTAGGCAGCCGAAGAGGAGCAGGTCGCGATCCAGGTCCGGCAGTGCGTCCGGACCCTGTCCGGGCAGGTCAAGTTCCGAATTTCCGATGTACGCCCAATTAAACTCGTCGGCCGGATCCCCGCGGTCAAACCGATCCGTGCTATCGAGTTCTTCCGGACCGGGTTGTTCGAGCAGACGGGTCAAGTACTCCGTGATCTCGCTCGACGACCAGAACCCTTCGTGGCCGTGAACTCCCCAGACTCGAATGGCTCCTCCATCGGGCCGAGCGGCGTAGATCACGCTCACCGGCTGAGCTTCGTCGCTGTCGTCGGTATTGGCCGACGAAGCGGAACCTCGGAGAACCCAATCCCTCATCTCGTCACTGCTGGGTGCGCGTCCGTCGATGAATTGCTCGCTGGGAAAGGCCGCTTCGTTCCAATCGATCGGCCTTCCGGTGAAGAATTTCGCGGCCGCAATCGGTCGGGCATCAGGATTCAGGTGGTCGAGAAGGCCGACCGAGTCGTCCGCGATCGTCTTCCAGCGTACCAGAGGGTGGTAGATGTTGAGGTGCGAGACCTCCGGGGTTCCGCACAAGATGCGGGCGAACGGCACGCCGTCCAATCCGACCGTGTAATGAGCGACATAGCCGCGTTCCGCATCGGCGTTCCAGCGGATTTCGATTTCCACCCACCCGGTCTGAATTTCATCCCCGATGGTGGAGACATCTAACGTCTCGTCGGCGTCACGTCCGGGGATCGGGATCAGGTACTCGGCCATCGGGTATTCGAGCGGGAAGTTGGTGTCGCCCAGGTCCAGGTCGAAGCGGAGGGTGACGGCTTTGCTCGCGTCCCGGCCGTGGACGTAGTTGCGGAAGCCGCCGAGGTCGATGAAGCCGGCACCGCCGTCGGTCACGTCCACGTCGAGGTTGCGGCGGGTGAGGATCTCGCGGGCCAGTTGCAGGGCGTGCAGCAGCGTACTCTTGCCGGCCGAATTCGGGCCGAAGAGCAGCGTGATCGGCTTGATCTCGATCCGCGTCCGCTCGCGGATGCCCTTGAAGTTCTCGATCTCGACGGCCGTGATCATGGGCGCTCGCTCTCACCAGATTCGGGTAACGCCGTACGGGTCGAAGGCGGCGTCGGTGCCGACGACCGGGATGCCCTCGACCAGCGCCTGCGCGACCAGAAGGCGGTCGAACGGGTCGGCGTGGTGCGTCGGCAATACGGCTAGCCGCTCGGCGTACGCGACGGTGATTGGCAGAACGTCTAGCTTCAAGTCGGCGATCGCCTGCTCCATCCACGCCCGATACGGCAGCGACAGCGGCAGGCGGCCCTTGCCGACCTTGATCGCGATCTCCCAGAGCGTGCCGGCACTCACCATCCGGTCGTTCGCCGGGTCCTGGACTGCCGCCAGGGCCGCGAGGCTCAGCCGCCCGGGGTCGTCGGCCGCCCAGATCAGGGTGTGGGAGTCGAGCAGCACACGCATCAGCGGTACTCCTCGAACTCCTCCAGCGGGTCGTCGAAGTGGGCCATCGACAGGACCGTCCCACGCAGCGTCCCCAGCCGCGGTGCCTCGCGCGGGGGCGGCGGGGTCGCGCGGATCGTCGCAACCGGCTTGTCGCCGCGAGTCAGCACGACTTCCTCTCCCGGCGTCAGCCGGTCGATGATCTCGGCCAGGTGGGCCTGGGCCTCGTCCACGGTGAGATTCGCCATGTTCGCCCTCCTTTCGGGCTGTTCAGTTTACCCGACTCCTTGTGAGCCGGGCGGGTCGGGAGTTGGTCGCCGCCGTCCCCGAACAGGCGGGTTGCGTCCGCGCTTCTGATTGGTTCCGGGCGACTTCCCCACCCCGTCCGAAAACCAAATGACTCGGCTGGAAGAAACGATATTGGAATGACGCGCCACGCCGGAAACGTCTATCCGGCTTGGGTCTGCGGCACGGGCATCACTTTTCGTGCCGGCCCGCGGGTCGGGAAACCCGCCGTTCGGACAAAACCAAACGGCCCGCCCGTCGCACCTACAACTCCCCCCGGAACGCCCGCTGGACGAGGGAGTGGAATAGGGCGTCGGCGGCGGATTCGTGATTCCGCATACGATCGCGGAGCTTCAAACACTTGGCTAGGCGGTCAACGAAAACGCTCTGTTGCGAGAGTGGTGCAAGCGGAACGGGCAAGGATTTTAATTGCGTGATGTTGATGCTCGCTAAATTCGTTGTTTTCTTCGCGCACCGTAGAAAGTAGGCTTTCGCTTCACCCGTTTGGAGGAACGTCGCAAAGTAGTTCGGCAGCACACGGGTACGGTCTAGCCGGACGCGAAAAACGTGGTTCTGGTGGATACAGTCGGGAACGTCGTGCTCCCAAATCGCGCCGCGACCCAGCTTGTCGTGATCCCCCCCTTCGGTCATTACAACATCGCCATGTTGCAAGGCGAGATTGGCAACTTCTGACGAGAGCGCCTCGATTGTCTTGATTTCCCTCAGGTCAAGATGACCGGCTTGGACGTTGGCAACGCGAAGGTAAGGCACGGTCCGAACCGATACGCCGCTTAGCCGCCGCCCTTTCGTCACGCCAGAAACCACTTGGGCGACTGCCGACAGTGCAACATCCTTGGCGGGGGACGCATGTGTACCGAACATTTCCGCGAATAAGGATAGGGGTAGTCTCTCAATACTAGACCCCGCCTCCCACCGCTTCCGCCGGATGGCGTCGGCCTTGTCCAGGATGTCCGCGATCCGCCGCTGCTCGGCGAGCGGGGGGAGCGGTACGCTGACACCGTCTGTAAATGACCGAGAGATACCTCCCACTGTTGCCCCGCGATAGTCTTTGAGGATATCGCGCTGCCCTTTCGGACTGAAAAGGAAGTAGAAAATGTAGGTCGCGTTCGCCTGCTTCTTGTCCAGACGAAGACGAAAGACATGCTCGTTAATTGCAGCTTCGCTGTACGGGAACGACGGACGAACAAGACTAGTTTTCCCAGTGGTGGCACCGTCTTTCACGATCAAGATGTCGCCGGAGGCTAGCTTTCCCTTTTCCATCGCGTCAAAGAATACGCGCGGAACCCGTTTGAGGCTATCGAAGCGGAACGCGCCGTCAGCACCGAGATGTTCCCCTCCCAGGCTTGGAACTCCCTCAGAGTACCCATCGACTCCACCCTTTGGACGTGATCCGCTTTCCAGCGATGTAATTATCGATGTGAGTGAAACACGTTTCGTCACAGCATCTCCTCCAGTTCCTTCAAGTCCGCCGCGATCTCGCTCTCCAGCACCTTGAGCTTCGCGAGGATCACCTTCGGCGGGTCGTACTGGACCTCCGCGTGAACCACTTTCTTGTAGCGGTTTAGCGAGAGGTCGTAGTCCTGGGCCACGATGTCGGCCTTCGGCACGAAGAACGCTTTCGCCGCGCGGTCGGTGTCGGTCTTCGGGTTCCGCACCTTCCACCGCGCCAGTACGTCCGGCAGGTCGTTCTCCGGTATCGGGTCGCGCTTGTCGTCGAGCGAGAAGCCGTCGGCCCGCACGTCGTAGAACCAGACGTGGTCGGTCCGCCCGCCCTTGCGGAACATCAGCACGGCGGTCGCCACCCCGGCGTAGGGCTTGAACACGCCGGACGGGAGCTTCACCACCGCCTCGAGCTGGTTCTCTTCCACCAATGCCGTCCGGACCGCGACGTGGGCGTTCGACGAGCCGAACAGCACGCCGTCCGGCACGATCACCGCGCACCGCCCGCCGAGCTTGAGGAGCCGGAGGAGGAGGGCGACGAATAGCAGCTCCGTCTTCCGCGTCTTCGCCACGCGGGTGAGCGTGGGGTGTACGTCGGAGGCGTCCAGGCTCCCCTTGAAGGGCGGGTTGGCGAGCACGAGGTCGAAGGCGTCGGCGGCGAGCTTCGGGTACTTCTCGGGGAACGAGTTGCTGAGGGTGTCCTGGTAGTGGATGGTCGGGCGGTCCGGGTCGGCCCCGTGGAGGGCGAGGTTCATCGCCCCGATGCGGAGCATGGTCACGTCGAAGTCGAACCCGTGGAGCAGGTCGGTGGTCAGGTGCCGCCGCTCCTCGGCGGCGAGCCGGTCGCCGGTGTAGGTGGTCTGCTGGTCGCTTCCCTCCCCCTCGACCAGCCGGCCGGTCGCGGAGGTGTACTTCTCCATCAGGTGGTCCATCACCGACACCAGGAACCCGCCGGTGCCGCAGGCCGGGTCGCACACCCGCCAGGTCAGGTCTTCGCGGCCGGTCACGTCGGCGAGGGTCAGGTCCACGATGGTGCGGATGATGTGCCGCGGGGTGCGGAACTGGCCGTTGACGCCGGCCGTGTTCAGCTTCGAGAGCATGTACTCGTACAGGTCGCCCTTGGTGTCGCCGCCGGTGAGCGGGAGCTGGTCGATCATCCGCACCGCGGAGACGAGCAGGCTCGGCTTGGCGACCATCAGGTTGGCGTCCTTCATGAACTCGCCGCCGACGCGCCGGAGGTGGGCGAAGACCGGCCCGCGGATGAGGTCGATCATCTCGTCGCCGCCGAGGTTCTTGAAGGCCTGCCAGCGCAGCCCCTGCTCCGTCGGCCCGAATAGCCCGTGGTAGGGTTTGCCGGGAGTCCGCCGCAGGTGCGGGCGGGCGTCGGCGGTCTCGCGCTCGTCGAGCCGGCGGAGGAAGATCAGGTAGGTGATCTGCTCGATCACGCTGAGCGGGTTGGAGATGCCGCCGGTCCAGAACTCGTCCCAGAGGCGATCGACCTTGCTCCGCAGGGCACCGGTAATCACGCGGGGGGGTCTCCGGGGGCGGGGGCGTCGGCCGGGGTGTACGGGGCGATCACGGCGAGCAGTTCCTTGTCGAGCGGGTCGGGGAACACGCCGTCGAGGCCGGCGGCGTCGAGCAGGGTGAACGGGGCGGCGTACAGGTCGTCGAGCGTCACCGACCCGGCCCGGCCGATCTGGTTGGCGAGCAGGTCGAGGAACTTTACCTGGAGGGAGTTCAGCCCCGGGTGCTCGGCGACGAAGGCGTTGAACCGCGCGCGGACGGCGGCGGCGTCCAGCCCGATGACGGCCCGGATGGCGCGGTCGAGGTGGCCGGCGGTGGCGGGGTAGTAGTCGGTCAGGTCGGCGAGGTTGAGGGTCGGATCCTGGACGAGGACGAGCGACACCAGCGCGTCCACGTCGGCGGCGGCGACCGGCTCGCCGGCCCGGATGCGCGCGAGGGTCGGGTTCGACTCGAACAGGCCGGTGAGGACCGACAGCACCCGGTTCCGGTAGGCGACGAACGCGAACCCGGGGAGCTGGGGCGTCTCCCGCTTCCGCTCGATCTTCGACGCGTCCTCGGCGATGTCGTACACCTTCGCCGGCACGCTGGGCGTCGTCGGCGGGAGCCGGAGGTGCATCACCCCGCGGAGGTCGGTGCGGAGCGATTCGAGTTGGGCGACGGTGGGTGTGGCCCAGTACGCGGCCGACTTCACCCCGTCGATCGCGGGCAACTTCTCGGCCACCTGGGTGAGGTTGAGCCGCAGCGTGGCGACGGTCCCGAGCACCTGCGTCTTGAGATTCGCCACTTGCCCGGACCCCTTCAACACCTCGGCCTGGGTCTCGGCGATGAGCCGGTCGAACTGGTGGGCGTCCTCGTGCTTGCCGATGTCCACCCACTGCATGAGTGGGGCGATTTCTTTCAGGAGGAGGTCGCGGGTGACGGCGGCGAACGCATCGAGGACGCCGGGCGCGGCGACCGCGCGGATGGTCTTGATCTTGTCCCGGACCGAGAGGCTCCGCTCGGGGAGGGAGGCGATGTCCTGACGGATCAGGCCGACCGCGAGGGCGAACGCGCCGGGGTCGCGGGTCTGGGCGGCGTCGGCCACTTGTACGCGGGCCTCGAACACCCTCTGGAGGAGCGATTTCACCCGCGCCGGCTCGGTCTTCTTGTACTTGGTCCCGAAGTACTCGAAGTTCCCCCAGTGGTCGAAGACGACGAACTTCTCCTTGTGCCGGCCCGGGCCGAACAGGTTCTCGCACAGCCGGGTGCCGCGGCCGATCATCTGCCAGAACTTGGCGAACGACTTGACCGGCTTGGCGAGGACGAGGTTCACCACCTCGGGCACGTCCACGCCCGTGTCGAGCATGTCCACGGAGACGGCGATCACCGGGTCGGCGTCCTTCTTCTTGAATGCGTTCTCCAGCACGTACTCCGCCCCCGGGTCGTGGCTGGTGATGAGCTGGCAGAAAGTGCCGCCGTACTGAGGGTACTCCTTGTCGAAGAGCTTCTTGAGCCGGTCGGCGTGCGCGTAGTTCCGGGCGAAGACGATCGTCTTCCCGACCCGGCTGCCGGTCGCGTCCTTGATCCCGTTCTCCATGAGATTGCGGAGGATGAGCCGGTTCGTCGGCTCGTTGAAGACGAGTCGGTCCACCTCCTCCCGCTCGTGGTCGATGGCGTTCGGGTCGTCCTCGGCGTCCTCGGCCTGTTCCCGCTGCTCGCGGGTCATGTTGGCGTACTTGATCCCCTTGCGGAGGAACTCCGTGGTATACGTCTCGACCTCGTAGGGGACGAGGTACGGCGGGTCGTTGGCGATGGCCTCGTCGTAAGTGTAGCTGAAGGTCGGGTCGTCCACCTCGCAGCCGAACATCTTGTACGTGTGCCGGTTGACGAAATCGACCGGGGTGGCGGTCAGCCCGACCTGGTAGGCGTCGAAGTAGTCGAACAGCTCGCGGTAGCGGTTGAAGATGCTCCGGTGCGTCTCGTCGGCGACGACGAGATCGAAGAACCCCGGGTCGAACGACCGGAAGCACTTCATCATCGCCGGGTAGGTGGCGAGGTAGACCCGCTTGTCCTGGTCGTACGAGGTGCCGGCGGTGACGGTGGTGCGGGGCAGGTCGTCGAGGAAGTTCTTGAACGCGTGGTCGGCCTGGGTGAGGAGCGCCCGGCGGTCGCACAGGAACAGGACGCGGCGGGCCCACCGCCCGCGGCTCAGGGCGGAGCAGAGGGCGACGGCCACCCGCGTCTTGCCGGTCCCGGTCGCCTGCACGACGAGTGCCTTCCGCTTGTACTGGGCGAACCGTTCGACCACCTTCTTGACCGCCTCCTGCTGGTAGAGCCGTTGGTCGATGATCCCCGGTGCCGGGGCGACCTCCGCCCGGGGCTTCTTCTCCCGGAGTTGGAACCGGCGGTACGCGAGGGTGTCTTCGGAGAGGAACCCGGCCAGCTTCCGCTGCGGCTCGCCGCCGGCGTCGTTCCAGTACCAGATGTCGTACCCGTTCGAGGTAAAGACGAACGGCCGGACGCCGGTCGCGGTCTCCAGCCCGTCGGCGTACAGCCGGGCCTTCGTCCACCCCTGCTCGGCCCCCTGGGCGGCCGCCTTGGCCTCGACCACGCCGAGCGGGCGGCCGTCGGTGCCGAACAAGACGTAGTCGGCCCGCCCCTTGCCGGACGGTGCCGACGGGTCGGCCAGCGTCACCTCCTGCTTCACCCGGGCCGTATCCGTCCCGTCCGGCCCCACGTCCCACCCGGCCTCGACGAGGTAGCGGTCGATGAGCCGCCGCCGGGTCGCCGTTTCGTCGAGGTCGAGGGCTTCGGCGGCCGCAACACCGGCCTGGCGCGCCTGCTCCTGGAGAGCCGCGAGGTCGGCGACGGTGGCTTCGGCTGCCTTCGCCTGAGCGCGTGCGGCCTCGACCTCGGCCAGCAGCGATTCGAGCTGTCGCTCCTGCTCGAGGAGTTTCGCGAGGGCGGCCTTCTTCTGCGAAGGGGTAGCGAGGGCCGCCGTCGCCGGGTCGTCGGGGCGCGGCTCGGCGTAGCAGGGCAACTCGCCGGCCCGGCCCCCGCCATGGGCCACGTAGACCCAACTCGCCAGGTTGAACGCCTCCTTGAGCGCCCAGAGGGCTGCGGCCGTTCCGGGCTTCTGTCCGTGTGCGGCGGCGTTACCCTCCTTGCGAAGGCCGTGGAGGATCGTGACCGCGAATGACGGCACGACGGCCTTGAACGCCGGCTCGCCGAGGAGGTCGTTGAAGTTCGCCTGAATCGGCTTGACGAGCCGGAAGCGGTCGTACAGCGAGAGGGTGAGGGTCTCGCCGAACGTTCGGAGCTTGACGAGAGCGGAGCCGGGGTCCGGGTTGGTGTACGCCTCGGCGAACCCGGCCAAGTCCGCGAGGACGGCGAAATCCCGTGTCGTTCGGAGGAACTCGAAGTTCGTGGATCGCATCGGGGCGGGTGCGCTCTTGGGGGTCCGGGCCGGGGCGAGCAACGGCCGTGCCGCGTCACTCGTCCGCCCGCCATTCGACGCCGAGGCGTTCGAGTTGGGCGGCGAGCGTCTGGTAGTGCTTCATCCCCAGGAGCAGACTCGCCCGGCTCTTGTTCCCCCGCGCCTCGGCCATCGCGCGCCGCAGGTAGACTCGCCGGATTTCGTCCAGGTGGTCCTCTAGATTAAACGGTTTCCCGAGTGGGTGATCAAGAATTCGGTCGGCGGACCCGGCCGCCGGCGGGCCGATCGCGGCCTCCAGGTCGGCGGAATCGATTGTCCCACCGTCCGTCAGGACCGCCGCGCGGACCAGGACGTTCTGGAGTTGGCGGACGTTCCCCGGCCACGGGCATCGTGACAGAAACTCTTTGGCGGCGGAGGAAAGGGATTTGTGCTTGTATCCCGGCTCGTGCCCGGCGAACTGAACATTCACCCGACCGAGCAGGTGGTCGGCGAGACGAGGCACGTCCCCGCCCCGCTCCCTGAGCGGGGGAAGGGCGATCTCGATCACGCTCAGGCGGTAGTACAAGTCCTCCCGGAACCGCCCGTCCCGGATGGCGGCCGGGAGGTCGCGGTTGGTGGCAGCGATCACCCGCACGTCGGCCGCCACCGGCTTGCCCCCGACCATTTCGAACGCCCGATGGCACGGCCCCTTTCCTGTCGGCGGCTGAAGCACTCGAAGGAGTTTGACCTGGAGGGAAGCCGGGCATTCGCCGAGTTCGTCCAGGAAGAGGGTGCCGCCGTCGGCCAGCGAGAACGCCCCGGGACGCTCCCGGTCGGCCCCGGTGAAGGCTCCCTTGGCGTGCCCGAACAGCTCGGCCTCCTGGAGTTCGCCCGGGATCGCCCCGCAGTTGACGGCCAGGAAGGGGCGGTCCCGCCGCCGGCTGGCCGCGTGGATCGCCCGTGCGAACTCCTCCTTCCCCGTCCCGCTCTCCCCGAGGAGGATGACGGGGACATCCCGGACCGCGGCTCTGGCGGCCAGGCCCTTCGCCCCCCTGATCGCCTGACTCTCCCCGATCACGTCCTCGAACCCGCGGACTTCTCCCGCTCCAGACGCGGCCAACCGCTGGAGGTAGACGTCCGGCGTGCGGAAGACCTCGGGGACGTATTCCTCTATCAGGTCGTACGGGATCGTTGCCTCGGTCAACCGCCCCTGGAACGTCTGGTAGAACCGGGCCGGGTAGCGGCTCTTCCCCAGAAGTACCCAGACCGCCGTCATCGCCGGTGTACCCGGGCTGAGCAGAATGCACCACTCGGCGTCCCGCCCCGGCCTGCGGCGGAGGGCGGCCAGCACCCGGTCGGCGACCCCGAACACCTGGGCGTAGTCGGTCGGGTCGGTGAGGACGACGGGGTGGATCGTGGCGGGCCGACCGAGCCACTTCTTGTAATGGGCATTCACGGCAGCGGGGAAGTTCGACAGGAGGTGGACGTCGTCGAACCCGCCGACATCCACCGCTGTCCTGAGCGGCCCGGCCCCGGCCGCGTCCCCCAGGCGGAGCCGGGCCGCGGCCAGGATGTCCTCGCGGTCCGCCGCGGGCAGGTCGCGGCACATGACCCCGAGGTCGGTGTTCCCGATCCAACTCACGAGTAACCGACGGCGTGTCACGCCAAGCCCTCCAAAGCGATTTTTACTGCCACCAATTTTGTTGTACTCCGCCCGGCCGCCCACACCCATCGACGCGTGGGGAGACACCACTGGCCCGGGCGAACACCGTGACTTCTAGGCGATTCCTCGCCATTCGGACCTCCCCCGGTGATTCGGCACGGGACGTGTATTGGGTGCCTGCCGTCCCGGTCGCTCCCTCAAACCCGCCCTACGCCCACAGTGCGGGCAGTCGCGACCGTACACGAGTGAGTCCCTGCATGTTCGCCTGCCTTCGCTTGACCCGCCCCCTCGCCGTGATAGACATCGAATCCACCGGCACCGACCCCCGTAGCGACCGGGTCATTGAACTCAGCGTCTTGAAGGCGGCCCCGGGCGGCGGCCGAGACCACCGGACCCGTCGGTTCAACCCCGGCGTGCCGATCCCGGCCGCCGCGACCGCCGTCCACGGCATCCGGGACGCGGACGTGACCGCCGAACCGGCCTTCGCCGCGGCCGCCCAATCGTTGTTGGCGTTCCTCGACGGGTGCGATCTGTGCGGGTTCAACCTGAAACGATTCGACCTCCGCCTCCTGGCAGCGGAATTCCGCCGGGCCGGCCACGAGTTCTCGCTCGAGGGGCGCGCCCTGCTCGACCCGATGGAGATCTTCCACACCCGCGAGAGACGCGACCTGACTGCCGCGGTCCAGTTCTATCTGGCCCGCCCACACGCGGAGGCGCACGGGGCCGCGGCCGATGTGGTCGCCACCGCCGAGATCCTCGACGCCATGCTGGCGCGGTACGCGGACCTGCCCCGCGGGGTCGCGGACCTCCACCAGCACTTCCGCGACCCGGCGGCGGTCGACTCGGGCGGATTCTTCACCCGGGTCGAGGGGGAGGTACGGTTCAAACTCGGGAAGCACCGGGGCGAGCCGGTCGAGGCTGTGGCCCACCGCCACCCCGACTACCTCGGGTGGATGCTCGGACAGAATCTGTTTGCGGACACGAAAGCGGTGGCTCGCGAGGCGCTAGACCGGGTGCGAACTCGACCCCTAGTCGCTGCGACTTAGCTGGTCTGGGCGTCGTTCGTGGAAAATCTGTTAGAGGCCCGCTGTATGAAACCGCCGAAATCGATAAAGAGTTTGAGAGTAGGCGGTAGACGTGATAGACTTCGGCTAATCCTTCGCTAGATCCTGACGGATTCTGGTCTATTTGGCATCGTGTCGTTCCACTCGAGTAACCGTTCACGGGTCGGAAGCCCTGATTTTCCAGGGGTTCTTTGGGACAGCACGGTGTCAGGAGGCCCAAAAAAAACAGGGATTTGGCCCGCGAAACGGCTTGATTTCAGGCCTTCCACCCCGTGTACGGTTACCCACTCGAGCTAGCGAAATCATTGAAGTCTTTCCGTGTAGTGTCCGTTAGCAGCTGGATCTCACACTCGTTGGCCGGGTGCCGTCTGTCGAGCGAGCCCGTTAGGTTAGACCTATCGGACACGTAGGTGCCGGAGCGTCCCTTGATTTCGGTTGCATCGATTGACCCGTCGTCCCGCATCGATCAGGGAGTGCTGATCCCGATTGCGATCGAGGGATATGGGTGGTCGGCATCGTGAAAATGGCGCTTCTATATGGATGGGTCTTTCGATCAGTTGATCGAAAGACCCATGATAATATCAGACAATTTTATTGTAATTTAGAGACCTAGAGATAATTCTGTGTCGTCGCCTTACCACGATGTCAACATCCGCGCCTCCGCCGCTTTGCGTGCCAACCCCACGGCCGTGGCCGGGCTGACCGAGTTCGACGACCGGCCGGGCGACCTGCGGACGGCCCTCAGCGGGTTGGCCGGGTGCGTCCGGGCGGGCCGGTGGCACCCGCCCTCGGACGCTGGGGGCACCCTTTACGCGATGATCCGGGTGGCCCAGGAGGAGTACGGGAGCGAGGACCGCGGGTATTGGCCGCACCTGGCCGAGTCGATGAGCGTCGGAGCAGTCGCACTGTCGCAGCCCGACCAGTCCCGACTCGGCGGATGGTTCCGCGACGCCCTCCACTCCTTCGGCTACCCGACCAACATACCGGGACTGGCCAACTTGGGGCCCATCCTGTGGCACGCCGGGTGGTCGCGGCCGCACCTCCCGCCGCTGGTCGCGTTCGTTGCCGGTCAGGTAGCGGTGTACGGCGGCAGGGCGGCCGAACCCGACGCCCCCCACGCGCTGCGGCTCGGAGAGGCCGCTCGTGAGTGGATCCCTCAGCTGCCGCGGACCATCGTCCGCCTGCTGGACAAGGACGCCGCCGGGGTAGGGGAGTTGTGGGCGCGGCTGGCCGGGGCGGTCCTCGCCGGCAAGCAGGGGGCAGACGCGGTCCGTGATTCCTGGGAACCCATCGGCGGCATCACCGCAGACGACATTGTGGCCGCGATGCCGGTAGCCCCGCGGGCTGGGGTGCCCGTTCTCGGCTGCCCGCGCCGGCCGCGGCTGCGGTATCACCCGGACACCGGCGAACTCCGGTTGTGGCTGTTGGATGGAATGGCATCCGACTGGCAGGTGGAGGGGCTGCGGGTAGCGTGGCGGGGGGACAGCGCGGAGGTTCAGCCGCCGCTCCCCGATCGCTTTACGCTCACCCACCGGCCGACGCAAGTCGTCTGGACCGAGGTGCTGTGCGCCGGCGACCGGCCCGCGGTCTGGTTCGGGGGGCGTTCAGGGGTGTGGGAGCGGGGCGACGAGGTGGCGACGCAGGGGCTGTCGGCCGGCTGCTACTACCTAGTCTGCCGCGGCACGCCGGCCGGTTTACCTCCCGCCGCCCGCTGCCCGTTGTCGCTCGGCTACTATGCCGGCGGTGAGGGGTGGGCGGCGTGGGAGGTGGAGGTGCCGGCGCGGGCGGGGCCGGCTGGCCCCTCCGGTTACACCATCAGGGTTGACGGGACTGACTGGAGATTCTCCCTGGCCCGCGGGGCAGTCCCACTGCTGCGGGTGGACGGTGGGGTCGTGACCCAGGGGGAGTTGCCGGACGGAGCCCGGGTGGCCTTGTTCGCCGGCCCGCCGCGGGTGGAGTTGCGGTCGGGGACTGCGGTGCGGCTGGTCCGCCGGAACGATGGGGCGGCCGAGCCGATGGCAGAGTGGGTCGCCGGGTCCGGGGTGGAGGCGGTGCGGGACCGAGGGCCGGGCGTCTACCAGTTGCGGGAGGCGCGTGGGGTCGGCCGCGTGCTGCTCGACTATGCCGTCCTCCCTGGGCTGGGCGTTCCGGCCCTCACGGTGGTGGGGGACTCGGCCCGACTCACCGTGACGGCTGGCCCCGGGGGGCGGTTGGAGGGCGGGACGGCGGTGCCCGGCGGTTGGGCAGTAGAGCGGCCGACGTGGGAGCCGTGGTTAGTGACCACCTGGCGGTGGGATGCCGGCGGTCTGCCGGTCACGTTGCGGGTGGCGGTGCGGGCGGCCCGCTGGCGGCTGGCCGACCCGAACGGGGCGCTGTCCGGTTGGACCCGCGAGCCGCTCGCCGTCGGGCACCGGGACGCTGCTGCCCGGCGGCTGCGGCTACAGGTGGAGGTGCCCGACCGGGACGGGGTGTTGGTGAACGGGTCGCTGCCGGCCGCCGACCCAGTCGACGGGCCAACCGGGTGGGGCCTCACCCTTCCGCTGGACGCCTTTCCGGCGGCCGATGCCATCCACCTCCGAGTCGGTGGTCGGGAGTACGTGACAGCTTGGCTGTCCGACCGGCCGGTCCTGCGATCGTTTGAGACGATTTTAGGCGAAGGGGTTGTGTTGGCGTTTTGGGACGCCGAATACGTTCCCCCAGCCCCGGTACTCGGGGTTTGGGATCCGACCGACCCGGGCGGCCAGGTGGTGTCGATCGGCGTTTCCCGAGAACAGGTGCGGGACCAGGGCGGGGAGTGGGCGCTGCCGGCGGAGGTCGCTAGCGCCCGCCAGCTGGCGGTCAGTCTTGGCTCGATGGGTGCGGGGTTCGGTGCCCGCCCTTTCCAGCCCGCGACTTCCGCAGACGGGAGCCCGGTCACGGCCCTGGCGTCTCGTGACGGCACCCCGCCCGACGCATGGATGCAGTTGGCGCACCGGTGGACGGTGTGTCATCGCTGGGGGGACGGGGTGCCCGCCCCAATAGGCACCGATCTGCGGACGCTGGGAGGGGATTTGCCGTGGCGTGAGGTGTTGGGCTACACCGGCCAACTACCCGTCGGGAGCCGTCTCCGGGCCAGTCTGACCGACGTGTTGTCTCGCGCGGCCGGCCCGGCGGCCGCCGAGCAGGTGGCTGCCGCGGCCGACCCGACGGCGGTGCTGCGTGGTTGGCTGAGTGCAGGGGTCCACCCGTTCTGGACATCGCTCCCGGCCACCCGCCCGAAGTCCGACGACCACGGCTACCCTGCCGGCTATCTGTGGGACCTGGCAGTCCTGGACGACCCGGGGGCGGGCGTCGAGCAGAAGCGGGCCGCCGCCGATGCCGTCGTCAATGAGCACGCCGACCGCGAACTGTTTCCCCCGATCTGCGGACTGCCGCTTGCGGCAGGGGCGGCAAGCGGGGGGGGGCTGCTGGCCGACGGGCGTGACCGTGACCGCCGGCCTCACCGGCACCGACTGGCCGCGGTCGATCCGCGGTCACCACAAGGGCCGGAGTGGTCGGACGCCGACGACCTCCTGGCGCAGACATCCGGGCACGACGCCTACTGGTTGGCGACGGCCGGCCGTGGGGACATGTTCCCGAGTACCACCTTGCAAGCGGCCGCCACGGTCGGCGGCCGAGTGGCCGTCCGGGCCGCTCAATACTCGGGAACGCGATACCGGATCGGCTGGTCCGACGACGGGTACTGGGAGCTTGATCGGTCGCAGGGGCACACAGACCGGCAGTGCAGCGGGTTTCGCCCATGCTGCCGGCTGGACGGCCCACTTACGGTAGCCGGCTGGCGGCCGGACGAGCTGGTAGAGCGGCTCGGACTGGTCGGGTGGCTGCTGCGGCACTCGGCCGGGGTGTCCGCCCCAAAGATCGCCCTGGCGGCCAGGTTTGAAACACTCCTGTACGCCGGCCCTCTGGCGGTTGTACACCGGCGGGTGCTGGAGCCGCCGCCGATTCTGGTCGGGCAACTAGACGGGCAGAAGTTCAATGTGATTGGCGGTGGGCTCGCGCTTCGGACGCCGGCGTATCCGGACATTCCGCCGGCCGGCAAACTGGCGTGGCGGCTCGGCTGGCTGGACCGCCTTTCGGCGGCCGAGCGGGCCAAGGTCGCCGACTGGTCACCGCTCTTCACCGCCCTCGCTGTAGCGGTCGCCCACAGCCCGCAGTTCGCCCGCCTGCTGGCCGGCTGCATCGTGACCGCCGAGTACGTTTGCCGGGTACTGGCCGGGGGGATCGGCCCGGTCGTCCGTTTCTCCCCCTCTCCCACCAAGGACGCCCGCCCGTGAACCCGATCGCCGTCGCCGACCAACTGCGGACCGCCTACGTCGATTACCTCCAGAGCTCGTTCGGCGTCTCGGACGCCGTGCAGGCCCTCAACCGGCGGTTCGTGGACCTGCTCACCGCTCCCGGGCGGCTTCTGGCCGGTCCGTTTTTGGAGGCGACTGCACCCCATGTGAGAGCGATCGAAACGCTCTCCGCCGTCACCGGCCCCGGACAGTTACTCGACGGCCAATTCCAAACCCTTTACGCCCCGCCGGCACCGTCGGCACCCGCCCGGGCCGGGTTCGGGGCACTCCCCCCGGCCGCAGCCACGACCGCGACCGGAATACCGCCGCGGCTGCGGGGGGACCGGCGGCTTTACGCCCACCAATTAGCTGCCCTCCGGCGGCTGTGCGGGGCCGCCGAGGATCAGTCGCCACACACGGTGGTGTCCAGCGGCACCGGCAGCGGCAAAACAGAGTGCTTCCTGCTACCTGCCCTTGACTGGGTTTTCCGCCACCCAACCCGTCGTGTAGCTGGGGGCGCGATGGGGGCGGGTGCCGGGACCGGGCTGCGGGTGCTGTTGGTCTACCCGATGAACGCCTTGGTGAACGACCAGGTCCGCCGGCTGCGGGGTTTGGTCGGGTTCCGCCGGGCCCGCGGCGAACGGTCGATACCTGTTACGTTCGCCCGGTACACTAGCGAGACCGAGGACACCCGGGCTAAGGGGCGGGAGCGGGAGCCGGACGCCCCTGACAATCAACTTCTCGGCAGGGACGAGATCGTCGAGAACCCGCCGGACATTCTGATCACGAACTTTGCAATGCTGG
>Ga0105048_10007167_pt1 | contig 17928 bp, 17 predicted proteins | sample MAT05_FD_78382 | JGI IMG/M metagenome (GOLD analysis project Ga0105048, IMG submission 78382) | Freshwater microbial communities from Lake Fryxell liftoff mats and glacier meltwater in Antarctica - MAT-05 | ecosystem: Environmental > Aquatic > Freshwater > Ice > Liftoff microbial mat | place...
ACTATAGTGCGAACGAGAGATACACCCGACAGGAGTTGAACCTGTAACCTTCTGCGCCGGAGGCAGATGCTCTATCCAATTGAGCTACGGGTGCGCAACCACTAACAAGATATACCGCCCCGGCACGAAAGAGACAAGGGAAAGCCATTTTCGGTTCACGCCCGAGTGCGTCGTCGTTCACCTCCGGCTCGGATAAAGTTCGTACTCCATCGTATGCGCAATCGTTATGCCGGGGTGCGGTTGTAACACTTCTAACGGCCCCGCAGTGTTACCGGAACTTCGATCCGACCCCCACATGTGGTGAAGCCACGAAAGAACGCCGATAAGCAGTGCATCAAAGATTGCGCCGCCGGCATTACCCGAAAATTCCTTCTCGGTCAGAATCCGAATCTCCCCGTGCGATTCGAACCGGATATTCAGTAGGTGGAACATGAATTCCCTTCGATATCGCGGTATTCGCACCCTCACCGCGTGGGTATTGGGCAGCGGAAGCCTCGCCGCCGCCGAACCGCTGCCGGAAATTCCGGCCCCCATCGAATTAGTCGCCGTGGAAGCCAAGGCGGAAACGGCACCCGCACCCGTCGTCTGCGAAAGCTGCCTTTCCCCAGCCTTCGATTTCAGCAAGGTTCCCGGCGCCCGTGCCCCGCAACTCCTCGGCCCGCGGCCCGTGTTGCCGACCGGCCCCGGATATTATTCGATCCTCGACCAATTGAGGGGCGAATGTTTGAAGGCTCCGCCGAAGTATCCGTACCCGCGCTTCGCCCTGATGCCGCCATCGAACTTCGATGCCCCATTCAATTACTTGGACGACCCGAAGAATACGGAACACGATTACGCCGATCCGCTCAAACGGATGAAGCTCGGCGACGATTGGATGCTCAGCCTCGGCGGCCAAGCGTCGGGCCGTTATATGAATGAATACAACAGCCGCCTCGGCCGTGCGGACAACGATTACTTCCTCTACCGCACACGGGTGAACGCCGACCTGTGGTACAAGGATATCTTTCGTTTCTACGTCGAAGGAATCCACGCCAACACCGTGGGTCAAAACCTCGCCCCCTTAGCCATCGACGGTACCGGTTCCGATTTCCTCAACCTGTTCGTGGATGTGAAACTCGGCGAGTACGCCGATAAACCGATTTACGCCCGCGTGGGTCGGCAGGAATTGAACTTCGGTTCACAGCGGCTCGTTTCCACGCTCGATTGGGCGAATACTCGCCGAACATTTCAAGGGGCCAGCGCCTACCGCAACGGCGAGAAATGGGATTCGCAAGTGTTTTGGGTTCAGCCGGTGATCCCGAACTTCAACAAGCTCGATCAACCCGATACCCAACAAACGTTCGCCGGGGGGTATTTGAATTACCGGCCCGCCAAGGGGCAAAGCGTTGAGTTGTACAACTACGCGTACGTGAATAACAACGCGGTGGTACAAGGCGGCTTGCAGCGCGGCAATTCCAGCATCAATACCATCGGTGCCCGCTATACCGGCGATAAGAACAGCGTGCTCTGGGATGTGGAAGCCGCCGGGCAGTTCGGCCGAGTGGCCGGGCAGAACGCGGCCGCGGGGATGGCCACTGCCGGCCTCGGCTACAACTTGAAAGATGTGGCGTGGAACCCCACGTTCTGGGCCTACTACGATTACGCTACGGGCGACGGCTCTCCGAATTCAGGCCAGTACAACACGTTCAACCAACTGTTCCCGTTCGGGCACTACTACTTGGGTTGGGCCGATCTCGTCGGCCGCCAGAACATCCAAGATATTAACTTCCACGCTTACTTGTATCCGACGAAATGGTTGACGTTCTGGACGCAGTACCACATCTTCCAATTGGCGAATGCCAAGGATGCGTTGTACAACACGGCCGGGAACGTTTCGCGATTGGATCGAACCGGGCGTGCGGGCGGGAACGTGGGGCAGGAACTCGATTTCATTATGAACTTCCACCTCACCAAACACTCGGACGTTCTGGCGGGGTACTCCCACCTGTTCGCCGGGAGTTTCATCAAGAACACCGCCCCGGCCGCGCAAAAGGACGGTTTCGATTCGAGTACATTCTTCGTGATGTACAACTACCGTTGGTAAAAATTGTGCAATCGGCCCGCTGGGTGAGAACACCTCAGCGGGCTGATGCCCGCCGCTCGGCATGGCCTTGGCATTCGGAGTATTACTTCAAATCCTCGGGCTTCACCCCCGGCTTCCAATCTTCGTTCTTCTTCGATTTGAACTTGGTCGGTTTATAATCGCCAACGAGATCGACCTTCGATTTCTCGGCGATCTTGTCTTCCATGCCGAGTGCCCAGTAGCAGGCGTTCACGAGCATTCGGCGGGTGCCTTCGAAGAGGAAATCTTCGCCGCAGCCCATCGTCGTGGTGAACACGCGGCAAGTGTTGCCGCTCTCGCCTTTGAAGGTTTTCGTCCAGGCCAAGGGCATCATCGGTTCGTTTTTCTTGCCGGTCACGGCTTTGGAATCGGGCATGAGGGTTTCGGTCACTTCGCCGAGCAAGAGCACTTTGCTATCGCCGGGGAGCGGAGATTTTACGGTGTAGACGTCGGTGGTGCCGAAGATGGAACCGGGTTCGATTCCCTTGAGGATCGGATTCTTTTCCTCGCCGGGGGCGAAGATGCCACGGGTGCCCTCGGTGCCGTGCTTGCCGTGGTGAGCCACCCAAGTTTCGCCGAGGATTTGCTTGCCGAAGCCCCCTTCGAAGCCCGCGACTTTTCCGTTGTGCGAATACTTGGCGTATGTGCTGGTGCCTTTGATGTTGAAGGCGTGCGTTGCGGTACGAAGGCCGATCACCGGTTTCCCGGCTTCGACGTAATCGACGATGAACTTCATTTGATCGTCGGGCAGGTTGCGGAAGCGTGTGAAGAGTATCATCAAATCGGCGTCTTTGAGTTTCTCCAAGCCGGGGATGTTGTCGATTACATTGGGTTGGATGGCCCCGTCTTTCGGATCGATGGCGAAGAGTACGGTGCAATCGAAGCCGTGCTGTTTGGCGAGGACTTTCGCCATCTGCGGCAGGATTTCTTCTGAGCGATATTCTTCATCGCCGGAGATCAGCACGACCTTTTTCCCTTTGCCGGGGCCTTCGCCGCCGGGGATCGTGAGCCACGGATCGCCAGCGTAAGCTGGAATGGCGAGGAAAAGGAAGGCAAAGAACGAACGTCGCATCATGGGAGAAGTTCCGGAATGGGATCGGGAGCGTGAGCACCCGGAGGGATTGAATACAATTCTATTTCTCCGAACGTTCCCTTCCCAACGGATTCTCATGCTGCACGCGATGATTATGGCCGGCGGCGGCGGCACCCGGTTCTGGCCGCGCAGCCGCAACGCCCGCCCCAAGCAGTTCCTCAACTTCAGAGGCGAACGCTCCCTGCTTCAGGGTACCTTCGATCGCATCTCCGCCGTGGTTCCCCCGGAACGGATTTGGGTGATCACGGGTGAAGCCTACGTTGCGGAATCGATCGAACAGTTGCCGGAGCTTCCGCAAGCTCAAATCGTCGGCGAACCGTTCCGCCGCGATACCGCCCCGTGCGTAGGCTTGGGGGCCGCACTCGTGGCCGCGCGCGATCCGAACGCCACGGTACTCGTCATGCCCGCGGATCATTTGATCGAACCGGAACGCGAGTTCCACCGGGCCGTTCATGCGGCGGAACAATTCGCCGAGGAATTCCCCGATGCGCTCTTCACCTTCGGCATCCCGCCGACATTTCCATCGGACGGCTACGGTTACATCCACCGCGGCCCCAAATCGGCGGAACGCAACGGCGTGCCCCTTTTCCAAGTGCTGGAATTCAAGGAGAAACCAGCCAAGGAGCTCGCGGAAAAGTACCTCGCCAGCGGCGAGTACGATTGGAACTCGGGCATCTTCGTGTGGAAAGCCAAGGCGATCCTCGGCGAGTTGAACGCCAGCCGACCGGACATTGCCAGCGCTTGCGAACGCATCGCTCTAGCGTGGCCCGACCAGACTGTGTTCCGCAAAGAATACGACGCCATCAAAGGGACAAGTATCGACTTCGCCGTGATGCAAGACGCGGGCAAGGCCGGCAAGGTGAAAGTGCTCTCCGCCCCGTACAAGTGGGACGACGTGGGCAGTTGGCTCGCACTCGAACGCAACAACCCGCAGGATGCCCACGGCAACACCGTACAAGGGCAAAGCCTCACCATCGATACCACTGGCTGCGTGATATCCGCCAACCCCGGCCAATTGATCGCCACGATCGGATTGGACGATCTCATTATCATTCAAGATGGCAACGCTACGCTCGTGGCCCGCAAGCAGGACGAAGCCCGCGTGAAGGAAATCGTGGATAAACTGAAGGCTGCGAAGAGCGGGGAGTACCTGTGAGTAGCGGCAGGCTGTTGGGCATCGATCACGGCACCGTGCGCATCGGGATCGCGTGTTGCGACCCGGATCGCAAGATCGCTTCCCCGATGGAAACGTACGCACGGAAATCGCCGGAGAAGGATGCTGCGTACTTTGTCAAACTCGTGAAAGAAGAAGGCTTCGTCGAAGCCGTGGTGGGGTTGCCGATCAGTTTGAATGGCACGGAAGGCCCGGCGTGCAAGCTCTGCCGGGAGTACGGCGAATGGTTCCGAACCGCCGTCAACATTCCGGTGTCTTACCACGATGAACGCTTCACGACTACCGCGGCGGAAGAGCTGCTCTGGGCGGCCGGGTTGAATCACAAACAACGCCAGCAACGTCGGGATAAACTCGCCGCAATGCTGATGCTGCAAGCGTACCTGGATTCTTTAGCTCGATGCGCCAGCGTGTGAGTCTGACTCTTCCAAGAACGAATTTCATCGGATAATCACACTGGCGAGCCGGGAGCGTCAGCGACCGGAGAAAGTCCCTTTAAGTGACGATATTTGCTTGTGATTCCGCGTGCCTGTTGGGAGATTCCCTCCGGTTGCTGTCGCTCCCGGCTCGCAAGCGTGGTTTTCTTGTCTAGGGCAATATCAATCCTTGCGATAGGAACAGAAACCAACCAATGACCGAACGCGAATTTGCTACCGATGTTGTCGCTCGCCTGCAAATCGCGGGGTTTGAAGCGCTATTTGCCGGGGGTTGCGTCCGCGATGAACTCCTCGGGATCGAACCCGCAGATTTCGATATTGCCACGTCGGCCACTCCCGATCAAGTCAAGCAACATTTCAAACGTTGCCATAGTTTCGGGGCGAGCTTCGGCGTCGTTGAAGTTTTGGGGCCGCGCGATCCCCACGGCGAATGGCTGAAAGTGCAGGTCGCCACGTTCCGCAGCGACGGCACCTATACGGATGGTCGCCGGCCCGATACGGTCGTATTCAGTTCACCCGAAGAAGATGCGGCACGACGGGACTTCACCATCAATGGGCTTTTTCGTGATCCCATCACCGGCAAGGTGTTCGACTATGTCGGCGGTGAAAGGGATCTGAGATTCAAGGTACTCCGTGCCATCGGCGACCCGGCAAAGCGATTCGAAGAAGACAAGCTGCGGATCTTGCGGGCCGTCCGCATGACGGCACGGTTCGAGTTGACCATCGACCCGGCAACGCTTGCCGCAGCGAAAGCGATGGCTCCACTGATCGCCGCCGTGAGCGCAGAACGCATCGCCGAAGAGTTACGGAAGATCCTCACTAACGAACACCGCGTCCGCGGTGTCCGTCTGCTCGGCGAGTTCGGATTGCTTCCGCACATCCTGCCGGAGTTGATGAACGTTGAACGAGCTGCAGAGATACTCGTGTGGCTTGAAAGCGGGGGAACATCGTCCCCCTCCTCCTTGGTTGCAGGGGGACGATGTCACCCCGCTTTCTGTCTTGCATTGACCGCGATTCTTCCGCAACTCGACCATCCCCAAGTCATCTCGCTCGTTTCCCGTTTGAAGCTTTCGAACGAGGAACGGGATCGCATCGCTTGGCTGAACAAGCACCGTCAATCACTTGTGCATGCGAGCGAACTGCCACGGAGCATTCTCTACCCGGTCCTCGCTCACCCCGGGAGTTGGGAACTGGTCGCGCTCCATTTAGCGGATGCTCGTACGAATCATCTCGAACCGGGCGGGGCGAACTTTTGCGAGCGCGTTCTCCAAAACGTCTCGCCAGAGATTCTCAATCCCCTGCCCTTTGTCACCGGCGACGACCTCGTGGCGATGGGCATGAAACCCGGCCGCGAATTCAAACGGATTCTCGATACGATCCGTAATCTCCAACTCGATGGCGAACTCACTACCCCTGAGGAAGCGAAGCAAAAAGCCCAAAAATTGTCGAACGAATCCGCAAGATAATCCTCCGCAAGTTCAACAAGCAAAAGAACTTACTACGCCAATACATCGGAAACTGAGACGCGTTCTCAACGAATTGGCACTGGATTACTCCCATCTCGATGCCTATAAATGGAAGTAAGCCAGTATGAATTCCGGCTCGACGTGGCATTCACAGTAAGATACCCATGACACTCTTCAGCCGCAAAGCCGATTACGCCCTGCTCATCCTTTCGCACCTGCATACGAAGGCCGCGGCGGGTAATGCCCGCGAAATCGCCGAGAAGTTCGGCCTGAGCCGTTCGTTCGTCGCCAACATCCTGAAAGAATTGGCCCACCGCGGCATGGTTTCCAGCACCCGCGGTGTGAAGGGCGGTTATGCGTTGCAACGCTCCACCGGTTTAGTCACTCTCGCCGAGTTGCTCGAAGCCCTCGGCGAAGGTTTCCACCTGACCGTGTGCAACGAGCACCAAGCCAATACCGATGTTTCCGCGTGCGACCTCGCCCATGTGTGCCCCGTGAAAAGCCCCCTTACTGAAATCCACAATCGGCTCCTGGTCGTGCTCAACGGCGTCACGCTCGCGGATGTATTCGCCCCCCCCGGGAATACCGAACCGGCCTTAGCCACGCTGGGCATACTGAATCGCAACCCCGAACCCATTCCAACCACCGCATAATTCCCGAAGGAAAGACGGACGATACCATGGTGAAGCTCCCGATATATATGGACAACAATGCGACGACCCGCACCGACCCGCGCGTCGTCGAGGCGATGCTGCCGTTCTTCACGGAACAGTACGGCAACGCCGCGAGCCGGAACCACCCTTTCGGCTGGACGGCGGAAGCCGCCGTCGATCAGGCCCGCGAACAGATCGCCGCACTCATCGGTGCCACCGCGAAGGAAATCATCTTCACGAGCGGTGCTACGGAGAGTAACAACCTCGCCCTCAAGGGCGTGGCGACGATGTACAAGAAAAAGGGCAACCACATCATCACACTGGGAACCGAGCACAAGTGCGTGCTCGATACTTCCAAGCGGCTCGAACGCGACGGTTGCCACGTCACGTATTTGCCAGTCGATACCGACGGCCGCGTGAGCGCGGAGCAAGTGAAAGCCGCATTCACCGATAAGACCATTCTCGTTAGCGTGATGATGGCGAACAACGAAATTGGCACGATCCAGCCGATCCGGGAAATCGGTGCCGTGTGCAAAGAACGCGGCGTGCTGTTCCACACCGACGCCGTGCAAGCTGCCGGAAAGATCCCGGTCAACGTCATCGAGATGGGAATCGACCTGCTCAGCCTCAGCGCCCACAAAATGTACGGCCCGAAGGGCATCGGCGCTTTGTATGTCCGCAAGAAGGACCCCCGGGTTCGCCTCGAACCGCAGATCGACGGCGGCGGCCACGAACGTGGCATGCGCTCCGGCACGCTCCCAGTGCCGTTGATCGTCGGCTTCGGCAAAGCGGCGGAACTCGCCCTCAATGAAATGCCCGAAGAAACCGCCCGCACTTACCGCCTCCGCGAACGCCTGCGGCTAGGCATCATGGATGCCCTGCCGGAATCTTACTTGAACGGCCACCCGACCGAACGCCTCCCCGGCAGCGCCAACATCAGCTTTGCCTATGTGGAAGGGGAAGGCCTGATGATGGGTATTAAAGATGTGGCCGTGAGCAGCGGTAGCGCTTGCACGAGCGCCAGCCTCGAACCGAGCTACGTTCTCCGCGCCTTGGGCGTCGGCGACGAACTCGCCCACAGCAGCATCCGCTTCGGCATCGGCCGCTTCACCACTGAGGAGGAAGTCGATTATGTGGTCGATCTCGTGGTGCGGGAAGTGAACCGCCTGCGGGAAATGTCGCCCCTGTACGAGATGGCCCAAGCGGGCATCGATTTGAAGTCGATCGCCTGGGCGGCCCACTGAGAAGGGAACAGCGATGCCACGGGTCGTTGTGATTGGCGGGATCAACGGGGCCGGGAAGACTACGGCTTCGATGGAACTGTTGAGGAATGTTCTCGGCATTCCTGTGTTCGCCAATGCCGACGCGATTGCCCGAGGTTTGAACTCGCTCAATCCAGAAGCCGAAGCATTTAGGGCGGGTCGGATTATGTTGGAATGGATGAACGACTTGGCCGATGCGGGGAGAGATTTCGCCTTTGAAACGACGCTCGCGGCCCGCACATACGCTTCGTGGTTGGAAAGGCTGAAAGAAATGGGATACGAAGTCTTGCTTTACTACTATTGGCTGAGTTCCCCGGAAGTGGCGATCGGTCGTGTTGGCCTCAGGGTTCAAAGCGGTGGACACAACATTCCCGAACAAGATATCCGACGCCGTTATGGACGGAGTGTGCGTAACTTTCTCGAACTCTATCGACCTGTTGCGGATGAATGGGAAGTATTTGACAATACCGATGGCCAGCGTCGATTGATTGGAATGGGATCAAATAGAAACGAAGCCTATGAATCACAGGAAATCTGGACACAGTTTCAGGAAAGTGGAAGCCATGAATGAACGAGCACAAGTTCATCTTCAGAACATTATGAGCAGGCGGGCCGCCACCAACGCCGCCCATGAACGGGCCAATCGCACTGCGTTATTGGAACATGCACGCATGGGTCGATCCGTGCCCACCGAACGCGATGGAAAGGTCGTGTGGGTCTCGCCCACCGAGATTTTTGCCAGCTATGGCCTCGACGAATTCGGCCGACCGACGATCCAAAACCAAGACATCCACTAACACCCTATAGGAGCAATATCATGCCTTACAGCGACCAAATTCTCGAACACTACAACAACCCGCGCAACGTCGGCAGCTTCGACGCCAAAGCCGCCGAGATCGGCACCGGCCTCGTCGGCGCTCCCGAATGCGGCGACGTCATGCGGCTTCAAATCCGCGTCAACCCGGCCACTGGCGTCATCGAAGACGCCAGGTTCAAAACCTTCGGCTGCGGCTCGGCCATCGCCAGCAGTTCGCTCGCCACGGAATGGTTGAAGGGCAAGACCCTGGACGAAGCCATGACAATCAAAAACACGGAGATCGTGGAAGAACTCGCCCTGCCCCCGGTAAAAGTTCACTGTTCGGTGCTCGCCGAAGATGCGATCAAGGCGGCGATCAAGAACTACAACGAAAAGAGCGGCGTCGAAGCCGACGCGGGCGAACTCGCCACTGCTCACTAAATGAATCCTTCTATCCGGTTGACCGATCTGATAGATTGAAAGTAAGCCTTACACCACTAACTCGGAGTTCGATATGTCCACCGCCGTTGCCGAAGCCCCAACCAAGGCCCGTACCCACGCCCACGATCAACCGCAAGAAGATACCCAAAGCCAAGGTGGCGGTTGCTGCAGCACCGCTCCCGCCGCGAAGTCGCAAGACGCCGGTGGTTGCTGCGGGGGTTCCGCCGTGGCCGAGATGGCCACCCCAACCGTGAGTAACATGCCCTGCCCCGTGATCGTCACGGAACGGGCCGCTTCCGAAGTCCGCCGACACGTCGCCGACATGCAATCGGACGAAGAACTCGCCGGGAAGCCCCTGTACCTCCGCCTCCGCGTTCAAGGCGGTGGCTGTTCGGGCTTCCAAAATAAGCTCGATCTCGATCCGACCTTCAACGACAAGATCGATCAACTGTTCGACGCCTATGGCGTGCAAGTTGTCATCGACAAGCGCAGCATGTTGTACTTGCAAGGCGCCACGGTCGACTTCCACGACGACCTCAACAAGCGCGGGTTCAGCGTCACCAACCCGACCGCCAAGGGTACCTGCGGTTGCGGCAGCTCGTACTCCATGTAAATTCTTGCTCCCCTCTCCCCGCGGCGGGAGAGGGGTGAGGGGGTTGGAAAACATCTTGTCTCCCTTCGAGCGTCTCGGCCTGCCGAGGCGTTTTTCTTTGGATGCCTCCGAGCTGGAACGGAAGTACCTTGCGCTCAGCCGCGGGGCCCACCCCGATTTCCACAGCGATGCCACGGCCGAGGTGCAAGCGCACGCCGAGGCCGAGTCGGCCGCGATCAATGAAGCCTACGCAACGTTGAAAGATCCATTCCGCCGTGCGGAAGCGCTTTTGAAACTGCTCGGCGGGCCGAACGCTTCGGAGCAAAAAGAGATGCCCCCGGCCTTCCTCATGGAAATGTTGGAACTCCGCGAACAAATCGAAGGTGCGACCGGCCCCACCAAAGCCAAAATCGAATCGGAATTGCTGGAACGGGAAACGACACTATTTGCGGCGATCGAGAACTCGTTCGCTAAATGCGAACCTTCCCCGGCTCCGCCCGCACTATTGAAGGGGATTCGCCGGGATTTGAATGCGGCCAAATATCTGCGGGGCCTCCTCCGCGACCTGCGAAATCCCTAGAATGTCAGTACCGGGACGCTTAGCTCAGCGGTAGAGCGGCTTGTTTACACCGAGCGGGTCAGGGGTTCGATTCCCTTAGCGTCCAATCTCAGCTTTTTGTTCGCGGCGACCATGGGAGCCAACATTCCGGCGGCTCCCACGGTCGCCGCGAACCATTTTTTATGACCACCACCCCCCAAGTTGTCGGTATCGACCTCGGCACCACGAACAGCCTCGCAGCGTACATTCGCCACGGGTTGCCCGCAGTCGTGCGCGATGTCAAAGGAATCGCGATCGTCCCTTCGTGCTTGAGCTTTCACGATGACGGTACTGTGCTCGTTGGCACTGCCGCGCGCGACCGTGCCCTCTCCGATCCGGAACACACCATCTTCAGCGTGAAACGGTTGATGGGCCGAACGCTCAAAGACCTCGAACGCGAACTGAAACTGATTCCGCACCAGATTGTCGAACGCGAAGCGGCCGATGGTCGCAAGGTGTTGAGGGTGAACATCGGCGGGAAGGAATACACGCCGGAGGAACTCTCTGCACTCATTCTCAAGGAAGTGCGACAGCGTGCCGGGAACCCGACGAAAGCCGTGATTACCGTTCCCGCGTACTTCGACGATGCCCAACGCCAAGCCACGCGCGATGCCGGGCGCATCGCCGGGTTGGATGTACTGCGGATCGTGAACGAGCCGACGGCTGCGGCCCTCGCCTACGGCTTGCACACCAATCGCACCGGTACCATCGCCGTGTACGATCTCGGCGGCGGCACCTTCGATTGTTCGATTTTGCAACTCACCGAAGGCGTTTTCAAGGTGCTCAGCACCAACGGCGATACCTACCTCGGCGGCGACGACTTAGACCGGGCGTTGATGGAACAGATGGCCGGCGACCTCCGTACCGATTTGTCAACTCGAGATGTCGAACTGCTCCAGCACTTGCGCGATGCCGCGGAGCGCACGAAGATCCTGCTTTCGACTCTTGATTCCGCCGAGTTGGCGGTCGATCTGCCAGAGCGGGGCATCTTCTACCGCCGCACGATTTCGCGCGACGAATTCGAATCGATCCTCGCCCCGTTCATCGATCGATCGCTGGAGAAATGCAAATCCGCGTTGCGAGACGCGAACCTCAAACCGGATCAAATCGATGAGGTCGTGCTCGTCGGCGGTTCGACGCGCATCCCCTACGTTCAACGGCGCGTGCGGGAATTCTTTGGCCGCGAGCCGCACACAAGTTTGAACCCGGATGAAGTCGTGGCGATGGGGGCCGCCGTGCAAGCGGACATCCTCACCAGTGGCAAGCGTGACCGATTGCTGCTCGATGTGGTGCCGCTTTCGTTGGGTATCGAAACCCTCGGCGGCGTGGTCGATAAAGTGATCGACCGCAACAGCACGATCCCCTGCCAAGCGACGACGCGGTACACCACGTTCGTCGAAAACCAGACCGCGATCACAATCAACATCTACCAAGGCGAACGCGAACTGGTGAAGGATTGCCGGTTGCTCGGTGCCTTCAAACTCGGCGGCATCCCACCGATGCCGGCGCAGATGGCCCAAGTGGATGTGACCTTCCGCATCGACGCCAACGGTATGCTCAAGGTGAGTGCCAAGGAACAACGCAGCGGCAAGGAAGCTTCTGTGGAAGTGAAGGCGGCGCACGGCCTGAGCCAAGATGATGTCGAACGCTTGGTATTGGAGAGCGTGGATAACGCCCATGCCGATTTCAACGCCCGCCGATTCATCGAACTGAAGAACAAGGCCGATGCCGATCTCCGGCACACCGAGAAGGCCATGCCGAAGGCGGCCGGTCTGACCGTGGAACAATCCACGGCCCTCGCCACGGCCAAGGCGGAACTGGAAGGCGCGATGCAATCAAACGATGTGAACCGCTTGCAACGGGCCGTCGATTCTTTTGGCGAAGCGACGACGCCCTTGGCGGAGTTGCTGATGAACGCTGCGGCCACGAAGATGCTCGAAGGCAAACGCGAAGAGGATATGTAATTCGTTCCGAGCCGGAAGCGTCAGCGACGATTCATCGTTTGCGTCGTCGCTAACGCTTCCGGCTCGGAAAAACCGTAATCGGAGCTTTCCATGCCGCTCACTTGGACCAATTTCCGCGAACTCGGCGAGCTTCTCTTCGAGCGCTACGACACGCTCGACCCGCTCACCGTGCGCTTCACCGACATGCACAAGTGGGTGATGGATCTCGAAGGATTCGAAGGCAAGCCCGAAGGTTCAAGCGAGAAGATTCTCGAAGCCATCCAGATGGCGTGGTACGAAGAATGGAAGGATGAATACGGAAAGTGAATATCCGAGCCGGAAGCGTCAGCGACGATTCATTGTTTGCGTCGTCGCTCATGCTTCCGGCTCGGACGAACCAGTGTCAGCGACGATATGAACTTTGAATCGCCGCTCACGCTTCCGGCTCGGACGAACCAGTCAGCGACGATATGAACTTTGAATCGTCGCTCACGCTTCCGGCTCGGACGGACCAGTGTCAGCGACGATTTGAACTTTGAATCGTCGCTCACGCTTCCGGCTCGGATGGATTAGCTTCCGGCGTTCTCCGATACCGTTCCGTCCATTCGCCGAGGCGTTCAATCATTCCTTGCTGGAACTGTTCCGGGCGGAAGCGCCAGCCCCAGTTGCCGGCCGCGACTCCGGGCGTGTTCATGCGGGCCTCGCTGCCCAAGCCCAGCAAATCTTGCAGCGGGGCCACGGACAATACCGCCACGCTCGCCCAAGCCAAGCGGATGCATTCCCAATGCGGTTCGTGGAACCAATGGCCGGTGTAATCCATCAGCGTTTTCTTGTCACGGTCGTTCAACTGATTGAACCAACCGACCGTCGTATCGTTGTCGTGCGTGCCGGTATAGGCCACGCAATTCGGCTCGTAGTTGTGTGGCCAGTAGGGGTTCTCCGGGCCGCCGAGCATAAACTGAATTACCTTCATTCCCGGCAGTTGGAAGTGTGTACGCAGTTCGTCCACATCTTCGGTAATCACGCCCAGATCCTCGGCGATGATCGGCAGCGTGCCGAGTTCGCGTTGCAAAGCCATGAATAGATCGCCGCGGGGGCCATCGATCCACTTGCCATTCTTGGCGGTTTTTTCCCCGGCGGGGATGTGCCACGCTGCGGCGAAGCCGCGGAAGTGATCGAGGCGGATTTCGTCCACCTGCTTCAACTGCCGTTTCAACCGGGCGACCCACCAAGAATAGCCGGTCGCTTTCATCGCCTTCCAATCGTACAGCGGATTACCCCAATGCTGGCCATCTTCTGCAAAATAATCCGGGGGTACCCCGGCTACGGCGGTCGGCTTGCGATCCCGATCCAACAAGAACAACTCGGGGTGCGCCCAAACGTCTGAAGAATCCCCGGCCACGAAGATGGGGGCGTCGCCGAGGATGCGGAGGCCCTTCCGCATGGCGTGGGTTTTCAATGCGTTCCACTGTTGCTCGAATAAGAATTGGCCGAAGGTGTGGAGTTCGATCTCCTTCGACGCGGAACGAACTGTGGCCGCGAGTGCCGGTTCTTGGCGGTGCAACAATTCCTTGGGCCATTCGGTGAGCGACCGGCCGCCCAGCGCATCGCGGATCGCCATGAACTCGGCGTAATCCTTCAGCCAACTCGCTTCGGCGGTGCGGAAGATCTCGTATTCGTTTTTCAGTTCTTTGCTCGCGAGTGACGTGAAGCGGGCGCGGGCTTCGCGGAGCATCGCCTTTTTGAATTGTTCGACGCGATCGAATTCCACTCCGTCGTCGCGGTACTGCTGCTCGTGGCCGAACCCGGGGGGAAGCAAGCCCTGCGATTCGAGCACTTCCGGGCTGATGAGGTTCGTGTTACCGGCGAACGCGGAGAAGGATTGGTACGGCGAACCGCCGAAACCGGTCGGCCCGAGCGGCAGGATTTGCCAGTAGGTTTGCTTCATCGCCGCGAGCGTATCGACCCAACGGAAGGCGGAGGGGCCGAGATCGCCGATGCCGAAGCGGCCGGGAAGACTCGTGGGGTGGAGGAGGATTCCCGAGGAACGCGGTCGAACGGTGGTCATATGTTTCAACTTTCGAGATTTGTTCGAGATTTGCCCCCTCACCCCAACCCCTCTCCCCCAACGGCGAGGGGAGACAATTCATCAAAACACGCGGGCGAACACGGCCTTCAAATAGCGCCCTTCGGGAACGTGTACGAAATACGGATGATCGGAAGCGGCGCCGCTGATGCGGAAGATTTGCAACTGCCGTCCCGCTTGCCACGAGGCGCGGCGGAGCATCTCCATGTAATCGGCTTCGCTGACCAAGCCCGTGCAGGAACACGTGAGGATGATCCCGCCGGGGGCGACCACTTGCATAGCGAGCCGGTTCATATCGGCGTACTTGCGGAGCGCGGTCATTACGTCGTCGCGGTCGCGGGTCATCTTCGCGGGGTCGAGAATGACCACATCGAAGCGCTCGCCATTGGGGATCGCATCGCGGAGCCACGGGAACAAATCGGATTGGATGTAGCGAACCTCGGCCCGGTTGAGCTTGGCGTTTTGCTTCGCCAATTCCAACACGGTTTCATCGAGATCGATGCCGATGACTTCGCCCGCACCGCCCTGGGCTTTGGCGTACACCGAGAAGCCGCCGCTGTTGCAGCAGATGTCGAGCACGCGCTTTCCGCCGCAGAAGCTGCCGAGGAATTTGCGGTTCTCGCGCTGATCGACGAAGAAGCCGGTTTTGTGTTTGCTGCCGGGTTGCACGCGGAATTTCAAACCGTGTTCGGTGATCGTGGTGGGCGCCGGGGGTGCCGGGGGCCGGCAATCGAAGGATTCCTGCTTCCCCACGTGCTCTTCGGCGAAATAGTAGAAACGGGATTCGGGGAAGTGCCGCAGCAGGGCTTCCTGAATCGCGCCGCGTTGTTTGAACATGCCCGCCGAGAAGTATTCGATCACGATCAGATCGTTGAAACGATCCACCACGAGGCCACTGAGTCCGTCCGCTTCGGAATGTACCACTCGGTAGGCGTCGGTCACTTCGTCGAGCTTCAGAACATCCCGGCGGAGTTTGATCGCGGTGCCGATGCGATCCGTGAAGAACGCGGCATCCACCGCTTCGTCCGGCTTCGCCGTGAGAATGCGCAACGATATCCGCGAATGGCTGTTGTATATGCCGCGGCCAACCCAAGATCCGCCGCGTTCGATCACATCGACGATGGCACCGTTTGGCACCTTGACCGCGGGCTTCTCCACCATCTTTTGGAAGACCCACGGATGGTTCGTCTTCCGTTCGATCTTCAATCGCACCTTGGGCAGATCGTTGAATGGGGAATGCACCATCGGTCGCGGCGCCGCTTCGGGTTCCCACGGCGGAACTTCATCGTCGTTCATACCACACCTTCGGCCGGATCGGAGAGGTAGCGGATGCGCTTGTTGATGTCCGCGTTCACCGAGTGGTAGGGCAATTGGAGGTTGCTGGGGCGGAACAGATCGGTTCGCAACGCTTCGGAATCGTCGCTGCCGATGGCACCGTTGAAGATCGGGAGCAGGTAATCGATACCGGTTTGCGAGGGCTTCAACCGCTCCGGATCGTAAAAGCTCGGGTGCATCTTGCGGGCGTGAATCAGGCCCCAACGATCGCGGAAATCGTTGGCGTACACCTTGCCCACCCGGAACCCATGTTCGTTCGTCCATTCCAAAATCGATACGGCGTTCGCTTCGCGCTGCAGCAGCAAATCCACGGCGTTGCCGCCGAGTTGGGCCGCGTAGAAGCGGTCGAACAAGATGGGTCGACCGCCGCGTTGGGTGTGGCCGAGTTTCCGGGTGAAGACCGCGGCACGGGCGCTTTCGTTCCGCCGTTTGCTCGTGAAGTAGCTATCACCTAACTTCTGAATCAGGATCGCTCGGAGGGATTCCGAGGCCCCGCTGAGCAGTTTATTCCCGGCCGGATCGGTCGATAGGTGCTCGGCCCCGAGTTCCACGCCGTTTTCGTCGGTCACTCCTTCGCCGCAGACAATCACCACGTGCTTTTGGAGATCGTAGATTTCTTTGATTCGTTCGACCAAGGATTCGACGTGAACCGGATGTTCCGGAACCAAGAGCAAATCGGGTTGGCCGTACATCGCTCCGAGCGCGATGTACCCGGAATGCCGACCCATCACTTCCACGATGGCGATGCGGCGGTGGCTCTCCGCCGTGGTGCGGACACGTTGCACACCGCTCGCCGAGACGAACACCGCCGTGGCGTAACCCGGTGTGACGTAGTTCACCATCCGCTCGACGTGAAAACGCGAGCGCGATTCGGTGCGGGTATACCAGTACCCGCCGATCTCGACGGCCTCCGGCACCGGCGGAATCGGCTGGTTCGGATCCGCCTCCGAATGGCGAATGAATTCGTCCGCCTCGTTGGCATAATTCAGGCCGAGATCGTTGTCGATGGTTTTGGGAGCTAACACCGTGGGCAAGCATTCGCTGAGCGCTTGCATTCCGTTCAAGGTACCGTCGCCGCCGACGCAGATCAGCCCATCGATGTTCAGCTTCTTCAGCCGCTCCGCGACCATATCGATCACGTTCTTGTCGTTAGAATCTACGTAGTCGCGGGAGGCGCCGAGGAGGGTGCCGCCTTGAGTCTGCGTAAGTTCGGGGATCGTGTTGAACAGCGGGTTCAAATGCACGTGGGGCACGCGGGCATTGAACAGGCTGCTGAACCCCTTGATGAAGCCGAAGACTTCGACCTTGCGTTCGTTGGCCCGAGTGACCGCGCCGTGGATGGTCGCGTTGAGGGCCGGGGTATCGCCCCCTGCCGTGAGAATGCCGATCCGTTTCATTCACCGTTCCCCGGATGCGGGAGAGGAGGACGCCGGATAAGATACGGAAACCGAATTTAAGTTCCCCCTTTAGCTCGTTTCGTGACTATCGCCCGCCCAAGAATGATAAACTCGTGAGCCACGTAAATGATTCGATTGCCTCACGCATGGTCTTCGGTTATATTTTAAATACCCCGCCCGTTGGCATTTCCGAGCCTCGCCTTCCATGTCGAATCGTTGGCTGATCTTCGGCACCGTGTTTGCGGTCGTCATTCTCCTCGGCGGAGTTGTCTCGGCGGTCGTGGGTGTGCGGTATGTTAACGCGAAAAAATCCTCGCTAAGCCACATTCCACCAGATGAGCCTGCGGAACAACCGACGCAGTTCATCGCCACAAAAGCTCCCGCGGGAACCACCGCAAAAGTCGATCTCTTTGAAACGAAGTTCAAACCGTTCGCCGCGAAATACTGCAACAGTTGCCACAACAGTACGGATGCCGCCGGGAGCGTATCCCTCGACGTGTACATGGGCGAAGCCCACGCCCGCAAAGATCGCAAGACGTTTGAAACCATCGCGGAAG